>JACXTT010004111.1_pt1 | contig 21762 bp, 16 predicted proteins | sample 9270951 | NCBI WGS metagenome assembly JACXTT01 (sample SAMN15532306, study PRJNA645909) | rock metagenome | isolation source: weathered quartz diorite | place: Puerto Rico | collected 2017-06-21
ATTCGCGACTCGGAAAGCCGCCTGATGTTCTCCGGCTACAACCCGCTCGGCTACAAGCTGTTCGTGTGGACGCTGTCGGCCGTGCTGTGCGGCATCGCTGGAGCGCTGTACGTACCGCAGGTCGGCATAATTAATCCGAGCGAAATGTCCCCAGCCAATTCGATCGAGATCGCGGTGTGGGTCGCGGTCGGCGGCCGCGGCACGCTGATCGGGCCGCTGCTGGGCGCGGCAGTGGTGAACGGCGCGAAGAGCTTCTTCACCCAGACTTTTCCGGAGTACTGGCTGTTCTTCCTCGGGTTGCTGTTCATCCTGGTTACGCTGTTCCTGCCCAGGGGCGTCATCGGTCTGCTCAGTCCGGCCAAGTGGAGACGCACATGAACACGATCTCCGAAGAAATCAGCGTCAGCGGCAACACTTCCGGACTCAGCCACGTCCTGCAAGGCGGGGTGGACATCACCCACGGCCCGATCCTTTACCTCGACGACATCACCGTGAGCTTCGACGGCTTCAAGGCCCTCAACAAGCTCACGCTAACGGTCGAGGCCGGCGAGCTGCGCTGCGTGATCGGTCCGAACGGCGCCGGCAAAACTACCATGATGGACGTGATCACCGGCAAAACCCGTCCCGACGAAGGCTCCGCGTACTTCGGCCAGACTATCGACCTGGCGCGCCTGACCGAACCGGAGATCGCGCACGCGGGCATTGGCCGCAAGTTCCAGAAACCGACTGTATTCGAGAACCACACGGTGTTCGAGAACCTCGAGCTGGCGATGAAGACCGACAAGCGCGTTTGGGCGAGCTTGCGTGCACGCCTGACCGCCGAACAGTTCGATCGTATCGCCAAAACCCTGGAACTGATCAAGCTGCAGGGTGAAGCCGGTCGCCTCGCCGGGTTGCTGTCCCACGGCCAGAAGCAGTGGCTGGAGATCGGGATGCTGCTGACGCAGGAACCGCGTCTGCTGCTGCTCGACGAACCCGTCGCCGGCATGACCGACGAAGAAACCGAGCGCACCGCGGAGTTGTTCAAGTCGCTGGCCGGTGAACGCTCTGTAGTGGTGGTCGAGCACGACATGGAATTCATCGGCTCCATCGCCAGCGTCGTCACCGTGTTGCACGAAGGCGCGGTGCTTGCTGAAGGCACGATGGACACCGTCAAGAACGACGAGCGCGTCATCGAAGTCTATCTAGGCCGATAAACTCTTTTTTTGCCACAGAGGACACAGAGGTCACAGAGGAAGAGCTAAACGAGATACGGAATGCAGGATCACTACCGGATTGGGTCATTCCCTTATATGGCGGGACCGACGCGCAATGAGGTCTTCTTGCCAAGTTGGATTTTCGATTTTCTCTGTGTGCTCTGTGTCCTCTGTGGCAATCGAATTTGACTTTGAATTAGACAAATGCTGAAGGTCGAGAAACTGAATCAGTTCTACGGCAGCAGCCAGACGCTGCGCAACGTGAGCTTCGAAGTGCCCACGGGGGCGGTGACGGCGTTGCTCGGACGTAACGGCGTGGGCAAGACCACGCTGCTCAAATGCCTAATGGGCGTATTGCCGCTTGCTAGCGGGAGCATCGCACTGGACGGGCAAGAGGTGAGCACGCTCCCGCCTTACGCGCGCGTGAGGTTGGGCGTGGGCTACGTGCCGCAGGGGCGGGAAATCTTTCCGCGGCTCACCGTGGAAGAAAATCTCATGATGGGGCTGGCCAGCCGCAAGGATGACGCCGCGCGGGGCATTCCCGGCGAGATCTACGAGATGTTTCCAGTGCTGAAGACCATGAGGAATCGGCGCGGCGGCGATCTGTCCGGCGGCCAGCAGCAGCAATTGGCGATCGGCCGGGCGCTGGCGATGAAGCCCAAAGTGCTGATCCTCGACGAGCCGACCGAAGGCATCCAGCCGTCCATCATCAAGGACATCGAGCGCGTGATCCAGGCGGTCTCCGAGCGCGGCGACATGGGCATCCTGCTGGTCGAACAGTACTACGATTTCGCACGTGAACTCGCCGACAACTACGTGGTACTGCGCCGCGGCGAAGTCCTTATGAGCGGCGCCGGGGCCGACATGGAAACGGACAATGTGCGCAGCTTTCTGTCGGTATGAAACCGGTCGAGGCGGTTGCGCTGAAAATTCGGCACGCCGCCCTAGCCGAACAACTTTACCAGGTCGATCGAAGATTCCCCGCCGACCTGGCCGAAATGCTTCCCGAGCCAGGCTCCCGCCCGGGTTCGTCCCTCTTCCTTGAGTTTTAGCAGGAAGCCGAGATCGGCGTTAAGCGCCTTGTCGACGTTCATGCGCGCGAGCAGGTCGTCGGTTTCGATCAGATGGAAATTCAGTTTCCTGAAGCGGCGTTCCAGGCGCCCGACCGGCAGCCATTGCGCGTCGATGGCCTGCTTGGCCAGCGCGATGCTGCGCATCTCGCGGAGAAACGAGGAATTGAACTGGAATTCGGTGAGGCGGCTGCGAATTGCCTGTGCGCTGGTCGGAGGATCTTCGCGGGTCAGAGGCTGCAGCATGACCACCAGGATGTTCGGCGTATTGCAGCGATAGATGAGCGGATAGACCGCCGGGTTTCCGGAGTAGCCGCCGTCCCAATACGGCTCGCCGTCGATCTCGATCGCGTGATGCAGGGTGGGCAGGCAAGCGGACGCGAGCAGTGCGTCGGAAGTCAGTTCGCGGTTCTCGAACAACCGCAGCGTGCCGGTACGGACCCTGGTGGCACCAACGAACAGCCGGATTGCCCGGCGGCTTTGGACGGCATCGAAGTCCACCACCTTGGCGACGATGGCGCGCAGCGGATTGATGTCGAAGGGGTTGAGCTGATAGGGGGAGAAATAGCGGGTCAGGCCGAGCAGGAGTTTCTGCGGGTTTGGCAACAGCGCCCTGTGCACCCCGGTGGACGAGCCGATCGAGTAGGACGCCGTGCCCACCGAAGTCCAGAACTCGTCAAGCGACTTGCGGGCGCCTTCGCGGCCACCCCTTGCGTAACCGGACGCCAGCGTCGCGGCGTTGATCGCGCCGGCACTAGTGCCGCTGATCGCTTCGATCTTGAGCTTCGGTTCCTCGAGCAAGCGATCGAGCACTCCCCAGGTCAGCGCACCGAGTGCCCCGCCGCCCTGGAGCGCAAGCGTCATGACCCTGCGTTTTCCGAACTTCACTCGGGAAGGGTCGGCGACGCCCGGGCGTGCCGGAAAATCAAGGCTGGCTCAAGGCAGATAGAAGAGGGACTTGTCCTTCCTGTTCTCCCATTCGCGTAACAGGCGGTCCACGTCGGCCGGATTGGCGGCCTGCGACAGGTAAGCCTCAAGCTCGCGATTCTCATCGGCGTTGAACCATTTGAAGAGGGAATTGAGCAGCTTTTTCATGATGTTGATCCTTTCGCTATTTTGCGGCAGTGCAAGATTCGTTAATTTGTTTCATACAGCGTTATTTCGACAATGTATTTTATCAGATAGTTTCGCTACAGTATGCATTGATATCGCAATGCAAGAAGTCCGAATCTAAAGTATCTGAAGAGTTACATATCTATTTAAAACATATAGTATTTATCTAGGATTATTTGTGCGCCGTTTTGATCGAGATACGGTCCGCAGGTTTGGAAGCCTCTCGCGGCAGCCGGGGCGCAAAATGGACGCTTCGCCGGCCTGCTTGTAAACTCGACAGGCCTTCGCCGGTCACACAAAGGTGCGACTCTCCCCGATTCCATTGCTGCTTCTGGCCATCGTTGCCGGACCGCTTCAGGCGGACGAAGCCGGCGACTGGATCGAGCGCGCCAACCTTTTGCGAAAGTTGCTCGAAGACGGCCCGCCTGTTCGTGCCCGAGAGTCCGATTCGCGCGGCGGACTGCCCGCCGCGAGGCTGGAGATGGATCAGCAGACCGCCGCCGAGAGGCTGCAGGTCGAACGCTTTCAGGATGGCCAGTGGCGGCAACTGTTGGAATCCCAGCGGGCGAATGCAAACAGGCCGGATCCGGTGCCTCAATTGCCGAGCGCAGGGCTGGCTTTCGAACGCGAGCAGCGGGCACGCGACCTGGCGATTCAGATCCAGCGGCAGGATCTCGAATCTCGCCAGAACAATCGCCGCTAGGCGCGCAGGAACCACAAGAACCAGGAACGAAGGGGGAGATTCATGAAGCAGGCGTTGCAATCCGTTTTCGGGGTGTTGTTATTGCCACTGCTCGCCACCGCTGTGATGGCGGGGCCAGCGCAGGCACAGGACACGGAAGCGGTGATCGATAAGGCGATGACCGGGAGCCATCGGCTGGAAGCCAACAAGGCGCGCGACAAGTACCGCCATCCCAAGGAAACGCTGCTGTTTTTCGGTTTGAAGCCGAATATGACGGTGGTCGAAATCAGCCCGGGGGCGGGCTGGTACACCGAGATCCTGGCGCCGGTCATGCGTGGAGGGAGCTACTACGCGGCCCTATCCCGGGTAACCGAGCAATCCTCTGACGGCCAGCGTGCCAACGACAAGGCCTTCCGCGCCAAACTCTCGGGTGACGCCAGTCTCTATGGCAAGGTGCGACTCTCGGTGTTCGAGCCGCACGCGATCCTGGTCGCGCCGGCGGGCAGCGCAGACATGGTGCTGACCTTCCGCAACGTCCACAACTGGGCCAAGGCCGGCACCGCGGATGCGATGTTCAAGGCCTTTTATGACGCGCTCAAATCCGGCGGGGTGCTGGGGGTCGTCGAGCACCGGGCCAGGCCCGGCACTACTTTCGAGCGTCAGATCGACTCCGGCTACATGACCGAGGCCTACGTCACCGAGACCGCACAGAAGGCCGGGTTCAAGCTCGACAACAAGTCCGAAATCAACGCCAATCCGAGGGACACGGCGGACTATCCCGGCGGGGTCTGGACGCTTCCGCCAACGTTGCGCAATGTCGCCGACGCGGAGAAGCCGAAGTACCTCGCCATCGGCGAATCCGACCGCATGACCCTCAAATTCGTGAAACCCTGACGATGAACGATCAACTCGATTCCGGCGCACAGGTCGATGCACGAGCAGCGGCGCTCGAATCCAGGGTCATCGCCTGGCGCCGGGATTTGCACCAGCACCCGGAACTGTCCAACCGCGAGGTCCGCACCGCCAGCGTGGTTGCGGGACATCTGCAAGCACTCGGACTGAAGGTGCAGACCGGGGTCGCGCACACCGGGGTGGTCGGGTTGCTGTATACCGGCCGTCCGGGGCCGGTCATCGCAATGCGCGCGGACATGGACGCGCTGCCGGTAACGGAGCAAGTGGATCTGCCGTTTGCCTCGAGGACCTGCGCAAATTTCAATGGCCAGGAAGTCGGTGTCATGCACGCTTGCGGCCACGATTGCCATGTCGCGATCCTGATGGGTGTCGCCGATTTGCTGGCGGGCATGAAGCAGCAGCTTTCCGGCAGCATCAAGTTCATCTTCCAGCCGGCCGAAGAGGGCCCGCCGCCGGGCGAGGAAGGCGGCGCGGCGCTGATGATCAGGCAGGGTGTGCTGGAAAATCCGAAACCTGAGGTGATCTTCGGCCTGCATGTGTTCGCAGGGGTCGAAGCCGGCACGATTGCCTATCGGCCAGGGCCGGCGATGGCCAGTTCCGATCGCATCCGGGTGACGGTGACCGGGCGCCAGACCCACGGCGCGTTACCGTGGCGCGGAGTGGACCCGATCGTGATTTCATCGCAGATCGTGCTCGGGCTTCAGACTATCGTCAGCCGCCAGGTGGACTTGAGCCTGGAGCCGGCGGTGGTCAGCATCGGCGCGATCAAGGGCGGGGTGCGGGACAATATCATTGCGGACACGGTGGAGATGCTGGGTACGGTGCGCACGTTTAACGAGGACATGCGCGTGGACATTCACGCCCGCATCCGCAACACGGTGGAGATGATCGCCAGGAGTGCGGGGGCAGCCGCCCAGGTGAATTTCGACAACGCCTACCCGGTCACGGTGAACGACGTAGCGCTGACCGAGCGCATGGTGCCGACTCTGCAGCGGGTGGCGGGCGCAGACAAAGTCTTCGTCGGCCAGAAAATTACCGGTTACGAAGACTTCTCCTTCTATCAGCAGAAGATTCCGGGATTCTTCTATTTCCTCGGCATCACGCCCAAGGGCACAGATCGCAAACAGTCGGCGCCGAACCATTCACCGCGTTTCTTCGTCGATGAATCTGCGCTGCTGCTGGGAGTACGCTCGCTGGCGCACCTAACGCTCGATTACATGAGGTAAACTTCATGCCAGATTCTTTGCGGGAGGGCAACGTGACCACTATTCGCAGATTCGCCGCTGCAACCATGCTACTGGGTGCGGCGCTTGTCCCCACGGCGCTGCTGCGCGCGGACTCCGATCCTGAGGGCTTCGTGCGCGTGCAGCCGGAGGACGTTCAATGGAAAGACCTCCCCGGCTACGAAGGCGTCAAGTTTGCGGTGATTTCGGGCGACCCGTCCAAGCCGGGTGTCTATGTGGTACGGGTAAAATTCCCGCCCGGGATCATGTCGCGCCCGCACTTCCATCCCGACGATCGCTACGCCACCGTCTTGCAGGGAACCTGGTGGACCGGCACCGGAGACACCTTCGATCCAGGCAAGACCGTTCCAGTCAAGACGGGAGGCTTCATGAAGCACCCGGCGGGAGGTCACCATTACGACGGCGCCAAGGATGAAGAGGTGATTCTGCAGCTCATCGGGTACGGTCCGGGCGGCACCACCATGATCCGCCCCGAAGACGGCCATACCGGCCCGTCGAGATAAGAAGCGGAATTTCCGCAAGGAGCGGCAGATTTCTCTGCCGCTTTTTGTTTTGCTGTCGCGGACCGGAAGAAGTCACAAGAGGTCACCGTGCTTTCCGATATTGAAATCGCCCAGCAGGCCAAGCTCAAGCGCATCTCCGCGCTGGCCTTGGAACGTCTGGGAATCCCCGAGGAGAATCTCGAATCCTACGGTCACTACAAGGCGAAGATCTCGCTTGAGTATCTGGACAGCCTGAAGGGTCGGCCCGACGGCAAGCTGATCCTGATCACCGCTATCAGCCCCACGCCGGCGGGCGAGGGCAAGACCACTACCACGGTGGGATTGGGCGACGCGCTCAACCGCATCGGCAAGAAGGCGCTGATTGCATTGCGCGAACCCAGCCTCGGCCCGGTGTTCGGCATGAAAGGCGGCGCTGCCGGCGGCGGCTATGCACAGGTGGTGCCAATGGAAGACATCAATCTGCACTTTACCGGCGATTTCAACGCCATCCAGCTCGCCAACAATCTGCTGGCGGCGCTGCTCGACAACCACATCCATCACGGCAACGAACTCGGCGTGGACGTGCGCCGCATCACCTGGAAACGGGTGCTGGACATGAACGACCGTGCGCTGCGCGAGATCGTGGTCGCGCTCGGCGGTCCCGCCAACGGTTACCCGCGCCGGGACGCCTTCGACATCGTGGTCGCCTCGGAAGTAATGGCGATCTTCTGCCTGTCGCAATCGCTGGCCGACCTGAAAGAAAGGCTCGGCAATATCGTGGTCGGTTATACGCGTGACCAGGAGCCGGTGCGGGCGCGCGACCTTGGCGCGCATGGGGCGATGACGGTGCTGCTGAGGGATGCGCTCAAGCCCAATCTCGTCCAGACGCTGGAGAACAATCCGGCAATCATTCACGGCGGGCCGTTTGCCAATATTGCGCACGGCTGCAACTCGGTCATTGCCACCAAAGCGGGATTGAAGCTTGCCGATTATGTGGTGACGGAGGCGGGGTTTGGCGCGGACCTCGGCGCCGAGAAATTCGTGGACATCAAGTGCCGCAAGTCCGGCCTGCGCCCCGACGCTTGCGTGGTCGTCGCCACCGTGCGCGCGCTCAAGTACCACGGCGGGGCGGAGCTATCGGAACTCGACAAGGAGAATCTTGCCGCGCTGGAGAAGGGCATTGCCAATCTCGAGCGGCACGTCAACAACGTGCGCAACCATTACGGCTTGCCGTGCGTGGTGTCGATCAACCACTTCAGCCACGACACGCCGGCCGAGATCGAATTGCTCAAGCGCAAGATGGCACATCATGAAGCGCCGATCGTGGTGGCGAAGCATTGGGCGCAGGGTGCAGCCGGTGGCGAGGCCCTTGCGCGCACGGTGGTGGATCTGATCGAGCGCGCACCGGCCGACTTCCGCTTCGTTTACGAAGATTCTGCGACGCTTTGGGAAAAGGCAAGATCGATCGCCACCAGGATCTACGGCGCCGCCGATATCAGCGCGGACACCAAGGTCAAGGCGCAGATCCAGAAACTGCAGGAGGACGGCTACGGCCACTACCCGGTCTGTATCGCCAAAACCCAGTATTCGTTTTCGACCGATGCTTCGGTGCGCGGTGCGCCGTCGGGTCACATCATCAACATCCGTGAAGTGCGGTTGGCTGCGGGCGCCGAGTTCGTAGTCATGGTCTGCGGCGACATCATGACCATGCCAGGCCTGCCGAAAGTGCCTTCGGCGACCAGGATCGACCTCACGCCCGAAGGTAAAGTGCTGGGGTTGTTCTGATGGGACCTGGGGCCCCTCGTACCTCGTTTGTCCATGCGTTTCGACCTTAAATCCGCCACCGCTCTTTCGAGCGCTTGCGGCGAAAGTACGGCTGCCCAGGATTTGCACTGGTTGGAAAAGAACATCCCATGCCAGGCCGCCTGTCCGGCGGGCACCGATATCCCTGGCTATCTCGAGGCGATCTACCACGGCCGGTTCGGCGAAGCTTACGAGATCAACCTGCGCGACAATGTTTTTCCAGCGGTGCTCGGGCGGGTGTGCTCGCGGCCCTGCGAGGATGCCTGCCGCCACGGCTGGGAAGGCAACGGCGAGCCGGTGGCGATCTGCTTTTCCAAACGCTCGGCCGCGGACTTCGGCACCAGCGCGCCGGTGGCGCTCAAACCGGATTTTCCTCCCAGCGGAAAACGGGTTGCGGTGATCGGCGCCGGCGTGGCTGGCCTCACCGCGGCGCGTGAACTGGCACTTGCCGGGCATGGCGTGACCGTGTTCGAGAGGCACCGGACTCCGGGCGGAATGCTCAACCAGGGCATTCCGGCGTTCCGGCTGCCGCGCGAAATCGTCGATCGCGAGATTCGCCAGGTCACCGCAACCGGCGTAACCATCCGCTGCGGAGTCGCAATCGGCGCCGACGTCACGCTGGCTCGGCTCTCTGAAGACTTCGACGCGGTGGTGCTGGCCGCGGGAACGCTGCGGCCCAACATCCTCGAGCTGCCAGGCAAGGAATTGACGGGAATCGAGCACGGACTGAGTTTCCTGCTGCAGGTGAACGAGTTCGGCAGAAGTGACATCGGCGGCCGAGTGATCGTGATCGGGGGTGGCTATACCGCCATGGACTGCGCCCGCACCGCACTGCGGCTGGGTGCACAAGTTGGCGTCGTCTATCGAAGGGCGCAAGAAGACATGCTGGTGCTGCCCGGAGAACTCGAGGAGTTGCTGGAGGAGGGTGGGCACCTGGAAACGAACTGCGCGCCGCTCCACTTTCTTGGTGATCGGGGTAAGGTGATCGGCGTGCGTTTCGTGCGTACCCGCCCGGGACAACCCGGCCGCGCCGGCCGGCGTGCGCCGGCCGAGATCCCCGGAACCGAACTCGAGATCGGCGCCGACACCGTGATCCTGGCGACCGGGCAGTTCCCACAAGCGGCATGGATCGATGCGGCGCTTGCGCCGAAGCTGGTGGCGCGCGACGGCTGGCTGGCGAGCGGTACGGCCTGCCAGACCGCGGAGCGCAATATTTTTGTCGCGGGTGATTTTGCGCTCGGTGCAACCACGCTCATCCAGGCGATCGGACACGCGAAGGAATGCGCGTCCAAGGTGGACGCATGGTTGGCGGGGGCGCCGCGCAGGGGACAGGTCGTGCAGATCGGCGCCGCTTTCCGCTCGAAGCCGCCAGGCGGCCGCACCACCGGGCGCACCGCTGAGATGAACATCATTCCGATTCACCCGATGCCTACGCTTGCGGTTGCGGCCAGGGGGCTGGAGGCCGAAGTCGAGACCGGATTCGCCGAGCCGGTGGCGAAGGAAGAGGCGTCGCGCTGCTACCTTTGCCACTACAAGTTCGAGATCGTGGACCGGGACTGCGTGCTGTGCGATGAGTGCCTGAAGGTGAAGCCCGTGGAAGGCTGCATCGTCGAGATCGCTTCGCTGCTGCGGGACGAAGCGGGACGAGTGTTGGGTTATACCAAGGTGGAAAAGGGCGGGACCGACTCACTTTATTACAACCGGCTGTGGATAGACCAAAGCCAATGCATACGCTGCGGCCGTTGCGAGGCCGTATGTCCAGTCAACGCCATCACCATCCAGAAAGTGTGCCTGACGGGCCGGGCCGGGGAATAACCCGCATAAACGGGTGCTTAGACGGCGCAGATGCTTCCAAACTGCGTTTGATCTGCCTATACTCCTGAAAACGCCGCGTTTCCGGCCTTTCGATTGCAAGTTGCGTCCGGAATCCGGCCCTAACAGCCTGACCATAAGTCAGAGTTAGGATTGTCCAGGAGAGCGGAGTTGGCGCTGATTCTTGCAGTGGATATGGCCGGCACCCCCAGCCGGTGGCTGATGGTTGAAGAGGCGATCTCTTACTACGCGCGCCGAATGGTGGCTTGGTCGCACGGCGAAGTCGTGGCGACCTACCATGGTGGCGTGTCGCGCAAGACCGGCGCGCGTTCCCAGTTGTCCACCCACAGCATCATCGCCATTAAGGGTGCAGTGGACTTCAGCAAGGACTATCACGCCGAGCCTCATCTGTCCAACACCTCGCTGTTTTTCCGCGACCGCCACATGTGCGCCTACTGCGGTGGCCAGTTCAAGGAACGCGACCTGTCGCGCGACCACGTGATGCCGGTCTATCTTGGCGGCAAGGACCGCTGGATGAACGTGGTGACCGCCTGCCGCGGCTGCAATATCCGCAAGGGCGGGCGCACCCCGGAATCGGCCGACATGCCGCTGCTGTACACCCCCTACGTGCCCAACCGCTACGAGCACCTGATCCTGCAAAACCGCCGCATCCTGCAGGACCAGATGGAATACCTGATGGCCAAAGTGCCCAAGCACAGCAGGCTTTACGGCTGAACTGCGCCTGCGACGCAAACGAAGCCGGCACCTGCTGCCGGCTTTTTTTGCGTCCGCTGACGGCATAATGCGAGTCAGCGCACGGAACCGCGTGGCGTTACGATGGACAATACGCACTTCCCGGAATCAACCAGAGGGCCGCATCCAATGAAGAAGGCATTGTTCGCCTCGGCGTTCGCAGTGCTCGCGCTGTGCGCCTGCCAGACCAATCCGATTACCGGCCGCCAGCAGTTTATGCTGGTATCCGAGGACATGGCCATCTCGGAATCGAAACAGGCCTACGTGGCGATGCTTCAGCCGCTGGAGCAAAAGGGCAAGATCGACAGCAACCCGGCAGTGAGCGCGCGGGTGCGGATGATCACCGGACGATTGATCGCCCAGGCGATCAAATATCGGCCGGAAACAGAAAGCTGGGATTGGAGCGTCAAGGTGATCGACGACCCCAAAACGGTCAACGCCTGGTGCATGGCCGGCGGCAAGATGGCGATCTATACCGGCCTGATCGAACAGCTCAAGGCAACCGATGATGAACTGGCGCAGGTAATGGGTCACGAAATCTCGCACGCGCTGGCGAAACACACCGCGGAAAGGATGTCCCGCGCGATGGCCATGCAGATGGGGCTGGGAGTGCTGGCTGCCACGCAGCAAAGCAGCAGCTACGGCAATCTGACGCTTACCGGCGCGCAGATGGCCGCGGTGGTCGCGCTGGAACTGCCCAACAGCAGGGAGGCCGAATCGGAGGCCGACCGCATTGGCATCGAGCTTGCAGCGAAAGCCGGCTACGATCCGAACGCCGCGGTCTCGCTGTGGGACAAAATGACGAAAGTCGCGGGTGGAGGTTCGCGCTTGGATTTCCTTTCCACTCACCCCGCGCCGCAGAAGCGCATGGAAACGCTTGCGGCGCTGGTGCCGAAGATGATGCCTTACTACCTGGACAGATCCCCGCGCCCGATTTACCAGATACGCGGGTCCGCCGGTGCGCTTTCGGTCTTAGCGCAGTCCTCAACAGCGCTATGAGCGCGTAGTCAGGGCGCGGGCGCCGCCAGGAGCGACTCACCGCACACATCGCTGCCGTCACGCGGAATCTTCTTGCCGGCAAGCTTCTGCAGCGGCACCCAGATGATCGAGGTCGCCAGGCGGCCTATGGTTTCCAGCACATCCCCCGGAGAAACGCCGATCTTGAAATTCCTGAACGTGCCGCTGACCTGGATCGGCGTGGCGAGGCTCAGGAACTGTGCGGTCTTGGCTTGAGGGCGCAGGCGCAGGTTGAGCGTTTCGGCGCTGAAGTCCACCGAGCCCTTGCCGGTAACGCGCATGCGGCCGGTATCGAGCAGAATGATCCGGTCCTTCAGCATGCCGTCGTTGAGCTCGAAGCGTCCGATTGCACAATTGACCTTGGAGGTCTTACCCGGATCCACCACCGGTATCAGCGCTACCAGCACGTTGACCGCCCACATGTCGAAAGTTCCCGACTGCATGTTCTGCGGCCACACGGCGAAGTCGATGAGTCCGCTGCCATGGCGGAGGATGTCCGAAAGATAGCGCGCACGCGAGTTCACGTCCACGTTCAGGCTGAACGTGCCGCGCAATTCGGAATCCGGCTTGATGCGGCGCGCGAGAATGCCGTATTCGAATTTGCTTACTTCGATACGGGTGTCCACCTTGACGTCCTGTTCGGTGGGTTCATAGCCTAGGGAAAACTTTGCGGAACCGCCGGGGACGTTCAGTTCCACCGGGCCGATGTCAGCGCGGCCGTTTTCGAGCTTCGCCATCAGCTTGCCGCTGCCGAGCCTGTCCTCGCCAGCCAGTACCTGGTCCACGTTTACCGTTAGATACGCGTCCTGCCGATGCAGCATTGCAGGACTGAGGAGCTCCTGCGCCTGCTTGCTTGCCTCGGCCGCCCTGATGCGCATCTCATCCGCGTTAAGTGTCTTGTCGCTTTCCTCGGCGGGCTTCTTCTCGAACAGCGACCAGCCTTCGAATCTGAAATCATCGAGCTGGACGTTCGGCGCGGCCAGTGCGATTTCGATCCGAGGGCGCCCAGTGCCGGTCTCGAACCGGCCCTTGCCGTGAAGCACACTTTCCCGGACCCGAAGCACCAGATCGTCCACTTCGTATCCACGAGCGGACATGCGAAACTTTCCGACCGCCGACCATGGTCCCCACGGCGGCAGCGAGACGCGCGCCAGCTTGTTCAGCGTATCGAAGCGCGTTCCATGCACTTGCAGCGCGAGTTCGACCTCCGGATTTCCCAGCGGCCGCGCGACGGCACCGGAGAGTTCCATCCGCGTCGCGGCCGCTTCGACGTCGAGCTTGAACGGCACGGGCAGCTTCGGGTTCACCAGGTCCGGCGCGGAGGCGGTCTCCAGGCCGATCGCGACCGGGTTGTCGTCGATCGTACCCTTGAGATCGAGCCGCACCTTGTCTCCCGGCGCGGCGCGCAGCAGTCCGCTTTCGAGCGCGATCTTCGCCTCGGCGCGGGTGTTCGGATCGCGCAGCGTGACGCGGCCGCCGGAGAAATTCCCGGTCAGATCGGCGCGTGCGATCAAGTCGCCCAGCCGGGTGGAGCGGCTGGCGAGGTAGATCTGCATCAGATCGAGCGTGGCATCGATGTTGCGGGCGAGATCGAGCTTGCGCAAAACGTTGCCGATGTCGGCATTGTTGGCAAACAGCCATAGCCCTGCATTGGGTTCGCGGCTGCGCAGGTCGAGCAGGATCGCGCCGCGCAATGCCGTTGCGGCGACGTTGGCCGCGAACTGCGAAGGGTACATATAGCCGTCGCGGATGCGGCCGTCGAAGGAGACATCGCGCACTTCCAGCGGGCTCCCAAGAAAGCGCTTCAGACGCACTTCGACGTCGGCGTCGGTCAGATCGATGCCCTGAGGCAGAATGGGAATGTTCAGGACCGGACCGGGCGAGCCTTGCTTCGGCGTCTTCGGCAACAAGGATTCCAGCTCCGCGACGTCGATTTGCTCCGCAGCCAGGCGCACTTTCAGCAGCGGATGCGTACCGATGCCCGTTTGCAGAGCCTCGGCGGTGAGCGTGGTGCGCCCGAGTTGCAGGGAAAAATCGGCGAGGCTCCACTGGCGGCTGCGCAAGGCGGCCCTGCCCGAGAGTGCGGCGCGTGCCTCGGCTCCGGGCCGCAGGCCGAACCAGCTTGCCACCTCGCCGGCGCGCGGTGCGGAGATCTCGAAGTTCAGCTCCGGGCCACGGCTCTCGGAGGGCAGCTGCAGCACGCCGCGGATGCGCGCCCGCACACTGCCGGAATGTGCGCTGAAATCGATCGGTACGCGATCTTCCAGCATCAATGGCTCGAGGGTGCCGCTGCGCAGTTGTGCGGTCACGGGGTTACCCAGCAGTGAACCGTGCATTTCTCCGGCAAGGGCCTTGCCGGCGGGCAGCGCCACGGAAAGTTTCTCGAGCGTGAATTCGACCGGCCGTCCTCCCTCGATGTTGCCGTAAGAAAGGCGTCCGCGTTCGATGTCGAGGCGCACGTCGAGGCTGCGCACCAGTTCGTTGACTTGATCGCCGCGGGCAGACAGTCGCAGATCGAAACGGCCGAGTTTACCTTCGACCCCGCGCACGCCTGCCAGCAGTTCGGCAAGACCTCCGAGCTCGGAGTTGCGAGTGCCGAGCGCGAGCCGGAAGGTCGGTGGCGAGGCCGTCCCGTCCACCTGCGCGCTGCCCTCCAACTTCACGCCGGTGACTGTCGCCTGCATCGGCGTTTGCAGTCGGCCATCGTCGATTTTCACCCGCAGCGAAACGTCGCTTACGTCGCCGGGCAGGCTCGCCCAGCGCCCCACACGCAACGTGACATCGGCATCCGCGCGCGTGAGCTCGGTCAGGGTAAAGCTCGCATGCGACAATTCACGATAAACCTCGGCGAGGCTCTTCGGCGGCGGGGGCGGCGCTTCCTCGATTGGCTGGTCGACCAGAAAGGGGCGCAGATCCAGCACCGGAACAGTAAGCGCGCCGGTGACTCTCGGCCGGGTTGCCGAATAGTCAAAATCGAGGTCGCCGATGAGCGCGGTGCCGCCCATTGCGGCGCCGAGCTGCCTGAGCGATACCTTGCCCGGTTGAAAGGTGAGGGTGCCGGCAATGCCGCTGGCGCCAACGGCGGGGAGTTTGGTCTGGAACAGCCGTTCGAACTCGAGCAGGTTTTCGGTGCCGAGGCCGAAACCGATCTGGCCGCTGCGCCCTGACAGGGTACCGCTCGCGGTTAGCGTCGAACTCAGGAAAGTGAGCGTCAATTCCACCGGCCAGGGTTTGCGGGAATCGGACAAATCCGCCGGCACACCACCGGTGAAGTCGAGCCGGTAGGGAAACTCCTTCTCCACCGCGCCGTTCAACCTCACCTTGAGCGGCTGGCCAGAAGGTGATTGCGCTGACAGCTTGTGAAGATCGAAGTAGTGGCTTATCCCCGACGGGCCGACGTACTCCACGTTCAGGTTCTCGAGCGTGACCTGCTGGATATCCAGCAAGGCGAGCGCGCGATCGGCGCTGACGCCGGCGGGTGTGCCGGGTTCGGAAACGCGCTGCTGAGCCGATCGCGCCCGGAGGAAAGTCCAGTTGTCGGCGCCATCAGCGCGCCTTTGCAGACGCACGCGCACCTGGCTTCCGGTGACTTCCTCGATCTGCAGGCGTTTTTGCAACAGCGGCCAGAGATCGAGGGCGAGGCGCGCCTCGCCGAGGCTGGCAAACTCGCCTCCTTCGAAACCCGGCGCGTTGGCGATGTGCAGTCCACCGATCCGCAATTTCGGCCGCGCGGAGATCTCAAGTTCCATCGGGCCGTCGAAGCGCACCGGGCGCCCGAGGCTATCGGAGAAGACCGTGGCAATCCGCCCGCGCAGAACCGAGGCATCGACCGTTATGCCGACGAAGGTGGTGTAAGCAAACCCCAGCACCCCGATCAGGAACAGCGAGACCGCCGCCCATAGCGTCCAACGCCGCATCCGGCGAAACGGGGTCATCGCGATGTCGGTCGGCATGGCGCGATTATCCGATAAACCGACGGGACTGCACTGCGCAGTACCGGTTCAAAACTGGGGAACCCGCCCACGCGTACGACACGTGCTCAACGCAGCACGTCGCCGGCTTCGGCCTCCTGAATCATCAGTTTCACGTCTTCGGCCAGCATCAGACGCTGCTCCTGCAGTTTTCTTGCCGCTTCGGCGACCTTGCGCACATAGCCATCGTGAGTGCCGTACAGTTCCTCGAGTGACGGACGCGGGTCGCCCCTGGCCTGCGCCTCAGCCCTGGTCTTCGGCAGCGGAATCATCGAGCCGAGCAGGTCGCACAGGTCCGGGCCGCCGAACTCTGCGCTGCGAGTGTTCCAGCCCAACAGCGTCGCGGCCGGTACCTCGACCAAGGGATGGCGGATTCCGGCGATGTCATTGCCGATCGCATCCACCTGCGGCACCAGCACCATGTGGGTGGCTACGGTCTCGGGAATCAACAGGTCGATCACGCCGGAATTGCCGTGCACCCGCGGGCCGAAATTGCGGTCGCCGGAGCCGTTGTAAAGGCCTTCGTAAGTCAGTCCGGGGATCTTCGGCAGCTTCAGTTCGGAAGCAGGCACGAGCGTGCCATCTGCCACTTTGGGCACCTTGGTGTCCGGCGGCGCCGTGTTTTTCTTCACCCAGTCCTCCAGCGCCACCACCAACGCGCGCAGCAGCGGACCGGGGTGCACAGGGTTGCTGAGCTGCTCGCACTGGCGGTTGCCGATGCCGCGATGCGCCGGGTCGGATTTGAAGCTGCCGTGCTGCAAGCTGGAAAGCAGGTATCGGCGCACCTTCGACGATTCGTTGAAGTCCATGGTCCCGCCTTCGCTCGCACCTGCGAGCGAGGCGCGGAATTGCCAGTACTCGTTCGACGTGTCGGTGTGAATGACCTTCGGGTCGGTCAGCGGGCGCTTGAGGATGCCGTCAGGGATATTGGTGAACGGATTGATGCGCACCGCGTACTGGCGCGGGAAGTTGGTGTCCGGAACATAGCGCTCGCGGTGCTGCTGGGTGAAGGGATTCGGCTGCGCGAAGCGATAGTTGAGGAACAGCTTTTGTACCCCGGCGACGTGGATGTGCATGCCGTCGCACACCCGCCGCTCCTTCTCGTCGACGTTGAAGCCGTGGTAGAGATAGTCGCGCAGATACATTCCAGACGATGATATTCCCTGGCACAGCGTGGTCTTGATACCGAACACGGGGTTCGGATTTCCGCTGGCGTCCTTCTTATCGTTCTTCAGGAAGGAAACGAAGTCCCGGCTGGTGAGATAACCCAGCCCCATCACCGGCGAGCCGGTAGCGCGATACAGCAAATGATAATTGCGGTCGTTACGGAACCCGCCCTTCAGGCAGATATGCTCGACGCTGGGTTTGCCGGGCCAGCCGTCGGGGCAATCCGCAAACGCCCATTCGTCGTCGCTTACCGGCTCTCCGCGTGGAATGCCGGGGCCGCTGGGTCGCGGTGAATCGCTGGCGAGCACGTACAGTTCTGCCTGCGCTTCCTTCTTGTCAGTGGTCACGGCCGGAAAGGACTTGAACGCCTGGCCGCCGGACAGCGGCAGAGAAGTGGGTTTGCCGCCGTTGAAATTGCGATCTGAGAATTCGGTGAGGACGCGTTCGACGACCGGCTTGCCGTTCTCCTGCGCGATCGGAAAGTCGACCGTCAGGCGGTTGTCGCCTGGCGCGATGTCAGCGCCCCAGCCGACCCAAGCCAGCACGTAACCGCGTTTCATGAGGAAGCCGTTGCCGAAATCCCGCACCGCGATCGGGTTGTTCATGTCGGCGTCCGACGCGGTGTCGTGCATGCGCCCGAAGGAGATCTTGCGGCCGCGGTTGTTGACCTCGAAGAACAGCGTGCTGGCACCCTTCGCCATGTCCACAGGCTTTAGAATCACCATGTCCGCGGAGAATTCCACGGCGCCCTTATCGTTCAGCGGCGCGCGCTTGAGGTCGAACACCGCGGCGTTGCGCTCGAGCGCGGGATCGGCCTCGAACCATGCGCGGCCGGTGAGCTTCTCGTAGGCACCGGCGGTTCCGAAGTCCATGCCGTCGGCGACGATTTCGCGCTTGCTGATTTCCAGCCGCGTGAGCCTCGCTTCCGCGGTCGTGGCAAGGAAAAGACCGGCGGTGAAGGCCAGAGCAAGGAACGCGCGGAAGTGCTGCATAAACTCCTCTGAATTGTTCTGTAATTGTCGGCGCCGCGCGGCACGGCCGGGCGGGGAGGTACAATATCGCACAATCAGGATTCGAGCGAGGTTCCGATGGGTGTCATCAAGGAAGCGGTAGAGAACAGACTGCGCGTGGCGCGAGTGGCCTGTCCGCACGACTGTCCGGACGCCTGCCTGATGCGGGTCACCGTAGACACGCGCTCGGGCCGCGCGATCAGGGTCGAAGGCGACCCCACGCATCCGGTGACGCGCGGTTACCTTTGCAACAAGGTCAATCACTACCTCGATCTGGTTTACAACGACCGCCGGGTGCTTTTCCCTCACCGCAGGACCGGACCCAAGGGACCCGGGGCGAAGTTTCTGCGCATTACCTGGGCTGAGGCGCTCACCGGGGTCGCGGCCAGGCTGAAGGCAGTCATCGCCGAGCACGGCCCGGAAGCCGTCCAGCCTTTCTCGTACTCGGGCACGCTGGGGATACTCGGCTTTCTCGGCATGGGTGAACGCTTCTTCAACAAGATGGGCGCAGCGCGGCTGGAGCGCACCATCTGCACCGCCGCCGGCGCCGCAGCCTAAATGCACACCTTCGGGCGGGTGGGCGATGCCAACATTGAAGACCTGCCGCAAATGGACGTGGTGATCCTGTGGGGCACCAATCTGGTATCCACCGGCGTGCACGCGATGCCCTTCGTCAACGCGGCACGCGACAACGGTGCGAAAATCATCGCCATCGATCCGCGTGTAACGCGCACCAGCGCATTCGCGGACTGGCATATCCCGCCGCGGCCCGGCACCGATGCGGCGCTGGCGCTGGGCATGATGAAAATCATCGTCGATCGCGGGCTGCACGACCTGGATTTCCTGCGCAGGCACACGGTGGGATGGGAAAAACTGCTTGAGGAACGCCTGCCCGAGTATCCGCCCGAACGGGTCGAGGCGATTACCGGAATAGCGGCGGCGGACGTGGAAAAGCTGGCTCTGCTCTACGGCGGCACGAAACAATCGTTCATCCGCCTGAACTGGGGCATACAGCGTCACGACAACGGCGGGATGATGACCAAGGCGATCAAGCTGCTGCCTGCGGTTACCGGAGCGATGCGCGGCAAGGGTGGCGTGTGCATGTCCACCGGGGGCGAGATGCGTCGGGTGGATCTGCGCAAGCTGCAGCGCACCGACCTGCTGGCCGGGCGCAAGCCGCGCACCATCAACATGATCCAGCTGGGTAACTCGCTCAACGATCCGGACCTGAGCCCGCCGATCAAGGCTCTGTTCTGCTGGAACGCCGATCCGGCCAACTGCGTGCCGGACACGATTGCGGCGCGCAAGGGCCTGGCGCGCGATGACCTGTTCACCGTGGTGCACGACACTTTCTGGAGCGACACCACGTCCTACGCCGACATCGTGCTGCCCGCCGATACGGCGCTCGAGCGCGTGGATCTGCTTGCCGCGTACGGCAACTACTACTACAGCCTTTCCGAGCAGGCGATCGAGAAACAAGGTGAGAGCCTGGACAACCAGGAAATGTTCCGCCGCCTGGCGCGCGCAATGGGTTACGACGAACCCTGCTTCTCGCAATCGGACGAGGACATGATCCGCGAGCTGATCGACCCCGAAGTGAACGCGTTGTTCGAGGGAGTGAGTTTTGAGCAACTGCAGCGCGACGGCTGGGCGCGCGCCAATACGGATTCTCTGCGCAGATGGGGCGTGAACAGCGGCAAGTGGCCGACCCCGTCCGGCAAGATCGAAATTTATTCCGAAGCCCTCAGGGATCTTGGCGTCGACCCGCTGCCTGCCCACGTCGACGAAACCGAAGGCTTGTCCAGCACCGCGGCAGGCGGCCGCTATCCGCTACAGGTGATCAGTGCGGCGACCCATTACTTCATCGGCGCGAGTTTCCAGCACGTGCCGCGGTTGCAGGAAATGATGGCGCGCCCGACCTTCGAGGTCAGCGCCGCAGACGCCGCGGCGCGGGGAATCGGGAACGGCGACTACTGCCGCCTGTACAACGACCGCGGCGAAGCATTCGGCCACGCCCTCATCGTCGATGGATTGCTGGCGGGCGTGATCGGCGCGCAAAAGCAATTGCAGGGATCCAAGCAACGCGGCGGGGTCAACGTAAACGCGCTCGTCAGCCAGCGCGAAGCGGACATGGGCCGCGGCCCGGTGTTCTTCTCCACGCTTGCGGAGATAGAGAGAGTCAAGAGTGACAAGTGACAAGTGACGAGTGATCAGTGGCAAGTGAGAAGCGGTACTGCAAGGAAGGGCAATTGGCGATGATGAGCAGGATTTTCACCCGTCACTCCTCACTCGTCACTTGTCACCGGGTTTCCTCATGACAGCGACCCTCATGGATGGCATTGTGGTTTCGAAGGTGATCCGCGCGCGCTGGCAACAACGTGTCGACGCGCTCAAGGCGAGCGGCGTGACCCCGGGGCTGGCGGTGATCCTGGTGGGCGACAACCCCGCTTCGCAGGTATACGTGCGCAACAAGGTGAAGGCCTGCGGCGAAGTCGGGCTGTATTCCGAGGTGCACCAGTTTCCCGCAAGCGTTGTGCAGGAGACCGTGCTGGGCAAGATCGAGGAGCTGAATTGCGATCGCAGGGTCCACGGCATCCTGGTGCAGCTTCCGCTGCCTGCGCATTTCGACAACGGCGGTGTGCTCGAGGCGATCGCGGCAGAAAAGGACGCTGACGGATTTCATCTCTACAACCTCGGCGGCTTGGTTGCTGGCGGAGCGGTGTTCCCGCCGTGCACCCCTTATGGAGTGATGGCGTTGCTGGATCACTACAGAATTCCGATCGAAGGGAGCAACGCGGTGGTGATCGGCCGCAGCAACATCGTCGGCAAGCCGATGGCGCTGATGCTGCTGGCGCGCAGCGCGACGGTCTGTATATGCACCTCCAAGACGCGCGACCTGAAGCAGTTCACTTCGCTGGCAGACATCCTGGTGGTGGCCACGGGGAAACCAAGAATGATCACTGGCGAGATGATCAAACCGGGCTCGACCGTGATCGACGTAGGCATCAACCGCCTGCCCGACGGCAAACTCGTCGGCGACGTTGACTTCGAAGGCGCGCGGCAAAGGGCCGCATTCATCACGCCGGTTCCGGGCGGCGTCGGTCCGATGACCATCACCATGCTGATCGCCAACACCGTGCAGGCCGCCGAGCGCTTCGTGTCCAGGCAGGTCAAATCGCACGCCGATAAAGTCAACGCGTCGGCCGTTCCTTAGCTTTTTTCTTCATGTTCGCCGATCGCCACGAAGCAGCGATCCGGCTCGCCGCGGAAGTCGGGAAATATCGCGGCCTGAATCCCCTGGTGCTGGGCATTCCGCGCGGCGCGGTACCCATGGCGCGCTTCATCGCCGATGAACTTGCCGGCGAAGTCGACGTGACGCTGGTGCGCAAGCTAGGCGCCCCCGGCAACCCGGAGCTCGCCGTCGGCGCGGTGGACGAGACCGGCTGGTCGCCCGTGGCCGAGCCCGGACGCGGCCCCGGCGCCGATGCCGCCGACCTGGAGGAGGTAACCGGGGTGCCGGTCCGAATGCC
>JACXTT010004112.1_pt1 | contig 21760 bp, 21 predicted proteins | sample 9270951 | NCBI WGS metagenome assembly JACXTT01 (sample SAMN15532306, study PRJNA645909) | rock metagenome | isolation source: weathered quartz diorite | place: Puerto Rico | collected 2017-06-21
TATTTGCCCGGAATGCTCAAGAAAAACTGGGGCCGCGTCATTTTCATATCCAGCGAATCCGGCCAGCAAATCCCAGCCGAAATGGTTCATTACGGCATGACCAAGACCGCGCAAATCGCTATCGCTCGCGGCGTTGCCGAATCCATCGCGGGCTCGGGTGTTACCGTTAACTCCGTGCTCGTCGGGCCAACGGCTTCGGAAGGCGCTGGCGAATTCGTCGAGTCTTTTGCAAAAGAAAAAGGCATCACGAAAGCAGAGGTGGAAAAGGAGTTTTTCAAGAACATTCGTCCAAGCTCTTTGCTCAAACGTTTCGAAACAGTGGAAGAAGTTGCGGCCGTCGTCGCGTTTCTGGCCGGCGACAAATCCATCACCATCAACGGAGCGGCTGTACGCGCTGACGGCGGCGTCGTGCGTAGCATCCTTTAAGGGACACGAATGTCTACGCGCGCTGGTAATCCGGCCTCCACGTTTTCACCAGTTGTTTGATCGCTTTGCGGCTTCGCAGATTTTCCGCGAGTACTTTCCCGGCCAGTGCCGGAAGCTCTTCATCGCACGCAAATCGCAATGCGACCAGTTGCGATACGGTGAACTCGTCGATTCGTGGTTTCAGATCATCCGGCAGAAGCCTCATCAGCCGCAGCCGTTCTTCGAGGCGAATTACGCGGTCTTGCACGGAGAGTGCAAAGAGGCGCGCAAACAAGAACCCGAGGGCGAGAGCCAAAGCAAGCAGCACTCCGACAATCCCCTCAAACGACAAATGCAGCTTCCAGAGGTGATAGATCGACCAAATAAGATTCAGAGCGAGTACCGGCAAAACAAAAAAATGAAACGGCGGAACATACTTGGTGTGATTCGAAAAATTCTGTTCAGTCATCGAGACTCCCCCTTCAAACTTGTGTAACGTAAAAGAGGCGGATGTATTCTTTCCTTATAGGGCCATTTTGCCCCATCCGCAAGCAGGAGCAAGCAAATGCCAAAGGCATATTGGTCGGGAAAACTTATCGCAGAAAGTGACGCCTGCGTCGTCGTGGAAGGGAATCAGTACTTTCCTGTTGAAGCCGTGAAAAAAGAGTTTCTACGCCCAAGCAATCACACAACTATCTGCCCTTGGAAAGGCACGGCCCACTACTACCACATCGAAGTCAACGGCATGAAAAATGAAAATGCCGCCTGGTATTACCCGGAGCCAAGCGATGCCGCCGAGCAAATTCGCGGCCGCGTTGCTTTTTGGAAGGGTGTCCGCGTCGAAGCCTAATCCTTTTGCGCTTACTTTGTGCTCAGCTCGTTCTTGAACACGGCGCCGTCGTGCATCACAAAACGCACTTTCTTCAATTCGCTGATGTCCCGCAGCGGATCTCCGCTCACGGCAATCACATCCGCGAACGCGCCCGGCGCAATCACTCCGATCTCGCCTTTCATATCCAGCATTTCGGCCGCGCGCGAAGTCGCTGCCTGAATCGTTGCCATCGGTGAATATCCAAATTTGACCATGTATTCGAATTCCACGCCCATCGGTTCCGTCCACGGGATGCCGCCGATGTCCGTGCCGAAAACTGTTTTCACCCCGGCCTTCGCGGCCTTTTGCACGGAAATTTCATGGTCGGACGCGCGTTTGCGGTCCCGCTTCCCGCCCGGAGTATCTTCCCGAGCCCAATCTCCGTAGTACGGGGCAATCGTCGGGCAATACCACGTCCCTTGTTTGATCATCTGTGCGATCACACCATCAGTCAAAGTAAGTCCGTGCTCAATTGAATCGCATCCGCCATCGAGCGCGCGCTGCAATCCGATTCCGCTATACGCGTGGCACGCCACCTTCTTTCCCCAGCCGTGTGCTTCATCCACGATCGCGCGTAACTCCTCTACTGTCAGCGTCGGCTGCGAAACCAATTCGCCGTTTTTCCCAACCCATGACCGGTGCGTCATATACACCTTGATCCAGTCCGCTCCGTGATCGAGCTGTTCGCGTGCCGCTTTTCGAGCTTCCACTGGCCCGTCAATAATTTGCACGCCCTTCGGCATCACAAGTTCTGGGGCGTAGCCTTCCAGGTTGTAGCCGCCCGTCGAAGAAATTCCGCGCGTCGAAGCAAAAATGCGAGGCCCCGGAATCGTTCCTTCCTCAATCGCCTGTTTGATTTCGACGTCCCCGTAACCCGCGCCTTCCGTTTCCAAATCCCGAATCGTTGTAAAACCTTGCTCCAGCGCGCGCCGGCAAGCATACGTCGCGCGCGCCGCCCGCAGCGCGATTCCCGCTTTCAAAATATTTTCGTCGTACCCGCCTTTTGTCGGATCCTCTCCCCACAGAAAAATGTGCGTGTGCGAGTCAATCATCCCCGGCAATACCGTTTCGTTCGATAGGTCAATCACGTGTGCGCCCGCCGGAATCGCTTCACTCGCACTCGTGACTTTTTCGATGCGCTTGTCACGCACAAAAATCAGCTGGTTTTTGCGCGGCGTTTCGCTTGTGCCGTCAATCAAATTTCCCGCGCGAATCACGGTTAGCGTGCCTGCATCTCTCGAGGCGTTCTGCGGTGCAGCAATTCCGCACACCAACAGCGCCGCGAAACAAACCAGAATTAGCTTGCGCACGATCCCTCCTAATTTCTTTGGATCAATTCGAACTTGAAAGACGCAACCGCTACGCCACCGCGCTCGACGCAGAAGGCGCATCGGTATCCGAAAGCGCGTCTTTGGCCGTTGCCTGATAGCGCACCAGCAGCAGCGTCAAATCATCCGCCTGCCGCGCGCCGCGGACAAAGTTCTCCACCGATTCCAGTACGCATTTCTGTAAATGATCCAGCGGCACGTCGTGCTTGTCCTTCAGCAATTCTTCTAGCCGCGCCATCCCGAACATTTGATCATCCGGGTCCATAGCTTCCGTCACGCCGTCGCTGAAAAGCACCAGGGTGTCCCCTGGCTCCAGTTTCAGACATGCCGCTGTGTATTCTGCTTCCGGCACTAGCCCCACGGGATACGATCCCTCGGTAAACGGAGCCTCCGCTCTCCCTCCGCGAATCAAGAACGGCGAAGGATGTCCCGCGTTGATGAACTCCATGTGCCCTTCGTTGTCCATCACGCCAAAAAACATCGTCGCGTAGCGCCCCACCTCTGCGTGATTGCAGAGAAACCGGTTGATGTGATTGAACACGCGAGCAGGGTCATGGCCCAGTGTCAGACCAGATAGCGCGCCTTGCAGCATCGTCGTCAGCAGCGCCGCGCCCAATCCTTTTCCGGATACGTCGGCAATCAGAAAAGCCGTGCGTCCATCACCCATTGGAAAAACATCGAAGTAGTCGCCTCCCACGGATAAGCACGGAAAATTGCAGCCCGCCACGTCGAGATGCGGAAATTCAGTGAAGCAGCGGGGCAACAGCGCCTGTTGAATGTCTCGCGCGATGTTGATTTCCTGTTCTAGCCGCTGCCTCTCTCGCTCGCGTTCCACGAGCCGCGCATTGTCCAGCGTGCCCGCCGCATCCGCGGCGAGTGCATCCAGAATTTGTCTGTCGAGCTTTGAAAACGCAGCCGGCCTTCGTGAGTCCAGATACAGCACGCCAAGAAATTGTCCGCGGCTCACGTTCAACAGCGATTCGTCCGAATTCGCTCGCGTCACCGAATACAGCGGAATCACCACAACCGCGCGCAATCCTTGCGCCACCACGCTCTGCGCCGCTTGCAAATCCATTTCAGCCTGTGCCAAATCTTCCGTCAGTACCGCGGCCTGTTGCCTCAGCGCCATCTGAATTGCAGTCTGGCTCGGAGAAAGACTTTCCGGCGGCAACCGCATGCCGCCATTTTTTCGTGCCAGACGCACGTGTAGTTGTCCCGCCTCGTTCGCTTCAAGCAGCAATCCGCGATCCGCGTTCGTCACCGAAATCGCGTGATCCAGCATTTTTCCCAGCACGGAATCCAGCGGCAGCTGCGAATGAAGCAGCGTCGTCGCCTCGAGCAACAAATTTAGTTTGTTCAATCCGCCGGAAGATTTTTCCGAGCTCGTCATGTGCTCGATGCGCGTCAGGAACATCGGAAGCGAGTCATCGACCGCTGACTCCGACGAGCGGTAAACAATTTCGTAGGAATCTTCCAGCCCAAACGAGATGACGTCGCCGTCCTGCAGCTCGCGGCTCTCCGTTTTTTCGCCGTTTACGAACAAGCCGCGCCGTTGCCCGCGATCCTCAATGTAAAATTTGTTCGCTTCGCTGACGATTGCCGCGCAGTTGCGCGAGATGCGGCGGTCATTTAGTTGAAGGTGGTTGCCCGTTTCCGCGCCGCGCCCGATCAAAAAAGGCGTCTGCGTAATGCGCACGTACCGCTTCCCGCCGTCGCTGGAAAGCACCTCAAGAACAGCTTCACTGATTGGAAGGGCTTCTGGCATTGCTTTTCGCCGAGATTGTAGCACGCGTATTATGGCGGTGCAGGTTCCGCCGTGCCTGTTTCACAGAAATGTTTCTCGAACCTCTTGCCGCTCGCGGCTGCGCTCGCCAAAATGCTAAAGGAACTGGAAACGAGGCAGGGAATTGCTGCTCAATTTGTGTGTCAGGGCTTTTTTGCTCTTGATCTTTGGCTTTTGTATTCTGGCGTCGCCCGCCCCGGCGCAGCAATGCTCCATCATTCCGAAAACGGCCAATCTTGGTGAAACCCTTCGCCTCACCTGCACCGGCGAGGTAGCTTCTGCAAAATGGAACGGCCGCACGGTTCGTCTTTTTCTTCAAACCGATGGCAAAAATTTCGGCTTGATGCCCATTTCGGTAAAAGACTCTCCCGGGCCTGCTTCCCTCGATTTTCTTTCGAGAGAAGGCTCCGTTCTCGCCACGGAGAAATTTGTCATTCGCGCAACTCGCTTTCCATCTGAAAATGTTCGCCTCAGTCCGGATATCGAAGCCTTGCATTCAACGCCCGAAGAAATCCAGCTGCTCACCGGCTTTCGCAACGAAGTGTCCGACTCGCGTTTTTGGCAGGATCCCTTTCAGCCTCCCGTGGATGGCTGCGTCACTTCGCCCTTTGGCGTGAAGCGCCTTCACAACGGCAAACCCACTGGTGAATTTCACGGCGGCGTGGATCAACGCACTCCCGCCGGCGAAGCAATTCGCGCCATCGCCGATGGCAAAGTTGTTTTTGCGAAGCAGTTCAACGTCCTCGGCAACGCCGTCGGCCTCGATCACGGTCAAGGTCTCGGCTCGATGTATTTGCACATGACCCAGCTCGCCGTCGCCGACGGCACAGTGGTAAAAAAAGGAGACGTACTCGGGTATGCAGGTTCCACGGGCCGCTCCACGGGTCCGCATCTGCATTGGGTTCTCTATGCGAACGGAGTGAATGTCAATCCGGCGCAGTGGGTGAAACTTTCCGCGTGTCCCCGTGCAGCGAAGAAAAAATAGCTTATTGGGGAACCCTCCCGATTCGCAGCAGGCAGTTCGCGTTTCCGTTGGTACGCTCAGCGCGTGGCCGCGGCGAGGCGGCGGCTGACATACTCCGTAACATACACGTCGAAGATTTCATCCAGCCTGCGTGTCACCGGACCGGGAGCTGCAGGGATTTTTTGACCGGCGATTTCACCAACCCCAATCACGTTCCGGTTCGTTGAAGAAATAAAAACTTCGTTTGCGCCGGCGAAATCTTCCGGCTTCAGCGCTTGTTCGATGACCGAAATGCCCGCCTCCGGCGCGATTTCCATCAGGATGCCCCGCGTGACTCCTTCCAGGCACCCGGACGCCAAGGGCGGCGTCAAAACTTTTTCGCCTTTGACGACGAAAATGTTGGCGGCGGTACACTCGGCGACTTCGCCGCGCTCGTTCAGCAGCACAACTTCGTCGTAGCCTTCTTTTTGTGCTTCGGCGACGGCCCAGACGTTAGGCAGCCAGGAAATCGTTTTCACTCCGGCGAGCGCGGAAGCTGCGTGCCGGCCGTGTTCGCGGATCGCCAACCGAATAGGTTCGCGGTACTGCGGGAGCGGCGCGGTGTAAATAACCAAATCCACCTCTGGCATTTTTTCTTCACTGCGCCAGGGGCTGACTTGGTTGTAAATCAGATAGATGCGCGCGCAGCCGTCGCTGACTTTGTTGGCGCGAATCACTTCCTGCAGATTCACGCGCACTTTCGGGCCGGAGTGCGGCATCGGCAAGCGAATGATGGCCGCGTCTTTTTCCAGGCGGCGCCAGTGGCGCTCGTATCCGAAAGCTTCGCCTTTCACGATGCGAATCGTGGTGAACAGCCCCCAGCCGCAGATAATCCCTGCTTGCCCGGGCGAAAGACGGCACTCTTCGATCGGATACAGCTTGTCGTTATGAAAGACGTGGCGATCAATCAAGTTTGGGCCTCACCTCGAAGCTGCAATTGTATAACGACGCGACCTGGCACGGGGAGGTTGCAGTGTGTTTTGACTTATTGGGTACACCCGCATGCGACGGATTCAGAGCAGCTGGCCAAACTTGTGAGATCGAAATCTGAATCTGTTGAAGTCCGATTCAGATGATCGGTGCGACGGTTGCGAGAGATGATTCCTGAGCCACCGCACCAATCGCAGTAATTGCGAAAGAATCTGTCTGTCGTTAGCGCAAGCCCGTCTGCATGATGAAGATTTGCGCGCCAAGCCAGGCCGTTGGCAGTGTTCCGATCATCAACGAAACGGGATACCAGTGCGGCCCGAGCGAAGGAACGTGATTCCACGTGGCAGCGGTGCCAAGAAAATTTAGAAAAAGTCCGATCGCGCCGCCGATGAGTGAGTGCTTCATCGGCCGCGCCGGGGCGACTGCGGCAGTGACGTAGCTGCCGACGACGCCGTAAATCGTGCGATAGATTGCGGCCCACATGAATTGCGGATCACTGTAAACCTCGCCGAGCTTCGGAAAGCCCGCGACGTGGTGAAGCAAGGTGTCTGTGCCGAGAGACAGAATCACTACGGCGACGAAGCCCGCTAGAATCGCGAGGATACTCTTGCCAATATGTCTCGGTGCTTGTTGTTCGCTCATGACGCGGATGTTCCCCGGGAATTTTCTTGCACCTGTCCCGCGACCAGTATTTCTTCCAGACGGTTGTAGCTCGCTTCCACTCCGCGCTCCATGCCGGACTTGATAACCATGTCGCGGACTTCGCGCGATTCATAGAGACAAGTTGTCGTGAGAGTTGTTTTCCCGCTCTGCTCGACAAGAACATTGGTTACTAACGATTCGCTAGCATAGCCGTCCATCAACTCGGTGCAGACAATTTTCTCCGGGCGCGCAAATTCGCGGCACACGCCGCCTATGCCAAATTGCGTGCCCTCGGTATTGCGCCACTCGTAGCGATAGCGATCGCCCACTTTCGTTGCGACTTCACACACCACCATTTCCCACCCTGGAGGCCCAAGCAACCAGCGCTTCAGATACTCCGGCTTCGTGTATGCCTCAAAGACGAGGCGGCGCGGCGCATCGAAGGTCCTCTTCATCACGATTTCACGGTCCCCCGGGGTGGTGATTTCCAACTTCTTTGTCTCTGCCATTTTGTCTCCTTCAGCGCTTGTGGCGCTTGCGAGTTTTTTCCTGGAATTTCATTTCGTCGAGAAGGGCATCGAGGCGCTGGAAATTGCCTTCCCAAAATTCGCGGTAGCGTTCCAGCCAGCCATTGGCTTCGGCGAGCGGCTTTGGCGCGAGGCGGCGCGGGCGGCGCTGGCGGTCGCGGCTGCGAGAGATAAGGCCGGCGCGCTCGAGGACGAGAAGATGTTTGGAGATGGCAGGCTGGCTCATCGAGAAGGGTTTTGCGAGTTCGAGGACGCCGGCTTCACCGCGGGCGAGGCGCGCGAGAATGGCGCGGCGGGTGGGATCTGCGAGAGCGGCGAAGGTGGCGTTGAGGCGATTCGTTTGCGTCATTGCATAACCTATAGGTTGTACAACCAAATGGTTATATAAAACTGTGCCCGCTGTCAAGCATTATCTTTTGGCGCAACGGCTGCTGTGGAAATTGAATCTTGCCCGTTCAAGCGCTCCAGCGTAGAAAGGAAGGCTGAGTGACAGGCAGATTTTCGGAGAGAGCGATGCGTAGAAATGTTTTTGTTCTCTTGATTTTGGCACTAGCAGGAGTCAGTTCCGTGGCCCAAACGACGCCGAAGGAGGCGCTGCTGGTGCTATCGAAGCACGACCATACGCTGTCGATTGTGGATCCGGCGACGCTGAAGTCGGTTGCGCGGATTCCGGTTGGGGCGGATCCACACGAGGTGATTGCTTCGGCGGACGGGAAGACAGCGTACGCTTCGAATTACGGCGGAGGAGGAGCGGGGGCGCTGCATACGCTGGCGGTGATTGACCTTGTGAATCAAAAGCCGCTGACATCGATTGACCTTGGGGCGTTGCGCGGGCCGCATGGACTGGATTTTGCGGGCGGAAAAGTTTGGTTTACGGCGGAAGCGGCGAAAGCGTTTGGGAGCGTCGATCCTGCGAGCGGGAAAGTTGATTTTGTCTTGGGCAGCGGGCAGAACCGGACGCACATGATTTATGTGACGCAGGATTTGAGCCGGATCTTTACTTCGAACATTCAGTCGGGAACGTTGAGCATTTGGGAGAAAGTGCGGCCGAGTTTGCCATCGGGTCCGCCGCCGGCCGCTCAACCAGGAAGTGCCGGAGCGCCAGCCGGGCCGCCTCCCGGAGGATTTCCTGCGGAGTGGAGCCAAACGCTCGTGTCGGTTGGCGCAGGAACGGAGGGCTTCGACGTCTCGCCAGATGGAAAAGAGATTTGGGGAGCGAACTCGCAAGACGGAACAATTGCGGTGGTAAGTGTTGCGGAAAAGAAAGTCGTACAAACGATTCCGGCAAGTGTGCGCGGCGCAAACCGGCTGAAGTTCACGCCGGATGGAAAGCTGGCGTTTGTATCGAGTTTGTTTGGAGCGGATGTTGTCGTGTTTGACGTGGCAGCGCGAAAGGAAGAGAAGCGGATTCCGGTCGGACACGGGGCGGCGGGAATCCAGATGCAGCCCGATGGCGCTCGCGCGTTTGTGGCATGCACGCCGGACAATTATGTCGTAGTGATCGATTTGAAGACTCTAACGGTGACGGGAAAGATCGATGCTGGCGGGAATCCCGACGGAATGGCGTGGGCGGTGGAGCGATAGTAAGGCGCGTAAGTCGAGGACCGCAGACGAAGGTTCAAAAGCGAACCGTGGCGGACTGGTTCGACCTACCCCTTTGCGAGTTCGGGAGGCGATTGTATTGGGTGAATCGTGATGGCTGGCTCGAAATCTTGCCTCCAAGCTGTAGTCGGGAGCTTGCCAAGTTCGATTGCCGCCTGCCAAAGTCTGTCAGGGTCGAGCTTCGGTGAACCCTTTTGACCCGGCTCTTCCTTGAAGAGGTCCGAAGTGAGCGGGACCGGGACGTGAGCTGACTCAACGATGGTTCGTTGCAGCGTGACGCTGATCGAGAAGGTTTTGTTCATAGAGATACCATAATACTCATCTTCCCTGAGAGTGCGGAGAGCACAGTTTGCGAAGTAATTGACTTATCGCAGATGAGCCCCTAAAATTAACGTTTGTCTCTATAGGGAAAGGTGTGACTGATTGCGATGAGGACGTACGTAGCCAAGGGAGCGGAAGCGGAAGCGCTGAAAGTGGGCGCGAATTGGTTTGTAGTGGATGCCACGAACCAGGTGCTGGGGCGCCTGGCAACGAAGGTGGCACGGGTTTTGATCGGCAAGGATAAGCCGTCATTTACGCCGTACCTGGATTCGGGCGATCACGTGGTGGTGATCAACGCAGACAAGGTCCGCCTGACCGGCAACAAGGTCGAACAAAAAGTTTATTACTCGCACAGCGGTTATCCTGGCGGATTAAAAGAAGTTCCGGCAAAGCGCGTTCGCGAAGCCAAACCGGAATGGATGGTGCGCGAAGCGATCGTCGGTATGTTGCCGAAGAACAAGCTGCGCGCGCGCCGGGCGAAGAAACTGCGCGTGTATCGCGACTCGGCGGGTTTGGCGCGGCACAAAGGGCAGAATCCGCAGCCGCTGGCGATCTAAGAGTTTAGTTTTTGGGGCTTTGCAGTTTCCGCACGTTGGTGGTCCTTCTACGCAGGTCAGGTGCAGGCCTTCGCAGGGAATCAGCCGGGCGTGAAGTTTGAAAAGAATTTGTGGCCGATCGTGGCCATGCTGTCTCAAAGCACGTTTTCTTGAGTTTGCAAGGTTCCGGAATTTGACGAGGAGGAAGTTTTGAGTTCTGAAGCATCGAGCAAGACTTGGTTCCACGGCACGGGCCGCCGCAAAGAGTCCATCGCGCGCGTGTTTGTGCGGCCCGGCTCGGGCAAGTTCACGGTGAACGGCCGGCCGGTGGAGCAATATTTTCCGAATTTCGCGTGGAAGCACGACGCGACGGAGCCGGTGAAGTTCACGAACCTGGCGGACCAGATTGACGTTGTGGTGACCGCGCATGGCGGCGGCGTCGGCGGACAGGCCGGGGCGGTCCGCATGGGATTGTCGCGAGCGATTTCGCGGTTCAATCCGGAGCTGCGACCGGCGCTGCGCAAGAACGGTTTTCTGACGCGCGATTCCCGTATGAAGGAACGCAAGAAGTACGGGCAGAAGGGCGCGCGGAAGCGCTTCCAGTTCACGAAGCGTTAAATTTTCGTCCCGACGTTTAGTCGGGACATCGAGCTCCGGCGGAGATTCGCAAGGGTTTCCGCCGAGATCACGGCCGGCAAGGACGCCGGCAAAAAGGCTGTTCGGCGAATTCGCAAGATGACGCTGCAAGCAGCTGTCCAATAAGGAGGACAAGTGGCGGTAGAAATTACAATGAAGGAACTGCTGGAGGCTGGAGTTCATTTCGGTCACCAGACGCGTCGTTGGAATCCCAAAATGAAGGAGTACATTTTCGGCGAGCGCAACGGCATTCACATTATTGACCTGCAGAAAACCTTGAAAATGTTCCGCGAAGCGAGCCGCTTCGTTAGCGAAATGTCCGCGCAAGGCAAATCCGTTTTGTTTGTTGGCACGAAGCGCCAGGCACAGGAAGCGGTCGCCGAAGAGGCGAAGCGCTGCGGTGCGTTTTTCGTGAATCACCGCTGGCTGGGCGGCACTTTGACCAACTGGGCAACTCTGCAGAAGTCCATCAAGCGCTTGAAGCTGCTGAAGGCGATGACGGAAGACGGCCGTATGGAGCAGCTCTCAAAGAAAGAGCGCGCGCGGCTCGACCGCGAAATGAAGCACCTGCAGCAGAATCTCGATGGCATCGAGAACATGACGCAACTGCCGGATGCGATGTTTGTCATCGACTCGAACGCGGAAGAGATTGCCGTGAAAGAAGCGCGCCGCATGGGCGTGCCGGTGGTTTCCGTCGTAGACACGAATTGCGATCCGGACGTGGTGGACTGGATTATTCCGGGCAATGACGATGCACTGCGTGCGATCCGGCTCTTCACTTCGAAAATTTCTGAGTCGGTAATTGAAGGACGCAACGCATACGCGCAATCGCAGGTCGGAGAAGCGAAAGCAGCCGCGGACCAGGCCGTTGCGGAAGGTGTGGAGTACGTGGACACCAGCGCCTATGAACAGTACGAAAAGCAGGAAGGCGACTTCGTCGAAGGCGCGGAAGGCGTGGAAGCGTTCAAGGCCGAAGCCGAAGCTACCGTTCCTCCGGACGAGGAGTCTCGCTAAGCAAGCGCGGGTAAGAGATATTTCCGGCCCGCCTCGAGGAATTCGTGGCGGGCCGTTTTGTAAGAGATCGAGAAAATTTCGAAAATTCACAGAGAAAGCCAAGAGAAAGTCAGAGAAAAAGGATGAGTACACCAAACACAGCCATGGAAATTCCAGCCAAGCTCGTGAAGGAATTGCGGGACCGCACCAACGCGGGATTCAACGATTGCCGAGCGGCGTTGATCGAGGCGCAAGGCGATCTTGAGAAGGCGATCGCGGTATTGCGCAAGAAGGGACAAGCGGCTGCGGCGAAGAAGGCCACGCGTGAAGCGTCCGAGGGGCTCGTGGGAAGCTACATTCACGCGGGGGGCAAGATCGGAGTGCTCGTGGAGATCAATTGCGAGTCCGACTTCGTGGCGCGCACGGAAGCGTTCCAGCACCTGACGCACGACATTGCGATGCACGTCGCGGCGCTCGACCCGCGCTACGTTCGGCGCGAGGAAGTGACCGCGGAAATGCTGGAGAAAGAGCGCGAGATCTACAAGGCGCAGGCTCTGGCGACCGGCAAGCCGGAAAACGTCGTGGAGCGCATCGTGAACGGCAAGATGGAGAAGTTCTACGAGGAGAATTGCCTCTACGAGCAGCACTTCATCAAAGACGAGAGCGTAACCATCGGCGAGATGGTGAACTCGGCGATTGCGAAGCTCGGTGAAAACATCACGATTCGGCGGTTTTCGCGCTTCAAGGTTGGCGAAGTCGCGGCTATGGCCGCGGAAGCGCCGACGGCGACGGCGTAAACACAAGTTGCGAGCAGCGAACAAGATCAAGAGCGTTCCGACACGGTCGGGACGCTCTTTTTTGTGAGCCGTGCGTGTGCGGGTAAGGCGAGTTTGCTACAATTTTGCGGGATTTGACGGGCGGTTGCGGAGAGACATGGCTGCGAAAAAGAGTTCCCCAAAAAAAAGCGCAAGAAAGAAACCGATTTACAAAAGGATTGTCCTGAAAATTTCGGGGGAATCGCTGCAAGGCCCGCAAGGATTCGGCGTTCACGGCGAAACGATTCAGGCCATTGCGCGCGAGCTGAAGGAAGTGCACGACCTGGGCGTGGAAATTGCGTTGGTTGTCGGTGGCGGAAATATTTTTCGCGGGGCACGCCAAAAGGGATTTGAAATCGACCGCACCACTGGCGATTACATGGGCATGCTGGCCACGGTTATCAATGCGCTGGCGCTGCAGGATGCGCTCGAAAAAGAAGGCGTCTACACGCGGGTGCAGAGCGCCATCGCTATGCAGCAGGTGGCCGAACCGTTCATCCGGCGCCGCGCGATGCGGCATTTGGAAAAAGGACGCGTGGTGATTTTTGGCGCCGGCACGGGCAATCCTTATTTTTCCACGGACACAGCAGCGGCGTTGCGCGCGATGGAAATTAAAGCGGACGTGATTTTGAAGGCGACGCGCGTGGAAGGCGTCTACGACGCCGATCCAGAGAAAGTCGCCAACGCGATTTTGTTCGAGCAGATTACATATCAGGACGTGCTGCAGCGGAATTTGAAGGTGATGGATTCGACGGCGATTTCGCTCTGCATGGACAATGGAATGCCGATCGTGGTCTTCAACATGGGGGAATACGGCAACATCAAGCGCGTAGTTATGGGGGAGCGCGTCGGTTCGAAAGTCACGACCGCATAGGGGAAGCGGAGTTTCAGGTGATAAGTTTTGAGTTGTAAGTTCCGAATAAACCAACACTAGTAATGCCGCTGAAGAGGCAGAGTGGCGCAAATTGCGCCGCGAACACTTCACGCGGATCAAGGATTAAGCGATGACGACGATTGGAAACACAAAAGAAGCTACGGCAGCCGCTAGGACGCGCATGGAAAAGGCCGTTGAGGATTTTCGAAAGGAGCTCTCCACGCTGCGGACGGGGCGTGCGAACGCCGCGATTCTCGATAACGTGCGCGTGGATTATCACGGCACGCCGATGCCGGTGAATCAACTGGGAACCGTAACCGTACCCGATGCGACGATGATCGTGATCGCGCCATGGGACACGAGTGCGGTTTCGATGATCGATAAGGCGATTCGCACGTCCGATCTTGGCCTGAATCCGACAAACGACGGCAAAGTCGTTCGCGTGCCAGTTCCCACTCCCACAGAAGAGCGCCGCAAGGAACTCGTCAAGCACATGCATAAGGTGCGCGAGAATCACCTTACCGCTGTGCGCAACATCCGGCGCGACATCAAGGAAGCGATCGACAAATTGGAAAAGGACAAGAAGATCAGCCAGGACGAGCAGAAGCGCTCGCTCGATGAGCTCGAGAAGCTCACTCACTCCGAGACGAAGAAAATCGAGGACATGGGCGCAGCAAAAGAAAAGGAAATTTTGGAAATTAAGTAGGAAGGATTTTGGGCTAGTTAGAGAAAGCCCGCCTTCGAGCGGGCTTCTTTATTTTGGCTTCGCCGGAGGAACGGATTCATGCTTATCAAGGACGAAGAGCTGCGATTGATCACTTTGCACGGCGTGAAGAAATGCTCCTAGGTCTATCGCGCGCGCGCTGGGAATTTCGGGGAGCAAGAAATTCAAATGGCGCGCAAAGTGAATCGTATTTCCCTTAGCTGAATATTGCGAAGCGAATGTCGCATAGTCTCGTTTCGTCGAAGTTCCAGGCGGAGCCTGTGCCGTAACTCCCGCCGGTAGATGTAGGGTGCCGCTTAGTTCGATGTCCAGCGGCGGACCGAGTTCGATCTTTGCATCGGAGGCGGGTTTCTTCGGCACCTCCGGCAAGCCGGGCAAGGGAAGCAGCGCGGGAATGCGCACAGGCTTTTTCGACCAGTCTACAAATTTTTCTTGCGTCAGTTCGTACTCTACTTCAAACGGTTTATCTGTGTCATACGGATCGGACGTTTTCACGCTCGTGACTTTTCCGCGAAAACCGTCTGACAGCGCAAGGTATTGCGCAACATGAAGCTCCTTTTCTTTGGCCGTTTGATGAAAGGTGACGCGCAGCAATAGTTCGTTGTCGCCTCGAAGGACATACTTCACTTTTGCTTTGAGAGTGCCGTCCATCGCCAAACCGGCAGTAATTTTCACATTTTGGGTCGAGGGAAAAGGTAAGGCATTCGGCACTGTCAAGACCGAGGGACCACCCCTATCACCTCCTGACATATGTGATATGGCCTCTCTACCTCGTAAGCTCGCGGGAATTGCGCCGAAGGGCGCCACTTCAACAGTCGGGTCTAGCCACACAATAGAAGAGAAGCAACCCCCACACATGAGACCAGGAGAAGGTTTGGGCGGAACCTCGGCGACAACAAGCAGCTCGGAGAGTGCTGTAGGCGTAGGGAGAAAAGTTGAGAATTTCTTGGCCGACCCTGTGAATGCAGGGAATGCATTCGCCCCAAATGACGTAATCATTCCCTCAAACAGAGCGAGCTTGTCTTCCGCAGCCGCGTAACCTGAGGTCAGAATATCGCCAGGAGGACGAACGCGAAACCCCGTGGCACCCAGCGGGAGGTCAACTGTAGCAATTTTTTGGGATACGAAATCGTAGACGGCACCAATTTTCTTTTCAGGCCCCGATTGGGTACTGGTCAACTCAGAAGTTTTTTTCCAGACCGCGGACCATGTCGACTTGCTTGGCACAAGCATCATACGGAGGGCATATGCGAGAGCATCCCATGAAGCAAATGTCGTGACCACTACGTCGGAGTCCGACTCTGCCGTTGGAGCATCTAGCTTCTGAGCAACGTTCCAACGATAAATTTGACGGGCATCTTTGCCTTCTCCCGACTCTTCCGCAGCGGCAGAGGGAATTGCGGTGCTCGCCTGCAGCTGAATCTTCGGTGCTTTTGGCAGGTCGAGTTCAAGGAGCTGCTTCGATGCGACGCCAGAGCGGTCGAAAGAATGGGATAGCCAGAAGTCGGGAGCGAGGGGCGGGTTGGTGGTTGTGGTGATGACGCGGTATTCGAGCGAGTCGCCGGGCTGAAGACCGAGGATTCGGACGGATTTGACGCGTACATCGTGATAGGCGGGGAATTTTTCGACGGCAGGGTTCGGTGCGTCGGTGATTGCGCTGGGCAAGATTTCTGCGGTGCCACCGCCGGCGTGAGTGATGCGCACGAGCGGAATTTCGACAGATTGGAATCCGCGATTGTAATCAAAATTCAAGCGCGCGAATTGCCGCGCGCCGAGTTCGCTGTTGATTTTGACGAGCGCATGGACTTCCTTGCGCGAATCCCCATTTGTTTCGAACCGGTATTTCGTTTCGAGTAGCTCAATTTGCGCAGCATTTGGTGGCTCCGCGGTTTTCTCCTGACAATTTGCGACAGGCTTGTCCTTTGGCCTTGCCGCAGGCTCTTGCGCAGACGCATATGCTGCGGATAGGAGAAGGCCCGCGCAAAAAAACAATGCCCGCTTGGAAATCCGGCTGAAAATCTTGTTCATGGCGTACTCGTCGAGTGTAGAGTGTGCTTTTCGCCCGGTAAAGCAGCGCCCTATCAGATGTTTCTCGCGCCGCAATTGTTCACAAATCAGCGCAATTTGCTTGAAACCCTTTCCGCGCGCTCGCGTCAGAGAATGATAATAGGGTGTGCGCGCAGTGCGCCGAGAGAGGAATGCATGAGGAGAACGCTGATTTTCCCCGTTGTGGCAGTGATGGTATCGCTCGCAAGCGCAAATTTGGCTGCGGCAGATAACAGGCCCAAGGGCCCTAAGGAAGACGGAACGTTGCCCGCTCTGACCAAAATCGCCGGGGAGGGAATGATGAACTCCCGAGCGTATGAATACTTGACGGAATTGAGCGATGACATTGGCGCGCGCGTTACGGGCTCGCCAGCCCAACGCAAATCCGAAGAATGGGCTGTCGCCAAAATGAAAGCCATGGGTCTCGAAAACGTGCACACGGAAAAGTACACGATCTGGCGCGGCTGGACGCGCGGCACCGCCGACGCCAAACTTCTGTCTCCCGTCGCGCGGCCGTTCCACGTAGATGCGATGGGCTGGGTTGGCTCGACAGTTCCTGGCGGCGCGGACGGCGACGTCGTTGCCGTCAACCTGTTCAATCTCGACGAAGAAGCGAAAAATCTTGGCCGGCTAAGAGGTAAGATCGTCCTCATGCAATCGAAAGGCAAGCCGAAAAAAGATTTCATGATGATCTTCGTGGATTACGGAAATTTCCTGAAATCGCTTTCAAACGCAGGCGTCATCGCGGTAATTGGCGGGCAGGGCGGCTCGCGCTCCGCCGGCATGAACCTTACCCACACCGGAATCCTTGGCTTTGACGCGGATTTCAACATCCCCGTTGTCTCGATGACTTCCGAAGATCAAGGCCAGCTCGAGCGCTTGATAAATCGCGGCCTCACTCCGCGTATGCACATCAATGTGCAGAATACTTTCACCAACGGACCGGTGGAAACGGCGAACGTCGTCGGCGAAATTCGCGGCACCGAACATCCCGACCAAATTTTCGTGGTCGGCGGCCATCTCGACTCTTGGGACCTTTCGCAAGGCACAACCGACAACGGCTCCGGCACGGCAGCAACGCTCGGAGCGGCGGACACGATTTTGCGTGCAGGACTGCGGCCTCGCCGCACGCTGCGTTTTGTACTTTTCACCGGAGAAGAACAGGGCCTCGACGGTTCCTTTGCCTACATCAAGCAACACAAAGCGGAAATGAAAAATCACTTGGGCGATTTGATTCTCGATGAAGGACAAGGAATCGTGAAGGAGTTCATGCTTGGCGGCCGCGATGATTTGATTCCCGCAGTCGAAGCGTTCGTCGAATCGGTTACAAACCTTCGCAAGTTGAAGGTGAACGACAAGGTCGAGTCCGGAACGGACACGCTGCCGTTTTCCATGGCGGGTTTGCCGGGCATTAACATGAACCAGGAAACCGACCAGTACAGCTATACCCACCACTCCGCAGCCGATGCACTCGAGGCGCAGAAGCCGGACATCCTGGCCCAGAATTCGACTCTCATGGCCATGGCGGCGTACTGGGTTGCGGACCGCCCGGAGCGGCTGGCCGAGCCTTGGTCCGATGAGAAAACGGCGAAAATGCTCCGCGACCAGCACGAATATGAGGAGCTAAAGGCGTTCAATCTTTGGCCCTTTGGCGATCTTGGGTTGGAAAAGAAGGACGACAAGACTGAATAGGTAAGGCATTGTAAAATATAGACTTACGCACAATTATCGAGGGGCGAATCACCGACAATGTCCGCCCCTTCTTTTTTTGCTGTCTTCGCTTCATCTTTGCCTAGGGAAGCGGGTCTTGACCGTTGAGCAGGCTCTATGCCGGAGCCCAATTTCGTGCAAAAGTTTTCCTCAGACCCTTGCGAATGCAATTTGACACATTCAGATTTCTCCCCTATACTCTGTATTTCGTTAGGGGTAGTTTTACCCATGTAGTAAGCGCGCTGGGGTTTCGGCGCGTGTAGTTGGAAGGAATCTTTACTCCCGGAACATAGCACGACGGAATGGGAGCAAAGAGCGGCCGGAATGGGACGCCAGTCCCGCAAAGCCGAGTAAGCCTCTCCGAATCGAAGCCAAGAGCGTGGTTCTGCCTCTTGGAGTGCGTGCGGAGTTTCTTGCTGGTCTCCGGAATCGCAGTAAGCCTTTCAGCGTAGTGTGCTCTCGCGCCGAATTTTGTGCGCGCAAAGCGGGAGCTGTCGAAATCTGCGCGCATTCGCGGGCTGATTTTGTGTCCGCAAACAAAGAGGGAAGACTGTGCCGACATTTTCGCAACTTGTACGAATGGGCCGCGAGGGCGTCATCACCAAGACGAAGTCGCCCGCGTTGATGGGGTGCCCGGAAAAACGCGGAGTCTGTATCCGCGTCTACACGCAGACGCCGAAGAAACCGAACTCCGCTCTCCGCAAAGTCGCCCGCGTTCGCCTCACGAATTCCGTCGAAGTCACCACGTACATCCCCGGCATCGGCCACAACTTGCAGGAGCACTCTATCGTGCTTGTGCGTGGCGGTCGTGTGAAGGATCTTCCGGGAGTGCGCTATCACATCGTTCGCGGAACGCTCGACGCCTCGGGCGTGGAAAACCGCAAGCAGGGCCGTTCTAAGTACGGAGCGAAGCGTCCGAAGGCCGGACAAGCAGCGAAGTGACGACCCGATGAGCGTCGTCATCCTGAGGAGTCCGCCGCGGCGGACGACGAAGGATCTCAAGGACGAGCAAGTGGCAGTAGCGGTGAAGAAAGAATTTGAAGGAGCAATAAAACGAAATGCCGCGTAAAGGATTAGTCAGCCGCCGCAAGCAGGAAGTCGATCCGGTTTACGGCGACAGCCTTGTTGAAAAGTTCATCTGCTCGATGATGTGGGACGGCAAGAAGAGCACGGCGCAGCGCGTGTTCTACTCCGCGATGGATCAGGTCGCGAAGAAGACCAACGACGACGCGCTCAAGATGTTCAAGAAGGCGCTCGAAAACGCGAAGCCTGTTCTGGAAGTGAAGACGCGGCGTGTCGGTGGCGCGAACTATCAGGTTCCCGTGGAAGTAAATCCGTTCCGCCGGCAGTCGCTGGCGATTCGCTGGATTTTGCAGTATTCGCGCGAGCGTTCGGGAAAAACGATGACCGACAAGCTTGCTGACGAACTGATTGACGCAGCCAATTCACGCGGCGGCGCAATCAAGAAAAAGGAAGACGTGCACCGCATGGCGGAAGCGAACAAAGCGTTCGCCCACTATCGCTGGTAAGAGTGGCACTTATAACGAAAAGGATTTTGCAGAACAAATATCATGCCTAGGGCTTTCAAACTCGAAGATACCCGCAACATCGGGATCATGGCGCACATTGACGCCGGCAAGACCACGTCAACCGAGCGCATCCTGTTCTACACGGGTGTCACTTACAAGATCGGTTCCGTGGACGAAGGCACCGCCACGATGGACTGGATGGAGCAGGAGCGCGAACGCGGCATCACCATAACGTCCGCTGCGACGACTGCTTCCTGGACCCGCAACGACAAGAAATATCGCGTCAACATTATTGACACTCCCGGCCACGTGGACTTCACGGTCGAAGTCGAGCGCTCACTCCGCGTTTTGGACGGCGCCGTTGCTGTGTTTGACTCTGTCGCAGGCGTCCAGCCGCAATCGGAAACCGTGTGGCGTCAGGCGGACAAATATCGCGTCCCGCGTCTCGCCTTCGTCAACAAGATGGACCGCATGGGCGCGGATTTTGATCACGTCATCCGCACCATGCGTCAACGCCTCGGCGCTCATCCCGTTCCCCTGCAGTTTCCCCTCGGTCGCGAAGATAATTTCATCGGTATCATCGATTTTCTGGAACAAAAGGTAATTGTTTGGCTCGAAGAAACGCTCGGCGCCAAGTACGAAGTGTTTGAAGTCGCAAAGCTCTGGGACAAATCCTTGGTCGATTCGCGTCCCGATGTTGCCGCCGCACTAAAGGGTTCCGCAATCGACAAAAAGTTTTACGACGACCACCGCGCAAAAGTTGTCGAATACATCGCCGAGCACGACGACGAAGTTCTCGATAAGTATTTAACTGAAGGCACGCTGACGCTCGAAGAGATGCGCAAGTCGATCCGTAAATCGACGCTCGCATTGAAAATTGTTCCCGTTCTCGCCGGCTCTGCGTTTAAGAACAAAGGCATTCAGCCGTTGCTCGACGCCGTCATCGACTACCTTCCTTCGCCTGTAGACGTTCCGCCGGTCGAAGGCGTGAATCCCGATACCGACGAGCCGGCTTTGCGCCGCGCCTCGGACGATCAGCCGTTCTCCGCGATGGCGTTCAAAATCATGTCCGATCCGTTCGTCGGCCACGTCACCTACATCCGCGTTTACTCCGGCGTTCTGAAGTCCGGAAGCTACGTCTACAACCCGGGCAAGCGCACCCGCGAGCGCATAAGCCGCTTGCTGCAAATGCACGCCAACAAGCGCGAGGAAATTGAAGAAGTGTACGCAGGCGACATCTGCGCAGTTGTTGGCCTGAAAAACGTCAACACCGGCGACACGCTCTGCGACGAAACAAAGCAAATCGTTCTCGAATCCATCGAATTTCCCGCGCCTGTTATTTCCGTCGCCATCGAACCGAAAACGAAAGCCGACCAGGACAAGCTCGGCGTCGCGTTGCAGCGTCTCGCGCAGGAAGATCCGACCTTCCGCGTCTCAACGGAGCCGGACACCGGCCAGACGCTCATCTCCGGCATGGGCGAACTTCACCTGGAAATTATCGTCGACCGCATGTTGCGCGAGTACAACGTGCAAGCCAACGTTGGCCGTCCGCAGGTCGCCTACCGCGAAACGATTCGCAAGAAGTCCGAAGCGGAAGGCAAGTACATCAAGCAGACCGGTGGACGCGGTCAGTACGGCCACGCCGTCATCGAGCTTCATCCGCTGCCGAGCTCCGATCACGAAAACATGCACGAGCTTTCGACGGATGACATTGACGCTCTTGCGAAATCCATCACCGGTAGCACCCCCGGCAAATGGAAGTTCGATAAGGAACACCGCTTTCTCTTTATCGACAAAATCGTCGGCGGCGCGATTCCACGTGAATTTATCGCTCCGGTGGAAGCGGGCATCCGCGAGGCGCTCGACAACGGCATTCTCGCTGGCTTCACCATGGTGGATGTCGCCGCCGTTCTCGTGGACGGCAGTTATCACGATGTCGACTCGAACGAAATGGCGTTCAAAATCGCCGGCTCGATGGCATTCAAAGAAGCTTGCGCGAAAGCGAAGGCGGTTCTTCTCGAGCCAATCATGAAAGTGGAAGTCGTCGTTCCGGAAGAGTACATGGCAGCCGTTTTTGGCGATTTAAACTCGCGTCGTTCCGCGATTCAAGGGACGGAAAGCCGCGCGGGCAGCAACGTGATTCGCGTGGAAGTTCCGCTCGCGCAGATGTTCGGTTATGCCACCGACCTCCGCAGCCGCACGCAGGGCCGTGCGACGTTCACCATGCATTTTTCACACTACGCGGAATTGCCTGCAGCGCTTGCGGAAGAAGTGATTAAGAAGAATCGCGGCGAAGGCGGAGCAGCAGTCGCGCGGTAGTACAACGATTTTTGGTTTTAGCAAGACTTGACTTGAGGAGCAGAGAGAATGGCCAAGGAGAAATTCGAGCGCAGTAAGCCGCACGTGAATATTGGGACGATTGGTCACATTGACCATGGGAAAACCACGTTGACGGCGGCGATCACCAAGGTGCTGGCGAAGCACA
>JACXTT010004113.1_pt1 | contig 21759 bp, 19 predicted proteins | sample 9270951 | NCBI WGS metagenome assembly JACXTT01 (sample SAMN15532306, study PRJNA645909) | rock metagenome | isolation source: weathered quartz diorite | place: Puerto Rico | collected 2017-06-21
GGATCCGCTTGTCGAGTTGCTGGAGCGGGTGCGGATTCCGAGGACGATCGGGGCAATGGTGACGGTGCTGCTGCTTTGCGCGGTGCTGGTGGCGCTGGGATACGCAATCTGGACGAGGGGATCTGATTTCGCGGAAAACTGGCCGAAGTATGAAGAAGTAATCAAGAAAGCGGCGACGGCCGTCGAGGCGAGGATATCGAGGATTGAAGGACAAGTTTCGGAAATCGGGCCGGCGCCGGCGCCAGGAACTGCGCGAGTGACGCCGACGGAACCGGGCTGGATGCACACATTGATATGGCCCGGAATCAGATCGCTGTACGCGCTCGTTTTGGAAGCGACGTTCGTGCCCTTTCTTGTGTTCTTCATGCTGGCGGAGAAAAGAGAAGTTTGGCACGGAACATTGCAACTGTTTCCGGCGTCGCGGCGAACGCAGGTGAAGGAAACACTGGACGATTTGCGCGAGGTGTTGCGCGATTATCTCGCAGGAATGGCGGTGCTAACTCTTCTCGTGATTGCCATGAGCAGCGTTTTTTTCTGGGCGCTGGGTTTGGATTTTCCGGTTTTGACGGGAGCGGTGTCCGGAATTTTGAACATGGTGCCGTATATCGGAGCGGTGCTGGCGTGGCTGCCGGCGTTCGTGCTGGCGCTAACGAAATGGCAAACGCTCGGATGGTACGTATTAATCGCGGGTGGATTGACGGCAATTCACGTGTTCGCGCTGAATTTGATTGCGCCGCAGATCGTGGGGAAAAAAGTGAGATTGAACGCTGTGGCAATCACGATCTCGCTGCTGTTTTGGGGCTGGGTGTGGGGTGGCATGGGACTGGTACTGGCGATCCCCATCACGGCAACGTTGCGGGTGATTTGTGATCACACGGAATCGTGGAAGCCGGTGGGAAGGTGGCTGAGTGCATAACAACCCGTTACCAGCACGATGGGGTGCAAGACAAATTAAGTTGCCAGGCAGGAATACTTGATAGACTGGCGGAAGCCCGGCCAGCCAAATGGCCCGCTACAGACTCCCGCATTCCCTCTTCAATGCGCGGAGCGATTCGAAAGAGCCGAACGCCCTCCCCGTTCCAGAGCAAACGGAAAAGCTATGCCCGAAAGCATGCCGGTGCCAGGAGAGGCGTTGCTGCGAGCGCTGTTGGAGTCGTCGGAAGACGCGATTATCGAAGTGTCGCTGGATGGGAGGATTACGCGGTGGAATCGCGGTGCAGAGCGGTTATACGGGTACACCGAAGAAGAGATGCGGGAGCAATCGCTGGCGCAACTGGTGCCGATTTACGAAGTGCCGGTGATCGAGGCCGTACTTCACGACTTGAGGCGAGGAGAAATCCGGCGAAGCGATACTTCGGAGAGGCTGCGCAAAGACGGAAGTTGCGTCTCCGTGGCGGTCAGGCGGACGGCAATTCGTGACGAGAGTGGGTGCGCACAAGGAATGATCGAGAGCGCGCGAGCACTGGAGCCCATGGATAGCGACTCGCCAGCGGAAAAACAGCTGAGACTGCTTGTGGAACAGATGCCGGTAATGCTGTGGACGACTGACCGTCATTTGCGAATCACCTCAAACTGGGGATCGGGATTTCAACTTTCGAAAATCGGGCCGGGGAAACTGGTTGGGAGGACCGTGCCGGAATTTTTACGGTGCGGAGAGGCAGGCGCAGGACCAGTGATGCGACATTACGAAGCGCTGCAAGGCAAGGCATCAAGATTAGAGTACAAGCGGAACGACCGCGTGCTGGATATTCAATTGGAGCCGCTGCGATCGCCGGAGGGAGAGACCATCGGCTGTTTGGGAGTGGCGCTGGATATTACGGACCGGAAGCGGTCGGAGGAGCAGGTGCTGTATCAGGCGACGCATGACGCGCTGACAGGGCTGGGAAACTATCGCGAATTTGTGGAAACGCTGGAAATCGAAGTGAAGCGCGCCGACCGCGGGCATCATTCGTTTGCGGTTTTGCTTTTAGATCTGGACGGACTGAAACAGATCAACGATCGCAACGGGCATTTGGTGGGAAACCGAGCACTGAAGCGGCTGGCCGCGGCGATGCGAGAGCACTGCAGATCGGTGGATATTGCAGCGCGTTACGGCGGAGATGAATTTGCATTGGTGCTGATTGACACGGATACGGCGATGGCAGAACAAGTGGGTGAGCGTATTCGCGAGTGTTTGAGAAGAGACGCGGAAGAGCCGCGATTGAGCGCAAGCATTGGAATTGCGTCCTATCCCGCGGATGGACGGACGGGCCAGGAACTGCTGGAAGCTGCGGATGAGCGGCTGTACCAGCGGAAAAAGGAAAAGAGAAAAAGATTTACGACCGCTGGCTAGAAATTTGCTGGAAGCAAGAACGCGTTTTTCCTCGTTCAGCAAAAATCACAGTCCCATGTAATTTGACAGAGTGAGATAGCGGCGCGAAGCTGGCGGACAGGTGTGCGTGCGACTGGGGGAAAAGATGAAGAGATCACATCTGCTGCTGGACGTGCTGGAGGAAGGATATTGGAAGAAAGCGTGGCATGGACCGAATTTGAAGCAGGCTCTGAAAGGCGTGACGGCGAAGGAAGCGGCGTGGAGGCCGCGGGCGGGCCGGCACAATATTTGGGAAGAGACGCTGCACGCGGCGTACTGGAAATACGACGTGCGAAGAATTTTGGAGGGAGGCAAACGCGGTTCGTTTGTTTTGAAAGGAAGCAATTTTTTTGCACGACCGGAGAAAGGGAAAGCTACCGAAACCGCGTGGAAAACGGATAGGGAGATTTTGGAAAATGAGCACGAGCGGCTGCGGGAAGCGGTGAAGAATGCGGTGAAGAGGGGGCGGGAGAATAAGGTGGCGCGGTTGATTTATGGAGTGGCGTTCCATGACATTTATCATGCCGGGCAGATTCGGCTGCTGAGGAGATTGCAGGGGGTGGATTAGGCGGGAGAGCGAAGAGAGCGGATGACGGAAGGAAGATCAGTGGCGTCCTGGAAGAGGCGAATGGCGGCGGCGCCGGCCGCGCCAGCAGCGTAGCAGGAAGCGGCATTCTCGAGAGTGATGCCGCCGATGGCGATGACAGGGATTTGCACGGCCTGGCAGATTTTGCGAAGACGGTCAACACCCTGGGGCGGACCATAAAAGGCTTTCGAAGGCGTGTGAAAAATCGGGCTGAAGTAAATGTAATCCGCGCCGTCGCGTGTGGCACCGAGTGCAGCGCCTAGCGAGTGGCAGGAAACGCCAATGAGAAAATCAAGGGGCTTGCCGGAGTCCTGCGCGAAACGATCGCAGAGGCGGCGGGCGTCCGAAACAGAGAAACCGTTTTCGCTGAGATGAACCCCGCCGGCGCCGGCGGCGAGGGCGACGTCCACTCGATCGTTGACGAGGATGCGTGTACGAGGCGCGCAGGCACGAATAGTTTGCAGAGCCGAGCGCGCGAGCTCCAGGTTTTCGCCGCCCGACAAGTCCTTTTCGCGGAGTTGAATCCAATCCACACCAGCGGCGGCGACAGATTCGATGGTGCGGAGAAGCATGGGGATTGCGTCTGAAGAAAGGGCGAGAGGAAGGCTGCGCCTGTCGGTGACGTAGCAGAGAACAGGCTTAGGCAGAGGTGCGGGGAGGGGCATTCGAGGAACCTGTCTTGGGTTGAATCAAGCTGATTGCAACGAGGATATCGAGGATGCCGAGGCCGCTGACGACACCGCGGAAGGAAGAGTGAAGTAGAAATAGGCGGATGGACATGGGCAAGTGGCGCAGGAAATAGTTTTGCTCCCAGAAATTGGACCACGGGAGATAGAGGAGAAAGGCGCCCATCTCCAAGCAAAGGACGATCAAGATTACGCGAAGCGTTTTGTTCATGAACGAGAGTCAGCGCGCCTCGGGAAGAAGCGGTCAGCGAGTGGGTTTCTGAAGCGAGGCAATGCGGTCCGCAACGTCGCGGTAATCAATGTTGGCCGCATAGACCTGGGAAAAACTCTTGAGCGCCGCTTCGATATCACCCGCCGATTCTTGAGCAACACCTAAATCATACCGCAAGGCGAGGGTGCTTTCCGCGTCTACACCGGGGGTGTGAAGAGCACGCTCATACCAAATGGCGGCGATGCCGGGCTGACCCTTTTCCATGAAGGCGAGGCCGAGAAGGGTGCAGCACTGCATGGCGTAGCGGAAGGCTTTGCCCTTGTCGCTGGCTTTGGCGACTTTCTGAAATTCGCTGATGGCTTCTTCGAGCAGGCCCATTTCGCGGAAAGCGATACCGAGGTTGTAGTGCGTTTCGAGATCTTCGTCTTCCCCGCCCATTTCGCCAAGCTCAGCGCGAAACTCTTCAAAAACTTCCTGAAGCGGGCCGGCCTCTATTGGAGCAGCGGGCGGCTTAGCTGCCACCGGAGGCGGAGGAGGCGCGTGAACAGGTGGCGCGGGAGGAGCGGCGGGCGCCGATGATTTAGGGACGCCGGGAGCGAGCTTGTCGAGGCCGAGGCCGTCGAGTTCGCCAACCATGTCCGCAAGAAATTGATCGGCGGAGAGCGAAGCGGAAGCGGGCGCTTTTGTGGCCACGGGAGGAGCCGGCGGCTTTTGATCGTGAGCGGGGACGAGAGGCTCGGGAGTGATGACAAGCTCGTAGTCCTGCTCCAATTCGAATTCGGGCTCGGTCTGCTTTGGTGTCGAAGATGGAGGGGCGGGTGCCTTGTGCTTAGGAGGAAGCGTAGCGACCGGCGCTTCGTCGAAAGACATGGCGATGGGCTCATCTTCCGGTTCGGGCGAACGGGGAGGAGCGGGAGTCTTGGCGAGCTGCGCCGAGATGCTTTCGAACGAATTGGCGGGGGAAGGCGTTTCGATTTCAATTGGTATTTCGAATTCCGCGGGTGCCTCCGGGTCAGCGGGCGCGGGCGCTTTGCGAGCAGCAGAAGGTGGAAGAGGGGCCTGCGTCGAGGCAGCTTCCTGGAGCATGGAGCTCCACTCGTCGGAAAGATCGACTTCGTGTGTTTCCTTGGATTGGGCAGCCGGAGCGGCAGGGGCAACTTCCTTCGTAGCTTCGGCGACCGGAACATTGAGAGCTTCATCTTCGAGGTGCGGCTGAGCCTCCGCTTCGGGAAGGGGAGCGGCTTGCGCAGCCAGGAGTTCTTCGTCGGAAATGCCGGCGGCACGCTGGAACCTGCGACGAAGTTCGCCGAAGCGCTCAGAGCTAGCCATTTCGCCGCGGTCTTTGTGAATTTGTTCCAGTTGCGCGGCGAGTTCGGCAGTGCGGCGATCGTCGCCGGCGCCAAGGACGAAATCAAGAAGCTTTTCGAGAGTCGGCGTATGGCGCGGGGCGCGGCGAAGGATGGCTTCGAGGAGACCAATGGCTTTTTGCGTCAGGCCGTAGCTGGCAAAGAGATCGACGTCAGTGAGGGACTGTGCGATGAATTTCTGTGTTTCGTCGTCAATAGGTTCTTCCATGAAGGAAGAAATCGGAGCACCGGAGGCCTGCGGCTCGGATTCACGCAGAGGAGTCTGTTCCCGCAGCTTCGGCGGCTCGGGTTTGGCAATTTCCGCTTGCAAAGTTTCCTCGGGTTCCGGAATTGCGGCGTCCGAGGAAAGAAGGCCCATTTTGACAAGGACGTTGTTGAGCTTGCGCTTGGCGGCTTCGGAATCGGGTTGACGCTCGAGGAGCTGCTCGAAAACCTCTTTCGCGCGCGGATAGTTTCTGTCGACGGTCAGAACATCACCAAGCTGCAAGAGAGCGTCCGGTAGACGGAAAGAGTCGCTGGTGCGGCCGTAAGTGTCGACGAGCCATTCCCGAGGCTCGATGTTTCGCGGCATGTGCGTGGCGAGATCGTTGAGGAGGTGCGAGATGACTTCGTGCTCGCCAGCATCAATCATGGGGACGCGGAGTTTACCGATGAGCGTCATAGCGCGAGTAGCTTGATCGGCGTCGAGAAGCGCTTGAGCGACTTTTTGGGCGAGCGAGAAATTTTTGTCGTCCGCTTCGAGGACTTTCATTGCAAGAGCAGTAGCGTTTTCCCAATCCTCGGCCTTGAGGTAGAGATCGAGGAGAAATTCGCTTTGCTCACCGCCTTTTTCGAGACCGGAAATGCCTTTGAGAATTTCCGCGGCCTTGGAGAGATTTCCCTGCGCGGAATAGGAACGAGCCTTCACGGTGATGGCAGCGGAGTTTCCGGAATCCAGCTTGAGGGCTTTGTCAGCAAGCCTTTCACATTCGGCGTGATCGGCGCGAGCGAGGGCGCGTTGTGCGGCGGAGACGTACGCTTCGATGGCGTCGGCAGTCTGGCTCATCGCCTGATAGAGATCGGCGAGGCGGATTTGAATGCGGATGTTGTCGGGCTCGGCGAGAAGAAGTTTTTTGAGAAGAGAGATGGCTTCCGGCTGACGATTGTTCTTGAGATGAATTTCCGCGAGCTGCAGGAAGAGGGGACGCGCTTCGCTCATTACGCCTTGCTGAACGTAAAGGTCGGCAAGGCGCTCGAGCGGCCGAATTTCCTCAGGGGCAAGTTTGGCGATGCGCTTGTAAACGGCGATGGCCTTGGTGAGAAAACCGTCGCCGACGAAGATTTGCGCGAGACGTTCGAAATAATCTATGGCCTGAAAGGTCTCGCCCTGGCGGATATACAGCTCACCGATAGTCATCAGGGTGACTTGATCCTTGGACTCGTACTTTAGGATCTGCTGATATTCCGCGATGGCCTGCGCGACTTTGCCCTGGTTGAGGAGCTTTTGCGCGGCTTCGACGTATTTGCTCTTGTTATAGGCCATTCGTACGTTTCGGATGAGAGTCGAAGCGACCCCTTCCGAGACTTTCTCCTAAGTCTCAGCGCGGCGAAACAAAATGCAAAAAACACAAGACGACCGCAAAGCGGCCATCCGGCACGCGGCCAGTAAAGGCCAGCACATAATTACGCTACAGGTGGGGCGAGAGTGAGTCAACGCAGGTGGGAAGGATTGTGAGCAGGCAGTTATCCCCAGTAGCGGATAAGAAACGTATTGGCGAAACCGAGGCGAAACGGAGGACACCACGAAAGAACTAGTTTGGAGGTGGGGCGGGTGGCGCAGCTTTGGCCGAAAGACGTTAAAGGGCGGAGCCATGCGCCGGCGCCGGTAACGTGACCTTGATTTCGGTCGGTGCCGGCAAGTCTTTTCGCTGCCAGAGATTCCGTACGCCGTGGGTGGCCGGGGGATTAAATTTAGAGAGGAAGCGGCGTCTGCGTGGCGCCGGAAGCCCAGCAGTTGGATTCGCGGACGGGCGCGAAGGAATAGCGGTGAAGGGGCGTGGGACCGAGGCGGCGGAGGGCTTCCATATGTTCGGGAGTGGAGTAGCCTTTGTGCTGGGCAAGGCCGTAGCCTGGGTAGGCTGCGTCGAGTTCTTCGAGGCGTATGTCGCGGTGCGTTTTGGCGAGGATAGAGGCGGCAGCAATGGATACGCTGCGGGCATCGCCTTTGATGAGAGATTTTTGTTCGATTAGAACGTCGAGCCGCATAGCGTCAATCAATAAATAGTCCGGAACGATCGAGAGTTGCTGGAGAGCGGCGGTCATGGCCTGGCGGCTGGCCTGATAGATGTTCCAGGCATCGATACGAGAGGAATCGACTTCCGCGACTGCCCAAGCCAGAGCGTGTTCGCGAATACGTACTGCGAGTTCGGCGCGGCGATCTGGAGCGAGTTTCTTGGAATCGTCGAGGCCGACGATGCGGCGTTTGGGGTTGAGAATGACGGCGGCGGCGACCACCGGACCGAAGAGAGCACCTCGTCCGGCTTCGTCAATGCCGGCGATGCGCGTCCAGCCGAGTTTGCGCGCCGCTCGCTCAAAACGGGAAGAGCAGAGACGGGACATTTTCCGGCGGCGATTTTAGCATGGGAAATTAGGGAGGAGGAGGAAGGGATTGGGGCCAATCGGTGACGAAGACCTTGCCGTCGGGAGCACGCTCGAGGGCAGGCGCGTATAGGCCGCGATACTCGCGGCGCCACCAGAGGCCTGTCGAACGCTTCGTGCGAAAATCCGTGAACCAGTATTGCCAAAGGACGGCACGGATCTTACGTGGCGGGGACTGTGGGAACGGATTGCCAGCGAAAAGCGACAAGACCTCAGCATCATTTGCCAGAAGTAACTGTTCGGTGTGGATAACGAAGGGATTTTCCCGCCAGTAGCCTAGGGAGGCGAACCAAAGGTTCCAATCAAAGCGCGGCTGATAAGGAGCGTAAATGCGCGGGGCTTCATCGAGACGCTGCGGTTTGTAGCGAAACGGATACGCGATCCAGGTGACACCGTCATTCGAACCTTGAAACTCGATTTCGTAGCGCGCCCAGGTCATGCGGCCAAAGAGGCCGTACTGATTTGCAACGCGAAAAGGATCGAGCCAAGCGACGGGTTTTGCCGGAAGCGAGGAGCCGCGAGAAACCTGGACGACGAGCAGAAAAAGCATGGCGTAGAAAATCCAGCCGAGGAAAAGAGCGGAAATCCAAACTCCCGCCGCTGAAGCAGCTTTACGCAAGATCGTAGAAGCAGAGCTGGATTGCGAGGGTTCCGGTGGTGTGGCGGGCGGTTCACTGAGTGAGGATTCACTTGCAGGACGCCGCAAATCGAGAGCAATGAGAGCTCGCTCAAACAAACCAGGTGAAGATGGCTGCTCGAGATTCTTGCGCACAGTTAGGGCCCAGCGCTTCGGAAAGAACTTGGTGAGCAATTTGTCATCGATGAGAAGAACTCCGAGAAACAGAACCAGATAGTTGAGGAATGTATAGTTCGCCGTAAGGGCTATGGAAATTTGCAATGGCGTAACGATAAAAAAGCAGACGATGCGAAAGCGTCGCGGCAGAAACAGCATCCAGACGAGAAGCAACTCGCTGAACAAAGTAAGGAAGGCTGCGAACGCGTGAAACCAATGAGGGAGCTGCTGCACATACCAGCCGATCCAGGTGGGCAGCGGGCCGTTTTGATAATACTGATCCATGGCGGTGAGATTGCGCCAGGAAGGATCGCCGCCGAAATATTTGGCGATGCCGGATTCGAAATAGATGGTGAACCAAACGACCTGCAGTAGAAAAAGACTCGCGCGGGATGGCGGGGAAGATTCGCCCCATCGAGGGCGCAGACCGGGGGGCGCGAAGAAAAGAGAAATGAAACCGGCGGAGAGCAACATACCGTCGGATTGATAGCCGGAAAAATCCTGCGCCGCAGAGACAAAAGATAGAAAGGCAACGAAGCAAACGAAAAGCATGACGCGTGGCCAAAGATTCAGCGTGAGAAGAATTGCGGCGACCATTCCGACCCAGCACAGAATTAAGAGCGCGAGGGAGCTGCTACTGAGCCAGAACAGTGTGGGCGCGTACCAGAAACGAGCGGGACCGAAGACTTTGGCGACTTCTTGCAGGTAAGGTTCAACGGGCAGAAGGCCATTGGGGCTGAGAAGGCCACGAATCTGAAAGACGAGCGAGTAGAAGGCAGAGAAATAGATTAGTCCGAGTGCGCGCAGAAAAATCCACCGAGGAAGGAGACGGCCCGGCGGACCGGGAAGCGCGGGGGCAACGAACCAACGCACAAATGCGGGAGCCAAAGATTTCATCGCGGAGATGATAGCGCGGCAAGGAAGGCAATTTTATTTTGAGTTTGCGGGGATGTGGATGCCGCAGGTGCCGTCGGCGCAGGCGGCGCGGTTCCAGCGGTAGCGATTGCGCGCGATCCAGGCGTAGATTTTTTCGGCGAGCCAGTGGATAACGGGAAGGAGAAGAATCCAAGCGATGAGATTCCAGCCGGGGAGAAGACGCCCGACGCGGGCCCAGGCGTCAACCCCCACGTAGACGCGCCCGTTTGAGTCGACAGCCTGCATTAGGCGCATGGCTTCCTCGCGATTGACTTGGGGAAAGCGCAAAGCAGCTTGTGGGTCATGAAGGTCGAGGAATTCGATGCGCTGATGTCGGTCAAAACGTCGTGCACGGGCCACGCTTGCGCGGCATAAAGTGCAAGAACCATCGAAGAGTACCGTGAGGCGAGACATTTTGCTTCCAAGCAGCAAGTGCCAACCATTCATTTTAGCGCAGCGACTAGAAGTTAAGAACGCCGGCAAGATGCCGGCGCTACAAAATAAAAGCGCCCGAACTTAGTCCGGGCGCCTTCGTGTTTGTGAGCAAAGAAAAATCAGGACTTGGTTTCGGAGCCGGCCGTTGCGGCCACGGCTTCTTCCGGGCGTTCGCGCGATGAGCGCTTGATGCGGGCGGCCTTGCCCTTTAGGTCTCGGAGGTAATAGAGGCGAGCGCGGCGAACTTTGCCCTTGCCCGTGACTTCCAGCGACGCGATCGAGGGCGAGTGCAATGGGAAGATACGCTCAACACCCGTGCCAAAGCTGACGCGTCGGACGGTGAAGGTAGCGCTGGAAGCGCGGCCCTTCTTCGAAATCACAATGCCTTCGAACGACTGGATGCGCTCCTTGACCTTTTCGCCTTCGCCTTCCTGGAGGCGAACGTTGACGCGAACGGTGTCGCCCGTGCGGAACTCGGGGATATCTTTGCGCAGCTGCGCTTCATGAAGCTTACGAATTACCGGATGCATGTCGTTTATTCCCTGCAGACCCACTCAGGCGGGGCCAGCTCTTCTAAGACAAACCGTAATTATACGGGAAAAGGAGAGGATTGCCTAGCGTGATTCGGGTCTAATTTCCGGCTCTAATTTGAGGCTGAAACGGCGCGATGGCCGATTACGGAGGCTGCAAAGCGCTCCATTTCTTCGAGTTGGGGGCTGAATTGGAGAAGGACGAGGTCCACTCCGGCTTTTTCGAATTGGTGGAGGCGCTCGGAGACTTGTTCGGCGGTGCCGACGAGGCCGGAGCGAAGGCCGCGGTTGGACACGGAGTAGTCTTCGAGGGAGACGCGCTGTTCGAGCTGCGTTCCGGCGAGCCATTGCTGGTAGTTGGCGTAGCCCGCGGCGGATTGCTGGACGTCCGTGATGCGTCGAACTTCGTCTTGCGCTTCGCGTTCGGTTTCGCGCACGATGGCGTAACCGGCGACACCGAATTTGAGCGGGACGGAATTGTGTTGCGCGCGGCGCTGGCGAAGGTCGGCGATTTTTTCCGAGACGCGTTCAGGCGGATCGCCGTGCATGAGATAGGCATCGCATTTCGCGGCGATGAGTTCTTTCGCGGCGGGCGATTCGCCGCCAGCGTAGAGCGTCGGGCGCGGTTTCGAGACTGGCTTCGGCTGGAGAACGTTTTCTTCGACGCGGTAATACTTTCCTGAATACGAAAAGTGGTCTTGCTTCCAGACGCCGTCAATAACATCGAGCCATTCGCTGGTGCGGGCGTAACGGTCGTCGTGCTGCTCGAAGCCAACGCCGTACATGTGCGCTTCGGAAGCCCACCAGGAAGAGACGACGTTCAACGTGAGGCGACCATTGCTGATGTGATCGATGTTGGAGGCTTGTTTGGCAAGAAGGGCGGGCTGATGGAACGTGGGGCGAACGGCGACCATCAACTCGATGCGTTCCGTGACAGCGGCGAGAGCGGCGGCGGTGGACCAGGCGTCGAGCGATGGCGCTTCGACGCCTTTGATGTCGTTGAGATTCAGCTCCGCGATGAGCGTAAGGTCGAAGCCGATCTGTTCGCTGCGCTGAGCGAGGCGCTTTACGTAAGACCACGATGCTTCCATGTTTTCGTCGGCGACGTTGCGCAGCCAGCCGCCGAAAACGGGAAGCCAGTAACCGAATCTCATCGGGCGGCTCCGGCGAGATGTGATGGTGCGGACTGTCGTTGTTCGCTGGCGTGAGCTTCGGCAATAAGAAAATCGGCAAGGCGCGCGTAGGGATTGAAACCGATGACACGTTCGGGATCGGCGACGAAATTGGAGAGCGCGTTCACGTCGTAATAAAGGAGGCGGCCGGTGGCATCGTCGGTGACGTATTCGACGCCGCCGACATCAACGCCAGCAAGATGCATGATGCGCTCGACGGCGGAAATGATTTCGCGTGGAGGCTCGTAGGCTTCGACGGCGAGACCGTTTTTTGCGGCGTCAACTGGGCAGCCGGGGCGGCGTTCGAGTTCTTCGCCCGTTGTGCTTTGGCAGATGTCGCCCGGGCAAAGATTGTAGGTTTTTCCGACTGTGCGAATTTTGATGGCGTAGAGATATTTTCCGCCGAGGACTTCGACGCGCGTGATAATTCCGTCACGCGGCGCAAAACATTCCTGGACGAGAGCAGTTTGATCCATGCCGAAGCTGAGGCGATTTTCGGCGACGGCTTTCTTGAGCTGCTCGGGCGAGTCAAAACGTTCAATGCCTGCGCCGCTTCCGCCTATGTTTGGCTTGACGACGAGCGGGTAGCCGATGGCTTCGGCAGCGTTCATGACTTGTGAAAGCTGATTGACGACGCGGGCTTTCGGAAAGTCGAGGCCAAGCGAATCGAGATTCGTGAGCTGAACGGCTTTGGAAATCTCGTGGGCGAAAGCGCGAGAGCCGTTGACGACGCGAACGCCTTTTTGTTCAAGGTACTTCAGATAATTGAGCGTGTAGAAGATGCCGTGGCCGTGGCCGCGCTGCCAGGCGGAGGGGCTCATGCGGTTGAAGAGCAGCGAATATTCGGGTTCACCGCCGGGATCGTATTGATGATTGCGGGCGTCCACGCGGAGCCAGTTTGGTCCGCGTGCATCGAGCTGATTGAAGAGCGGAATGAACCAGCTTTGCTGTTCGTAAAAAATTGCGATTGGTTTCTTGAGTGTGGCGGATTGTCCCGTGGCCATAAATCCCCTAGTGGTGAACACCCTCGATTTGATGCTCATGGACAAAAAAGGAAGCCCACGTGCGGAGCGGGTAGGAGAAGCGGCGATTTTTTCGGACTGCCCCCCGCAGTCTCAGGGTGCGATGGCGTTCACGAAGGCTGCGCCATTTGGAGTGCCCACTCCCGTAACGTTGTCCCAACCTGGAGTAACCACTAGCGACGAATCGGTGCCGAACGTGAGGACGAACCAGCGAGTGGAGAATGGGCTGTTGTAGAGCGCGCTGTAAAATGCCGTGGTGTTGCCGAGCGGGGCGGCAAGCTGCGATGCCGTAAAGTTTGTAGGATTGCCGTTTACCGTGATCGTGCCGGTGACGTTGCCGGGCGAGTTAAACGGCACCACATCGGTGATCGCTCCGGAGGGTAAGCTGTAGAGAAGGGGAGCGGCCTGACCGAGTCCAACGTGGCCGTTCTTTTGGGCGGCAATCGCCATAACGCCCGAGAAGAGAGGCGTGGCGAGACTTGTACCGCCAACCACCCCCACGCTCAACTGACCGTTGAATGTCTCGATGAATTCCCCGCCAGTGAACGGGTCGGCCAGCATGGAGACATCCGGCACCTGCCGAGTTGCCCCCGCGAGCCCGCTCTGGAAGGCAGGCTTCGCGAACGTGAGGCTCGAGCCGCCGCCTGCCCCTCCTTGAAAACCAAGTGCGAGAGGAGGGACAACAGGAATGTTGTTAAGAGCTTTGGTTTGCGCGATGCGAGTCAGGTTATTGCCCCAGCCGGTTTGAAAGGCCATGGTGTTATCCGGATTGAGGGCCAGGCTGGTCCCTCCGATGCCGGTTGCGAAGGGGGAGCTTGCGGGAAAATCCACTGTAAGGAATCCAACGCGAGCGATCTCATCGCCGAAATCGCCCGAAGCAAAGTTGACGTCAATTCCCTGAACTGCAGCCTGCTGCAGAATTCTCTCCATTCGATTGAACTGCGCTGGATTGCCGAAACCTTCCAGCGTGGACCAACTATTGGAAATCGTGTTTCCAAGATGGCGGACAACGGCAAGGTTCACGGCTTCGTCGAGCGAACTGCGATCCGTGGCCGTCACAAGGGCAATCTTTGCGCCAGGGGCCATAGCGTGGGCCCATTCCACGTCGAGTGTTGTTTCAATGGTCCAATTGCGCGCGGGACCCTTCGGGTTATTCACCAGGCCGGGCGCTTTTATGATCTGGAAGTTTTCCGAGCTTATGCGCGGCAAACCGTAAATAAAAGAGAACGCGTCGGCATCGCTGGCAATGGTGTCCGAACCGTAGGCGTCCACAATGACGATTGTTTCGCCAGAACCGTCGAGGCCAGCCTGGTGGAGAGAATTAAGTCCGTAGGCAGTTTGCACTTCGATCGGCTGATAGCCACAGGGCGGCAGATGACCCAATTGACTGTTGGTGATGTCGGCGCCGTAACGATTGCCTGAGTAAGTGGCGCTTGTGTTTGTCGACGCGTTTGTGAAGGTTTTGGTCTGAACCGCGCGGAAGCACTGACCCTCGAAGAAGACGCCGTCCGGAGTAAAGGAGACCGCAGTCATCGGAAAAGCATTTCCCTCGGGATCGCTGGGCTGTGCATACATCGGCTCGAAGCCAAAGTCATCGAGTCCAGTGACGGCGGCAATCTGCCCGCTAAAAGAGTTGCTGACGGATGGATCCGCGTTGTTGGAACGAAAGGTCCTACCGTTGAACGAATAGTTGTGGATGCTGACATGAAACGTTTTTTCCATGTCCGCAATAGTGCCTTGAACTTTTACGTAAAAGTTATTCTCGGCGACAGAGATGACCGAAAGTCCGTGAGCCGAGAGGAAATTTTGCAGGGCGTTGACTTGCTGTGGGGTGGGACTAAACGTCGTGTTGAAGTCAGCTTGCGAAATCCATTTGTGATAACTGGCCGAGTTTTTGCTGTACTGGTCGTTCACCAGCTTGTCCAACAGGTTTTCGTTTCTGAGCTTGAGCCATACTGTCGCGGATATGACAGCGCCAAGATCTGCCTCACCCAAGTCTGTCGCGTGTTTGACAAATCCGGGAGTGTTCTTTGCGATCACGCCGTTTCCATTCGACTGCGCTTCGAGAGAGCGTGGAAGGAGTCCAGAGAGCAACGTCAGGGAGAGCAGCACGATACACACAGGAGCGAGAGAAGTCAGACGCAACCGAAACGGGCTCATCGGGAACCTCCAAAGTGGGGAGTGAAACAGCAGACCTTAATGAGATCGAGCAGGCAGGATGCTAAGCGTGCGCTGCGAACATGTCTAGCAAATTCCCGAGGAGCATTAGAATGCCATTATACATTTTCGTACTATAACTATCATTACTAATTGCAGATCACATCTCCGGGATTAAGTCGGGGCGATTGCGGCGGGTTTTTTCGAGAGCTTGCTGGCGGCGCCATTTGGCGACCTCGGCGTGATTGCCGCCGATGAGAACTTCGGGCACGGTCCAACCTCGAAAGTCCGCGGGGCGAGTGTAGTGGGGAAAGTCCAAAAGATAGTTGCGAGTGGCGAGTGACCCCTCGACTTCGCTCGGGGCAAGCGAGTGGCGAGCAGAAGCGTCCGAAGCGACAGAATCATCGACAGAGATGGAAAAAGACTCGTTTTGAGAAGAGGCTTCGTTGCCGAGGGCCCCAGGGAGAAGGCGCGTGACAGCATCCACAATGAGTGCGGCGGGGAGTTCGCCACCGCTCAAGACGAAATCGCCGATGGAGATTTCATCGGTGGCAAGATGGTCGGCGACGCGCTCATCCACGCCTTCATAGCGGCCGCAGACGAGGATGAGGCGATCCTGCTGCGCAAGAAGGCGGGCAGTTTCTTGCGTGAAACGTTTGCCCGCGGCGGAAAGAAGAATGATCGAGGTCTTTTCTGCTGGCGGGTTCTTTTTTGAAGAGTCGCCGACGGAATGGCCGAGGAGCGATTCGACGGCTTCGAAGAGCGGCTCAGGCTTGAGAACCATGCCTTCACCGCCGCCAAAAGGACGATCGTCCACAGTGCGATGGCGGTTTTTTGTAAATTCGCGGAGATCCTGAATGTGAATTTGTACGAGACCGGCTTCGCGAGCACGACGAATGATGCCGTGTTCCAGCGGGCCGTCGAAGAACTCAGGGAAAATTGTAATGAGGTCAAAGCGCATGCAGAGGCAGTTTACCGGAGGCAGGAACCGATTGTCATGAAGCGTGAGTTATTCGGCTTTGTCCGGGTCCCGAAGGCCTTCGGGGAGAAGGACTTCGATGCGGCGCGCGACGACTTCTATTTTCTTGCAGATGTCTTCAGCGAGGGGGATAAGAAGTTCGCCGGAGGCAGTGTCTACCGCGAGGAGCGGCGTGCCGGGTTGCGATTCCCCGGGAAAGAAAACGTCGCGGACGGTGCCGAGAACCACTGGAGCTTCGGCGAGCGAGCACGGCGAAGAGGCAACGGCCGGTGGCGCTGAAGGCAGCTCGAAGACGGAACAACCGATGAGGTCGGTTACGAAGTATTTTCCGGCGGGGAGGGAGACGCGGTGTTTGAACGGTATTTGAATTTCGAGGCCGCGAAGTTTTTCGGCTTCGTTGATGGAAGAAATTCCCTCGAAATGAAAAATGCCAAAACCTGGATGATTGTGATCAGGCCAAAAGGATTTTAGCTGGATGGAGCGTGGTGTGGAGTTGCCGCTAGAAAGAAAAAATTCACTGATGGTTTTTAGTCTTTCAGGAAAATCCGTAAAGAGTTCGACGGAAATCTCGCCCTTGTTGCCGCGAGGGCGAAGGATGCGAGCCACGGTGACGAATTTCTTAGCGGGTGAGTTGTGTTCCTTCATGCGCATAGAATGCGCACTCAGGATGACACACTGGGAATGAAGAGCACAGCCAAGAGTGGCTGTGCCACGAATCAATCTTCGCGGATTTCGAGAGTGTAGCGTTTGCGAAGCTTCATGCCGCTCGCGCTGAGCAGCGTGCGAATCGCTTTGGCGGTACGGCCCTGACGGCCAATGACTTTGCCAAGGTCTTCCGCGTGAACGCGAAGCTCAAGGACTGCACCTTGCGGCCCTTCCACCACAGTGACTTGCACGTCCTCGGGATGGTCAACGAGGGCCCTGGCGATGGATTCCACCAGTTCCTTCATTGGGCACCTCCACGAGCGGAAGCTTTAAGGACCGGGGAGTGGCCGGGGACTGGGCAAAATTACGCGATTTTTTGCAATTTGATGAAGCTGCGAACAGTATCGCTCGGCTGGGCGCCCTTGCTGAGCCAATGCTTTACGCGGTCAGCGTCCAGCTTAATCGCCGCGGGCTTTTGGAGCGGGTCATAGGTACCCACCGCATCCACAACGCGGCCATCGCGCGGGCGAGTTCTCTCGATCACCACGACGCGGTAAAAGGGCTTCTTCTTCTTGCCAATCCTAGACAGACGAATCGTCAACACGCAAACATTCCTCCTCAACCTATCAATTGTACCGCGCCGAGGGGAGTTCGGGCAATGCGAGATTAAGGCGTAGCGAGGGGCCTAGACGTTGGAATGGTGATGTTTATGAGGTTCGGAAGAGACCGAAGCAGGAATGGCGATGGGCTCCGCGGGGGCCTCCGCCTTGGGGTGAATGATTTGGGGGAGGTGCGGACTATGTTTCCGCGTGCCGTTGGTGTTTATGGAAATCTCACTTAAGTGTGACAGCTGATAAGGTGATCCTGTGCCGAAAATCCATGGCCGTTGCGGACGGAGCGAGGACGCGTGTAGCAACCGTCCGGTTCTAGCAGGCGGGCCTTACGAGTATCGGAAAGATAGGCGGCGAGGACTTCGTTGCAGATGCGTTCGCGGAGTTGCGGATCCTTGACGGGAAAAAGAACTTCGACGCGGGCATAAAGATTGCGCTGCATCCAGTCGGCGCTGCCGAGATAGAGATCGGGATCGCCCCCGTTTTCGAAATAGAAAATACGGCTGTGTTCGAGGAAACGGCCGACAATGCTGCGCACGCGAATGCGGCTGCTGATGCCGCGCAGGCCGGGAACGAGCGCGCACTGCCCGCGAACCATGAGATCAATCTCGACTCCAGCTTGCGAAGCGCGATAGAGCGCCTGAATCACAGGAGGATCGAGAAGTGCGTTGAATTTTCCGATGATCCGCGCCGGGCGGCCACGGCGGGCATGACGCGTTTCGCGGTCGATGAGAGCGATCGTCGTTTTTGCCAAATCCGTGGGCGCAACCATCAGCGGTTTGTAGTGCGGCTGTTCGGCGTAGGCGGTGAGGAAGTTGAAAAGGTCGTGGACGGCTGAAGTGATGCCCTCGTCGCGGGTGAAGAGGCTGAAGTCGGTGTAAAAGCGCGCGGTGGAAGGATTGTAGTTGCCCGTGCCGAGGTGCGCGTAACGGCGGATTTTTCCATCGGGGTCGTGGCGGACGACGAGCGTGAGCTTTGCGTGGGTTTTGAGCCCGACGAGTCGGTGAAAGACTTGCACACCTGCGTCTTCCAGGCTGCGCGCCCAGTGGATGTTGGAAGCTTCATCGAAGCTGGCCTTGAGTTCCACGACTACGGTGACTTCTTTCTTGTCGGCGGCTTCCAGCAGAGATTGGGCGATAGGCGAATCGGAGCTCGTGCGGTAAAGAGTTTGCTTGATGGAAAGAACGCGGGGATCGTGCGCGGCCGATTCAAGAAAATTTACGACGGCATCGTAGGAATCGTATGGGTGGTGAAGCAAAACGTCCTGGCGTCGCAGTGTGTTGAAAAGTGAATCGGCGTCGCGCCCGATGCGAACCTGCCGCGGAGAGAACGGCGGATATTTTAGATCGGGGCGCTGCGTTTTCCTCATAAAGATGGAATAGACGCTGGAGATTGACTGGGCCGTTCACCCGAAAGACGAGCGGCGGATCGAGTTCGAATGTGCCGGTGAGGCGATCGACGATGTCCGGATGAGCCCCAGCTTCAATTTCAAGGCGGACGGCCCAGCCTTTTCTGCGCTGGGCGACTTGCGAGTCCACCGCGTCCAGCAAGCTGCGTGCCATATGCCTTCTCAAGATGGTCGGGAAAGAAAAGAGATACCAGCGGCGTGTTACAGGAAGATGAATGAAAGGGCGGTGGTAAGCTACGGCGCGGAGGGAGTATGAGACGGGCTGTGGCGATGGCGATTGTGGCGGGTTTGACGGCAGCAATGGCGTTAGGGCAGGACGAGAAGACGGAGAACAGCGGAGTGGAAAAAATCTTTTCGGACATTGCGAAACCGGGTGAGCCGGGGCTGGCGGCGCTGGTGCGCCGCGATGGCAAAACGGTATTGGAACAGGGCTACGGTGCGCGTGATTTGCGGACCAAGGCGGCGATTGATGGCAGGACGAATTTCCGGCTGGCGTCCGTGACCAAGCAATTTACGGCGATGGCGGTGATGCTGCTGGTGCACGACAAGAAGTTGAAGTATGAGACGACGCTGGGAGAGATTTTTCGGGAGTTTCCGGAATACGGAAAGAAGATAACGGTGAGGCAGCTCTTGAATCACACGTCGGGGCTTCCGGATTACGAAGATTTGATGGAAGCCGTCGAGAAGGCAAAGGGACCGACCTGGAGTGCAGAGAAGCAGATTCAAGATGCGGAAGTGCTCGAGCTCTTGGAGAAAGAATCGAAAGGAAAATTTGCTCCGGGGACGAAGTGGGATTACAGCAATTCTGGATATGTAACGCTCGGGATTATCGTTACGAAGATTTCAGGAAAGCCTTACGGACAGTTTTTGCGGGACCGTATTTTTGCGCCGCTGAAGATGGCGGACACAGTCGTATATCAAAAAGGCAAAAACGCGTTGCCGAATCGAGCCTACGGACATTCGAAAGCGGCAGACGGATTCAAAGAGACTGACCAGAGTTCTACGTCGGCGACGCTCGGCGACGGTGGCGTGTATTCCAGCGTGGACGACTTGTCGAAATGGGATGATGCGCTGCGGAATCATACATTGCTAAGCGAAGCGGAAATGAAGCCAGCGCTGGAACCGGCGAAATTTGGAGGCGCAGCGAACGCGGTGCTCCCGGATGACGCGCCAGCGGCGTTGCACGGAGTACCCGTGCAGTACGGGTTTGGCTGGTTTCTCGATCCTCATAAAGGCCGTGAGCGGATGTGGCATTACGGCGACACCATGGGATTCAAGACAGCCATCCAGAGATTCCCAAAGGATGGTGTGACTGTAATCGTGCTATGCAATAGAACGGATCTGGACCCCGGAGCGCTCGCGACGCGCGCAGCCGAGTTGCTATTGAACAATCGGTAGCAGAGGCCCGGTTTGCGGCGAATTTGTCCTATCTTAAACAACCATTCCCTATAGATAATTCGTGCAATGCGACAGACAACCTGTTCCAGGTGCAAGGCAAGTTTTCCGCTGAGAAGCACGCTCAGTTCAAACGGCAGAACGTACTGCGAGACTTGTGCTCCGACGATTGCGCACGAGGCCAAGAACAGCGGGATAGAGGCGGCGTTCACGAGAAATATTGACGGATCCCTTTGTGCACTTTGTGGCGTAGAAAACCCGTCGGGCTCGGATTTCATGTTTCGAAAGAATTTGCCGTTCTGCGAAAAATGCGGGCCGCTGGTGGAAAGATGGCCGTATCCGATGTGGCTGAAACTTTCGCTGGCGGGACTTGTTTTGCTGCTTGCGGCATCTTTGATACACGGGCGCACCTATTTTCACGCAGGAAGCGAAATGTACCGCGGCGAGAGGTTGGTGAAGCAAGCGAAATACGGTGAAGCGGTTCCGCATTTGCAGGAGGCAGTGCGGATCGCGCCGGGATCGGATAAGGCGGTGCTTCTGCTGGCCAAGGCTGCGTTGAAAATCGGGGACATGCAAACGGCAGCCAAGGCGCTGCAGGGCCACGAAGACGGAAGATTTGAGAACGGCCAAGATGCGGACTTTTTGGAGCTAAAGGCACTTTGGGACCGCGCGACCGGGGCGGCCAAGAAGGCCAACGAAGCGGGCAAACTTGCCCAAGAAGGGGGAAAAGACGTCCAAGCGGCGAAGCTTTTCCGCGAAGCGGCCGCCGAGTATCCCGAATCGAAAGAGATGGCAGCTGCGGTGTCCTATTTCGACGAAGGTGCTGCGTTTGAGCAAAAGGATTATGACAAGTTTCTGGCGCTCGCGCAGGAGGTATTCGCCAAGACGCCTAGTGCTTCAAACGCGGCCACAATCGCGAGCGCTTGGGCCTGCAAGTACGCGGTATCGGGAAATGTCCAGTTTAAAGACGAAGCGGAACAGTTTCTGACGAAGGCTCAACAGATGGCGCAATCCGATGCGGAAGAAATGAAGCGACTAGAAGAGTACATGCCGCGAATCCGCAACCGGATTGACAGCCGCGAGATCATCACGAAGCAGGAATACGACAAGAAATTCCGAAGCAACGAGAAAGAGAAAAAGTAAGGGGGCCGTATGTTTTTCGTCCCTGGAATCGTGATCACCGTCCTGACGTTTCCCGGCGTGATTGTCCACGAGGCCGGGCATCTGTTTTTCTGCCGGCTATTCGGGCTGCAGGTGTACAACGTTTGCTTTTTTCAGTTCAAGAATCCGGCGGGCTACGTAATTCACGAGAACTCTGACGATTTTATGGCGCAGTTTTTTGTGAGCATGGGGCCGTTTATTTCCAATACGCTTTTGTGCGTGCTGTTTTGCACCGCAGCTTTCCTGCCTGTGTGGGAATTAAAGATTGCCGATCCGCTCGCGTATTTCTTCTATTGGCTCGGAATTTCGATAGGAATGCACGCGTTCCCTTCGACGACAGATTTGAAGCATCTTTGGGAACGTGCGCCCGCGCTGGCCAAAAAAGGGAATTTGTTGGCGATTCTCAGCTTGCCGTTGGCCGGAATCTTGGTGGTCTTGAATTACGGCCGTGTGGTTTGGGCCGATCTGGGCTACGGAATCCTGGTTGGCGTGCTCGGACCAATCGCGATTTTTAAAGCGTTTGTCTGATGAGCTAAGCCAGCCGTGCGCGAATTTAACTCAGACTAAAAGCGGCGCTCAGAGTTAAGCCGAATCCAAGTCGCAAGTTCTGTTTCTGAGATTTCTCCCGCTGCCAAACCGAGAATTGCCTGAATGGCTTCGGTCTGGGGAGCTGTTAAATCGTAGTTGTTGATTGCCAGG
>JACXTT010004114.1_pt1 | contig 21758 bp, 18 predicted proteins | sample 9270951 | NCBI WGS metagenome assembly JACXTT01 (sample SAMN15532306, study PRJNA645909) | rock metagenome | isolation source: weathered quartz diorite | place: Puerto Rico | collected 2017-06-21
GGGCGTGCGCGTGCCCAACAGCGCCATCGTCAACCACGGCGTGTACGCCTATCTTTTCGTGCAAGAGGCGCCCGGCGAATTCCGCCGCCGCAAGATCGCGCTGCTGACGCAGGGCGGCGACGCCAGCTACGTGGGCGAAGGCCTGCAAGGCAGCGAGCAGGTGGTCGTGAAGGGCGCGCTGCTGCTGGACGCCGAACTCACCGCACGCACGGGTGACAAGTCGTGATCGACCGGCTGATCGCGTTCTCGCTCACGCAGCGGGTGTTCGTGCTGGTGCTCGTCGCGGCGTTGATGGGCTTTGGCGCCTATGCGTTGTCGAACCTGCCCATCGAGGCTTTTCCGGATGTGCAGGACGTGCAGGTGCGTGTGATCTCGCAACTGCCGGGGCAGGCACCCGAGGACATGGAGCGCACCGTCACGCTGCCGATCGAGCGCGAGGTGTCGGGCATTCCGAGGTTGTCGAACGTGCGCTCCGTCACCATGACGGGGCTGTCGATCGTCACGCTCACTTTCGCTGACGGCACCGACGACTACTTCGCGCGCCAGCAGGTCACCGAGAAGCTCTCGACCGTGACGCTGCCGACCGGCGTGCAGCCCCAGCTGGCGCCGCTGTCCACCGCGGTGGGCGAAATCTATCGCTACACCATCGAGGGCGGTGGCCTGTCCGATGCGCAGGTGCGCACGCTGCAAGACTGGACGGTGCGCCCCTTCCTGCGCATGACGCCCGGCGTGGCCGACGTGGTGAGCTTCGGCGGTGCCATCCGCGAATACCAGATCGAGGTCGATCCGCTCGCGCTGCGCAAGTACCAGGTCACGCTGGACCAGCTCAACCAGGCCATCGGCAATGGCAACGGCAGTGCCGGCGGCGGGTTGATGCGGCAGGGCGATGCATCGCTGGTGGTGCGTTCGGCCGGCCTGTTCGCGAGCCTGGCCGACATCCGCAACGTGGTGATCGCCTCGCGGCAGGGGCGGGCCATCACCGTGGCCGACGTGGCGGAGGTGCGCGCGGGCGAGCGGCCGCGCTTCGGCATCGTGGCGGTCGATGCGCGCGACAGCGTGGTCGAGGGCATCGTCTCCATGACCAAGGGCGGCAACCCGGCCAAGATCAACGCCGAGCTGAAGCAGCGCATCGGCCAGCTGCAGGCCAAGCTGCCGCCGGGCGTGCGCATCGTGCCGGTGTACGACCGCACCGAGCTGGTCCGCCACACGGTGTCGACCGTGGCGGAAAACCTGGTGGTGGGCGCGCTGCTGGTCATCGCGGTGCTGATCGTGTTTCTCTCGAGCTGGCGCGCGGCGCTGATCGTGGCCACGGTGATCCCGCTGGCGCTGCTGTTCGCGTTCATCCTGATGAACGCGCGCGGCGTGTCGGCCAACCTCATTTCGCTGGGCGCGGTGGACTTCGGCATCATCATCGACAGCGCGGTGGTCATCGTCGAGGCGCTGATGGTGCGGCTGGCCGCCAAGAGCGTGGGCGACATGGCCTCGCCCGAGGCGCGCCACCAGCGCATGGGCGTGCTGCATCGCACGCTCAGCGACCTGGCGCACCCGGCGCTGTTCTCCAAGGCCATCATCATCCTGGCCTTCGTGCCGATCTTCACTTTCCAGCGCGTCGAAGGAAAGATCTTCACGCCGGTAGCGCTCACGCTGAGCTTCGCGCTGCTGGGCGCGGTGCTGCTGACCTTCACGCTGCTGCCCACGTTGCTGTCGTACGCGCTGCAGCGCGGCACGCTGGCCGAAAAGCACAAGCCCTGGCTCGACTGGCTGCAGATGCGCTATCGCAAGCTGGTGATGTTCACCATGCGGCGCGGCCGCGTCACGCTGCTGCTGTCGGCCGTGCCGGTGGCGCTGGCGCTGCTGCTGGCGCCGCGCCTGGGCAGCGAGTTCCTGCCCAAGCTCGACGAAGGCAACATCTGGCTGACCGTGACGCTGCCCACCTCGGCCGCGCTGGAGACCACGAAAGAGGTCGAGCACGTGGTGCGCGCCAAGCTGCTGGCTTACCCCGAAGTGGCGCGCGTGATCGCGCAGGTCGGGCGGCCCGACGACGGCTCCGACCCCAAGGGCCCGAACAACCTGGAGATCCTGGTCGACCTGAAGCCGCGCGAGCAGTGGCGCTTTGCCTCGAAGGAAGACCTGGTGGCGAGCATGTCGGCGCAGCTCGACGGAATCCCGGGCATCAGCGCCAATTTCTCGCAGGTGATCCAGGACAACGTGGAAGAGGCGCTGTCGGGCTTTCGCGGCGAGATCGTGGCCAAGATCATCGGCAACAACCTGGACATCCTCGACGACAAGGGCGCCGAGGTGGCGTCGGTCATCAAGGGCATCCGCGGCGCGACCGACGTGGACGCGACGCGCATCGGCGGCCAGACCGAAGTGGTGATCACGCCCGACCGCGCACGGCTCGCGCGCTACGGCATGGCCATCAACGACGTGAACACGCTGGTCAACCAGGCCATGTCGGGCACGTCGGTCACCGGCTTCTACGACGCCGACAAGCGCTTCGACGTGGTGGTGCGCGTGGGCGACAGGCACCGCAACAGCGTGGACGCCATCGCGGGGCTGCAGCTGGCGGTGCCGGGCACGCAGAGCGGTAACGGCCCGGGCACCATCGCGCTGGGCGACGTGGCGACCATCGAGGTGCGGCAGGGCGCGTCGCGCATCTTCCGCGAATCGGGCTCGCGCATGGTGATCGTCAAAGTGAACCTGCTGGGGCGCGACCAGGGCAGCTTCGTCGAAGAGGCGCAGCGCACGGTGGCCGAGCAGGTCAAGCTGCCGCCGGGCTACGAGCTCACCTGGGGCGGGCAGTTCGAGAACTCGCAGCGCGCGGCCAAGCGGCTGATGGTGATCGTGCCGCTGACGGCGCTGCTGATCTTCTCGCTGCTGTTCTGGGCCTTTCGCTCGGTGCGGCTCGCGGGGCTGGTGCTGGGCATGATCCCGTTCACGCTGGTGGGCGGCCTGGCCGCGCTGGCGCTGGCGGACCTGCACCTGTCGGTGTCGGCGGCGGTGGGCTTCATCGCGGTGGCGGGCATCTCGGTGCAGAACGGCGTGATCCTGGTCGAGGAAGTGACGCAGCGCGTGCGCGACGGCTCGGCGGTGGCGCGCGCCATCGTCGAAGGCGCGGCGGTGCGGCTGCGGCCGATCCTGATGACCGCGCTGATGGCGGGCCTGGGCCTGCTGCCCGCGGCCCTGTCGCACGGCATCGGCAGCGAGACGCAGCGGCCCTTTGCCTGCGTGATCGTCGGCGGCATCGTCAGCGGCACGCTGTTCACGCTGCTGGTGCTGCCGCTGGCCATCGGCATGTTCGGCAATTTCTACGACGAGACGGAAGAGGCCGCGGAGCCTGTGCCCGCATGAGCCCGAACGAACACACCATGCGAACACGAACGATGAGCCGCCCGGCGGCACAAGGCCTGCGGACCGCGGTGGCGCTGGCATGCGCCGTGTGGCTGGGCGGCTGCGCCGTCGGGCCCGACCATGCGAGGCCGGCGCTCGCGGCCTCCGAAGGCTTCTCGCCCAAGCCTCTGCCCGAGGTGACGGCTTCGGCGCCCGTGGCCGCCGGCGGCGCGCAGCGCTTCGTGCGCACGCAGGACATCCAGGCCGAGTGGTGGAAGCTGTTCCGGTCGAAGGCGCTCGACGCTGTGATCGAAAAAGCCTTCGCCGCCAACCCTACCGTGGAGTCGGCGCAGGCGGCGCTGCGCATCGCGCAGGAGAACGTGCGCGCGCAGCGGGGCTTTTTCTATCCCACGGTGCAGGCGAGCTATTCGCCGGCGCGCACCAAGATCGCGGGCAACCTGGGCGGCAATTCGCCGGGCGTGCAGGGCAACGGCACGGTGATCAGCACCACGGCCAATCCGTCGGCGCAAGAGGGCGGCACGGCACCCTTCAACGCACCGGTGATCTACAACTTCCACACGGCGCAACTGACGGTGGGCTACACGCCCGACGTGTTCGGCGGCAACCGGCGGCAGGTCGAGGCACTGGAGGCGCAGGCCACCTATCAGCAACTGCAGCTGGAGGCGACCTACCTGACGCTCGCGGCCAACGTGGCGGCCGCGGCCATACAAGAGGCGCTGCTGCGCCAGCAGATCGCCAGCACGCGCGAGATCGTCGAGCTCAACACCCAGTCGGTCGCGCTGCTCAACCGGCAGCTGAAGGCCGGCTATGCGTCGCGGCTCGACCTGGCGCTGCAGGAGAACGCGCTGGCACAGGCCAGCCAGCTGCTGCCGCCGCTCGAGAAGCAGTTCGAGCAGAACCGCAACCTGCTGCGCGCGCTGACCGGCGGCGTGCAAGACGTGGAACTGCCGCAGACCTTCGACCTGGCCTCGCTGCAACTCCCCGAGTCGCTGCCGCTGAGCCTGCCTTCGCAGGTGGTGTCGCAACGCCCCGATGTGCGCGCGGCCGAAGAGCAGGTGCACGCCGCGAGCGCGCAGGTCGGCGTGGCGATCGCGGCGAGGCTGCCGCAGTTCTCCATCGACGCGACCTGGGGCGGCGCCGCCAGCCAGTTCAGCCAGATGTTCCTGAACTCGGGCCGCTTCTTCAGCCTCACCGGCAACATCGCGCAGCCCCTGTTCGACGCCGGCGTGCTCAAGAGCCGCCAGCGCGCCGCCGAAGAGGCGCTGAAGCAGGCGCAGGCGCAGTACCGCGCCACCGCCATCACCGCCTTCCAGAACGTGGCGGACACGCTGCAGGCGATCCACTCCGATGCGCGGGCACTGCGCGCGGCGGTCGAGCTCGAGCGCACCTCGCGCACGTCGATGGAGCTGATCGGCCGCCAGTTGAGCAAGGGTTATGTCGACCGGCTGGCGCTGCTGACCGCGCAGCAGAACCACCACCAGGCCACGATGGCGCTGGCACAGGCGCAGGCCGCTCGACTGGGCGACACCGCGGCGCTGTTCCAGGCGCTGGGGGGCGGCTGGTGGAACCGCGTGGCGCAGGCATCGCCGGGCGAGTGAAGAGAAAAGACTGCTGCAGCCCTGCAAATTCGGGGCATCCCCTCTTGACCGGCGGCTTTTCAAGGGCTTGATTGTTTCAATCCCGTGAACGCCGCGGTTCCTTTTGCAGCGGTTTTTTGGGGCCTTGGAGGATCACACTTCATTCCATCAACACAACCCATTGAAGGAGTTTGAAATGAATGCCTCGAAGATCCTCGCCGTTGCCGCTCTCTCGCTCCTGGCCGTTGCCGGTGCGCAAGCTGAAACCTACGACGGCGTGCACGTCGTGAACTCGTCGGTGTCCCGCGCCGAAGTGGCACCGCAAGCCGTTGCCGCCGCACGTGCTGGCAACGAGTACAGCGATGCCGCCAGCGCCGGTGCACAAGCCTTCACCTCGACCGCCAACCGCGCGAGCGTGCAGGCCGAAGCCGTCGCCAAGGCGCACGACCCGCTGCAAAGCCTCGACCGCCGCGCTTTCTACCGCGACGAAGTGCCGCAAGCCTACAAGAAGCCCAGCGTGTCGTTCACGCGCCAGGCTGGCCTGTAAGCATCAGGCTGCTGCATGAGCAGGAATGAAGAAGGGCCTTGAAGGCCCTTTCTTCATGTCCGTTCATGTCGCAGGCTCACGGCTCGTGCGTCTGCACGAGCTTTTCGTTTTCCTTGAGCACGCCCGCATTGCGCAGGGCGGAGTCCAGCCACTTGGCCGCCGTGTCGCCTTTCTTGATGGCTTCGATGCGCGCGGCTTCGTCCTCGACCTTCTTCCTTGCGGCCGGCAGAAGCGTCTCCACCTTCTCCCGCTCGATGACGACCACGCCGTCGGCATCGGCGACGACAAGGTCGCCGGGCCGAACGGCCACGCCGCCCACCGACACCGGATGCCCGATGCGCCCCGAAGCCAGCTTCGTCGGCCCGTTCGGATTGGTGCCGACCGAGAAGACCGGAAAGTCCATCTCGTCGATCTCCACGCTGTCGCGCACCGCGCCGTCGATCACCACGCCGGCAATGCCGACCTGACGGCAGGCGTTCATCATGATCGTGCCCATGAGGGCTGCGCTCCGGTCGCCCTTGCCGTCGATCACCAGCACGTCGCCCGGCTTTGCGAGCGCGATGGCGGCGTGGATCATCAGGTTGTCGCCCGGCCGCACTTCCACCGTGAGCGCGCTGCCCGCCAGCGTCATGCGATGGCGCAGGGCCTGCACGCGGCCGTGCAGGGCGCCCCGGCGGCCGTTGACGTCGGCAAGAATGGCCGGCTGGTAGGCGGAAGCCTGTCGCACCAGGTCGGAGGAAACGCGCTCGAAGTCGCGAACGATGTCTGGAAGCTGGTTCATCGTGTGTTCTTTCTTCTTTCTCATTCGGCCTTGACGTCGGCGTCCTTCACCACGCGGCCCCACTTGCGCTTGTCGGCCGCCAGGAAGGCGCGGAACTGCTCGGGCGTGCTGCCCACCGGCTCCAGGCCGTCGGCGGCGAGCCGCTTGGCGATGTCGGGCATGGCCAGCACCTTGGCCACTTCACGCTGGATGCGCGCGACCACCGCGGGCGGCGTGTTCTTCGCCGCGCAGATGCCGGCCCAGGTGACGGGGTCGAAGTCCGGCACGCCGGCTTCGGTCACGGTCGGAATGTCTGGAAAGGCCGCCAGCCGGCGCGGGCTGGCCACCGCCAGTGCGCGCAGCTTGCCCGCGCGGGCGTACTGCATCGAGCTCACGGGCTGGTCGAAGATCATCGAGACCTGGCCCGCGATGAGGTCCGTCATGGCCTGCCCGGTGCCCTTGTAGGCCACGTGCACGATGTCGATGCCCGCGCGGCTCTTGAGCATTTCGCCGGCAAGGTGTCCGCCGGTGCCCGTGCCTGAGGAAGCGAAGTTGATCTCGCCCGGCTTCTGCTTGGCATAGGCCACGAGTTCCTTGACGTTCTTCACCGGCAGCGTCGCGTTCACCAGCAGCATGTAGGGCGCGTTGACGACCTGCGTGACCGGCACGATGTCCTTCTCGGGGTCGAAGGGCATGCTCTTGAGGATGTGCGGCTGGATCGACAGGGTGCCGGTGGTGCACATCAGCAGCGTGTGACCGTCCGCCGGCGCGCCGAGCATGGCCGACGCCGCGATGTTGCCGCCCGCGCCGGGGCGGTTCTCGACCAGCACCTGCTGCCCGAGCCCCTCGGCCAGCTTGGGCGCGATCAGCCGTGCCACCACGTCGTTGGAGCCGCCGGGCGAAAACCCGACGAGGATCTTCACGGGCTTCGTCGGAAAGGCATCGGCGGCCCATGTCTGCGTGGCACCGAGCAACGCAGCACCCGCGGCGATGGCGGGCAGCAGCTTGAGAAGAGGGCGGAGTTTCATTGCGGTTCCTTGTGGATGGCTTGGCCCGAGAGTTCGCCGCGCGCCCGCGCGATGCGGCGGCAGCCCTCCAGCAGTTGCTCGGTGCTGGCGGCAAAGGAGAGGCGGAAATGCGTCGGCACGCCGTAGGCGCTGCCTTGCAATGCGGCGAGGTCCTGCGAATCGAGCAGGTGCATCACCCAGTCGTCGCTGGTCTCGATCACGCTGCCCTTGTGCGTGCGAAGCCCGAAGAGCGCGCTGCACGACGCGAAGACGTAGAAGGCGCCATCGGGCACATCGCAGCGGATGCCGTCGATGGCATTGAGCGCCGCGACCACCGTGTCGCGCCGTGCCTGGTATTCGCGCCGGTTCGTGGCAATCGTGTCTTGCGGGCCGTTGAGCGCCGCCACGGCCGCCGCCTGGGCAACAGAGTTGGGTCCGGAGGTGCTCTGCGACTGGAGCTTGACCATCGCCTTGATCAGCGCCGCGGGCCCCGCGCCGTAGCCGATGCGCCAGCCCGTCATTGCATAGGCCTTGGAAACGCCGTTCACCGTGAGCGTGCGCTCCTTGAGGTCGGGCGCCACCTGGGCCATGGTCGCGAACTCGATGTCGCCGTAGATGAGATGTTCGTAGATGTCGTCGGTCAGCACCCAGACGTGGGGATGGCGTCGGAGCACCTCGGCCAGTGCCAGCAGCTCCGTGCGCGTGTAGGTCGCGCCGCTCGGGTTGTTCGGCGAGTTGAGCATCAGCCAGCGCGTCTTGCCGGTGATGGCGCGCTCCAGGTCCGCGGGCTGCAGCTTGAAGCCTGCCGCGGCCGGGCAATCGACGAACACCGGCACGCCGCCGGCCAAGAGAGCGATGTCCGGGTACGACACCCAGTAGGGCGCCGGCACGATGACTTCGTCGCCCGCGGCGACGGTGCACATCAGCGCGTTGAAGATCACCTGCTTGGCGCCGGTGCCGACGATGATCTCGCCGGGCGTGTAGGCCAGCCCGTTCTCTTTCAGCAGCTTGGCCGCGATGGCCTCCTTGAGTTGCGGCGTGCCGCCCACGTCGGTGTAGCGGGTCTGGCCGGCCATCATGGCGCGGATGGCCGCGTCCTTGATGTGCATGGGCGTTTCGAAGTCGGGCTCGCCGGCGGTCAGGCCGAGGATGTCCCGGCCCATCGCGCGCAGCTCGCGCGCTCTCTGCCCGGCCATGGAACTGGGCGACGGTTTGATTCGGTTCAGGCGTGGTGCGATGTGAAGCATGCACGCAGTATCAAAGTCGCCGCGCCGCGGAACAAACGAGAAATCGGAGCGGCGCGGTATTCCTTTTTTTCCTGGTGGGCCGGGGGCGTACATTCCGCAGCCATGAACTTCACCTTCAAGCAGCTGGAGGCTTTTCTCTTCAGCGCCAAGCTCCAGAGCTTCAGCGCCGCGGCGGTGAAGCTGCACACCACGCAGTCGGCCATCTCCAAGCGGCTTGCGGAGCTGGAGGAATCGCTGGGCGGCCCCTTGCTGCATCGCACCTCGCACGGGCTCGAGCTGGCGCAGGCCGGCCGCGAGCTGCTGCCGCTCGCGGAAGAGGCGCAGCGGCTCTGGCAGCGCATCCAGCACGACATCAGCGTCGACAAGACACTGCGCGGCACCTTCCGCGTGGGCGTGACGGAGCTGATCGCCATGACATGGCTCACCAGCCTCATACAGCTGCTGCAGAAGCTGCATCCCGAGGTAACGCTCGAGCCGGTGGTCGACGCGGGGCTCACGCTCTTCGAGCGGCTGGAGGCCAACAAGCTCGACTTGTCCATCATGCCGGGCATCTTCTGGGGGCAGGCTTTCGAGTCGATCAAGGTGGGGCAGGTCGACCAGGCCTGGATCGCGAGTCCGCGCCTGGGCGTTCCCAACCGGGCGCTGAAGCCGCACGAGTTTGCCGACTACCCGGTGATCGAGCAGCCCGCCGGCGCTTCGAAGAACCGGTTCTACGAAGCCTGGCGCGCGGAGCACGGCTTTCGCTTCGGCAAGGTCATGCTGACCAACAGCACGACGGTGCTGCGCGAGCTGACGATCAGCGGCTTCGGCATCAGCCAGCAGGCGCTCGACTACGTGCGCCCCGACATCAAGAGCGGCCTGCTGCGCATCGTGCGGACCGACCCCATGCCGCCGCCGCTGGTCTACAGCGCGGTCTACCGCCGCGACAACGCCAGTCCCGCGCTGGCGCGCATCGTCGAGCTGGCCGTGAAGACCTGCGACTTCACCTTGCGGGCCAGCCAGCACGACGTGGCGCCGCCGCGCCCGCCACGCGGTTCGGGCGCGACCCTGCGGCAGCGCGCGATTCGCCAGGCCGCGAAGAAGCCGGCCAGGAAGAGCAGGAGATAAGTTTTTCTTTTTGGCTCTTCAAAAATATACGCATTGAGTATATATTCGCGCCCCATGAACAACATGCCACAACAGGTGCTGCTGCGCGACGCGATGCGCCAGCTCAACATGACGCGCGACGCCTTTGCCGAGCGCATCGGCAGCCGCAGGCGGGCGCTGGACGCCTGGCTGCTGCCCGACGAGTCCAATGAATTCCGGGCCATGCCCGACGTTGCGCGGCGTTTCGTGAGCGAAATCCTGGCTTCCGATGGTCTGCGCGGAGAATATACGCAAAGCGCACATGAAGGTGCCTTGCGCAAGGCGATGGCCACGGGCGGCGCGCATCACCTGCTGTCGGTCAACCAGCTCAACCGCGACGCCATCGACGAACTGTTCCAGCTCGCGGATGTCATGCAGCCCATCGCGCGCCGGCGCAAGGTGAGCCGCGTGCTCGAAGGCGCCGTGCTGGCCAACCTGTTCTTCGAGGCCAGCACCCGCACCCGCGTGAGCTTCGGCGCCGCGTTCTGCCGGCTCGGCGGCTCGGTGTGCGACACCACCGGCTTCACCTTCTCGTCGATGGCCAAGGGCGAGTCGATCTACGACACCAGCCGCGTCATCGGCGGCTATGTCGACGCGATGGTGGTGCGCCACCCCGAGCAGGGCTCGGTCGCCGAGTTCGCGCGCGCCACCAACGTGCCGGTCATCAACGGCGGTGACGGCCCGGGCGAGCACCCGAGCCAGGCGCTGCTCGACCTGTACACCATCCAGCGCGAGTTCTCGCGGCTGGGCAAGCTGGTGGACGGCGCGCACATCGCGATGGTCGGCGACCTGAAGTACGGCCGCACCGTGCATTCGCTCATCAAGCTGCTGGCGCTGTACAAGGGCCTGAAGTTCACGCTGATCTCGCCGCCTTCGCTCGCGATGCCGGCCGCCATCGTGGAGGCCGTGAGCCGCAACGGCCACGTCGTCGAGACCGCCGCCACGCCCGCGCAGGGGCTGGCCGGCGCCGACATCATCTACGCCACGCGCATCCAGAAAGAGCGTTTCGCGAACGACGAAGTGCTGGAAGGTTTCGACAACGCCTTCGAGATCAATCAGGCGCTGATCGAGTCGGCCTGCAAGCAGGACGTGGTGGTGATGCACCCGCTGCCCCGCGACGGCCGGCCGGGCTCGCACGACCTCAGCACCGACCTGAACAACGACCCGCGCCTGGCCATCTTCCGCCAGACCGACAACGGCATTCCGGTGCGCATGGCGATCTTCGCCACGCTGCTGGGCGTGGACAAGCTGGTGAGCCGCTCCATGCGCGACGCCGCGTGGACGCCGCCGTCCCACATCGGACCGGACGACAGCGTGTTCCACGGGCTCGACTGAGCGCGCCCCGCGCGGCCCCGCTCAGGCGTGCGCGAGGATGTTGACGAGCTTGCCGAATGGGTCGCGCACGTAGAAGCGGCGCACGCCCCAGGGCTCGTCGACCGGGCCGTACTCGATGGCGAAGCCCGCGGCCTTCATGCGCTCGAAGGCCTCGTTCACGTCGTCCACCTCTATCGACAGGTCGGGCACCGGCGTGTCCGAGCCGCCTTCCGACGCAAAGCTCAGTTGCACCGTCATTTCCGCTTGCGCGCCGTAGGTCTGTATCCAGCCGTGGTCCATGAGCAGGTCGAGGCCGAGCACGTCCTTGTAGAAGACGGCGGCGCGCGCTGGAGCGGGCGTGGCGATGTTGGCGACGATGCGGTTGACTTTCATGGGGTGGGCTTTCTGATGGTGAAGGTCTGGGCGCGGCCGTTGCACTCGGTGTGCAGCAGGGCGCCTTCGACGCGGATGTTTGTCCATCGGTCCGTGAATCCGTCGGAACCGGTGATCTCGATGCTGTCCGCGGCCAGGATGCGGTAGCTGAACAGCGGTCCGCAGACAGGGCCGTTCTTCTTGCCGATGGTGGCCGCGACGTGACCGCCTGCGCGGAAGCAGTAGCTGTTGATGTCAGTGTCGGACACGAGGTCCAGCATGTGGTCGAGGGGGATGGCGGTGGTGGTCATGCGTGCGTTCTTCGGGCGGGCTAGATGAAATCCAGCCACTCCCTTGCCTTGCGAGCACCATGAGCGATGGCATCGTCGATGTCGTCGAAGTGCCAGTCGGGCGCGGCTTGGCCATTGGGTGTGACCAGGGACAGGAACGCTGCCTGCGATTTCTCCGACGTGACGACCAGCACGGGAAAGCTCGGCTCACCGGGTTTGCCATCCGAGTCCCGGAACTGCGCGATGTCGTCGAACACCTGCAGCAGCGAGTTGCCCCAGCGGTAGGTCATGGCCCGGAAGTCCAGGATCACGCAGTCGGCGTCGAATGCCTTGAGGCCGTGCAGTGCACTCGTGGCGATGTAAGCGCCATGGCTGTTGCCGAGGCTTCCGTCGGGATATTCGCCGTCGAAGGAGGCGACCAGTACCGTCATGCGCTCTGCCTGCGCCCGGTCGGCAAGAAAGAAGCGACAACTGAGGCCCTTGGGTATTGGTGGTGTTGCCTCGGTCAGGGTGAATCGTTTCATCTGCGTTCGTTCTTCATGTCTTGCTTGCGACCGTATCCGGATCTGCCTGGCAGCCGCTTCGAAAATCTCGCCGGTACTTGACGAATCCTTTCTTCTTCGACCCCGCAAAGCCGCATCTCTCGAAGAAGCGATGCGCTTCGCTGCGCTCGGATGCACTGAGCAGCATGACCTTCGAGCAGTCGCGCGTGATGCATTCGCTCTCGATGTGCCGCAGAAGCACTGTTCCCAAGCCCTGGCCGCGAAATGCCTGGCCGACGACGATGTTCTCGACCACGGCGAAGGGCTGAGCCTTGTACATCACGTCCGCGCAGAGGCTGAGCAATGCCGTGGCACACAGCACGCCGTCGTGCTCGAGAACGAGCAACATCGTCCGCGAATCGGTCGCCAGTTCGGCGATGCGCTCCGGCAGTACGCAGACATGGAGACTGTCGACGAGTTGGTGGTAGAGCCCCTCGATACTCTTGGCGTCCTGGGGCAGGGCGCGGCGAATCGAGATGGGCGAGGCTGCTCTTGCATTCGTTGCTTCCACGAGGCGACTTTCCGAGTCAGGAACGACCAAATATAGTGCGTCGCGCAGCGCTTTCACTCACGCCCATCTAAGCCAACTCTCACCGCTGCATAAGCAGCCTCTCACAGGCCGATAAGTACGCCGTCCTAGAGTGAATAGCGTCACTACCACTACTCAAGGAGACAAGCATGAGAGTCCGTACCGTCACCCTGTGCATCGCCGCTGTGCCCGCGCTGGTGCTGGCCTCGTTCGCGCATGCGAGCGGGCGCGCCGATCCCGACTATCCGCAGATGTCGCACTCGACCCAGTCGCGCGATGCGGTGTCAGCGGATGCGGTGCGTGCCAACAACGGCATCCACGCCACCGAGGTCCTTGAATCGCAGCCCGCGCCGGCCGTGAACGGCCTCGACCGCGCACAGGTGCAGGCCGCCGCGATCCGCGCCAACACCGGCATCCATCCGACGGAGATCATGGAATCGCAGGTGGCACCGCCGGTGGCATCGGCGAACCTGCCGAACACGTCGAGCGCATCCGGCGAATGACGAATCCGCGCGCGACCGCCTTCAGTCGCGCGTGAGAACGAAGCGCTTGCGGATGCCCTCGGCAGCCGACGGCGCCACCCACAGGTCGAACTCGCCGGGCTCGACCGTGGGCTTCATGTCCCGGCCGATGAATTGCAGGTCGTCCTTGGTGAGCGTGAATTCGACCTGCGCCGACGCGCCGGGCGCGATGCTCAGCTTGCGAAAGTCCTTGAGCTCGCGCACCGGCCTGGTCACGCTGGCCGCGCGCTGGGCCACGTAGAGCTGCACCACTTCTTCCGCGTCGCGTTGCCCGGTGTTGGTGACGGTGGCGCGCACGCGCAGCGTGTCCGACATGGCGATACGGTCCTGGCTCAGTTCCACGCTGTCGTAGCGCACCGGCGCATAGCCGATGCCGAAGCCGAAGGGGTAGAGCGCCTCGTGCGTCGCGTCGAGGTAGCGGGCCTTGAAGGACATGCCGGGCGCGCTCTCGGGTGAAGGACGGCCGGTGCGCTTGTGGGCGTAGTAGTAGGGCGCCTGGCCCGCGGTCTGCGGAAAGCTCACGGGCAGCCGGCCCGAAGGGTTGAAGTCGCCGAACAGCACGTCGGCGATGGCATTGCCCGTCTGCACGCCGAGGAACCAGGTGACGAGGATGGCGCGTGCATTGCGCACCGCGCCCTTCAGCGCCATCGCGCGGCCGTTGCTCAGCAGCACGACCACGGGCTTGCCGGTGGCGGCCACGGCTTCGGCCAGGTCCTGCTGCGCCTGCGGCAGGCCGATGTCGCTGCGCGAACGTGCCTCGCCCGACATCTTTTCGCTTTCGCCGATGGCCAGCACCACCACGTCGGCATCGCGCGCGGCAGCCACGGCGGCGTCGATGCCGCCGGGCAGCGCCGCGCCGATGCCCGAGCCGCGCACCACGGTGACCGACGAGTTGGCGCCCAGCGCCGCGCGCAGCCCCTGGTCGATGCCCACGGGAGCCGACTGTCCCGGGAACAGGCTCCAGGCGCCCATCAGGTCGACAGTGCCTTCGGCGAAGGGGCCGATCAGCGCGATCTTCGTGCCGGCCTTGGGCAGCGGCAGCAGCATGCGCTCGTTCTTCAGCATCACGATGGAGCGGCGCGCGGACTCGCGGGCCAGCGCGATGAACTCCGGGTTGTCCGCGCGTTGCGACGCGGGCGGCCCGTCGAGGCCGTGCATCGGGTCGTCGAACAGGCCCAGCTTCTGCTTGACGTGCAGCACGCGGCGCACCGCCTCGTCGAGCCGTGCCATCGGCACTTCGCCTGAGGCCACGAGGTCGGGCAGGTAGCGCATGTACAGGCCGCTCTGCATGCTGACGTCGGTGCCGGCCAGGAAGGCCTGCTTTGCGGCCTCTCGCGGGTTCGCTGCATAGCCGTGCTCGACCAGTTCCTCGTCGGCCGTGTAGTCGGAGACCACGAAGCCCTTGAACTTCCATTCGTCGCGCAGCACCCCCGTCAGCAGGTCGCCGTTGGCGGTGGAGGGAATGCCGCCGATCTCGTTGAAGGCGCTCATGACCGACAGCGCGCCCGCGTCGATGGCCGCGCGGAACGGCGGCAGGTAGACCTCGCGCAGGGTGCGCTCCGAGATGTCGCTCACGTTGTAGTCGACTCCGCCCTCGGCGGCGCCGTAGGCCGCGAAGTGCTTGGGCGTGGCCAGCATGGCGTCGGGGCGCGACAGGTCGGTGCCCTGGAAGCCGCGCACGCGCGCGGCGGCGAAGCGTTTCGACAGCAGCACGTCTTCGCCCGCGCCCTCCAGGCCGCGGCCCCAGCGTGCGTCGCGTGCGATGTCGACCATGGGAGCGAAGGTCCAGCGAAAGCCGTCCGCCGTGGCCTCGACCGCCGCGGCGCGCGCGGTGCGCTCGGCCAGTGCTGGTTCCCAACTCGAGGCCTCGGCCAGCGGCATCGGGAACATCGTGCGAAAACCGTGGATCACGTCCGCGCCGAAGATCAGCGGAATGCCCAGCCGCGACTCCTTCACCGCGATCTGCTGCAGCCGCCGCTTGCCTTCGAGCCCGGCATTGTTGAAGAGGCCGGTGAGGCGGCCGGCGCGCACGTCGGCCGTTTCCTGCTGCGCATTGCGCCAGCCGGCTTGCGGGTTGTTGGGCGTATCGATGTCGGCCGGGCCGTAGAGGCTGAGCTGGCCGGCCTTTTCCTGCGGCGTCATGCGAGCGATGAGCGCCTCGATGCGGGCGTCGGCATCCGCCGCGTCAGGGGCGGCCGACGCGGAGGGGAGAGAAAGCGCGAGGGAGAGAAGAAAGGCGCAGGCGGGGGCGAGAGAGAGCGCCGCGGGGCGCGGGAATCGAACGTGCATGGGCGTCTATTCTGCAGATAACGGTAGCCGCCCCGGCATGGTGGGTCTTGATGCAGGTCGTTACCTGCGAAGAGGCTCAGGAGCGCGGGCTATCCACGGGCCGCCAGAGCCGGTTGGCAAGGGGCTGCGACAGCATTTGCGCGGCCTGCACGGGTGGCTGGAAGGAAAGTGGCAGCGTGACTGCGACCCCCAAGGTTTTCAGGGCTCGGCGGCGGGCCAATTCGGTCGTGAGCGTTCGTTTCATCATCTTTTTCCTGGTTGTATTGCTATTGCTTCAGGCGGTGCGCCCGGCACGGCCACGCGGAACTTGAGGCCTTCGAGCAGCTTGTCCCATAGCGCAATGGCCTCCTCGTCGTTGAGCGAGGAGGCTGCGGCCGCGCCCACGCGGTCGGAGGCCACCTTGCTGAACATGGTCACGTTGAGGTTGCCGGGGCGCGCAACGCTGCCGCCGTTCTCGCCGATGAACATCCACTCGAAGTCGTGCGATCCGTCGGTTGTGCGTACCAGCGATTCCTCGCCATTCCAGCCATGCACCTTTTTCTTTCCCTCGCGCAGGGTGGTGAGCTTGGGATAGCTGCTGCCCGCCTCGCGCTTGCGGTCGGCGATGAGCTTGAGCAGGCCGTAGCTGTTGTCGGCGAAATTGGTGTTGACGGTCTGGTTGCTCTCGACGCTGAACACCACGTCGGGCAGCGCGGCGATGTGAAGGCCGGCTTGGGTGAGGGCGTCGCCGCTGGAGCCGTCGACTCGGGTAAAGCCGTATTCATGACACAGGCCCTGATCGGTGGGCACTTCGTCGGGCGAGCGAAGGCGCAGGTTGCTCGCGGTTTCTTCGATGTCCTTGAAGATCCGCTCCACGGTCATGTTCTGGCTCTTGGCGGTCGCGGTCCCTTCCATGAAGATGTGCGGGCCAACGATGTAGTAGATGCGGAAGCCCTCCAGCTCCAATTCCTTTGCCGAGAAGCTCTTGAACGAGCGAATCATCCAGGTGTTGGGACGGGGGCCTTTACCGATATAGGTGATCTCCGCAGTCTTGTTGGCGGCCAGAATCTTTATCCTCTCTGCACTCAACACATTCTGGATGTCGTCGGCCTGATCCGGCAGCGTCGGAAAGTCACGCCCGAATTCCAGGCGTGAGTCGACTGGAGCGGTCAGTACATAGCGTCCGAAGCACAGCAGCTTGGTGTGTTGAAACAGCTGTTCGATGCGTCTATTCATTCAAGAAATCCTCCGTCGTCGTCATTGCTTGGCGGGGTAGTCCCATTCCTTTTTTGCCCACCACGTGGCGTCGTAATCGGCCGCAATGCGCACGATGCTGTAGAGCGTCGCCGCAGCCGCGTTCGAATTCTTGTAGCTCTTCTGGTGGTCATAGCCCGTCTGCACGAACTTCAAATTCGCGCGTACCTTGCTGGCACTACGCTCCACGGGCACCGTGCCGTCGCTGGGCGTCATTGGTGGCTGCAGCTTCAGTTTCAGAACTTCGCCGCCGTCACCCTTCACCCTGAGCGTTCCTTGACCGTTGTCGCCCTTGTTGCCGGGCAGCAACGTCCATGTGAGCGGGTCACCAGCTATGGCGGGGTCACCATCGACGACTCGCCACACCAACTCGTTCCAAGCAGGTTGGTTGGGGTCGCTGCCATAGTGTGCGTAGGTGCGTTCGTGGAAGGTGTTCTGGATCGCGTTGGCAAAGATCATGGCTTCTTTGATCCGTTCCATCGTCGCCTCCGGCCCGATTTGTTCCTTTGTCTTGCCGCCTTTTCCCGCAGGCCTGCCGATCTGCTTTGCCGGATCGATCCAGTCCGGATTGATCAACCGCCACCATTTGTCGTTGCCCTGCGTGTAGATCTCGCTCACTGCATCGCTTCGAGGCAACTTCGCCAGGAACTTGCCGTTGTCGTCCTGCACTTGACGCCACTGTGTGCCGTATGCGGCGGCGGGGAGCAGTTCCAGTCCTCCCTGTGCATTGGCCAGCACGGCGGTCACTTCCTCGCCGTTGTCTCCCAGCAGGCTCTGGGTAATGCTGCCGACCGTGTTCGACTTGACGTCCCACCATGGCCTGTTGCTGCCCTCGAAGCCCGCGCGCATGCGCTTGTATGCAGCCGCCGCGCCGGTGGTGGGCATGACGCCGTGCACGACGCCCAGGATCTTGTGTTTGATGTTGCCGTGGTCCGGATGCATCATCGCCCGCGCGAGGATGCCTCCCATGCTGTGGGTGACGATGATGGCGCCAGGGCAGTTGAAGCCGTTCTCGTTGTAGGTGTCGACCAGCGCGCTGATCTTCGGAGCGAGGGCGAGGCCTTCGACGCCGTTGCTCCTGAGCCAGTTGTAGCCGAAGGCATGCACCGGATACCAGCATTCGCCGATCTTGCGGATGTCTTCCTCGCTCAGCGGTTTCGCGTCATGCACGCCGAAGCTCGAAGGTGCGCGGCCTACCAGCGTCTCCGGATTGTCCTTGTCGAGCCAGGCGGGCGACACGACGGACTTCTTGCCCTCGCGGCGCAGCATGTCGTTGAGCTGGCGCTCCATCAACTGGATGATGTCGCCGTAGGCCTCGAACATCACTTCGCTCCAGCCGCGCGCGCGGGCCTTCTGCGCAGCGGTGAAGCTCTGCCGATTCAGCGCAAGCGGGTGGTTTGGGTCAGCCTTCGGATCGCTGACAAGCAGCTTGCTGACGTTGCCCAGATCATGGGGCACGTTGTCGTGGCGCTGGTCGGAGCTGACGGTCGCTTCGCCCGTGGCGTCGAAGAGGCGGGTTTTCTTCCCTTTGATTTTTTCATCGGTGACCTTGTAGCGGTCTACTTCGACCTCGTCGGGGTCCAGTCGCAGTTGGCGGGCCGCCGCGTTCGTATTGCGCCGCCAATATGCATCGCCTTTCTTGTCGGGCCGCCATCCGAGGTTGTTGGCGCGCTTGAGCAGCAGTTGCCGTTGTTTGGAGAGCCTGAGGTTGCTCCCCATGATCCCCGGCAGGAACACGATGGGAATCAGCTTTCCCGGCGGCACGCGCACGCGAATCTTTCTCCTGTCGTCCAGCGGCGTCGTTACTGCCGTGACTTCCGCAAAACCGTCCATGCCCAGGCTGAAGTCCAGCCAGATGTCCTCTTCTTCTCCCTCTACTGCCATCAGACGGCCCTCCCCAGCCACTTGATCTTGTAGATCTCCGGTCCATCCGAGCGCTGTTGCTCTGTGGTGCCGGCGGTATTCGTGATCTCGTCGCCTTCCTGGCCGCCGGGCTCGCCGTTGCGCAGAAGCTCGAACACCTGCCTCGCCGCAAGCGTGTTCTCCTCGTCGATGTGATGGAACAGCACCTCCTGGTCGAAGCGGGTCTGCACGTCATGGTTCATCTTCTCGGGCGTGCGGCTGTCGGGGCCCATGTTGCTGTGCCTTGCCGCATGCTCGCGCCACAGGCCGCGGGTGCCGTGCACGATGCCCGACGCATTCCAGCAGGTGTAGCTGGAACCGCCGTTGATGACGACTTCCTCCACTGCGGTGATGGTGATGCGGTTGGCTTCCTGCCGGATGTTCAGCTTGGCGAGGATGTTGATGCCGTTCTTCAGCGCGACGACGTCGATGTCCGCTTGCGCGGCCACCAGCTTCATGCCGGCCTTGTAGGCGAACAGGCGCACCGCGTTCCTGGCCGAGACCAGGAAGCTCTTGGCCGCGGCGATGCTGGTGTGTCCGCCGCTGGTGAGCGCGTTGTGCCCGGCGCTCATGAAATGGCTGGAGCCCTGCGCGGTGGTCTGGATGCCCGAAGGGCTGGCCAGCGTCAAATGCGGATGGCTGAACTCGGGAAACTCGCGGCCCGGCGCACCGCCGTTGCCGCCGTCATCGGCGCCCCTGATCGCGTCGTTCTGCTGCTTGAGCGCCTTGGCGACTTCGTCCTGGTCGCCGCTTTGGTGGGCGCCGGCATCGAGCGCCATCCGGCACATGCCCTCGTGCAGTTCGCGTGCCTGCGTGAGCCGCGCGACTGTCTCGCCCATGTCGGTGACGTGTGCCCGTGCGTTCGGCCTGGGCTCGGTGCTGACCAGCAATCCCTGCGCGGCACGCAGCACGCCGTCGCCGTCGGTGCGCAGCTCGAAGCCCTGGCCGCGGTCATCCTTGCGGCCCGCTGTGTCTTCGATGCGGCCGATGTGCCCAAGGCTCAGGCTGCTGCATTGGTGGTCGCTCTTGAGCTGGGCCTGCACCTTGCCCGCGCTGTCGTCCAGCACCAGGTGGTTGCCGCGCAGGCTGCCGCCCAGCTCGCGGCTGCGCATGCCGGTCAGATGGGTTTCGCGGGGCAGCTGCCATGCGGGCATGGCGTCGGCGTTGTGGAAGCGGCCGACGACGATGGGGTGGTCGGGGTCGCCGTCCAGAAAGTCGACGACCACCTCCTGTCCGATGCGCGGCAGCGCCGCCGTGCCGAAGTGGCCGCCGGCCCAGCCGTGCGATACGCGCAGCCAGCACGAGGCGTTTTCGTCTGCGTGCCCCAGCCGGTCCCAGCGGAACTGCACCTTGATGCGACCGTGCTGGTCGGTCCAGATTTCGTGGCCCGCCGGCCCGACCACCACGGCGGTCTGCGGCCCGCCGGTGCGCGGCTTGGGTGTGGTGCGCGGCGCGCGCCAGGCCATGCCGGTGGGCTGCGCGTCGAAGGCAAAGCGCTGGATGGAGCCGCCGGATGTGTCGCCCGTGCCTTCGGTTGCCCGCAGGTTCTCCTGCAGGTGATAGGCAACGCCGAGCAGCAGGTATTGCCGGTTCTGCGCCTCGCACGGATGGCCCGCCAGCCGCAGCGTGTGGCCCGGCGCCAGCGAGCGCAGGTTGGAGCGGCCATGGGCTTGGTTGCGCGCGCTGAGCAGTTCTTCGTTGCGGGTCTGCGCGTACGCGTCGCCCTCGCTGTTCAGCAGGTAGTGGCCGGGCCATTCGAAGACTTCGTGGTCGTCGTGATCGTGGCCGGGCGGCATCTGGCGCCGGCTCTTCAGGTCGGCCTTGGGTTTTTCGAAATCGTAGTCGTCGCTGCCGTAGTGGCCGGAGCGCAGTTCCTCGCCCGTCTCCCAGGCGTAGATGCGTTCGGCGGGCTCCTCGCCCCCGGTCATGCCGGATTGCTCGTGCGGGTGATAGCGCACTGTTTCGCCGCCGGGCAGGGGGCTGTGTGAATTGGCGATGTCGTCCGCGAACACCAGCACGTGCTGCGTGGCTTCGTGCCGCACGTAGTAGTAGATGCCCTCGTGCTCGCACAGGCGCGAGACGAAATCGAAGTCGCTCTCGCCGTACTGCACGCAGTAGGTCCAATTGCGGTAGTTGCGCGAGAGCTTCTGCTCGAAGGGATGGCCGTAACGCTCCAGCACTTCGGCCACGATCTCGGGAACGCCGCGGTCCTGGAAGATCCGGTAGTCGTGCCGCTTCGTGGCCAGCCAGAACCACGGGCGCAGCCGCATGGCGTAGAAGGCGTGCCGCGCGTCCTCGCGCGCAAGGCCGAAGCGCGTGACGATGCCGGCCAGATGCCGCGTGCCGCCGTGCCCGGTCTGCATCGCCACCGTGGCGGCTTTGCCGAGCAGGGCCTTGGCGTCGATGGTGTTGCTGTTGCCGAGCAACTCGACGTCGAAGGCATTCGCCTGGCTCAGCGCCTCGCGCCCGACCAGCCGATGGAACTGCAGCGCCTCGCCCATGGGCGTGGCAATGCTGACGCGGCGGCCAGCGTGGACGGACCTGGACAACAAGAATTCCCCCTGAATATTCGATTGCTCGAACCGAAATAGTTATTCGGGATTATTTGCGCGAGAACAGGCCGTGGAGGACGGTGCCCTGTGAAGAGCGGGGCCAATGCGTGAAGAAATGCGCGCCGCATGTTGCGCGCGCAGCCGCCTTTATGCGGAGAAGAATAAAAGCGGCGCCGCGTCAGGCTACGCGGTTCAGCAGCGGCTCGTTGCGCACCCAGCGCCCCAGGTTGTCGAGGAACATGCCGGCCACGCGCGTCTCGTTGCCGTCGGAATGGCCGGCGGTGTGGGGCGTGACGATCACGTTCGGCAGGTCCCACAGCGGGGACGCGGCCGACAGGGGCTCGTGCGCGAACACGTCGAGGTAGGCGCCGGCCAGTGCGCCGCCGCGCAGTGCATCGATGAGCGCCGGCTCGTCGACCACCTCGCCGCGCGCGACGTTCACCACTCGCGCACCTGCAGGCATGGTCGCGAGCGCCTTCGCATCGACGAGGCCGCGCGTGCGCTCGCTGAGCGGGCAGGCCAGCAGCAGCCAGTCGGCCTGCGGCAGCACGGTGTGCAGTTGCTCGTAGCTCACGCTTTGGTGCGCCGGCGCGGCGGCCG
>JACXTT010004115.1_pt1 | contig 21756 bp, 20 predicted proteins | sample 9270951 | NCBI WGS metagenome assembly JACXTT01 (sample SAMN15532306, study PRJNA645909) | rock metagenome | isolation source: weathered quartz diorite | place: Puerto Rico | collected 2017-06-21
GCACGTCCTGACGGAAGTCGGCGATGGTTTCACCGATATTGTCGGCAGCCAGCAACGTGTTACGCATGTGATAGATCACTTTACGCTGTTCGTTGTTGACGTCGTCGAACTCGAGCAGTTGCTTGCGGATGTCGAAGTTGCGGCCTTCGACCTTGCGCTGGGCCTTTTCGATGGCGTTGGTCACCATGCGGTGCTCGATCGCCTCGCCAGGCTGCATGCCCAGGGCCTTCATGAAATTCTTCACCCGGTCGGAGGCGAAGATGCGCATCAGGCTGTCTTCCAGGGACAGGTAGAAACGGCTGGAACCGGCGTCACCCTGACGACCGGCGCGACCGCGCAACTGGTTGTCGATACGACGCGACTCGTGACGCTCGGAGGCGATCACCTGCAGGCCGCCCGATTCGAGCACCTGCTGGTGACGCTTCTGCCAGTCGGCCTTGATCTGGGCGATCTGCTCAGGGGTCGGGCTTTCCAGGGCCGCCACTTCGACTTCCCAGTTACCGCCCAACAGGATGTCCGTACCGCGACCGGCCATGTTGGTGGCGATGGTCAGGGCACCGGGACGACCGGCCTGGGCAATGATTTCCGCTTCCTTCTCGTGGAACTTGGCGTTCAGTACCTTGTGCTCGATGTTTTCCCGGCTGAGCAGGCCGGACATGTGCTCGGAGGTTTCGATCGTCGCCGTACCCACCAGCACCGGGCGGCCCTGGGCCAGGGACTCCTTGATGTCGGTGATGATCGCCGCGTACTTCTCGTCGGCGGTGAGGAACACCAGGTCGTTGTAGTCCTTGCGTGCCAACGGCTTGTTCGGCGGGATGACCGTCACCTGCAGGCCGTAGATCTGGTGGAACTCGAACGCCTCGGTGTCCGCGGTACCGGTCATGCCGGACAGCTTGGTGTACAGGCGGAAGTAGTTCTGGAAGGTGGTCGACGCCAGGGTCTGGCTTTCGGCCTGGATATTGAGGTTTTCCTTGGCCTCGATGGCCTGGTGCAGGCCTTCGGACAGGCGACGGCCCGGCATGGTACGGCCGGTGTGCTCGTCCACCAGGACCACCTGGCCTTCCTGGACGATGTATTCGACGTTGCGATTGAACAGCTTGTGGGCGCGCAGGCCGGCATAAACGTGGGTCAGCAGGCCCAGGTTGTGCGCCGAATAGAGGCTCTCGCCCTCGGCCAGCAGGCCGACCTGGGTCAGCATCTCTTCGATGAACTGGTGACCGGCTTCGTTCAGCTCGACCTGACGGGTCTTCTCGTCGACGGTGAAGTGACCTTCTTTGGTCACCACGCCTTCCACTTCCTCGATGTGCTGCTTGAGGCGCGGGATCAGCTTGTTGATCTCGGTGTACAGGCGCGAGCTGTCTTCGGCCTGGCCGGAGATGATCAGCGGGGTACGGGCTTCGTCGATCAGGATGGAGTCGACTTCGTCGATCACGGCGAAATTCAGCTCGCGCTGGAATTTCTCTTCCATGCTGAACGCCATGTTGTCGCGCAGATAGTCGAAACCGAATTCGTTGTTGGTGCCGTAGGTGATGTCGGCGGCGTAGGCGGCACGCTTCTCTTCCGGCGGCTGGAACGGCGTGACCACGCCGACCGTCAGGCCGAGGAACTCATAGAGCGGACGCATCCAGTTGGCGTCGCGGCGGGCCAGGTAGTCGTTCACCGTCACCACGTGCACGCCCTTGCCGGACAGCGCGTTGAGGTAGACGCCCAGGGTTGCCACCAGGGTTTTACCTTCACCGGTGCGCATTTCCGCGATCATGCCTTCGTGCAAGGTCATGCCGCCGATCAACTGCACGTCGAAGTGACGCATGCCCATGACCCGCTTGCCGGCCTCGCGGGCGACCGCGAAGGCTTCGGGCAGGAGTTTGTCGAGGGTCTCACCTTGGGCTATGCGGGCCTTGAACTCTCCGGTCTTGGCACGCAACTGCTCGTCCGAAAGGGCCACCATTTGCTCTTCGAAGGCATTGACGATCTGTACCGTCTTGAGCATGCGTTTGACTTCACGCTCATTCTTGCTTCCAAAAAGTTTCTTTAACAAAGGCGCAAACATATCGGCAGGTTCTTCCACACATAGGGATGGAGGGCGGCCCCGTGAGTCGCCCGAGCAGCCCTCATGGCCGCATGCGAACGAGTATTCTACCCGGAAACGATGGTGAGGAAAGTGGCGTTGATCCACGATACTGCCGCAGCGCTGTGACGGGGCCACTCTAAAATAAGGTCTTTTTCCCGAACTTCAAGCCATCGGGTACAGACGTTAACCGCGGACTTTAGGGCCAAAGACGATTCACATCAATGGCCGCCGATGCCGCAGGCGCTTCTGCTACCATGGCGACTCTGTTTCTTCAGGTGTCTGAATCATGGCATTTCGCCCTCTCACGGCCCGGGCGCCCGCCGTCCTGCTTCGCGAAGCCAAGCCGCTGAAAGCCATTTTCGGCCATGCCCAGCGCCTCGCGCATTTGCAGCGCCTGCTGGAAAGCCAACTGCAACCCGCCGCCCGCGAACACTGCCATGTGGCCTCATGGCGCGAAGGCAGCCTGCTGCTGATCGTCACCGATGGGCACTGGGCCACCCGCCTGCGCTACCAGCAAAAACGCCTGCAACGACAATTACAGGCGTTCGACGTTTTCGCCGGCCTGACCCGCATCCTGTTCAAGGTGCAGCCACCGACCGTCCCGCAGGGCGCGGCGGGGCACACGATGGATTTGTCCGTCAATGCGGCGCAAACCATCCAGGACACGGCCGACGGCATCAGCGATCCGAACCTGCGCGCGGCCTTGGAACGCCTGGCCAGCCACGCCAGGCCCAAGGCCTGAACCGCCGCCCTTATCTTGCCCTGATGCCGTTCAATTAAGGCCGAACACGGTCCCTGTAGGAGCTGGCTTGCCGGCGCCTACAGATTAGGCCGTGTCCGCTCGGCGGGGCTGCGCGGCCCTGGCTAATCTTTGCGCCTGCCCGGCCGATAGCAAGACGACAACCCAGAACACAATCAAAACAACAATCCGGATTTCTCCTTAAGGAATAGAGGAAGTACCAGCTTGCGTTCAACCCTGCCCTGCGCGCGCCACCTTCTATCGCCGCCCCGGACAGCAAAAACCTTAGCGGACCTCGAGAACCATGAACAAAAACCTCAAATTCAGTCACAAGATCCTGCTGGCCGCGTCGCTGATCGTGCTGGCAGCCTTCGCCCTTTTCACCCTGTACAACGATTATCTGCAACGCAATGCGATTCGCGATAACCTCAACAGTTACCTGCATGAAATGGGTGGCGTCGCCGCCAACAACATCCAGACCTGGCTGACCGGCCGCAGCCTGCTGATCGAAAACCTCTCCCAGTCGGTCGCCCTCGACACCGACCCGGCCAACGTCTCCAATCTGCTGGAACAGAAGGCCATCACCTCAACCTTCATGGGCGCCTTCCTGGGCAACAAGGACGGCAGCTTCACGATCCGCCCGGACAGCAAGATGCCTGACGGCTATGACCCGCGCGCCCGGCCCTGGTACAAAACTGCCGAGAACAGCAGCGGCTCGGCCCTGACCGAACCCTATATCGACATGGCGACCGGGCAGTTGGTGATCTCCGTCGTCAACACCGTGCGCAAGGCCGGCCAGAGCGTCGGCGTGGTGGGCGGCGACCTGAGCCTGCAAGCCATCGCCGACAGCCTCAACGCCTTGCGCTTCGATGGCAACGGCTACGCCTTCCTGGTCAGCGCCGATGGCAAGATCCTGGTGCACCCGGACAAGGCCCTGGTGATGAAAAGCCTCAGTGACGCCTATCCCCAGGACACCCCGCGGATCGGCAACGAGATCAGCGAAACCGACGTCAACGGCAAGACCCGTATCGTCGCCTTCGCCCCGATCAAGGGCCTGTCCTCGGTCAACTGGTATGTAGGTCTGTCCGTGGACAAGGACAAGGCCTTCTCGATGCTCAGCAATTTCCGCAGCTCGGCGGTGATCGCCACGACCGTCGCCGTGCTGATCATCATCGCACTGCTCGGCCTGCTGATCCGCGCGCTGATGCAACCACTGCACGTGATGACCCGCGCCATGCAGGATATCGCCGACGGCGAAGGCGACCTGACCCGACGCCTGACGATCGAGTCCCAGGACGAATTCGGGATCCTCGGTAGCGCCTTCAACCGCTTCGTCGAACGCATCCACACCTCGATCAGCGAAGTCTCTTCGGCAACCCAGCACGTCAACGAAGTGGCCCTGCGGGTGGTCAGCGCCTCCAACTCATCGATGCTCAACTCCGATGAACAGGCCAGTCGCACCAACAGCGTCGCCGCGGCGATCAACCAGCTGGGCGCCGCTGCCCAGGAAATCGCCCGCAATGCCGCCCAGGCCTCGAACCAGGCCAGCGACGCCCGCGGCCTGGCCGAAGACGGTCAACAGGTGGTGGAACGCAGCATCAAGGCCATGCACCAATTGTCGGAAATGCTCGCCACCTCAAGCACCAACATCGAGTCGCTGAACAGCAAGACGGTGAACATCGGGCAGATTCTCGAAGTGATCACCAGCATCTCCCAGCAGACCAACCTGCTGGCCCTCAACGCCGCCATCGAGGCGGCCCGGGCCGGTGAGGCCGGACGCGGGTTTGCGGTGGTCGCCGACGAGGTGCGCAACCTGGCTCACCGCACCCAGGAGTCGGCACAGCAAGTCCAGACCATGATTGAAGAACTGCAGGTCGGCGCCCGGGAATCGGTCGGCACCATGGGCCATAGCCAGCGCCACAGCCTGGAAAGCGTGGAAATCGCCAACCTGGCCGGCGAGCGTTTGAACAGCGTGACCCAGCGGATCGGCGAGATCGACGGCATGAACCAGTCCGTCGCCACGGCCACCGAAGAGCAAACCTCGGTAGTCGAATCGATCAACATGGACATCAGCGAGATCAACACCCTCAACCAGGAAGGCGTGGAGAACCTGCAATCGACGTTGCGGGCCTGTTCCGACCTGGAGCAGCAGGCCGCACGGTTGAAGCAACTGGTGGGCAGTTTCAGGATTTAAGCGCCAGGTCAGGGGCTGGGTTCATCAGCCCCTGAGTTTTCCTCTTCCTGCAACCGCTGCCAGAGCTCGGCGGCACCGGGAAACTCGGTGCCGTCTTCGCTGGTCATGGCTTCGCTGTCATAACGGCTCAAACAGCCTTCACCCACGGTCGGTGGCGCCTTGGAGGTTGCCCTGTCGAGTGGATCCGCCATCACACACCTCCCAGCTTGTCAGTGGGCTGTCAGAACACCACGGTCTTGTTGCCGTGCACCAGCACGCGATCTTCCAGGTGATAACGCAGGCCACGAGCCAGCACCATCTTCTCGACATCGCGGCCGAAACGCACCATGTCCTCGATGCTATCACTGTGGCTTACACGTACCACGTCCTGTTCGATGATCGGGCCGGCATCCAGCTCCTCGGTCACATAATGGCAAGTTGCCCCGATCAACTTCACACCGCGCAGGGACGCCTGGTGGTACGGCTTGGCGCCGACGAACGACGGCAGGAAGCTGTGGTGGATGTTGATCACCTTGTGCGCGTACTCATGGCACAGTTCCGGCGGCAGGATCTGCATGTAGCGCGCCAGCACCACCACGTCGGCTTCGTGGTGCTTGACCAGGCGCGACACTTCGGCGAACGCCGGCTCCTTGTCCTGCGGGTTCACCGGCACGTGGTAGTAAGGAATGCCATGCCACTCGACCATGCTGCGCAGGTCGTCGTGATTGGAGATCACACAAGCGATCTGGCAGTCCAGCTCGTCGCTGTGCCAGCGGTGCAGCAGATCCGCCAGGCAATGGGATTCACGGCTGGCCATCAACACCACGCGCTTCTTCTGCTCGGTGTCGGTGATGCGCCAGGTCATGGAAAATTCTTCGGCGATCGGGGCAAACGCCTCACGAAAGGCCTCCAGGCCAAACGGCAGGCTGTCGGCACGAATCTCGTGACGCATGAAGAACCAGCCACTGAGGTTGTCGGAGTGATGGCTCGCTTCGGTGATCCAACCGTTGTAAGACGCCAGAAAGTTACTGACCTTGGCAACGATGCCAACGCGATCGGGGCAGGCAATCACCAACCGGAAAGTGCGCATGAGGGGAAAACTCCAGAACTTCGCAAAGGTCGTCATTCTAGCGAGTGCGCGACAAAACTGCAGTATTCGTTGCACGGGCCGCCCATTCCCACGCCCGTGCCGCGTCCTCCCCTCGTTTTCAGCAGGCAGCCCCGAGTGACGCGCCGGACAGCACCGATAATTCAAACACCCCCACAACAAGACAGCTCTTGGGCACCGCGCCGAAAACTTCTAAGTCCGCGACAAGCGCCCGCCTAAGTTTCAAATTAAATGCAATAAACCGTCTATTAAATGTTTACTTGCCCAAACACTCTGACTACTATTGCGTCACTGTACCCCTGTCGTCCTGACTCATCATAAGGTAGTGTCCATGTCCCTGATCCAGAAATACCACGCCACCCAGGAAGCCATCAAAGAACTGCAAGCCCAAATGGCTGCAATGGAAAAAGACGGCGCGCTGAAAAAGGAAATGGAATTCGAAAGCAAACTGCGCACTCTGCTGGGCGAGTACAACAAGGCACTGCCAGACGTCATCAACATTCTGGACCCACAAGCCAAAGCCGGCAAAGCCGTCCGTGGCGCTGTGAAAACCACCGGCACCAAGCGCGCGCGCAAGGTCAAGCAATACAAGAACCCGCACAACGGTGAAGTGATCGAAACCAAAGGCGGCAACCACAAGACTCTGAAAGAGTGGAAAGCCAAGTGGGGCGGCGACGTGGTTGAAGGCTGGGCAACCCTGCTGGGCTAAGCCAAGCCGGTCACGGACGCTATTCGCGATCCACAAAAAAACGCCAGTTCGCTGGCGTTTTTTTATTGTCGGCCATTTAACCGCCGGCGTGTTTAAGCGACTGAAATGTTAAACCGTGCGGACAAAGACCGCGCATAGTCCTGCCACTGCTCCAGCACCTGACGCTGCGCCGCTGTTGCATTTGGCAAACACTTCATGAGGTGCTCGGTAAAATCCGCCAGGGTATTCGGAGCCCCCCAGGCCGCCTCGCTCAGACGCTGCCGACAGAATGTCCGCCAACGTTGTTGCTCTTCTTCACTCAAGCTGCCGGGAAAGTTGCGCGCCCGGTAACGAAATAACAATTCCGGCAAACGTTCATCATCGAACGGCCATTGCATGCGCCCCAATTGCTCGGGGTCGGCACTGCGAACTTGCTCACACAAACGCCGGTCGCGGTCGCCGATAAAACCGTCGTATAACTGCTGCTCCGGATCCTCGCTGGGGGAAAAATCTTCGCCCGCATAAAGGGCCTGGACTTTATCCCGCCAAACTTCCTGGGTATCACTCAGTTGCTGGCGACGCGCCTCATAAAGCGTCATGTCCAACTGCAAGCGCTGCTGATCTTCGCCACGCAGTACCTTCAGCGGGGCCACCACCGGGCAACGGTTGACATGAATCAACTTGAGCGGCACCGGCAGCTGCCCTTCACCCAGGTCCTCACGGCGGGTGTACATGTGCTGACGCAGGGTGTCGACCTCCAGATCCAACAGCGGCTGCGGATCCTGGGACAGATCGCAGACAATCAGCGCATTGCGGTTACGCGGGTGCCAAGCCAGCGGCAGGACCACCCCCAGGTAATGGCGCGCGGCAGAAAAGCGTCCGCTGATATGCACCAGCGGCTGCAACAGGCGAACCTGGTCCAATACCCGCTGCTTGCTGCGCAATTGAAACAGCCAGTCATACAACTTTGGCTGCTTATCGCGGATCAACCGTGCCAGGGCAATGGTGGCGCGCACATCGGACAGGGCTTCGTGGGCATGGCCATGGTCAATGCCATTGGTGGCGGTCAGGCGCTCCAGCCTGAGGGTCACGCGCCCGTCCTCCTCGGGCCAGACGATCCCTTGCGGACGCAGCGCGTAGGCGGCACGCACCACATCGATCAGGTCCCAACGGCTGTTGCCGCCCTGCCACTCCCGCGCATAGGGATCGAAGAAGTTACGATACAAGCTGTAACGGGTTACTTCGTCGTCAAAACGCAAGGTGTTGTAGCCGGCGCCGCAGGTACCCGGGCGGGACAACTGAGCGTGCACACGGGTCATGAAGTCGGCCTCCGCCAACCCCTGCTCGGCGAGTTGCCGCGGGGTGATGCCGGTGATCAGGCAAGCCGCTGGGTGTGGCAGGATATCCTCGCTCGGCCGGCAATACAGGTTGACCGGTTCATCGATCTCGTTGAGCTCGGCATCGGTACGGATGCCCGCCACCTGCAAGGCCCGGTCGCTGCGCGGATTGATCCCGGTGGTTTCGTAGTCGTACCAGAAGATAGAGGTCACGGCGGGTTCCTGAACAAAAGACCGACGCAGTCTAGGCGCTCGGTGCCCCCTCGGACCAGCATCGCGTAACAACTTGACGCCGACACTTCGATACCGTTCATTACAGAGTTAAGTTGCTTAGCCGGCCGCCGCTGGCTAGGATCGGGCTTCTGTCCGCAAGGACCCGCCACCATGCCATCGATTTCAGCACTGACAAGGAAGACTGCGCTGCCAATCCCCCTGGACACCCACTACCGGGTCGAAACCCCGGAAGGCATCGACCTGCCCCTGCGCCCGGCCGGCCTGCCTGTGCGAGCAGTGGCGTTCGCCATCGACCTGGGCGTGCGCGGCGTCCTGCTCGGCGTCCTGCTGAGCGGCCTGATGCTGCTGGGCAAGCTGGGCCTGGGCCTCGGCTCGATCGTGCTGTTCCTCGTCAGTTGGTGGTACATGGTGCTGTTCGAAGTGCTGAACCAGGGACGCTCCCCGGGCAAGCAGATGATGGGCCTGCGCGTGGTCCATGACGACGGCACGCCGATCGGCTGGGCCGCCGCCCTGACCCGCAACCTGCTGCGCTTTGTCGACATGCTGCCATTCGGCTATTTTCTCGGCGCCATCAGTTGCCTGCAGCACCCGACCTTCAAGCGCCTCGGCGACCTGGCCGCCGGCACGCTGGTGGTCTATCGCGAACAAGCGCTGCCCCGCCCCATCTTGCCCATGGCGACACCGCGCACGGCGCCGTTCGCCCTGCGTCTGGCGGAACAGCGGGCCGTATTGAGTTTCGCCGAACGCCAGGGCGAACTCAGCGCCGAGCGCACCGGCGAACTCGCGGCGCTGCTGGCAACGCCCCTGGGCGTCCCGGCATCCCGGGCCACGGCCGAATTGAATGGCATCGCCCACGGGTTGTTGGGTCCACGATGAAACAGAGCCTCTTCGAAAGCCGCCATCAGCCCGAATGGCAACGTTTTGCCCAATGGCTCGACCAGTTGGAGCACGGCAAGGCAAAAGCCACCGACCTGGGTGAATTCCCCGCCCACTACCGGCGTCTTTGCCAACAACTGGCGCTGACCCAGGAGCGCGGCTACAGCAGTCACCTGGTCGACGCCCTGCAACAGCTGGCCTTGCGCGGGCATCAGCAACTCTATCGACACCGCAGCCACCTCGGCGCCTCGGTGCTGGGCTTCATCTTCGCCGGCTTCCCGCGCCTGGTGCGCGAGCAATGGCCCTTCGTCCTGGTCGCCGGTGTGCTGTTCTTCGCCAGCCTGGGGTTGACCGGCATGCTGGTCTATGGCTTTCCAGACCTGGTCTACAGCATCGTCAGCCCCCAGCAGGTCGCCGAGATGCAAGCCATGTACGACCCCACCGCCAGCCGCCTGGGGCGCACCGTCGCCCGGGCCTCCAGCGAAAACTGGGTGATGTTCGGCTACTACATCATGAACAACATCGGCATTGCCTTTCAGACCTTCGCCAGCGGCTTGCTGTTCGGCCTGGGCAGCTTGTTCTTCCTGCTGTTCAATGGCCTGACGATCGGTGCGGTGGCCGGGCACCTGACCCAGATCGGCTACGGCCAGACCTTCTGGTCCTTTGTCATCGGTCACGGCGCCTTCGAACTCAGCGCCATCGTCCTCTCCGGGGCTGCCGGCCTGCAGTTGGGCTGGGCGCTGGTAGCGCCGGGACGCCTGCCCCGCGGCGAGGCCTTGCGCCTGAGCGCGCAGAAAAGTATCCGGATGATCGGCGGGGTGATCCTGTTCCTGCTGATCGCCGCCTTTATCGAAGCCTATTGGTCTTCCATGACCCACCTCGCAGCGCAGATCAAATATGCGGTTGGCGCGGGACTCTGGCTGCTGGTGGCCGCCTATCTGTTGTTTGCCGGACGGAACGACCATGCGCCTGACTGACGCCAGCGTCGCCATTCGCCCCCGCAGCACCTGGGAAGCCATGGACCTGGGCGTGCTGCTGGCCCAGCAACATCGCGGCTTGCTGATGGGCACCTGGGCGCTGGTCACCCTGCCGGTCTTCGCCCTCCTGAGCCTGCTCCTCTGGGACCGTCCCTCCATCGCCACGCTGCTGTTCTGGTGGCTGAAACCGGCGTTCGAACGCCTGCCGCTGTATATCCTGTCCGAGGCCCTGTTCGGCGACACGCCCACCCTGAAACAGGCACTCAAGACCTGGCCGCGCCTGCTCAAGCCGCAGTTGCTGGCGAGCCTGACCTGGCGCCGCCTGAGCCTGAGCCGCAGCTTCACCTTGCCGGTGCAACAACTCGAAGGCCTGGACGGACAAGCCCGCCAGCAGCGGCTGCGAGTCCTCTTGCCCCAGGGCGGACGCGCCGCCCGCTGGCTGACACTGATCGGCGTGCACCTGGAATATGTCCTGTGGATCGGCCTGATAGGGTTGCTATACCTGTTACTGCCCCGCCAGATCGAAGCCGACTGGCACTGGCAGCAACTGCTGTTGGCGGTCCAGCATGAATCGCCCTGGCAGCAACACCTGAGCAACGCCCTCTATGCGCTGATCCTGATCGTCTGGGAACCGATTTATATCGCCTGCGGGTTCAGCCTGTATCTCAACCGCAGGACCGTACTCGAGGCCTGGGATATCGAACTGATTTTCCGCCAGTTGCGCCAGCGCCTGATGCCGGTGGTCACCGCGCTGTTGCTCGGCGTGGGCCTCCTGTCGATGCCCTTCGCGCAACCGGTCATGGCCGCCGAACCCGCGGCCCCGGACACGCCACGGCTACTCAAGCAGCCGCTGACCAGCCAGGCGTCCCAGGACGCGATCAAGGCACAGTTGCAGGCGCCACCGTTCAAGAACCCGGAAACCGTCACCCGCTGGCGGCTGGGCGACCCCTCGGCCAAGCCCAGCGGCAAGCCTTCTTCCGGCTGGCTGAAAGCCCTGCTGGAGCGTTTTGACAGCCGCATCGCGGGCACACTCACCCAAGGGCTGGAGATTCTGCTCTGGGCCTTGGTGTTCGGTGTGCTGGCCTGGCTGGCCTGGCGTTATCGGGACGGCTTGCAGACCTTTGTCGGCCGCCGCCCGAGGCCACGGGCAAAGCCCACCCCGAGCGCCGCACCACAACTGTTCGGCCTGGCCCTGGGTATCGAGACCTTGCCCGACGACATCGCCGCCAGCGCCGAGGCCCTCTGGCCCCGACAGCCGCGCGAGGCCATGAGCCTGCTTTACCGTGGGCTGCTCAGCCGTCTGCTGCATGACTACCAATTGCCCTTGAAGAATGCCGATACCGAAGGCCAGGTCCTGGAGCGGCTCGCCCAGTTGCAGGAGCCGGCCCTCCAGGCCTTCAGCCAGGAGTTGACCACCCACTGGCAGAACCTCGCCTACGGCCATCGCCTGCCGGAACCCCACCAGCAGCAAGCACTGTGCGAAAGTTGGCGGCAGTTGTTCGGCCCGGGAGCGCTCCGATGAGCCGGCGCCTTTCCTGGCTGATCGGCCTGGCACTGCTGGCGTTGCTCGCAGGCGCCGGCCTCTATCTCTACCACAAGGCGATTCCCTACAGCGAAGTCATCGATCACGGCCCCTCGCCAGAAGCCCGCGCCAACCCCTACCTGGCCGCCGAAGCGTTTCTGCGCCAGCGGGGCCTGAAGGTCGAGCATGCCAACAGCCTGGACATCCTCCCCGGCCTGGACCCGCGCGGGCGCAGCCTGATGCTGCTGGGCGAACGTTCGAACATGACCCCGCGCCAGGCCGACCAGTTGCTCAACTGGGCCCGCGCCGGCGGCCGGCTGCTGTTCGTCGCCGAGGCCCTGTGGGACCCCAGGAGCGGAAAAAGCGGCGACCTGTTGCTCGACCGCGTGCAACTGCGCCAGCTGCTGAGCAAGGACCTCAAGGGCGAAGGCCCGGAACCGGAAGACGACCGCTACCCACTGTTGACCCGGATGTACCTGGAAGGCGAGGACGCCCCGGCCTACTTCAGTTTCGACACCGCGTTCCACTTGTCCGACCCGAAGAACCTGGCGCAATCCTGGGCCAGCAGCGCGACCTCCACCCACCTGATGCAAGTGGACTACGGGGCCGGCAGCGTCACCGTGCTGACTGACGCCGAGCTCTGGACCAACCGCGCCATTGGCCGCTACGACAACGCCTGGCTGCTCTGGTACCTGGCCCAGGACAGCGAAGTGACCCTGCTGTTCAACACCGATCACGACAACCTGCTCACGCTGTTATGGCGCTACTTCCCCCAGGCCCTGGTCGCCCTCGCCGCCCTCCTCGGCCTGTGGCTATGGCATGTCGGGCTGCGCCAGGGGCCGCTGCAGGCCCCCGCCTCCCGGGCGCGCCGACAATTGCAGGAACACCTGCGGGCCAGCGCCGACTTCCTGCTGCGCCGCAGTGGCCATGAGGCCCTGCTCCAGGCCTTGCGACAGGACATCCTGCGCCGGGCCCGCAAGCGCCACCCCGGTTTCGAACGACTCGGCGTTGCCGAACAATGGCAGGTGCTCGCGCGCCTGACCCGCCAACCCACCAGCGCCATCAGCCAGGCCCTGCGTCCGCGACCGAAGCAACGCCTTTCCAGCGTCGACTTCAGCCGCCAGGTCGCCCACCTGCAAACTCTCAGGAATGCCCTATGAGCGAACAACAAGTCGAACCGACCAGCCCGGTCGACACCCAGGCCCACGCCCAGCAGCAGCGTCAGCGCGCCAGCCAGTTGGCCCAGGCTGTGCGCCAGGAACTGCAAAAAGTGCTGATCGGCCAGGACACGGTAATCGACGATGTGCTCACCGCGCTGATCGCCGGCGGCCACGTGCTGCTCGAAGGCGTCCCCGGACTGGGCAAGACCCTGCTGGTGCGGGCCCTGGCCCGCTGCTTCGGTGGCGACTTCGCGCGTATCCAGTTCACCCCCGACCTGATGCCCAGCGACGTCACCGGCCATGCGGTCTACGACCTGCAGACCGAACAGTTCAAGCTGCGCAAGGGCCCGCTGTTCACCCACCTGTTGCTGGCCGACGAAATCAACCGCGCCCCGGCGAAAACCCAGGCAGCGCTGCTCGAAGCCATGCAGGAACGCCAGGTCACCCTCGAAGGCCGCGCCCTGCCCATCGCCCAGCCGTTCATGGTGCTCGCCACCCAGAACCCGATCGAACAGGAAGGCACCTATCCGTTGCCCGAGGCCGAGCTGGATCGTTTCATGCTCAAGCTGCGCATGGACTATCCCGACGCCCAGCAGGAGTTGGACATGGTCCGCCAGGTCAGCCGCTCGACCAAGGCCGACATGCTCGAGGTACAGCCCCTGCGTACGCTGTTGCAAGCCAAGGACGTGCTGGTCCTGCAGCGAATCGCCGGCGAGCTGGCACTGGACGAACAGGTCCTCGACTATGCCGTGCGCCTGGCCCGGGCCACCCGCAGTTGGCCGGGCCTGACCCTCGGTGCCGGACCCCGGGCGTCCATCGCCCTGGTTCGAGGCGCCCGGGCCCGGGCCCTGTTGCGGGGTGGCGAATTCGTGATCCCGGACGATATCAAGGGCTGCGCCCTGGCCGTGCTGCGGCATCGGGTGCGGATCGCCCCCGAGCTGGATATAGAAGGGCTGTCGGTCGACCAGGTGCTCAAGCAACTGCTTGACCAGATCCCGGCGCCACGCCAGTGAGGCGCCCGCGTCCATGAGACCTTCACGGCTGCTGTTGATCTGGCTGGGCGTCCTGCTCGGGCTCGGCCTTGGGCTGGGCACACTCAGGGCCCTGGGCGTCGAGCTGCCCGAGCGCCTTGGCGCGATTGCCTGGGGCTTGCTGCTGGCCCTGCTGCTATTGAGCCTGCTCGATGGCGCCCGACTCAGGCAGCTGCCATCTCCACACCTGCAGCGCAAGCTGCCCGGCAGCCTGGCGCTGGGGCGCTGGGGCGAAGTGCGCATCGAGCTCAGTCACGACCACCCCACGCCCCTGCGGGTGCAGCTCTTCGACGGGGTGCCCGATGGACTGGCCTTCGCCAACCTGCCCCAAGCCATCACCTTGCAACCGGGCGAACGCAGCGAACTGGGTTACCGCGTACGGCCCTTGAGCCGTGGCCATTTCCGCTACGAGCGTTGCGAAATCAGCCTGCCCAGCCCGTTGGGCCTGTGGTCCGAACGCCGCTACCTTGAGCTGGCCGATGCGACCCGCGTCTACCCGGACTTCGCCCGCCTCTATGGCGCCCAACTGCTGGCCGTCGACAACTGGCTCAGCCAGCTGGGTGTACGCCAACGCCAACGGCGCGGCCTGGGCCTGGAGTTCAACCAGCTGCGCGAGTTTCGCGAAGGCGACAGCCTGCGCCAGATCGACTGGAAAGCCACCGCCCGGCAGCGCACGCCGATTGCCCGGGAATACCAGGACGAGCGTGACCAGCAGATCATCTTCATGCTCGATTGCGGGCGCCGGATGCGCAGCCAGGACGGTGAACTGGCGCACTTCGACCATGCCCTCAACGCCTGTCTGCTGCTCAGCTACGTGGCGTTGCGCCAGGGTGACGCGGTGGGCCTGTGCACCTTTGCCGGCGAAAAGCCGCGCTTTCTCGCCCCGGTCAAGGGCCAGGGTCAACTCAACGTGCTGCTCAACAGCGTCTACGACCTGGACAGCACCCAGCGCCCGGCGGACTACCAGGCGGCGGCCAGCCAGCTTCTGGCCCGGCAGAAACGTCGGGCCCTGGTGGTGCTGGTGACCAATCTGCGCGATGACGACGATGAGGAACTGCTGATGGCGGTCAAGCGCCTGGGCCGCCAGCATCGGGTGCTGGTCGCCAGCCTGCGTGAGGAAGTGCTCGACCAGTTGCGCCAGGCACCGGTGCAGACCCTGTCCGAAGCCCTGGCCTACTGCGGCACGGTCGATTACCTGAATGCCCGGGCGAACCTCCATGAACGGCTGACCGCCCATGGCGTTCCGGTGCTGGACGCACGCCCAAGCGAACTGGGTGCCGAACTGGTCAGCCGCTACCTGAGCTGGAAAAGAGCCGGGACCCTGTAGGACCCCGGCCCTTAAAAGCCCGCGCTAAGCGGAAGCCTCCAACGGATGAAAGCTGAAGTAGTGCTGCAACGCCGCCACCAACTGGAGATATTCAGGAGATGACTTGCGTAACCTGAACCCCGAGTCGTAATAACCCGGGGTAACCTCCTCATGGGACCACAGACAGCGGCCGGTCAGATCGATCAATTGCAGCGTTCCATCGCTCACTGGAAGCTTCAATTGCAGTTCGAACTCGGCCTTGACCAACAAGGGTAACTGACTGATCAACATCAGTCCGTCTTCACAGACATTGCCCAGGTAACCCATGGGCTTGCCGGTGTAGCGATTGAACACTTGAAGGTAATAAGGCAGTTGATGTCGCTCGATTCGACGGTGAGTAGGCATGGCATTGATCGCTATACGCTAGGAAGGCCATTCAGCATGACCGTGCTAATGCTTCGGAGCAGACGAACGGCACTGCTCTCCCTTGGCCTCGGCGCGATAGCAACACATCGCCCTATCGCAAAACCTCTACCGAGCCATGGTTTTCAACTCAAACGAATTGATAAGACTGAAACCATACCCCCGAATTTTAGCGTAAAGCTGGCAGAGAGCCAGTTAGCATTTCATTCATCATTACAAAGGCGCCGGACTGGGTTGAGCCGGCATCGCGCCCTCCGCGTGCCCCAGCTGACGCAAGGTTTCCAGGCGCGCCCGGGCACGGAACGCGTATTCGCTGTAAGGGTACTGGCTGATGATGAACTGATAGGTCTGCGCCGCGTCGACGAACAGCTTCTGCCGTTCCAGGCACTGGCCGCGCAGCATCGATACTTCCGGCTGGATATAAGGACGGGTACGGCTTTCACGGTCGACCTGGGACAACTGCAGCATGACGTCTTCGCAGTTGCCGCGATCATAGGAGCGATAGGCACTGTTCAGATGGCTGTCCATCGACCAGCGGGTACAACCGACCACACTGGCGGCCAAGGCTAAAACGAGCAAAATTCGCATGGGGGGGTCTCCTGTTCTTGCTAGTGTATCGACCCGATGGCGAAAATCTCCAGAGTGTTCGCCAAACAACCTATTCGAAAAAAATCATTCGCTGAAAAGTAGTGCAAATGAACAATGACTACAGCCGAGGAGCATAGTAGCCTCTCGCTGCGCTTGAACTCAGGAGTCTCTGCATGTCCGTTCGTCGTACTAAAATCGTCGCCACACTGGGCCCGGCCAGCAACTCGCCGGAAGTTCTCGAACAGCTGATCCTCGCTGGCCTGGACGTTGCCCGTCTGAACTTCTCCCACGGTACTCCCGACGAGCACAAGGCTCGTGCCAAGCTGGTGCGCGACCTCGCCGCCAAGCACGGGCGCTTCGTCGCGCTGCTGGGTGACCTGCAGGGCCCGAAGATCCGTATCGCCAAGTTCGCCAACAAACGCATCGAACTCAAGGTCGGTGATCACTTCACCTTCTCCACCAGCCATCCGCTGACCGAGGGCAACCAGCAGGTCGTCGGTATCGACTACCCGGATCTGGTCAAGGATTGCGGCGTCGGCGACGAACTGCTGCTCGACGATGGTCGCGTGGTCATGCGGGTTGAAACCGCGACCGCCACCGAGCTGAACTGCGTGGTGACCATCGGTGGCCCGCTGTCGGACCACAAGGGCATCAACCGTCGCGGTGGTGGCCTGACCGCCCCGGCCCTGACCGAAAAAGACAAGGCCGACATCAAGCTCGCCGCCGAAATGCAAGTCGACTACCTCGCCGTGTCCTTCCCGCGCGACGCCGCCGACATGGAATACGCCCGTAAACTGCGCGACGAGGCCGGCGGTGTTGCCTGGCTGGTGGCGAAGATCGAACGCGCCGAAGCCGTGGCCGACGATGAAACCCTCGATGGCCTGATCATGGCCAGCGACGCGGTGATGGTTGCCCGTGGTGACCTCGGCGTGGAAATCGGCGACGCCGAACTGGTGGGCATCCAGAAGAAAATCATTCTGCATGCACGCCGCCACAACAAGGCGGTGATCGTCGCGACCCAGATGATGGAGTCGATGATCCAGAACCCGATGCCGACCCGCGCCGAAGTGTCCGACGTAGCCAACGCCGTTCTGGACTACACCGACGCCGTCATGCTCTCGGCCGAAAGTGCCGCCGGCGCCTACCCGCTGGAAGCGGTGCAAGCCATGGCGCGTATCTGTGTCGGCGCCGAAAAGCACCCGACCAGCAAGACCTCCAGCCACCGTATCGGCAAGGTCTTCGAAAGCTGCGACCAGAGCATCGCGCTGGCGGCCATGTACACCGCCAACCACTTCCCGGGCGTCAAGGCGATCATCGCCCTGACCGAAAGCGGCTACACGCCGTTGATCATGTCGCGGATTCGTTCCTCGGTACCGATCTACGCGTTCTCCCCGCACCGTGAAACCCAGGCGCGCGCGGCGATGTTCCGTGGTGTCTACACCGTGCCGTTCGACCCGGCTTCGCTGCCGCCCGAGCAAGTCAGCCAGGCTGCCGTGGACGAGTTGCTCAAGCGCGGCGTGGTCGAGCAAGGCGACTGGGTCATCCTGACCAAGGGTGACAGCTACCACACCATCGGTGGCACCAACGGCATGAAGATCCTGCACGTGGGCGACCCACTGGTGTGATCCTCGCCACTGTGTTGTAAAACCACAGTGCCGTAAAAAAGCCCCGCCTCTGATCAAGAGTGCGGGGCTTTTTCATTCCCATGTCGAGAAACCGCCGGGGGGCACCCTGTAGGCTCTTTCTGTTTTTGTTGTGCTGTCAGCACATCGGTTACCTGGCAGGTTAGCCTTGTCACTATCACTGATTGATGCACGCCAAAACCTCGGCGAGGAGAGTTCAATGAACAACCGAAACATGCCGCCAACCTCCCGCAATCCCTTCAGCCGGATCATGGACATCCGGATGATCGCCACGACGCTGGGGGGCGCCAGCCTGGCCAACATGCTCTTCCCCAACATGGGCAGCGCACTGCTGGCCGGCCTTCTGCTGGGCGCCCTGGCCGGATTATGGGCCACATCGACAAACTGACATTAAGCCAGCCCAAGGAAGGGTGACATGACACTGGAGCAGACCCGCTATTCGACTATCGTCGGCCTGATTCTCATGGCCTTCTATCTGGCGCGTTCCCTTTATCACCGACAGCCCGCGGAGCTGACCCATGCGGTGATCATCATCACCGCCTCCCAGGGAGTGGTAGCGGCCATCGCATTGGGTTCTCTGGCCTACTTTTCCACTACCGACGAGTTGGGGATATTGCGAGAACAGAAGAACAGTATCCTGGTCGGCGCACTGGCACTGACGTGGGCCTCGGTGCTCGCCGCCTATTCGAGCCTCATGCAAATCGGACGCCGAGAAAAATCACCCGGAAAGCCTTAGCCCTCAACGCCGGGTCATGAAGCCCGAAAGCGCCGCAATGGCTTCGGGCGAACGCAACCGTTCAACGAACAACGCGGCTTCGGCTTCCACCACCTGACGCAGTTGCTCGCGATCCGGGGCCTTCATCAGCGCTTTGCTGACCTGCACCGCCGCCGAAGCCAGTTGATCGAAGCGCAGCGCCACCTCCCGGGCCTTGGCCAAGGCCTGCTCGGCGTTGGGCAAGGCCTCCGTGGCCAGTCCCCAGGCTACCGCCTGCTCACCGCTGAAACCTTCGCCCAACAGCAACAACTGCGCGGCCCTGGCATGACCGACCAAACGTGGCAGCAACAGGCTGGAACCGAATTCCGGGCACAGTCCCAGATTGACGAACGGCATGCGCAGACGGGCATCGGCGCTGACATACACCAGGTCGCAATGCAGCAGCAGTGTCGTACCGATCCCCACGGCCGGACCCGCGACCGCGGCAATCACCGGCTTGCGACAATCGAGCAGGCTGCGCATGAACGCAAAGACCGGGCTGTCGAGATCGCTCGGCGGCTCTTCGAGAAAGTCGGCAATGTCATTGCCGCTGGTAAAGCACTCGCTGCTGCCGCGAATCAATACCGCGTTGATCCCGGGGTCGGCGTCCGCCTCTCGCAACGCCTGGCCCAACTGGCTGTACATGGCGCGGGTCAGCGCGTTCTTCTTGTCGGCACGGTTCAGGCGCAGGGTCAGCAGGCTGCCTTCGCGCTCCAGCACAATCGCGTCAGTCATGGAGGTTCTCTTGTTGTGGGGATCCGGCGCTCAGGCGTGCGGCACGAACACATCGGCCAACAGTTGATTGCGCGGCAGCCCGGCCAGGTACAGACGTTTCGACAACGCCTCGACACTCGCCGGAGCCCCACAGAGTAGGGCCAGGGTTTGCCGGGAGACAAGGCGCAATTTGGCCAGAAAGTCCGGCAGTTCGGCCCCGATCACATATTCGACGCTCAGCTCGGGGAAGCGGCCGGCCAGTTCGTCCAGCGCCTGCGCCAGGTAATGTTCGGTGCCGTCGTGGGCCAGGTGAACCAGGCGGATCGGCCCCTCATGGCCTTGGCGCAGCGCCTCGCGCAACACTCCCCATAACGGCGCCAGGCCCGTACCGGCCGCCAGCAGCCAGAGTGGCCGAGCGTGCCAGTCCGGGTCGTAATGCAAGGCCCCGCCGCGTAGCTCGCCCAGGCGAATCGGCGCGCCGACCTGGAGCCTGCGGGCCGCGTCGCTGAACGCGCCGGGTTGGCGGCAATCGAGGTGGAATTCCAGGTAGCGGTCCTCCTCGGGCAGGCTGGCCAGCGAATAAGGCCGGGCGACGCCCTGCTCCGTCCAGAGCACCAGATGCTGGCCGGCGTTATAACGCAGGATGCGCTCGGGCAGCAGGCGCAGGCGCAGGACCGTCGGGCTCAGCCAGTCCAGCTCGGCCACCGTGGCCGCCAGACCGTCACGACGCGGATCGAAGACTTCAACCTGCAGATCTTCAAGTACCTGGCACTGACAGGCCAGCCGCCAGCCGCGCTCACGCTGGGCGAAGGCCAAGGCCTCGGGTTGGTTGTCCTGCGGCTCGCCCTGTGCACAGCGCACCAGGCAGGCATGGCAACTGCCTGCCCGGCAACTATAGGGCACCGCCACGCCCGCCTGGTTCAGGGCATCGAGCAGGTTGCTGCCGACGGCCACCGACCAGGCCCGATCGCCAACCCGCAGCTCAGGCATCGGTATATTCCCAGGCCGCGCAGCAGCGATTGCGCCCGTCGCGCTTGGCCCGGTACAGCGCCTGGTCGGCGCGTTGCAAGGCATCGTCGAGGTCGTCCTCCACCCCCACCAGCGTCATGCCCACCGACAGGCTCAGATTCTCCACCGTCATCCCCACCAGCTCCACCTGGGTAAAGGCCAGGCGCAAGCGCTCGCAACAGGAGGTCAGGCGCTCGGGATCGGCATTGGGCAGCAACAACACGAATTCTTCTCCACCGTAGCGCGCCAGCACATCACCGTCGCGCACACAGGCCGTGGCCACGGCGGCGAACGCCTGCAAGACCTGGTCGCCGGCGGCATGCCCATGCATATCGTTGATCCGCTTGAAATGATCGAGGTCGATCAAGGCCAGGCCATGGACCACATCCGCATCCATCAGCTCCAGCTCGCGGGAGGCCAGGCGCAGGAAATGCCGTCTATTGTACAGCCCGGTCAGTTCATCGGTCGCCACCAGGTCTTCCAACTGGCGCATCATTCCGCGCAGGGTGTCCTGGTGGGCCTGCAACGCGAAGCGGCGCTGGCGCATGCGTTGGCGGGAGGTCTGCACGTAGCTGGCGTACAGGCACAACCACAACAGCACGACGAACAGCACGCAGACCTGCAGCAGCGCCAGGCCCGGGTCCGCCAACTGGAAGTGATAACCCTCCCAGAGATTGAGCACCGCGAAAGCGAAGAACGCCAATACCGCACTGCGCACGAACTTGCGTTGTGGCAGATGGAACATGCCGAACAGCAGCACCAACGGATAAAACACCAGGAAAGTACCGCGGGCTTGTTCGAGGTTGGCCATCAGGTAGGTTTGCCAGCCCAGGCCCATGAGCACTTGCAGCTCCGTCAGGCTGGGATCGCGAAAATGCTGGTTGTGACCACTGATAAACAGCCAGCCGACTACGCCCTGGCTGAGAAGCACCAGGCCACTGCCGATCAGGCCCGTGGTTACGCTGGCCTCATAGTGATCGGTGAAAATCGCTACCCACAGCAGCGACAGCAACAGCAGATAGGTGCCGGCGGCCATGGCAAAGCGTTTGCGTAACAGCGTCTGTATGGCTTTATGGGTCAATCTTTGACTCACTGTGCGCTGAGGGCTCAAGGGGTATCCTTCCCGTACAGGCCACTTGCCACTCTAGTGATCTGGCTCAAAAATAACTAATCAATTTTTTGCAACTCATGCAGTTTCATCTGGACGAGTAGGCAAGAAGGGTGCCGATGCCCCTGCGACCTTGGTTTGACGACTGACGGATGTGCCGGGCTTGCGGGCGGGTTATACTGCCGCGCCTTATTTTGTGCCGGCCACGCGTGCCCGGCTCGTCTCAGAAGATGTTTTCGACAGACCAGATGCAAACCGGTCGCAAACACCTTATTTCCATGTTCCCGTCTTAATAG
>JACXTT010004116.1_pt1 | contig 21754 bp, 13 predicted proteins | sample 9270951 | NCBI WGS metagenome assembly JACXTT01 (sample SAMN15532306, study PRJNA645909) | rock metagenome | isolation source: weathered quartz diorite | place: Puerto Rico | collected 2017-06-21
TCCTGTTCGGCCGCCTTCATGCCGCTGACATCGACCAGCCAGGCCAGCACGCCCTCCGCCCCGTCGAATTCGGTCTGCAGGTAGGTGGCCAGGAAGGTCTTGGTGCCACCGTCGCTGCTTGGCAGGTTCAGTTCAACGTCGCGCACCACGCCGTCCTGGGCAAACTGCGCCATCTGGGCATGGTCCAAGGCCACGGCGCCGGCATCGAGGCTGCCCATCATGTCGTCAAAGCGCGGGTTGTGGAAGCGGGTGACGCCATCCGAGCTGATGGCCACCCCCACCGGGGCCGTATCAAGAATGCGCTGCAGGCGTTCGCGTTCATGGGCCAGGATGCGGTCGGTGCGGCGCTTTTCCGTAATATCGGTGGCGATCGAGCAAACGGCGCGCGGCTTGCCGTCGTCATCAAACAAGGCGAACTTGCTGGTCAACAGGGAGCGCTGGCCGGCCGCGGTCGGAATGTCCTCTTCATATTGGCGGGTCTTGCCGCTGGCGATGGTCTCGGCGTCAGCGTCGCGGATGGCCTTGAGCACTTCGGGCGGCAAGTCGCCAATGGTGTCCTTGCCCACGGCAGCACCGGGCGGGATGTGGTACAGCCGGTCGAAGGCGCGGTTGGTAAACAGGAAGCGCCCGCTGGTGTCCTTGATCAGCACCACGGCTGGGCATTCGTCGAGCACGTCCTGCATCAGCTGCTTGTCCTGGCGCGCCTTGGTCACGTCGAGGTAGTAGCCATTCCAGGTGATCGAGCCTTCCGCATCAGGCGGGTCGGCAAAGACCTTGGTTTCAATCCAGCGCATCTGGTTGCCGCGGCGGCGGCGCATCACCAGGTCCACCGGCGCGCTGGAGCGGCCCGCATACAGGTTGTCGGCCGCTACCCGCACGGCAGCCATATAGGCGTCGCTGTCGTCCTTTTCAATATTGCGGTGGCGCTGGGCCGGGTCGGCCATGATCTCGGCGGCCGACACGCCCAGCACTTCCAGCACGCGGCTCGACACAAAGTTACAGCGCGGCGGTCCATCGTTGAAGGTCTGCACCTGGAACATGCACAGGGGCAGCGCATCGGACATGGCCACCAACTGCTTGCGCGCCGCCTCGGCATGGGCGCGCGCCAGCTGCATGCGCTGTTCAGCCGCGCTGCGCTCGGCCACTTCACCCTTGAGGCGGCGGTTCAGCAGGCCGATCCACATTGCTACCCCGGTCAAGGTCAAGGCCACCAGGGCGCCACCAGCCAGCACTTGCTTCAGCCAATCCGGCAAGGGTTGGCTGGCCGGCTGGTAGATCAGGCCCTCCATACTGTCGTCTTCCGGCGGCAGCATGTCGAGCGAGCGGTAAGTATTGGCGATGCTGTGCCAGTGTGAGGCGTTCTGGTAGCCGATCTCGATCAGGTCGGGCTGGATCAGGGTCTCCATCTGGTTCGCTTCATACATCAGGGCGGCGCGCGAACGGCGCTTGGAATAGGAATGCAGGATCAGTTCGGCCATTTCCTCTTTGTGCGCCAGCGCATAGGTCCAGCCGCGCAAGCTGGCCGCGCGGAAGGCCTGCACCCGTTCCGGCTGGGCCCTGACCTGGGCCGTGGTGGCAAACAGGTTGTCGCCGTAGAAGTCGATGCCGGCCGTGCGCGGCGACATCGATACATAGGGCACGCCAAGGCGTTCCAGCACAAAGGGCTCAATGGTGGCCGAGGCGACCATGGCGTCGGCCGTCCCCTTGACCAGTTCCAGCGGGTCGTCCTGGCCGTCCGCCTTCTGGATGCCGGCATAGCCGATGCCCGCGCTCATGAGCAGGGCAGCGATATCGCCATTGCCGGGACGGTCCATCAGCACCCGGCCCGCCAATTGGGACACCGTATTGATGCCCTTGCTGCGGGGCGTGAGGATGATCGCCGGAGAATGTTGGAATAGCACGGCCAGTACCGTCAGCTGGCGGCCGCGCGCGCGTTCAAGCAAGACATCGGAGCCGCCCACTCCAAACTGGGCCCGGCCGCTGACCACTTCCGTCGCCACGTCGACGCCAGGACCGCCTTCGAGCAGTTGCACGTCCAGACCTGCTTCGCGGTAGTAGCCCAGCTCCTGCGCCGCGTAGTAGCCGGCGAATTGGAACTGGTGCTGGCTATTGAGCTGCAGTTTGACCTTGTCGGCCGCCAGCGCACCCAGGGGGAAAACCAGCAGGCACAGCACGATGCCATGGCACCAGGCCGCCAGCCCCCCTCGCCCTCCCCTGCGTTGATCGAAAACTGCTGGCATCATGTTGGACCCCGCAACGGGGGAATCAGATTGATAACAAGAACTATACCGCTAACCCTTGCAGAATGACAAAAGGGGCGAACTGAATTCGCCCCTTATTGATGCATTTGCAACAGGCGGGCCTGGCCCGCCACCACCGTTTAGAACTTGTAACGCAGGCCCAGCAGGTATTCGCGGCCTGTATAGTTATTGACCACATCGCTGTTACGGGCCCGGCTGATGAACTGGTCGTTTGGCTGGTTGGTCAGGTTGACGCCTTCAAAGGTGATGTCGAGCTTGGGCGTGATCTTGTACGAGATCGACATATCGACGTTGAGCGTGCTGTTCTTGCCTTCGACATCGTTATTGTTCTGGCCCGGCACCCGGGTCAGGAAGGAAGAGCGGTTCGCTGCCGACAGGCGCGCGCTGAATGTGCCGTCATCGTAGTAGAAGGTGGTATTCCACGACGTTGGCGACAGGTTCAGCAGGTCGTCGGTGATCGTCGCCGTCGCCGTCGGCGAGACGATGTAGTTGATCTTCGAGCTGACCTTGGTGTAATTGAACAGCAGGCCAAAATTGCGGCCCCAGGCAGGCAGGAAGGTAAACGGCTGCTGGTAATTCAGTTCAAAGCCTTTCAACTTGCCACCGTCCGTATTGATCGGCGCCGTCACGGCAAACACTTCTTCGCCAGTGAAATTGCTCGGCAGCAGATTCATCGGCAAGCCCGTGTCCTTATACGCGACATTGCTGCGCAGGCTTTGGATATAGGTGTCGATATTTTTCTGGAACAGGCCCAGGCCCAGGAAGGCATTTTTGTCGAAGTACCATTCGAAGCTGGCATCAAAGGTCTTGGCGCGGAACGGCTTAAGGGTCGGATTGCCCGAACTGATCGACAGCGTACCCGTGGTCGAGATGGTGCCGCCGGGGGTCAGGAAGCCCAGCTGCGGACGCGCCATGACCTTGGCCGCCGCAAAGCGGACGATGATGTCCTTGCTCAGGCTACCGGCCAGGTTCAAGGACGGCAGCGTATCGCTGTAGTTGTTTTCCACGGTGACGGCGGTGCCGCCATTCAAAGCCTGGTAGCCCGTTGCCACCTGCTTGGTGCGCACATAACGCACACCGGCATTGCCGCGGATCGGGAATGGCAACAGGGTATCGTTATTGAATTCGCCCATGATGAAGGCGCCATTGTCGTCTTCGCCGACAGAGCGGTTGTTACCCCGTGCATTGCCGTTGGTGATCGAGGACAGGGTAAAGTCGCCGGGACCGCCGGCCGGGCCGCTCTTGATGCAATTGCAGTAGATATCGTAAGCGGCCGCGATGGCGTTCAGGTTCGGAATCACCCAGCTGGTTGGCGTACCGGCCGGCAGGCCCTCGCCCTTGCCAAAGCCGGTCAGGGTCGTCACCAGGCTCGACATCGCCGTACCAGCGGGCGGCGCGAAGATGGTGTCGTTCTGGTTCACGCGGCGGAACTCGTAGGAATCGAAACGGAACTTCTTCAAGTCCGTACCGCCTTTGATGCTGAATTTGTCCGGCACCACATCCCACACCAGGTCAAGGTGCACCAAATCGTTGGTGTTGGTGGCGCCTTGCGGACGGATGCGGATTTCGCTGGTGGTGGTATTGGTGACCGTGGCCGCCTGGGTCCCGCTGGTGGCAACCGGCACGCCCACCAGCTGCAGGGCACCATTGGTGGCCGTGACGTCAAACGGATAGGTGATGATCGGCTTACGGTCATTCTGGCGGAAGTCGATGCTATAGCCGTTGACGTTGAGGGCATCGAGGGTGGTCGTGGTCTGGACAGGGTTGCGGAACTTCGAGGTGGCGCGGCCCACCTTGGCATTGAGGCGCAGGTCGTCGGTAATGTCCTGCTCCAGCGTCAGGGTTGGCTGGGTGAAGGTGGTCGACAGTTCATCGTAGCGCGACTCGGCGCGGATGTCGACGCCGTTATAGATACCGTAAAGCAGTGCACCGTTGGGCGCATAGGCCGTGCTGACCACGCTGGTCTGCGGCTTGCCGCCCTGGCTGGCGCTGCGGCTGAAGGAGATCGCTTCGAGGAAGTCTTCCTGGCGCGTCGCTTCCATTTTCGAATACAGCATGTCGAACGTGAGCTTGGTGCCGCGCTGGGGCTTCCATTGCACGGAACTGGTCAGACCAATTCGATCCTGATCATGCGTGAGTCGGCCATAACGCGGCAGGCGCGGATGGAAGTTATTCGGGTCGCTGGCCAGGTTGTAGGCGTCGGTCGCAGCGCTGGATGCTGGCAGGCGCGCCACGCCCTGGGCTGCGGGGCCACAGGTGGTCGCGGTCGAGTTGCTTGGATTGGCGGTGACGCCCACTGGCGCGCACCAGCCGCCCGAGGAAGGGCCATTGTCCCAGCGGACCGTCGAGAAGCCTTCTTCAAACAACTGGCGCTTGGAGTAGGCGCCGGAAATCAGGGCGCCAAAGGTGCGGTCTTCATTGGTGTGCGAAGCGAGGAAGGACAGGCCTGGATCGGTTTTGCCGGACAAGTCGTTGTAACGCGCCTTGGACGCCACCGTCAGCGTGTTCCCCTTGGCCAGGTCGAGCGGACGGGTCGTCTGCAAGTCGACGGTGGCGCCCAGCGAGCCTTCATCCACATCGGCGCTGGCGCTCTTGCGCACTGTGATGGAGTTAAACAGGTCGGAGGAAAACACATTGAAGTCAAAGCCGCGTGAGCGATTGGCGCCGCCCGAACTGTCGGTGCCGCCGGTGGTCGCCAGTGCTTCGACGCCGTTGATGCGCACGCGCGTGAAGTCCAGGCCCAGGCCGCGCACGGTGATATTGCGGCCTTCGCCGGCATCGCGGTCGATCACGACACCGGGCACGCGCTGCAGCGATTCGGCCAGGTTCGTGTCCGGGAATTTACCCATGTCTTCTGCTTTGATGACGTCGACGATGCCGTTGTCATCACGTTTGGTTTTCAGTGCGCTCTCCAAGGACGCACGCAGGCCGGTAACGACGACCTGCTCTACCGGCGCGGGGGCCGTTTGGGCATAGGCACTGTTGATGGCGAGCGCCATCACGGTCAGTGCCAAGGGACGATTGATTTGCATTTTTGTAGGTCCTTTGTCTCTGTATATTTGTTTTAACGGGAAGGGAAGGTCTTACTACAGCGGGTACAAACTTTCAGCAATGCCCTGTGCGCCGGGCCGCAGCAACAGCGTTGCGCCGGCCCATTCATCGTCTTCCGGCTGGCCGGCCGAAATCGAGGTGATCATCAATTCATCCATCGCTGCGCCGCCAAAGCTGCACATCGAAGGTTTGGCCATCGGAACGTCGATGCGGCGATCCAGCACGCCTTGCGGCGTAAAGCGCAGCACACAGCCTGCGTCATTGCCGCAGATCCAATAGCAGCCGTCGGTATCGACTGCGGCGCCGTCAGGCCGCCCAGGTAGGGGGCGCATGTCCACAAACAGACGGCGGTTCGACGGCTGGCCAGTCGCCACGTCGTAGTCATATGCCCAGATTTGCTGGACATTGATATGGGAATCGGAGAGGTACATGGTGCGCCCGTCGGGCGACCAGGCCAGCCCGTTCTGGACCAGCAGGCCGTCGACCATGGGGCCAGACAGTTGCCCGCCTTCGCCCAGCCGGTACAGGGCGCCTGCGCGCAGCGAAGTCACCGAATCCATGTACATGGTGCCGCTCCAGAAGCGGCCCTGGCGGTCGCAGCGGCCGTCGTTGAAGCGCATGCCTGCGTACAACTGGCTGGGGGCGGCCAGTTTGCGCGCCGTCACCTTGTCGCCCAGCGCCAGGTGGAAGATGCCCGTCTCCATGCCGGCGATGATGCCGCCGTCACTGGCCAGGGCCAGGCAGGCGATCATCTCATCGCACACCCAATGGGTAATGGCGCCGGTGGCCGCTGTCATGCGCCACAGTTCGCGCGCCGTGATGTCGACCCAGTACCAGGCGCCCTCGCGGCCATTCCATAAAGGGCCCTCGCCTACATGGCCACGCTTTGTGCCGACGCGTTCGATGGCGATACTCATAGCGCAGGCTCGCGGATTTCCTGGTAGCGCGGCACCAGGGTTTTCATGACCGACCAGGCCACCAGGTAGGCCAGCGCACAGCCAGTGAACATGATGGTGTAGCCAGTCTGGATCTGGCCCATGGCGCCGTAGTAGTCAAACAGCCAGCCGCCGATCTTGGTGATCAGGACGCCGCCCAGGCCGCCGGCCATACCGCCGATGCCCACCACGGAACCGACGGAACGCTTGGGGAACATGTCTGACACGGTGGTGAACAGGTTGGCTGACCAGGCCTGGTGGGCCGAGGCGCCGACGCCGATCAGGATGACGGGCAGCCAGAAGCTCAAGTAGCCAAGCGGTTGGGCCAGCAGCACGGCCAAGGGGAACAAGGCGATCACGAACATGGCCTTCATGCGGCCATCGTAAGGGTGGGCGCCTTGGTTGATGAAATGGGTGGGGAACCAGCCGCCACCGATGCTGCCAACCATCGTCATGCTGTACAGGACTGCCAACGGCACCTGGATCTCTTCCTTGCCCATGCCGTACTGGGCCGACAGGTATTTGGGCAGCCAGAACAGGAAGAACCACCACACGCCGTCCGTCATGAATTTGCCGAAGGCGAAAGCCCAGGTCTGGCGGTAACCCAACAGGGCCACCCAGCCCAATTGGCGGCCGGTCGGCTCAAGGCTGGCGTCGGGTTCATCGCTGCGGATATACGCCAGTTCTTCTTTGGACAGGCGGCTTTGGTCGTCCGGTTTGGCGAAGAACACCTGCCACAACATCATCCAGATAAAGCCGATGGCGCCAATCACAATGAAGGCTGCCTGCCAGCCCCAATAAGTCGCGATCACAGGCACCGTCAGCGGTGCCAGGATGGCGCCCACATTGGCACCCGAATTGAAAATACCGGTGGCGAAGGAACGCTCTTTCTTGGGGAAGTATTCGGCGGTCGCCTTGATCGCGGCCGGGAAATTACCGGACTCGCCCAGCGCCAGGACGGCGCGCGAGACCATGAAGCCCAGGATCGATACTGGCACGGCAGCCAGGCCCAAGCTGCTCATCACATTGGCGACGCCCGTGCCCAGGCCGATGGCAAAGGCATGCATGACAGCGCCAATCGACCAGACAAGTATCGCCAGCAGGAAGGCGGCCTTGGTACCGAGTTTGTCGACCACGCGGCCGGCGAACAGCATCGCGATCGCATAGACAAACTGGAAAACGGCGGTAATGTTCGCGTAGTCCGTATTGGTCCAGTTGAACTCCTTGGACAAGTCCGGCGCCAGCAGGCTCAATACCTGGCGGTCAAGGTAATTGACCGTCGTGGCAAAGAACAATAAGGCGCAGATGGTCCATCGATACTTACCAGGTGCAGGCTGTGTCATAGCGTCTCGGTGATGTTATAGGTGGATCGACATTCAAGATGTCGTACGTCATCATACAACTGCGTAAGTCACGTAGCAAGAAGTTCTTTGCCCCTTGCTACGCTGTCGGTCGTCCGCTGTCGTTTTTTGGGCGCTTAGGCCTTGGGTTCCATCACTTGCTGGGCCTGGCGCAACCGTTCGCGGCTGTTGGACAGGTGGGTCAGCATGGCCGCGCGGGCGGCGGCCGGGTCCTTGCGTTCAATCGCGTGGCAGATGTCTTCATGTTCGCGATGCACCCGCGCCAGGTAGGCATTGGGGTCGTCCTTGGACAGGCTGGCCGCATTCAGGCGTGCACGCGGGATAATGGCCGACCCAAGCTGGGTCAGGATGTCGACGAAATACTTGTTGCCCGTGGCCTGGGCGATCAGCATATGGAACTGCACGTCGTCGCCGACGGTGGCGGCAGTGCGCTCTACCCCGGGCCGCATGGTTTCCAGCACCGCAGCCAGCTTGGTGGCCTGGGCATCGGTGCGGCGCGAGGCCGCCAGCCAGGCCGCTTCCGTTTCAAGGCAGATGCGCAGTTCCAGGATGGCCAGCACATCGCGCAAGGTGACGATGGTGTCGGTCAGGAGGCCCGTGCTGACGGGCGCCGCTTCCAGCACAAAGGTGCCGATGCCGTGGCGGGTTTCCACCAGGCCGGCTGCCTGCAGGTGCGAAATGGCCTCGCGCACCACCGTACGGCTGACGCCATGCTGGGTCATGATGGCCGATTCGGTCGGCAGCTTGTCGCCGACTTTCAAGGAGCCGGACTGGATCGCCTGGGTAATCACTTCAACGACGCCTTGGGCAAGGGTGCGGTGCTTTTTTCTGGATACGGTCATTTTTGTCAATGCAGCAGGTCTCGGTGCGATGATTGTAGCACCTTGTCTGTTGTACGATGACACATATCTTGTCATTTACCACAGCTGACCAGCATCCCCGCAACACGGCCAGCCGCCAGCATGGCGCCTGCGCTCAGGCGGCCACCTCGAACAGCACGTGCTTGCTCAGGGTTTCACCGGGCGCCAGCACGACCAGGCCATTGCCCTCCGGCCCACCTGCGAGGTTGTGGCCATTGATGGCGTGGCTGAGCGGTTCGACGCAAAAGAAGTCGGCGCCCGCCGGGGAATACACGATGTAGTAGCGCATATCGGCGCGGATGGACAAGCGCAGGCCTTGCCAGGCAATGTCAGCATGGCCGTTCCAGCCGGCGAAAATTTGGTCAATGCCGTCCTTGGGCAGTTCACGGGGATCGCTGAAGTCCCACTCTGCAGGAATAGAGACGGGGAAGTCAGGCAGGCCGTCGCCGCCGCGGCGCCAGGTGGCGCGCGCCGGTGCGCACAAGGTGGTGCCAGCTTCGCGCGGCAGCCAGGGGTGCAGCCCCAGGCCAAATGGCATGGCGAGCTCTCCCCTATTCTCCACGTCCAGTTCGACCACCAGGGTACTTGCCTCCAGGCGGTACTGCATGCGGGCCAGGTAGGCAAAGGGAGCGCCCTCGCTGCGGTCCAGTGTTAGCGTCGCTGTGTCTGCACTTTGTTGGGACACGAGCCAGGGAAATTGCCAGCCGTCGCCATGAATGGGGAAAGGCTCGCCCGGACGATTGGGTTCGAGCGCGACGAAGCGGCCGCCGAAGGGAAAGCCGCCGCCACCGATGCGGTTACACCAGGGCAGCATGGGGAAGCAGGCCATCTGCGAGGTGGTCGGCAGGGGCACGCCCTTGCCGGCGGCGGTTGGTCGGAAAATGGCGCGGGGTTGGCCATCACCGATCCAGTCAAACCGGGCCAATCCACCAGCGACCGACGGCAGGATATCTGCTTGCAGGCAGGCGTTACGCAGCGTGATGGTCTGCATGGTCGGGCGCAACGCTGCCGGGGGCGCTTATTTTTGCGCTTCCGTCGTGATGCGCAAGGGGCTGCGCTCACGGGCGACAAAGGCGCTGGCCGCTGCCTGCCAGTCCGCCATTTTCTTGTAGGGCGAAGCGCGGTTCCAGGCTGCGCCCATCAGGTAGTTCAGCGGCTCGCCCGATTTGACCGTTGCCAGCAACAGGAGGTTCTTGTCGTCTTCTGCAAACGTGGCAGCGGCGCCAGGGATCGCAATCATGGTGCCGTATTCACCCTTGGTCTTTTGTTCAAACCAGATCAGGGCAGCGTTGTTGGCCGGGTCTTGCTTGAATTCGACCTTGGGATCCTGGCCCTTGTCGGAGGTCGCCTTGCCCACGCCGACGGCGGCACGGATTTCCGGGCGCGTGCCGAAGGTGAAGGTGCTGGATACGCGGTTGAACTGCTGGCCCGCGTCGAGCGAAATACGCTTGGTTTCAGCAACGGGGAAGCCGCCCGCATCCCAAGTATCGTAAGTGACTTCAAAGCTGATGCGCACGGGGCCATTGGCCAGCACTTTGTAGCTGCTGTAATTGCGGCTCACATACAGGCGCTGGCCATCCCACACGCCGGTGCCACCCAGGCCGCGCGAGGTGCCGACACTGTACATGTCCATGCCCTCGCCTTCGTCGACATGGTAGTGGTCGTGGCCCTTGTTGTACCAACGGTCAACGATCGGATACTCGACGCGCTTAAACCAGACGTCGATGCCGCTGGCAACCAGCACTTCCTTGTTCGAACCGGGAATGGTGGCCGCGAGTGCGGGGCCATACATGCGGTGGGCGATCACGTCGTTTTCCCAGGCAAAGTCGTCGAGGCGTTCCGGCACATAGCGGCCGTAGGCTTTGACAGGGAACACGGGCGCCACACCCTCAATTTTTTCAACGGTGAAGCGGGCGCTCTTTTCGCCTTTGGCAAACGAGTGCTGGAACAGCAGCTCGCCGTATGCCGCGCCAACGTTCTTCGGATCCTTGATCTGGGGTAGCACGTTCGTCACCTGGTAAGGCAGCACCTTGCCCTGCCCGTCTTTGACGACGATCTGCTGCAAGCGCGCGCCCGGCAAGGCACCGTTGACGGTCGACCAGGGAACCGAAATGGTTTCTGAGGGACGCGCCGCATCGAGCTCGTGGCTGGCAGTGATGGTCAGGCGTTCGGTACTAAAGGCAGTGGCAGGCAAGGCAAACAGCAGGCACAGGAAACGGCGCATCGCTTACTCCATCGGATAGAAAGGTCCTGCGGCCACAAATGGGCCGCCCTGGTAGATTGTAGTCGCATCTTCTTTTGCGGGTCGCTCCGAGGTCGGCGGATGCAGGTGGGCGAATGGCGCCGAGCTGTCTTTCGGCACAAAGCCCAGGTGGGCAGCCTTGCGATTGTCGTACCAGGTGGCGGCATTGGCCGAGGTGCCATAGGCGATGGTGTGGCCAACGCGTGGCGCAAACAGCGAACAGCGTACCAACTCGGTCAGGTCGTCATAGCTCAGGTAGGTGACCATCATGCGCGGCGTTTTCGGTTCCGGGAAGGCAGAGCCGATGCGCAGGCACACCGTCTCGACGCCGTAGCGATCCCAGTAGAAGCGCGACAGGGCTTCGCCGAAGCACTTGGAAATACCATAGTGGCTGTCCGGGCGCACCGGCACGTCGGCATCGATATGGTCGGTCTGCTTGTAGAAACCGACGGCATGGTTGGAGCTGGCAAAGATGATGCGGTTGCAGCCGGCGCGGTGGGCTGCTTCATACAGGTTGTAGGTGCCAATGATATTGGCCTGCACAATGGCCTCGAAGGCATACTCGGTCGACAGGCCGCCCAGGTGGATGACGGCATCGACGCCCTCCAGCAGTTTTAACACTGCGGCTTTATCGGACAGGTCGCACAGCTGCACTTCTTCTTTGGGCCCGGCCGGCCCCAGGTCGGCGATATCGGACACGCGCACCACATCGGCCCAGGCGGCAATGCGCGGACGAAGGACTTTGCCCAGGCCGCCGGCAGCACCGGTCAGCAGCAAACGTTTAAATGGCTTCATCGAACTCTCTCAAATAATAATCAGGTCACTGGGGCAGGATTAAACAGCACCAGCGCATTGTGCAGGCGGTGGTATTCGGCCCAGGTTTTCTTGCCGCTGGCGACAGCAAGCATCAAGTGGAACAGCTCCCAGCCGATGTCGGCAATGGTGGCGTCGCCACTGGCGATGCGGCCAGCGTTAATGTCCATCAGGTCATGCCAGCGGCGCGCCAGGTCGTCACGCGTGGCCACTTTGATGACGGGCACGGGCGCGAGGCCATATGGTGTGCCGCGGCCCGTAGTAAAGACATGCAGGTTCATGCCGGCTGCCACCTGCAAGGTACCGCAGATGAAGTCGGAGGCCGGCGTGGCCGCATAAATCAGGCCTTTTTGCTTGAGCTTTTCGCCCGGTGGTAGTACGCCGGAAATCGCGGCAGAACCGGATTTGACGATCGAACCCATGGCCTTCTCCACGATATTCGACAGGCCGCCCTTCTTATTGCCCGGCGTGGTGTTGGCGCTGCGGTCCACGCCGCCCCGCTTCAGGTAATTGTCGTACCAGGCCATTTCGCGGATCATCGCTTCGGCCACTTCGGGCGTGGCGGCACGGGAGGTGAGCTGGTCGATACCATCGCGTACTTCTGTCACTTCCGAGAACATCACGCTGGCGCCGGCTCGCACCAGCAGGTCCGTTGCGAAACCCACCGCAGGGTTGGCGGTCACGCCGGAGAAGGCGTCGCTGCCGCCGCACTGCACACCCACCACCAGTTCGGATGCAGGCACCGTCTCACGGCGGCGCTGGTCCAATACCTTGAGGCGCTCTTCTGCCTGCGCCATGATGGAATCGATCATGGAGTTAAAGCCGATATGGGCGGCGTCCTGCAGGCAGACCACGGGTGCATCCGCGTCCATGCTGCCGTTGATCGGGATGGTCCCGCGCGGCATCAGGCGCTGCGGCTGCAGCTTTTCGCAGCCAAGGCTGACGATCATGGCCTGGCCGCCGAAGTTCGGATTAAGGCTGATATTGCGTAGCGTTCGGATCGGGATCACGCCATCGGGCGCATCAATCGCCACGCCGCAGCCGTAGCTGTGCTCCAGCGGCACCACGTCTTCTACATTGGGATATTTGGGTAGCAGCTCCTTGCGGATGCGCTGGGCCGCATGTTCAACCACGCCGGCCACGCATTGCACGGTGGTGGTGATGGCCAGCAGGTTGCGGGTACCGACGCTGCCATCCGGATTGCGATAGCCTTCAAAGGTAAAGCCTTCCAGCGGCTCCATTGGTGGCGCAGCGCGCGTCGCAATGGGCAGGTTGTCGAGGGAGCGCGCTTCCGGCATTTTGACCAGGGCTTCGCTGACCCAGCTGCCAGCAGGGATCGCTTTGGCGGCGAACCCGATGCTCACGTTATAGCGACGGATCGGATCGTCTTCCTTGAAATCGACCAGGGCGACCTTGTGCCCTTGCGGAATTGCGTCCTTCAAGAACAGGCCGCCGTCCAGTACCGTGCCACTGGTCAGGCCGCCGTCGTTGACCACGATGGCGACATTGTCGTTGTCATGCATTTTGATGATGCGCGGGTGGGGAGCGTTCATAAGTGTTTGATTTGTATAGATATTGTCACTTCAACATGAAATGCCCGCGACAAGGGCATGCTGCATTGCTTTTAAAGCAGTATGGCGCAAAAAAATCATTTTGGCTAGTCCAGATTGCATATTTGGTCTGACCGCTTTAGAATACCATCAGACCACCCCGACGAACCTGACCTGGGTCCCTCCATGTGTGCCGTTGCGAAGAAAACTGCTGAACCGGCAGCCCCGGAAACGCGCCTGTACCGCCAGGTCGCCGACAAAATCGAGGCCATGATTGCGCAAGACGGCGTTGCCGCAGGCGAGCGCCTTCCCTCCGAGCGTGAACTGGCCAGCCGCCTGTCGGTCAGCCGGGCCTCGCTGCGTGAAGCCCTGATCGCGCTTGAATTGTCCGGGACAATTGAAGTGCGCGGAGGCTCGGGCGTCTATGTCAGCGCCAGGGCCCAGCAAGCCGCCGCCCTGCCGGAAGCAGGCCCGGGACCGTTTGAAGTCCTCTCTGCCCGCCGCATGATCGAAGCCGAGATGGCGGCCATTGCCGCGCGCGTGGCGACGGACGGCGCCATCGACGCCATTTTGCGCGCCGTCGAAGAGATGGAACGCCAGCACGACAACTACGCCACCAATGAGACCCTCGACCGCAATTTTCACCTTGCGATTGCCAACGCCACCGGCAACAGTGCCCTGGTCGGCGTGATGAATTACTTGTGGAACCAGCGCGGCCGCCTGTGGCACAAACTGAAAGAACACTTCCAGACCGAAGAACTACGCATGGAAACCTTAAGCGACCACCGTCGCATATTCCAAGCCATCGCCGCGCACGACCCCGCAGCGGCCCGGCAGGCCATGCGTGCCCACCTAGAACGCGTTACCCGAACTTTTTCCAGAGGATAGAAATGCATCAACGCTTGAAGATCTGCCTTGGCCTGCTCGTTTCAGCATCCATTCATTTGACTGCAGGCGCCGCCGATATGCGCCTGATTTTGGTGGGCGACTCCACCATCGCTCCCAACAGCGGCTATGGCAACGCCCTATGCGCCCGCTTTAAACCCAGCCTTGAATGCATCAACTCGGCCAAGGGTGGTCGCTCGACCAGCTCTTACCGCGCCGAAGGACTGTGGGACGGCGTGCTGCAGGCGGTACGCGACGCCAAAGGGACGCCTACCTATGTGATGATCCAGTTTGGCCATAACGACCAACCAGGCAAACCGGGCCGCTCGACCGACCTGGCCACTGAATACCCGCAGAACCTGGCGCGCTATGTGAAAGAAGTGCGCGAACTGGGCGCCACGCCGATTCTCGTCACGCCGCTGACGCGCCGCTCCTTCAAGGGCGAGTATGTGCACAACGACCTGGCCCCATGGGCAGGCGCAACCCGCCAAGTAGCGGCCGAACAGAAGGTGGCGCTGGTGGACTTGAATGCCGCCAGCCTGGCGGCGGTGCAGGCGATGGGCAGTGTGGATGCAGACACGCTGGCGCAGGAACAACCACCTAGCCCCAAGTTCGACCGTACCCACCTGGGCGAAAAAGGCAGTGCCGTTTTTTCCGCGATTATGGTCAAGGAACTGAGCCGTGCCGTTCCCAAGCTGGCCCCGCAATTCAAAGGCTAACCTATGTTTAACACCTTATTGACCCGTCGTAGCTTGCTTAAAGGGGCAGCTGCTGCCGGCGCGACCGCTGCCCTGCCGGCCCACGCAGGTTTGTCTGGCGATCCATGGCTGGTTGCTGACGCCATCGTCAATCGCCTGCAGAAGCCCCTCGTTTTCCCCAAGCGTGATTTCGTTGTCACCAAATTCGGCGCCAAAACCTGCAAGACCCAGAAAGTGAAGGCCTGGGTATCGCATGAAGGCCAAGAGATGCTGCCTTCCCCTGTCGACAGTGCGTTTGACTGTTACGCCGCCATCAAGGCTGCCATTGAAGCCTGTGCCGCTGCTGGCGGAGGTCGCGTCCTCATTCCCAAAGGGGACTGGTATATCGCCGGACCAATCGTTCTGCGCTCGAACGTGCATGTGCATTTGCAAGCTGGCGCCCACCTGTACTTCTCACAGAAGCCAGAACACTATGCGAAGTATGGGGACTACGACTGCGGCCAGAACGGCAAGCTGTCCCTGTCGCGCTGGCAGAGTAACGACTGCCTGAATTACTCGTCGATGATCTACGCCTACAACGAGAACAATATTGCCCTGACCGGTGAAGACTGGACTTCCGTGCTCGACGGACAGGGCGGCGTGCCCTTCAATGGCGAAGGCGACTGCTGGTGGACCTGGAAGGGCAAAACCCGAACCATCAACTCCGTTGGCCAATCAAATACGCCGAACCTCAAAGCGGGCAAACTGACGCAGGTCGCCCCCAATCCGCTCAACGAGCCTTTGTCCAAGGTGGCGCCTTGGCTGGGCGAGGAGGAGCGCAAGCTCATCGAAGGCGACGGCAAGAAATGGAGCCAGGATGAACAGTACCTGCCTGCCCTATCGGAAGCCAATGTGCCACTATTGGAGCGCAAGTTTGGCAAGGGCCATACCCTGCGCCCACCGATGATTCACCTGATCAGCTGCTCCAATGTGCTGCTGGAAGGTTACCACGTCATTAATACGCCGTTCTGGCAACACCACCCAGTCCACTGCCGCAACCTCGTCATCCGCAAAGTACACGCCGAAAGCCTGGGGCCCAACAACGACGGGTTTGATCCCGAAGCTTGTGACCACGTGCTGGTTGACCAGTGCACCTTTGATACGGGCGACGACTGCATCGCCATCAAAGCGGGTAAGAACCGCGATACCCAATTCGGCCCTTCCCAGAATATCGTCATCCAGAACAGTGTCATGCAAAGCGGCCACGGGGCCGTCACCCTGGGTTCTGAAATGGCAGGCGGAATTGAGAACGTATTCGCGCGGGACCTGATGTTCGAGAATATCCACTGGGAGACCGAACCGCTCAATACGGCCATCCGCATGAAGACCAACATGAACCGTGGCGGCTACCTGCGCCATTTCTACGCCAAAAACATCAAGATCCCGAACGGCGTGCAGATCAGCCCGTCGTTCTACTCGTCCCTACCCGGTTCGCCCATCGCCTCAAAAACGGTGGCGACGGCGGCAGGCGCTGTGATCACCTTTGATTGTGACTATGTGCCCGCTGCCGATACCGTGCGCGTGCGGCCGCCGCAAGTATCAGACATCCATATCTCCAATGTCACCGTGGGCAATGTCAGCAAAGGCGGAAAGACTGGGTCCTGCTATCAGGCCGTTGTGATCCTGGGCCCAGTGGCGTCGGACTACAATGGTCCGCAGCCCATGCCGGTGGTAATGCCCGTTCGCCGCGTGACGATCAAGGACTGCGACTTTGGGAACCCGGTCAATGCCGAAAACCCGCTCTATTTGTACAACGTGCAGGACATGAAACTGGAGAATGTCACCATTTCCGGCAAGCGCATGGACGCCATACTGTCAGCCTAATCTACAGGACCATTGTGAAACTCAATCCCACCCAAATCGCCCTTGGCGCCGCCCTCTTCCTCGCACTGTGCAGTGCGCAAGCAGAGGGCCCCTACCGCAACCCGGACAATAAGAACCTGAATGACATCAGCGAAGGAACCTATCCCATTCCCTACAAGCTGCCGCAAGTGGCAGAAGTGACGGCTGCGCTGCAGCGCATCCGGGGCTATATGGACAAGGTCACGCCGACCCGCATCGTCGACAAGAAAACCGGACAACCCATTACCGACCTGGCCAAGCCGGTGGCCAGCGCCATCATCGAACCAAGCAAAGGCGACTTTGGCATCCTGGTCTACGAAATGGGCGTGGTGCATGCTGGCCTGATCAAGGCACGCCAGGTCACTGGTGACGCCAGCTTCACCGCCATGACAGAGCGCCACCTGAACTTTGTCGCCGCGGCCCAGCCCTATTTCGAGCGCCAGGAAGCTGCCTTCAAACTGGAGCGCAATAACAGCTTCGCGCGCCAGATCGACCCACGCGCGCTGGACGATGCCGGTTCGATGTGCACGGCCCTGATGCGGGCGCGGAATAACAAGATCGGCCCTGACCTGTCGGCCAATATCGCCAAGTGCACCGACTGGGTGGCAAACAAACAGGTGCGCCTGCCCGACGGCACGCTGGCACGCAACCGCCCACAAGCCTGGTCTCTGTGGGGCGACGATGCCTATATGGCGATCCCGGCGCTGGCCGAAGCGGGTCGTTATGATGACGCCGTGCTGCAGTCCCTGAACTTGTCCAAGTACCTGTTCAACGAACAAAAGGGCATTTACGCGCATGGCTGGAATGCCGACAATCCGGACGCACCACGCTTCTATTGGGCGCGCGCCAATGGATGGCAAGTGCTGGCCATGTCGGACCTGCTCGATGTACTGCCCAAGACCCATCCTGGCTATCCGAAGGTGCTGGCGCAGCTGCGCCTTGCGCTGCGCGGTATCGCCGAATACCAGTCAGGTGCGGGCCTGTGGCACCAGATGTTGGATCGTAATGACTCCTACCTGGAGACCTCTGCAAGTGCGATGTTCACCTATGTGTTTGCCCACGCGGTCAACGAAGGCTGGGTCAAGCCAAGCACCTATGGCTCCATCGCGCAGGCAGGCTGGAATGCCCTCTCAGCCAGGATCAACGCCGAAGGCCAGGTAGAAGGCACCTGCGTTGGCACCACCTTTGCCAGCGACCAGGCCTATTACTACAACCGCCCCACCAGCGTACATGCCCTGCACGGCTATGGCCCAGTACTGCTGGCCGGCGCCGAAATGATCCGCCTGCTAAAGAATCCGAAGATCGCCATTGAGTATCGCGTGCGGACTTACCACTATATGGATAAATCCAGCAAGACGGATTATCGCGAACATTAAACGGGGTGCGGCGCTTGCGACCGCCCCGCCAACACCCTGCAGACGGGCCGCCTATCAGCAATGACAGGCGGCCTTTTTCATCTTCCCGGCCACTTCGCGTAACGCTGCAAGGCCTTCAATGGGCCTGCATTGAACCAGCTATAGCCATTGCGGCGTTCTTTGCTGATTTCGTTGACGTCTTCGTGGATGGTACGATCGCGGTCTCCAAAGATCGGCTTCATCGTCTCAATGTCGTAGTAGCGCGACCAAATGGGGCCGGCGCCTGGTTTTTTCATTAGTATCCTGCCCGTTTGCGAATCCGGAGCGCTAAATTCAAACCCTCGTATAGCCGTCTTCTCTAGCCATGCAATGCCGGCATGGACTGCCGCCTTGAGCTCTGGCGACGGATCGGGCAGCTGCATCAGGATCGTGAGCATTTGAGCCGTCTCGGTACTGCTCAGGGCAATCGGTTCAAAATTGCGGGCACCAACCGGTGCCAGGGTCAAGGCGTCGTGCTGTTGGCACCAACCCGTTTTGACGCCCTTGACTTCGATCTGCATGGCCAGCACGAGCTTGATGATTTTATCCGCCGCTGCCCCTGCTTCCAACGCCAGTGGTTCCGGCACAAAGGAAAAATCTCCACGGCGACTGGCGACCTTGATGAAGAATTCAAGGACTTGGCCGAGCGCGTTGTCATTGATGGTGATGGCGTCATGGTAGCCACCCTGCAGCGGGTAAACTTGCGGCAGGCCGCCATTCGGATATTGGCTGTTGAGCAGGTAGCGTACGCCTTTGGCAAAGGAAGAACGATAGACCCCTGCGGCCGCCGGTGACGCCTGGCCCTGAACCTTCGCAAGGAAATACAGCTCCGTCGTCGTAGCGTCATTATCAATCGTCCCGACGAAGTTGGATGACTCCTTGTGCGCCACTTCGACAGCGACATAGTGTTGTCCGCGCAGCCGCGGTGGCGCGCTGCGGTCCACATTCTTGCCCCAGCCGCCAGCCGGTGTCTGGAAACTGACGATGTTGTCAGCCACGCGCAATGCATCCGGGCTGCCATACCATCCAGACAGGTGGTCCAGGGGCATGCCGCCATCTTTCGATTTGCTCGCCAGGACCGGTTCTGGAATTGCGCTGTTCGGCCGTTCTGCTGCCAGCGCTGTCCTTTCGGCCGCCAATGCCGCCTGGTCGGCTGCCAGCATTGCACGGGACCGCGCCAGGTACTGCGCCCATTCCGGCTTTTTCTCTCCACCCTCAGCATCAATCCGGGCTTCGCTTAAAGAAGGCGGCGTTTCCATTTCGCGCAGTCGCTTGATCCGCACCGCCATATAAGGCCGGCCAGGCAGCGCAATGCTGCGCCCCTGCGTATCAGCGAAGAAGTACTGACCTTGCTGCTTGATTTCAAATGTACCGGGCACGCGTTCAATGGTCATATTCCATGTGTCGATCACCTCAACCTGGAATTTCATGCCGTCCTTCAGGCCGGTCTTGTGCAGCATGAATGGCCAGTTCGTGGGCGTCTGCTTGCCAAAGTAACCAAGGTAGTACTGGCCATGTTTGCCTGCGAAGGGATAGTCCTGCCACTTGTCGATCGGCTCCAAGCCTTCCGCCGGGCTCTGGCTGAGGATCTTGCGGAAGAAGGCCAGGCGCTCCGGGCTCTGGCCGCGCAATGTGCCACCGCGCGCCAGCCAGACCATGCCATTGGGGTCTTCATAGGTTTCGCTGTGCCCCACATAGGTCCCGGCGATGGCGCCTTCCCAGAAGCGCAACACCATCTCCTCCGGCGTCAGCTGGCCCCAGCGGCGACTGAAGTTGCCCTCATACTTGACCTCGTCATACACGACGGGCTTGTTATAGGCGTCGCGCATCAGGACGGCGCGTTCAAAGTCTTCAGCAATGGCACCGCTCTGCACACTCACATGGGTGACCCAGGGCTTGGTGTGGTTGTAGAACACGAAAGCATTGTGGATCGAGCGCAAGTGCTGGTATGGGTCGCTTGCCTGCACCGTCTGGAAGTAACTGTCCCACTCCGGCATGGTCTTCGCCTTCAGGAAGTCAAACTCATTGGCCATCGACCACCAGACATTGCGGTAGGCGGCCAGCCGTGCTACCACATACTTCAGGTAGCGCTGGTTGACGGCATCGGGCAAGCTGTCAAAGCCCCAGTAGCCTTTGTCGTACGGGTGGAACAGGATCAGGTCTGCCTCAATACCCTGGTCGCGCAAGCGGGCCACGCACTGCTCCAGGTTGCGGAAGAAGGCTGGATTGAAGCGGGTGAGGTCCCAGGACTTGGGCGGTGTGCCCGCAAACGGAAAGCGCGGCGGCGGGTTCTTCACATCGTTATTCGGGAAGACCGCCATGCGGATTTTGTTGAATGGCGACTTGGCCAATGTGGCCAGGGTTTGTGCTTGCAAGGCCTCGGTCTGGTGGGTCCAGGCGTAGCTGGTGGTGCCCACTTGCCAGAACGGCGAGCCGTCGGCATACGCAAAATGATACGTATTCTTAACGCCCACCGGGCCATGGTTGCCGGCGCTGGCCGCGACCACATCGACCTGGCCAGTTTTGCCATTAAGCTCAGCGCGGTTGCTCTGGGTCTCATAGGTCCACGCACCAATCTGGTCAGGCATAAAGCGGATCTTGTACTTGCCGTCTCCATCATAGAAGCCAGCCACCTTGACCACTCGGCTACCCTGGCGGAAGGTCGCCGCCACGTCCACCTCCATGAACGGGTTGCCGGCACTTGGGCCAACCAGTTCAATTTCGGTTGAACCCCAACGTTCAACAGGCGCTGCCTGGGCCAGGGCACTGGCCAGCATCAGTAATACACAACTCAGCAGCTTCACTGGCCAATCTCCTTGTTATACGTCTTGCCGCCGATTTTTACCGCGCGCAGCGAGAGGTCTTTGACATTGTGCGCAAACCAGGGCTCGTCTCCATTGCGCGCGTTTCCAAAATCGGAGTCGCTGATACTGACATTCGACAGCGGCAGGATCCTGGTGCCAGCAGCACCGTTGAAGCTGGATGCGACCGGACCAAGCAGCACGAAGGCCTGATAGCAGGAATAGGCGCCATCCGTTGTTTTGACATTGCCTACCCTGACATTGGATATGTGAACGTCTGATATCGATGGGGGACGATTGCGCACGGCATCGTCTGCTGGCGCATAGTCGCAATCGATGGTGATGACGGCGCCAGCGCTGGTCGAGACGGTTTTGCCAGCAAGGTCGGAGCCAGGCAGCATTCTGTAAGAGCGCCCACGCGTTTGCACGCCGTTAGGCAGCGTCACATCGCGCACGTAGAAGTGGCGCAGGTAGCCGCCACGATTCATATTGGTCTTCATGCGGATGGCCGTGCCGAGGGGGTTGGTCTCCCAGAAGGCATTGCGGAATTCGATCTTTTGCGCGTAGATGTGATCAATCCCGCCACCCATCTCACTGCCAAGGGTCACGCCGCCATGGCCGCTGTTCATGACGCAGTTCTGGACGACCATGTTTCGCGTCGGTCCAAATTGCGTGTCGCGGTTCTTACCAGACTTAATGGCGATGCAGTCGTCGCCCGTATTGAACCAGCATCCATCCACCAGGATGGTGTCGCAGGACTCCGGATCAAAACCGTCCGAATTGGGGCCCATGCTCTCCATCCGCACTTTGGAAAAGTGGATATTGCGCGAATTGATAGGATGGTGGATCCAGCACGGTGTGTTCATTACCTGGTAACCCTGCATCAGCACGTCCGTGCAGTCGATGAACTGGATCATGCTGGGGCGCAGGGTATGGCCAAGGCCGAAAATGCGCTTTTCCAGCGGCACGCCGGCCTCGGACAGGGCCGGCAGGAATTTGTCGTCGGCGCGCCAATTGCTGCG
>JACXTT010004117.1_pt1 | contig 21753 bp, 20 predicted proteins | sample 9270951 | NCBI WGS metagenome assembly JACXTT01 (sample SAMN15532306, study PRJNA645909) | rock metagenome | isolation source: weathered quartz diorite | place: Puerto Rico | collected 2017-06-21
TTCATCGACGGGCAGAACATCGTTACGCGGCCCGACCAGGCGCGCATCGTCACGGGCTGGGAGACGCTCGTCGTCTTCGACTCGCAGTTCAAGCTCAAGTTCGACGGGCTCGCCGAGACGATCGAGGCGAACAAGAAGGCCGACGTCTGGACGATCCGTGTCCACGACGGCATCGAGTTCCACAACGGCAAGACGCTCGGCGCGGCCGACATCCGCTACTCGCTGCAGCGGCTCGTCAACAAGAAGCTCGGCCTCTTCGGCGGCGCGGCGCTCTCGTCCCTCGACCCCGCGCGGATCAAGAAGATGGACAAGCGCACCGTTCGCTGCACGCTGAAGCAGGCGGACGGCACGATCCTCGACGCCCTCGGCCAGTACATCGCCGGCATCGTCCCCGTCGGCTACAGCCCGACCGCCGTCGGCAAGGCCAAGCCCAACATCGGCACCGGGCCGTACAAAGTGCAGAGCTTCACGCCGGGTCAGCAGAGCGTCCATGTGCGCAACCCGAACTACTGGCGCACCGGACAGCCCTACTTCGACAAGGTCGTGATCATCGACTTCCCGGACGACACGGCCCGCGTCAACGCCTTGCTCGGCGGCCAGGTGGACGCGATCACCGACGTGCCGCCGGCGCAGGTGGCGATCGTCAACGGCCACTCGGGGACGAAGGTGCTGGAGTCGCCGAGCGCCGCCTGGACGCCGATCTGCATGCGCGTCGACGCCCCACCGTTCAACGACGTCCGTGTGCGGCAGGCGATGCGGCTCATCGCCGACCGCCCGCAGATGGTGGCGCAGGCGCTCTCCGGGCACGGCCACATCGGCAACGACCTGTATGCGCCGTTCGACGAGGCGTACGCGAAGTCGCTGCCGCAACGGCACCAGGACATCGAGAAGGCGAAGTCGCTGCTCAAGGCGGCGGGCCAGTCGAACCTGACCGTCGACCTGCAGTCGACGAACGGTGCACTCGGGATGAACGAGGGCGCTCAGGTCTTCGCGCAGCAGGCGAAGGCGGCCGGCGTCACGGTCAACGTCAAGATCCTCGACAGCGGGGCGTTCTACGGTGACCAGTACCTGAAGTGGGCGTTCTCGACCGACTTCTGGGGTTCGCGCAACTACCTCTCACAGGTGGCCGCGGGCAGCGTTCCCACCGCGCCCTACAACGAGACGCACTGGCCGGACACGGCTCACCAGAAGTTCCTGTCGCTCTACAACCAGGCCAGGACCACGGCTGACCGGAAGAAGCAGGCGAAGATCCTGCTCGACATGCAGACGATGGAGTACGACGCGGGCGGCTACATCGTCTGGGGCTTCAGCACGCTGCTCGACGGCTACGCCACCAAGGTGAAGGGGCTCAAGACCGGCGACAAGGGAGTCCTGCCGCTCAACGCGTTCGGTCATGGCTACCGGACGATCTCGTTCGGCTAGACCGGAAAGGGTGGCGCGTCGTCAACGGCGCGCCACCCGCTCGTCCGCACCTGGACGAAAACACCCCGACGGCGTAGCGTCGGCATCGTGAGCTCGGGCGCCGCAGCCGTCGCGGGAACATTTGCTCGGCTACGCCCTCGCGGGATCCCGGGGTTCATCGCCCGGCGGATCCTCCTCGGCGTCGTCACGCTGTTCCTCGTCTCGATCGTCGTCTTCGCCGCGACGCAGACGCTTCCGGGAGACACGGCCCGGGCGATCCTCGGTCGCACAGCGACCCCCGACTCGCTCGCAGCGTTGCGCAAGCAGCTCAACCTGAACGAGCCTGCCGTCAAGCAGTACACGCACTGGCTGGGCGGCTTCGCGAGGGGCGACTTCGGCCATTCGCGGGTCGGAACCAATCCGCCTGTCACGGAGGTGATCGGCAAGCGGCTCGAGAACTCGGCCGTGCTCGTCCTCATCGCCGGGCTGATCAGCACGCCGCTGGCCATCGCCCTGGGGGCGGTCAGCGCACGCCGGCGCGACGGACCGTTCGACCACGCCGCCTCGATCGTCATGCTCGCGCTCGCGGCGCTGCCCGAGTTCGTCGTCGGCATCGCGTTCGTCGTCCTCCTCGGCACGACAGTGTTCACGGTCTTACCCGCGGTCTCGCTGATCCCACCGGGCGACTCGCCGTGGTCGCACCCACGCGAGCTCATCCTGCCCGCGCTGACGCTGATCGTCGCAGTGTGTCCCTACACGGCTCGGATCATGCGCGCCTCCATGGTCGAGGTCCTCGAGAGCGACTACGTCGAGATGGCGCGGCTGAAGGGGATCCGCGAGCAGCGCGTGGTCTGGCGGCATGCCGTCCCCAATGCGATCGCGCCGACCATCCAGGTGACCGCGCTCAACCTCGCCTATCTGGCCGGCGGGATCGTCGTCGTCGAGTACGTGTTCGGGTACGCCGGCATCGGCTCCGGGCTGGTCGACGCGGTCCACAACCGGGACGTGCCCGTGGTCCAGGCCCTCGCGATGCTGATCGCGGCCGTCTACATCGTCCTCAACGTGATCGCCGACGTGGCGGCGATCCTCGTCAGCCCGCGCCTGCGGACGTCGCTGCAATGAGCGAGACCGTCGCCGCCCCGCCGCCCGTCGAGCTCGCTGCGCCGTTCCAGCGCCGTCCGCTCGTCGTGCTCACCCGCCGGGCCTGGCGGCAGTGGCGAACCAGGATCGGCGTCCTCCTCGTCCTGCTGCTCGTCGGCACCGCGCTGATCGGACCGCTGTTCGCGCCGCATTCGCCGTCCGGGTTCGTCGGCGTCCCGTACTCGAAGCCGGGCGGCGCCGCGAGCCTCGGCACCGACAACCTGGGTCGCGATGTGCTCAGCCGCTTCCTCTGGGGCGGCCGCTCCATTCTCGGTCTCTCGCTCGCCGCCACGGCGATCGGTCTCGCGCTCGGGGTCATGATCGGGCTGGTCGCTGCCTACTCACGGTCGTTCGTGGACGACGTGCTGATGCGAGGCATGGACGTCATCCTCGCCTTCCCTTCGATCGTGTTGGCCCTGGTCGCGGTAGCAACAGTTGGCCCCAAGCTCTGGTTGATCGTCCTCGTCGTCGGCTTCACGACCATGCCGCGCGTGGCCCGCGTCACCCGCGGCGCCGCGCTCGAGGTGGTCGAGCGAGATTTCGTCCGCGCGGCCGAGGCGATCGGGGAGTCGCACCGCAAGATCCTGCTGGGAGAGGTCCTTCCCAACGTGACGAGCCCGTTGATGGTCGAGACGAGCCTGCGGCTGACGTACTCGACCGGGCTGATCGCCGGGCTCAGCTTCCTCGGCTTCGGCCTGCAACCGCCGGCTGCCGACTGGGGGCTGATGATCAACGAGAACCGGCAGGCGCTGACGGTGCAGCCGTGGGGCGTGGTCATGCCCGTGATCGCGATCGCGCTGCTGACGATCGGAACGAGCCTGATCGGCGACGGCTTCTCGCGAGCGTCGGCCGGCATCGAGCGGAGCGGGGGCGATTGACGTGGCTGACAGGCCGGTCCTCGAGGTCGAGGGGCTCCGCATCGAGGTCGAAGGCCGCGGCGTCGACATCGTCGAGGACGTCTCGTTCCACATCGCCGGCGGCGAGGTGCTGGGGCTCGTCGGCGAGTCGGGCTCCGGCAAGACGACCGTCGGCCTCGCGCTCCTCGGGCATACGCGCCGCGGCGCGGCGATCGGCGGCGGCCGCGTCAGCATCGACGGCCGCGAGATCCTCGGGTTGCCGCACCGCGTGCTGAGAGAGCTCCGCGGCAAGACGGTCTCGTACGTGCCGCAGGACCCGGGCGCCGCGCTCAACCCGGCGATCCGCATAGGCATCCAGCTGACCGAGACGCTCGAGGCGCACGGCTTCGGCGCCTCCGCCGCCGATCGGAAGGCGCGGATGCAGGAGATGCTCGCCGAGGTGCTGCTGCCGGGCGACGCCTCGTTCCTCTCCCGCTACCCGCACCAGCTCTCAGGCGGGCAACAGCAGCGGGTCGGGCTGGCGATGGCGTTCGCCTGCCGGCCCCGCGTGATCGTCCTCGACGAGCCCACCACCGGTCTCGACGTCACCACGCAGGCGCACGTGCTCAAGACCGTGCGCATGCTGTGCGACGCACACGGCGTCGCTGCGCTCTACGTCAGCCACGACCTCGCCGTCGTGGCGACGCTCGCGAACCGCGTCGCGGTGATGTACGCGGGCCGCATGATCGAGGTCGGCCCCGAGCGCGTCCTCTTCCGCTCCTCGGCGCATCCGTACACGCGCCGCCTCGTCGAGGCCATTCCCGAGATGTCGGGGCAGCACGCGCTCGAGGGGATCCCGGGGACGGCGCCGCGGCCGGGCCAGCGGCCGAAGGGCTGCTTCTTCCAGCCGCGCTGCACGCTCGCAGTCGAGCAGTGCGCGAACGAGTTCCCGCCCGTGACGCGCGTCTCCGACGTGCACGAGGTCCGTTGCTTCCGGAGCGCTGACGTGCTCGCCGAGTCGATGCGCGACCGGCGGCCTGCCGTTCCGACGACCCCTGCAGGAGACGTCGATTCGCTGCTCAGCCTGCGCAATGTCAACGCGTCATACGCGAACAAGCCGGTCGTCTTCGACATCGACTTGGTGGTGAAGCCGCGGCAATGCGTCGCGCTCGTCGGCGAGTCCGGGTCGGGCAAGACGACGCTTGCGCGTTGCATCGCCGGCATACACGCGCGCTACACCGGTGAGATCGCGCTGCGCGGCAAGCCGCTCGGCGCCGGCTCCCGCGCTCGCGACTGGACGACGCGGAAGGAGATCCAGTACGTCTTCCAGAGCCCGTACAGCTCGCTCAACCCGCGCAAGACAGTCGGCCAGATCGTCGGGCAGCCGCTGCGCCTGTTCTTCGACCACGGTCGGCAGGAGATGCACGCGCGGGTCGAGCGCGCACTCGAGCGGGTCTCCATCAGTACGTCGGTGATTGACCGCTATCCCCACGAGCTCAGCGGAGGCGAGCGCCAGCGTGTGGCGATCGCGCGCGCGCTCGTTGCCGAGCCGGCTCTGCTCGTCTGCGACGAGATCACGTCCGCACTCGACGTGTCCGTGCAGGCGGCGATCGTCGACCTGATCGCCGAGCTGCAGCGCGAGATGCAGCTCGGCCTGCTGTTCGTCACGCACAACCTCGCCCTGATCCGGACGATCGCCGAGGAAGTCGCCGTGATGAACCAGGGCCGGATCGTGGAGTACGGACCTGTCGAGACCGTCCTCAGCGCGCCGCAGGACTCGTACACGAAGAGCCTGCTCGCCGACACGCCCAGTCTGGAGGCTGCGCTCGCCTCTCCTGTCGGTACCTGATCTCTCGGGCCGGGTCGCGCCCGGTTGCGAGGCCGTTGCCGAGGAGCTCGGTGCCATCCTGGCGGAGAGCCCCGGCTCGGGCGCAGCGTTCGCGGTGTACGAAGGTTCGCGGCCGCTTGTCGACCTCTGGGGCGGCATCGCCGACCGTGACACGGGCACGCCCTGGCAGGAGGACACGATCCAGCTCGTCTTCTCCGGGACCAAGGGGCTCGTGGCGGCGTGCCTTCTCGTACTGCTCGAGCGCGGCGTGCTCGAGCTCGACGCGCCCGTCAGCCGCTACTGGCACGAGTTCGCGGCGTCAGGGAAGGGCGAGATCACCGTGGGACTGGCAGTCTCGCACATGGCGGCCGTGCCCGGGCTGCGCGACGGGTTCGGGGCCGCCGATCTCCTCGACAGCGGCCGGATGGCGGAGCGCCTCGCGGCCGAGGCGCCATTCTGGGAGCCGGGGACGCAGATCGCGTACCACGCGCTCACCTACGGGTGGCTGTGCGACGAGCTCGTCCGCCGCCTCGACGGCCGCAGCACAGGACGCTTCTTTGCGGAGGAGCTCGCCGTGCCGCTCGGTCTCGATCTCTGGATCGGGCTACCGCCGGAGCTCGAAGAGTATGTCGCGCGTCTCACGCCCGCCGACGACTATGGCATCACCTACGTTGGCGACGAGCCCGAGCCGCTGCTGGATGCGGTCTACGGTGGGCTGATGACCGAGTTCCGCTGGAACGAGCCCGCGTTCCACCAGGTAGAGATTCCGGCGGCGAACGCCATCGGCACCGCGCGGTCGATCGCCCGGCTCTACGGCTGTCTCGCCGCCGGCGGCGGGGCGCTCGTGTCGGAGGACGTCGTGCGAGTGGGCCGAGGGGAGCTCGCCCGCGGCATCTGTGCGATCACGCAGCGCCCTTACGCCTTCGGCGTCGGCTTCGAGCTGCAGACCGAGCTCGGCAGGTTCGGCCCGCCGCCGGACGCGTTCGGGCACACGGGATCGGGCGGCTCCTCCCACGGCGCGTGGCCGACCGAGGGCATCGGGTTCTCGTTCGCGATGAACGAGCTGCAGCCCGAAGCGCGCGACAGCCGCGCCCCACGTCTGCTCGCGGCGCTCGCCGAGTCTCTCAACCACTGAGCGCTTTGGCCGCGACGAGTCGGCCTCCGTCGACGGCCCGTCGGAACCGCGCGTAATCGAGCTCGTTGAGGTTCGCAAGATGCCGGCGATCGGCCTGCAGCGTCCTTCGGTACCTCCGGTATATGGCGCGCAGGTTGGCTTCCAGGCCCGGCTCTCGTTCGGCGAGATCGGCAAGGGCGACGATCAGCGGCGGATCGGAGATGAAACGAGGCTCGCCGTCGACGTCGTGGGTCAGTTTCGCCAGGTCGTGCAGCGTGTCGCTCGCGTACGCCCGCGTAGTCAACCGCCTCATCTCCTTTAGTCCGGATCGCGCGTTCTCGCGGCGCAACTCCTCGACCAGCGTGTCGGCGCTCGCTTGGGAGTACCACACCTCGAGATCGCGCCGGGCTGCGAGATCTTGCATCGTCGCGCGGTAGCTGCGCACCGTCGCGAGCACTGCCGCCGTCCGCCCGCGCGGGGCGAACCCTCTATCGCGGGCGGCGATCTCGACGCTCGTCGCCAGCCGTTTCAGGTCCCATTCGAACGGTCCGGGCAACGTCTCGTCGAAATCGTTGACGTCGAAGACGAGATCGCGCTCCGGCGACGCGAAGCCGCCGAATTGAGGAGATGCGCGTCACCGCAGAGCTGGACGCGGAGACCGGTTCGCGGAAGTGGGGCGAGGTCGTTGGCCATGACGGCCGCTGCGCCGCGAAAGAACGCGAACGGGGAGCGGAGCATGCGGCCGTAGCGGATCGGGAGCAGCTCGGGCACTCGAGCTGCACCCTCGGCTTCGAGCAAGCCGACCGGGTCGCGCGCAGCGTCCGGTTCGAGCTCTGCATGCACCTGTCGCGGCACCTTTGCGCGCGCGGCCCGACCGGCCTCGACGCGCTCGAGCACGGTCGGGTGTGGAGTGGGGGCGTCGGCCATGGTGCTAGCGACTGCGAGTCGCTCGGCGCAGCGATTCGGCGAGCAGCAGCCCGACGGCAAGCGGGAGACACCACCACGCGCTCACACCCTCGTGCGCAAGCAGCGCCGTGAGACCGATGGCGATCGAGACCGATCCGGCGAGACGCCAGTCGTCGCCGACGATGAAATCCCACCAGAAACGGCCGAAGGCGCGGACGTGGTTCACGCCTGCGCCGCGACTCCGGTGGGCCGGAGCAGGTGCTGGCGGCGAAGCACACGGACGAGAACGAGCGAAAGGAGTGCGAAGAACGCGAGCACGCCGAGCAGGGAGAGCTCGTCGCCGGGCCAATCGACCCCGGCGCCCTCGGCTGCCCAGAAGCAGCCGAACGTCGTCAGCATCAACCCGACCGCGAACTTGATCGTGTTCTCGGGCACGCGCGACAGCGGGGCGTGCGCCAGCACGCCGGCTGCGATCACGAGCGCGAGCGCTGCGCCAGCCCCGGCGGCGGCCAACCCTAGGTGGTGCTGCGCGCTGCCGAAGGCGATGACGATGAAGACGACCTCGAGGCCCTCGAGCAGCACGCCCTTGAACGCGACCGTGAACGAGTACCAGTCCAGCCCGGCGCGGACATCCGTCCCAGCTGCGGCGGCCTGCTCCCGCTCGACGCGGAAGATCTCGTCCTCGTCGTGCAGCGCCTTGTAGCCGCTCGCGCGCAGGATCGCCTTCTTCAGCCACTGCAAACCGAAGGCCAGCAGCAGCGCGCCGACGACGAGGCGCAGGGAATTGATCGGGATCTGCTGGAGGGCCGGTCCGAGCGCCGCCACCAGCGCTGCCAGTACGACTCCTGCCGCCGCAACGCCGATCAGCGTCGAGCGCCAGCCGCGGACGACGCCAACGCCGAGGACGATGGTCAGGGCCTCCACCATCTCGACGGCGCTTGCGAGAAACGCGCCGAGGACGATCAGTGTGGTGCCCGCGCTCAGGGCCGAGGTCCCGTGACGGGCGAGATCAGCACTTCCCGATCAGATGCGGCGTTCGGACGAGGCTGCGAGGGCATCGTGTACGAGCAGCTGGAAGTGCTGGATCAGGTGCTCGCTCGTCAGGAGCAAGCGTCCGCGCTCGTTCGCCCCTGACCGCAGCCCGCGGTGCACGGATTCGACGAGGTCAACGTCCTCCTTGCCGACGACGGCGCCGAAGGACGTGATGTCGTCGATGATCTCGTCCGGGGTGCCGGGCGCCCAGAAGCCGTCCACGAACGTGGCCGTGCGGTCGGCGTCGACGGGCTGGAAGACGAGCACGCGGATGTGCGGTGGTCCGGGCAGCGTGTTCAGCGTCCAGTTCGGCCAGATGAAGTGGAACTGGCTGTGGGTGATCTCGCCGGTCGGGTCGTACGGCAGCTCGCGGCCGTTGCTCGACCTGACGGGTGCGTACTGGCTGGATGACCAGCGTGACGCCGTCAGCTGGTAGGCGTCGGGATCGACATCGAGCAGCCGGCTGAAGCTCTGGTGCGCGACCGGGCAGTGGTAGCACTCGAGGAAGTTCTCGACGACGATCTTCCAGTTGGCGTTGATCAGCAGCTCGCGCGAACGGCCCTTGTAGTCGAACATCGCCGGGTCGAGACCGCGGCGGAGGAGCTCGGCGGGCAGGTCTCCGAGCGTCTCTGCGAGGGGCGCTGCGTGGAGGTCGGGGTTGACGAAGACGAGCGAACCCCAGGTGTCGACGAGCACCGGGCGCAGGCTCCAATCGGCGTTGTCGAAGCCCGGCTCGCGCTCGGATCGCGGCGCCTTTCGCAGCGAGCCGTCGAGATCGTAGGTCCATGCGTGGTACGGGCACTGGAGCGTCTCCCGCCGCCCGCAGCCCTGCATCACCTCGTGGCCGCGATGGCGGCAGACGTTGACGAACGCGCGCAGCTCCTCGTCGCGGCCGCGTACGACCACGACTGGCGTCTTGCCCGCGCGGCACGTGAGGAACGCGCCCGGCTCGGCCACCTGCTCGAGCACGCCAGCGTACTGCCATGCTCGCCCGAAGATCCTGTCCAGCTCCAGCTCGAGGACGGCGGGATCCGAGTAGAACGACGCGGGCAGCGTCATCCCGCGCTCGAGCTCCTCGCGCGCCGCCGATGAGATCACGGTCGCCACGGCGAGCACGGTACACGGAGCCATGGGACGGCGTGATGACTTTCCGGTGTCCGAGGCGTCTTTACGATGACCAGCCCGTGAACCAGTCCACCGAACTCGCCATCAGGCTCCGCGGCGCGGTGAAGTGCTACGGCGCCATCACCGCCGTCAACGGGCTCGATCTCGATGTCCCGATGGGGACGTGCGCCGGACTGCTCGGACCGAACGGCGCCGGCAAGTCGACGACGATGCGGCTCCTGACGGCGCAGTCGATCGCCGACGAGGGCGAGATCGAGGTGCTCGGCTTCCGGTTGCCTGCAGAGTCGAAGATGGCCCGGGCGCAGTGCGGGGTGGCGCCGCAGCTCGACAACCTCGATGTCACGTTGACGGTGGCGCAGAACCTCCTCGTGTTCGCGCACCTCTACCGCGTCGGGCGGCACGAGCGGCGCGACGCGATCGAGCGGGCGCTCGTGATGGCGAAGCTCGTCGACCGGCGCGACACCCGCGTCGACAAGCTCTCGGGCGGGATGCGCCGCCGGCTCCTGATCGCGCGGGCGCTCGTCCATCGTCCGCGGCTCGTGCTGCTCGACGAGCCGACTGTCGGCCTCGACCCGCAGGTGCGCCAGGAGCTCTGGGCGCTGATCGACGCGCTCCGCTCCGAGGGCACGACGATTCTCATGTCGACGCACTACATCGAGGAGGCGGAGCGCCTCGCCGACACCGTGATGATCATGTCGCACGGCAAGGCCGTCGCGACCGGCCCGCCGCAGCAGCTCATCAACGAGCATGCCGGCCAGGAGGTCGTCGAGGTCTACGGCTCGCCGGCGCGGCTCGCCGAGGTCGAAGCCGAGGCGGGTGCGGCCGGGCTGAGAACGCGACGAACGGGCACGAGCATCTCGATCCTGGGCGTCGACGGCGCCGGGCCGCCGGTCGAGGGCGAGCGGCGGCCGGCGAACCTCGAGGACGTGTTCGTGCTGCTCACAGGTGAGGAGATCGACTGATGGCGACCAACATCGCCGCCACTTCCACGCGGCGCCTCCACCGGTTCGAGCGCCCCGCGCTGACGGGCGTGCTCGTCCGGGAAGTCGTCAACTTCTCCTCGTACTGGAGGTCCTCGACGTTCTCGTCGACCGTGGAGCCGACCATCTACCTCCTCGCGTTCGGGTTCGGCTTCGGCTCGCTCGTCAGCAGGGTCGCCGGGCGCCCCTACGTCGAGTTCGTCGGGACGGGCACCGTGGCCACCGCGGTGCTGTTTTCGAGCCTGTTCCCGGCCATGTTCGGGACGTTCGTCAAGTACCAGTTCCAGCGCACGTACGACGCGATCCTCGCGGCGCCGGTCGACACGGAGGAGCTCGTCACCGCCGAGGCGCTGTGGATCGCGACACGCGCCGGCGTCTACGGCTGCGTGCCGATGCTCGTCGCGATCGCGTTCGGGCTCAACCCGTCGTGGGGGATGCTCGTCGTGCCGGCGATCGCGTGGGTGTCCGGGTTCGGGTGGGCGTGCTTCGGGATCATGATCGCCGGCTACGCGAAGTCGATCGAGAACTTCAGCTACGTCGTCAGCGCGGTCCTGACGCCGTTGTTCCTGGTGGCCGGGACGTTCTTCCCGATCAGCAACCTCCCCGGCTGGGCGCAGTTCCTCGCCAACTTCAACCCGCTCCACCATTGCGTGGAGCTCGTCCGGCATGGCGCGTTCGGGTTCCGCTGGTGGGATCTCGGGCGCCTCGGGGCGCTCCTCCTGTTCGGCGTGCTCGTGTGGCGGGTCGCGATCCACGCGATGCAGCGCAAGCTCGTGGACTGAGAGGTCTGGCATGGGTCTGGCCTTCCGGCCAGAGCCGATTTTCACCTGCACGCGTACCATCCGACCATGAGGGTACGGCGAAGGCTGGCAGTCGTCCTTGCGGCCGTGGGCGCGGCGTTGGCAGTGCTGACCATCGCCGTTGCAGCGGCGAACCCGGTGGTGGCGGCGCTACGCAAGACAAGCCTTGCGCACAGCTCCGTCGGCCGCCTCAGTGCGGCCTCGAACGTGCCGGGAGTGGGCACTACCACGATCGCCGGCAAGCTCGAGGCGCAGGCGAGCACCGCGCACGTTGTGATGACCGTGTCGTCCGGCAGCCTTCACTACCCCATGGAGGCCACCGTCCTCGTCGAGCAGGGCGATCTCGTTCTCTACCTGCGCTCGCCGATCCTCAAGTCGCAGCTGCCGGCCGGGAAGAAGTGGGTGCGCATCGACCTCCAGAAGGAAGGCGCCAAGCTCGGCATCGACTTCTCCTCGCTGCTCGGCTCGCCGACCGCGCAGTCGACACGGATCGTCGAGCTCGGTGTCGTCAAGACGACCAGCCTGGGACGCGCGACCGTGGCAGGGCAGTCGACCTCGCACTACCGCGTCCGCGTCGACTACGACCTGGCCGCTCGCCGCGCTCCAGCACTCCGGCCGATCATCGCGAAGATCGAGCAGCTCGCCGGTGCGACGTCGCTGAAGGTCAACCAGGACGTCTGGGTCGGCTCCGACGGGCGCGTGCGGCAGCTCCGCTACACGCAACCCGCAGTGTCGAACGGCATCCACTCGACGACGACACAGACGATCACCTTCCTTGCGTACAACGTGCCGGTGAAGATCTCGGCGCCGCCGGCCTCGCTCGTCTACTCGCCCTAGCTCTACTACGTCCTCAGCGAGGCAGGTGCAGCCCGAGGCGCCGCGGGAGCGACGCGACCAGGGCCGTGAGCGCGTCGGCCGAGCCGCCGGCGTCCTCGGCGTCGTCGCGCCGGATGAGTGCCTTGCGGATCACCGAACCGCCGGCCCAGCGCAGCGGCTCGGGCGGGAAGAGCTTGCGGTCGGGCTCGACGATCGGCAACGCGGTCAGCTCGTCGCGGCGGTCGAGCGCGAGCCGCGCCAGGATCTCGCCGCCGAGATAGGACGGGCCGACGCCGTTGCCGGTGAAGCCATAGCCGTGGTGGACGCTACCTCTGCTGCCGAAGATCGGCAGGTGCGTGGGGGAGACGTCGATGGGGCCGCCCCAGGCGTGCGTCACGGCACGGTCCTCGAGCTCGGGGAAGAAGCGGACGAGATCCCCGCGCACGCGCCCGATCACGCGTGGGTCGAGCTCGAGGCGGTTGAGCGTCCGGCCGCCGAAGCCCATGCGACCGCCGCCCCAGCCGAAGGCGATGCGGCCGTCGCGCGTCGTCCGCAGGTAATGCAGCATCGTCCGGCTGTCGCAGACGGCCTCGCCGCCGGTCCACCCGATCTGCTCGATCACGTCCGGAACCGGCTCGGTGAGCACGATGTGGCTCGACGCGACCGCCAGCGCAAGTCGATGGCCGGTAAACCGGGCCGCGGCGGAGTTGACGGCCAGCACGGCCGAGCGGGCGCGGATCCGGCCGCCGGCTGCGTCGGCAGACCCGTCACGAGCGAGTCTCCGCACTGCGGTTCGCTCGTGGAAGCGAACGCCGCGCTCGGCCAGCCGCCGGCGCAGCCCGAGCGCGAGCCGCGCGGGCTGGACGTTCGCCGCCACCGTCAGCAATGCGCCGCCGCCCCGGAACAGCGGTGAGACGCAGCGTTGCCGCACCTCGTCCTCCGTGATCGGGGTCGCTGCCTCGGGCGCCCCCACGGCGCGGCAGGCCTCGACGACATCGTTCCAGTCGCCCACCTGCGCGTCCGACGTGGCGAGGACCATCGTCGGTGCGGCGGTGTACCAAGCGTCGACGCCGTTGGCGTCGCACCAGGCGCCGATCCCACGAACTGCCCTTTCGGACGCGCGGCAGGTCTCCACCGCGCGGGCGTCCCCGACCCGCTCGCGCAGCGTGGGGAGGTCGTCCCAGAGCGTCGAGACGAAGCCCCCGTTGCGGCCGCTCGGCCCGTGGCCGCAGTGACCTGCCTCGACCACGACAACGTCCGCTGCGGGCTCGAGCTCCTTGAGGTGCCACGCCGTCCACATGCCGAGGTAGCCGCCGCCGACCACGAGGACGTCGGCGGTCGTGTCACCGCCGAGCTGGGCCGACGGCTCGATCGGTCCGAAGGCGGCCGTCGCCTCCTCGAGCCACCAGCCGGTTCGTGTGTGCTGCAACGCCGTCGCCACGGCAGCCGATCCTAACCGGGCTTGTAACTGACTGTTACGAGGTCTCGCGGGCCCGCGCGACGTCGATTTGCCGGTGCAGTGCGCGGCGGCGCTGGGATAGCTCACGCTCCCGCTCCTCGAGCCGGCGAAGCTGGTCGGAGGCTGTCTCGTCCGAGACGCCGGTTCCGGCCCGCACGAAATCGATGCGCTGCTGCAATCTCGTGCGGGTGCGCGAGAGCTCTCGCTCGAGTTCCTCGAGCTCTTTGAGGGCGTCCGCATACGGGCTCTCGGGCACGGATGCTGTATCGGCAGGTCGAGGGTTCCGGTTTAACGCAGAAGTCCTCATCCCCAGCGCCAATCGGCCGATAACGGATGCCATGGATCCGGCGAACGAGACGCAGGCGCCCGAGGCCACGGAGGTCGAGGAGCCGACGAACGCCGAGCACGAGGCGGTCGTCTGCTGGCGGCTGAGCCAGATGCTGTCGCTCGGCATCGGGGAGCTCGAGGCCGAGGTGCTCGCCGAGTCGAGCGCCGATCTCGGACTGCTCCGGCGCATCATCGGGCAGGGCTGCCCGCCGCCGCTCGCCGTTCAGATCGTCCTCTGAGACGCTTGCGCGTGGAGCTTCCGCTCGAGCCGGCCGACATGGCTCCAGAGAAGGAGCGCCGCAGCGGGGCCGAGCGTCGCGATCTGCTCCGCCGTCATCAGCAGCCCCGCCCGGGTCTGGTCGGTCGCCCGGGTCAGCCCGAACGGCCGGTCGGTCACGGCGGCGTAGTGCGCGTACAACGGGCCGGCTGCCAGCAACACCTCGGATAGGACCATGCCGGCGAGCAGCGCCAGGGTGGCCAGCGCCGCCCTGCGCCCGACCGTGAGCCGGCGACGGCGCGTCGGGTCGACGATCTGCGTCCAGAGCAGAAAGCCGCCGAGGAAGAGGCTCGCGTGCTCGACCTGGTGGAGGGCGGCATGCGCGAGCGCCGCGTCGTAGGCCGCGGGGATGTGCCAGGCGCCGAGCGAGATCGCCCAGACCCCGAATGACACACGCGGCCTCAGCAGGAACGAGAGAGCGTGCCGCAGCCAGAACATGCGGGCCAGCGGACGGAGCACCGTGCACGGAAGCAGGAAGAACGCGATCGGCCCACGGAGGCCGAGGACGAGAAGGAGCGGCGCGACGTCTCCGATCAGGAGGTGCTGCGCCATGTGAGCGGAAAGCAGCGTGTCGTCGGCGAGCGGGTCGAGCGGCGAGACGAGCGCGAGTGTTCCCGCGGCGACGCCAAGGCCGTAGAGCGTCGCGCGGAAGACTGTTGCGTGGTCCGGGCGGCCACGACTCCGGAGCCGGCGAAACGCGCCCGCATAGAGCACGAGCGCAACTGCCGCGGCGCTGAGCGGGATCGGGTCGAGGCTCCAGGTGTCGGGGATCACCGGCCAGATCATGACGGCCGCCGGCAAAGGGAGGGGGCCGCCGAAGCGGCCCTCTACGAGACTTGGAGGGGCCGGGATTCCGACAATCGCGGCCCCTCGGTCTGGCTTGGGGAGGGGTGGACCCTCGACGCGGTCGTTCCCACTCGGGCGGCCGCGCAAACTCGTTGGCAAGCGAACGCCTCGATGGGCGAGAGGAGGGTTACCCGGCCACCGGGGCGCTGCCTTACCGCCAGGACAAGCAGCTGGTTGTTACCCGACCAGGCGACGGCGAAACCACTGCGGTGCAGGAGCGGCGGATGGCCCCGGGAGGAGTCGAACCTCCGCCCGCAGATTCGAAGTCTGCCGCTCTATCCACTGAGCTACGGGGCCGGGACGTGCACGGTACTCGAGGGCCAACAGAGGTGGCGGACGGGATTCGAACCCGCGACCACCGGGACCACAACCCGGGGCTCTACCAGCTGAGCTACCGCCACCATGCGGCCGCGAAAGGATAGCGCCGGACCGGGCGCGGGCTTGATCCGGGGCCGCCGACGTGTGGAAGGATCGTGCTGATGCGCGTGCGTGCCTCCGTCGCGATTCTCGTCGTCGTCGGCGCTGCGGAGCTGACGTTGCAGCTCGGTCGGGTGGCTGGGCATCCTGCCGCGATCGTCGATCCACGCGTTCTCGCCGACACGGCCGGCGGGCGTTCCGCGCACTTCCTCGTCCGGCTGCGCCGGCAGGCGGACGTCCGAGGCGCGGTGGCTGGCTCTCCGACCAGAGCCGTCCGGGGCACGCGGGCGGTTGCGTCCCTCCGGCTGGCTGCCGCGGGACAGAGCGGCGTCGAGCGGGAGTTGCGCACCCTGCACGCGCCCTACCGGGCGTTCTGGGTCGTGGACGCGATTGCCGTGCACGGCGACAGGCGCGTGGTCGACGCGCTTGCTGCGCGTTCCGACGTCGCCGCGATCGAGGCGGACCGGACGTTCCGCGGCATCGCCCTGGAGAACGGTCACGCCGTTTCCTCCGCCCCTCAGGGTGTGGAGTGGAACATCCAGAAGATCGGCGCACCCGCGGTCTGGGCTCTCGGTTACACGGGCCAGGGCCTCGTCTACGCGAACGCCGACACTGGCGTCACCTGGGATGCGCCGGCCCTCCAGTCGCACTACCGTGGCTGGGACGGCACGGCCGCCGACCACGCCTACAACTGGTGGGACGCCGTACACGGCGACATCAGCGGCAACGGCACCAACCCGTGCGGCTTCGACCTCAGGTCTCCGTGCGACGACAACAAGGTCGGCGGCATCTCGCACGGGACGCACACGATGGGCACCGCGGTGGGAGACGACGGTGCCGGGAACCAGATCGGGGTCGCGCCGGGTGCAAAGTGGATCGCCTGCCGGAACATGGACGAGGGGGCGGGGCGGCCGAGCACGTACATCGAATGCCTCCAGTTCTTCCTCGCACCCACCGACCTGAACGGTGCAAACCCGGATCCGTCGAAGCAGCCGAATGCGATCGGCAACTCGTATCTCTGCCCGCCCGAAGAGGGGTGCTCGGTCAGCAGCCTCCAGACCGCCGTCGACAACGTGCGCGCGGCGGGGATCTTCATGGCCGTCTCGGCAGGCAACGAGGGCCATGGCGGGTGCTCGACGATCATGTTCCCGCCGGCGGTCTACGACTCGTCGACGACCGTCGGCGCGACGGGCGCCGACGATCAGATCGCCGCCTTCAGCAGCCGGGGGCCCGTGACGGCCGACGGCAGCGGCCGCCTGAAGCCTGATCTGGTCGCACCCGGTGTAGACGTCCGCTCCGCGACGGCGTCGGGCTATGCCAGCGCGAGCGGGACGTCGATGGCGTCGCCGCACCTCGGCGGCGCCGTGCTCCTGCTCTGGTCGGCGTTTCCCGAGCTGCGCGGCAACGTCGACGCGACCGAGCAGTTGCTCGAGCAGACCGCCGTCCACCTGACCACCTCGGAGGGGTGCGGCGGCGACGCGTCAACTGCGGTGCCGAACAACACGTTCGGCTGGGGCAGACTCGACGTCTATGCGGCCTACCGGCCGAGGAGGCCCTCGACCCGCCCGACGTCTCGGTCGCCGACATCACGGTGGACGAAGGAGACAGCGGGCGCAAGCTCGCGGTGTTCACGGTCACGCTCTCGCGCGGGAGCAGCCGGCCGGTGACCGTGTCCTATGCCACGCGCGGCTGGAGCGCGGCGGTGGGTACGGACTTCGTGGCCACGTCGGGCACGCTGACGTTCGCACCGGGTGAGCACACGAAGACCGTCTCGGTGCCGGTCATCGGCGACACGCGCCGGGAGCCCGACGAGCAGTTCACGCTCGAGTTGAGCAACCCGCAGAACGCACGACTGGGCCGGGCGCAGGCCGTGGCGACGATCCGCAACGACGACGTCGACCGCACGAAGCCGGTCCTAAAGGGCCTGAAGGTCCTGGTCCGCAAGGTCAGTGGTCGCGGCGCGCTGACCGTCCGGTTCCGCGTGTCGGAAGCAGCGACCGTCTCGTGCGTCGTCGAGCGGCGAAAGGCGCCGTTGTGGCGGCGGGTGGGCTTCTTCCGGAGGCCGGTGGCCGTCGGGGCGAGCGCTCTGGCCGTTCCGTTCCCGGTTTCCCCCGGGGTGTTCCGCGTCCGCTGCGTTCCTCGCGATCGCGCAGGCAACGTCGGCGCGACCGTGTCGGCGCCGTTCTCCGTGGCGTTCTAGACCCGGGCGGCCGCAGCTAGGCGGCGATGCGCTGACGCACCGACTCTGCGACGACGATTACGACGTCGGGGTCGAACTGGGAGCCCGCGCACCGGATGAGCTCCTCGATCGCCGCAGACGAGTCGAGGGGCGGGCGGTACGGGCGCGCGGCCGTCATCGCGTCGTAGGCGTCACATACCGCGATGATCCGCGCGGGCAATGGGATGTTCTCACCGTCGATGCCGTCGGGGTAGCCGGCGCCGTCCCAGCGCTCGTGGGTCGCACGCACGATGTCGCCGATCCGGCGCAGCGCCGGCGATACAGCGAGGATCCGCTGGCCGACCAGCGTGTGCTGGCGGATGAAGATCCACTCGTCCTCGGTGAGAGCCCCCGGCTTGCGCAGGATCTGGTCCGGGACGGCGATCTTGCCGATGTCGTGGAGCTGTGCAGCGCGCTCGAGCTCGTCGAGCGCCGCTCCGGTGACGCCGAGCCGCCGCCCTGCCTCGACCGCCAGAGCAGCCACTCCGCGCGTGTGGCCGAGCAGGGAGGGCTCGCGCTCGTAGAGGGCCTGCAGGAGCACCTCGTGGGGTCGATCGCGCCGATAGTGCTTCTGGTGCTTCTGGGCGTAGAGTCGAGTGTCGGCCTCGCCGAGTGCCTCGCGCGGATCCCCGGCGTCGTCGGGGAGGAACACCGCGCCGAACGACGTCCCGATCTCGAATCCCTCTCCCTTCGCCGAGAGCGCGTCCACGGCAGAGTCGAGAAGCTGATCGACGGGGATGTCGTGGATCGGCGTCAGCAGGCAGAACTCGTCGCCGCCGAGCCGGAAGGCGCCGCCGCCTTGATGGGGCACGGTCGCGAGTCGGATCCCCAGCCGCTGCAAAAGCGCATCGCCGGCAGGATGACCGAACGCGTCGTTGTAGCTCTTGAAGCCGTCGAGGTCGAAGATGACGAGAAGCCACGGCTCGCGCGTGGACGCGGCGGCGAACGCACGGTCGAGCTCATTCATCAACTGTCGGCGGTTGCCGAGGCCCGTGAGCACGTCCGTCACCGCCTCGGTGCGCGTGAGCTCGAACAGCCTTCGGTTCTCGCGGAATGTCAGCGCGAGCCGTACGACCACCGACGCCAGGGTGGCAACTGCGAGGATCAGAGCGAGCGGGTTGAGCCGGTTGAAGTGGTCGAGAACGAGAACGCCGACCGCGATCGCCACGCACGAGGCAGGGACGATCAGCAGCGACCGTCCTTCGACGTCGACCGCGCTCTCATCGCGCGACCGCACCCAGGCGGCGTTCGCGAGCAGGACGAGTGCGGCCGGCCACGCCGCGTCGATGATCGTGCCGGCGACGTACGTGTTCGTCGCCACCTGGTACAGGTAGATGCTGTCGGCCACGGCCATCACGCCCAGCCCGGCGCCGAGGACGAACCACGCGCGGCCTGGGCGCCAGCTCATCAGCGAGAACGCGCCGACGACGAGCGCGAGCAGTAGCGTGTCGCCGAGCGGGTACGCGAGGTTGGTGGCGACGGCAGCCAGGTTGCCGCTGGTGCTCGAGAGGACGGCCTGCAGGACGACTGCGGTGCTGAGTGCGCCGATGCCGAGTCCGGCCGTGATCCCGTCCAGCCAGACCCCTGCCGTCAGCTTGGGCACGCGCGCCCGGATCAGGAGGATGAAGCCGACGTATGCGAAGGGGAACAGCGCGAGGTAGCCGGCGTCGGCGAAGGACGGGAACGGCTGGTTCGGGTCGTTCCCGATCCAGTGCGTGTAGTAGGTATCGCCTGCTGCCCAGGCAGCGATGCCGAGGCTGAGGAGCAGCCAGCCGGTGCGCGCACGTCCGGCAGCCGTCCAGCGACGTGATCCACAGACGACTGCGGCGACGAACAAGAGCCCGTCGTAGAACCAGTTGTCGAGGAAGTGGTCGACCCCCTGGCCGAGGTGTACGACCGTCCGGAACGTGTAGAGGACGACGCCCGCAACAAGGCCGACTCGGGCAGCGAGGAGCGTCGTCTCAGCGCGTCGAGACATCGAAATCCTGATCGGCATCCCTCGTTCGGGTCTTGAGAGCGTGCCGGGCTTTCGTGCACGAATTCCCTGCAAGCGCTGTCCGACGGGGGTCCTACCCTCGCCGCATGACGCTCGGAATCGTGGTGTTCGGCGCCGCATTCCTCGTCGGGCTCGGGCTCGGGACGTCGACCCGTCGACCGCTCGCGGTCGCCGGGGTCGTCCTCGGGTCGTTTCTCGCGCTGCTCCTGGCGCAGACGCACGAGTCCTTCGAGGCCTTCGCGGCGTTCGCTCTCGTCTCGCTCTGCGGCCTCGTCGCCGACAGCGTCCGCGAGACCGTCGGCCTCCTGCTCGGCAGGTAGGGCGCGGGGAGAGCGCATCCGCTCCCGGCCGACGGCCGGGCCGGCGAAGGACCCCCTCGTTTCGCTCTGTCCGCCTCGCGCGCGCGAGCCTCTAGATTTCGCCGTGCCGCGGGTGTGGCGGAACTGGCAGACGCGCCGGGTTTAGGTCCCGGTGGGGCGCAAGCCCCTTGGAGGTTCGATCCCTCTCACCCGCATCGCCGTCGCCGTGTCGGGCTCAACCTGTGGAGACGTTGACACACAGTTGGTGCATCCAGGGACACAGACCCTGGACTGCGCCGATTCTGTGTCGATCTGTCCACAGGTCGGAGGTGGCCGAGCGCGCTAGCCTCCGTCGCCGCCTGACGGCCTCGCCCGCGGGCCCAACGCGCCTGTGGGCGATCTGGCACAGAGACGTCACAACCGGTGACAGACCCTGCGTTTGTGCCGATCACGTGTCGATCTGTCCACAGGTACCGGCTGCGGGAGGCCCACGGTCGTCTGATTGAATGGCCGCCGTGCCCGCCCAGGTGGAGGAGCTCGCCGGAAATCGCGTCCGTTTGACGGTCGAGGTCTCGCCTCACGACCTCGAACACGCCGTCGAGCATGCCGCCTCGGATCTCGCACAGTCCGTCAAGATCCCGGGTTTTCGCAAGGGCAAGGTTCCCCGCCAGGTGCTGCTCTCCCGCGTCGGCAAGGAACGCCTCTACGCCGAGGCGGTCGACAGCCACATCGGCGGCTGGTACTCGCTTGCCGTCGCACGCACGCGCTTGCGGCCCGTGACACGCCCTGAATACGACTTCCAGCTGCCCACCGCCGACGACCAGGCCTGGACGTTCTCGGCCACGGTCGAAGTGCAGCCTCTACCCGAGATCGTGGACTGGACGACGTTGGAGGTGCCGCGCGTCGAGAGCGAGGTGCCCGAAGAGCTAATCACGAGCGAGCTCGACGCCCTCCGTGAATCCGTTGCTGAGCTCGTGCCGGTCACGGACCGCGCCGCGCAGGCCGGAGACGCGGTCGTGGTCGACCTGGTCAGTCCGTCGGGAGAGTCCCAGTCGGACACCGTCGTCGAGCTGGGTAGCGGTCGTCTCGTCGAGGAGGTCGAGACAGCTCTCGTCGGCGCGAAGGCCGGCGAGACGAAGCAGGTGGCCTACGAGCTCGCCGATGACACCACTGCGACCGTCGACGTCACGCTCAAGTCGATCAGCGAGAAGGTCCTCCCCGAGCTCGACGACGAGCTGGCGCGTGCCGCGAGCGAGTTCGACACCCTCGACGAGCTGCGAACGGACATCGAGCAACGGCTGCGCGAACAGATCGAGGAGGAGATCGACGCCGCGTTTCGCTCAGCCGCAGTCGATGTGCTCGTCACCTCTTCGAAGATCGAGCCCGCCGGCCCGCTCGTCGAAAGCCGGACCCGCGAGCTCCTCAACGGCTTCGTGCGTTCGCTCGCGCGCCGTGGCATCACGCCCGAGGCGTACTTTGCCGCGACGGGCGCTTCCGAGACCGCGCTGATCGCACAGCTCCACGGAGAGGCAGCGCTGTCGGTTGCGCGCGAGCTCGCCCTCGAGGCACTGGCGGAGCGTGCCGGGATCGTCATCACCGACGAGGATGTGAAGTCGCTGATCCGCGAGCAAGCCGAGGAGGGTGAAGAGGACGTCGAGAACGTGATCGAGGAGATCTGGGCGCACGGACAGCACGAGGCGCTCCGTGAGGACCTCTGCTTGAGGGCTGCTCTTGACCGGCTGGTAGCCGATGTCAAACCCATCTCGGTCGCCCAGGCCGAGGCCCGCGAGAAGCTCTGGACACCTGACAAGGAAAAGCCCGCCACGGAGACGAAACTGTGGACCCCCGGTAGCAAGGAGCCTGCATGATCCAGAACCACGTAGTCCCGATGGTGGTCGAGCAGACGTCGCGCGGAGAGCGCGCGTTCGACATCTAC
>JACXTT010004118.1_pt1 | contig 21751 bp, 19 predicted proteins | sample 9270951 | NCBI WGS metagenome assembly JACXTT01 (sample SAMN15532306, study PRJNA645909) | rock metagenome | isolation source: weathered quartz diorite | place: Puerto Rico | collected 2017-06-21
CGGTTTTACGTTTGGTGGAAAGCGGCTTTGGTATTTCGCTGCTGCCGCAAAACACGGAAGCAGGTTATAAACTGAACCTAAAGTTTATTCCTTTAGAGGAGGCGCAGGAAATCATCCCGCTCATCATGCTATCAAGAAAGGAAAATGCCAATCCAGCTATGCTGCATTTGCAAAGTCATTTTAAACAAAACAGAATCGCCCTGTCAACAAAATAGTCGCCTAACTAAAAAACAACCGCAGTGGTATAAGCAACCCGGCGAATAATCCCGTTTTGCGAACCCGGTCTCCATTTGGGCGAGAGTTTTAGCACCCGGATGGCTTCATTATTAATAGCAGGAGTAGCGCCTTTTATAACTTTAATGTGGTTTAGCTTTCCCGTTTTTTCAACCACAAAATATAGAATGATGCGTTTCCCGGCAGCGCCTGGAATAGGGCGCAGGTTTGATTTGATAAAAGTTGTTAGCTTTTCCTGCCCGCCAGGGAACTCCGGTAATACTTCTTTAGGTTCGGCAAATACGGCGCTTTTCTTTGTGGAATCTTTTGGTGCGGATGCAAAGGAGTTTTGCGATAGGCAGCCAAAAGCTAAAATTGCAAGGATTGGTAAAAGTTTTATTTTCATATGCACTATAAGGTTAAGAGATTGAAAAGGTTTTAATCTATCGCGTTAAATTCTGCGAACATATTCGCTGTTTCTGTCAGGCTGTTTAAGTTTACATAATCACAAACTTCAGCGTATTCGGTCCATAGCTGATGTACTACCGGATTAGCATGTGCCTGTCGGATTGCATCTGCCGATTGCCATTCAAAAACTTCAATGATGGTTTCGTCAGCAGCTTCCATAATGGTAGGTTCTCTATCAGTCACCAAACCTTCTGCTTTAAGCCTTGGGTGATGGCTTTTGGTAAGCTCTTTTAAAGCCGCGGCTTTGCCGGGTTTGGGTTTGTAGGCTACAATAACTATGCGTCCCATAAAATTGTGAGTTTGAAATGATGAAGCACTTTACAATTTTAAAAACTCTTATACTGCTCGTGGGTTGTGATTTGACATAAGGTTAATAATATGGCAAAAAAAGTTGCAGACCAACTGGTTGAAATGCTGGTAAACGCCGGTATCAAAAGAATTTACGCCGTAACCGGCGATAGCCTCAACGAGGTAAATGATGCCGTTAGGCGCGAGGGCAGCATCCAGTGGGTGCACGTACGCCACGAAGAAGCCGGTGCCTATGCGGCCGGCGCCGAAGCACAGCTAAACGGTTTAGCATGTTGCGCGGGGAGTAGTGGTCCGGGCCACGTGCATCTTATTAACGGTTTGTATGATGCCCACCGTTCGGGCGATTCGGTTATTGCCATAGCATCAACCATAGCCAGCTTTGAGTTTGGTACCAGTTATTTTCAGGAAACCAACACCGTTAAGTTATTTGATGATTGCAGCTATTACAACCAGGTAGCCACCACGCCTAAACAATTGCCACGTATGTTGCAGGCCGGTATACAAAGTGCCTTGCATCAAAAAGGTGTAGCTGTGATTGGTTTGCCCGGCGATTTAAGCTCCATGGACGCTGTGGAAATAGAAACATCAACCCAAAGTTTTAATCCCGCTCCGGTTATCCGCCCTAATGATAATGAGCTAAACAGTTTAGCTGAGATGGTAAACCGGCTTAGCAAGATCACCATTTTTTGCGGCATTGGTGCCTCAGAAGCGCATGACGAGGTAGTCGCTCTTTCACAAAGGCTAAATGCGCCGGTCGCTTACTCGTTCAGAGCAAAAATGGCTATTCAGTATGATAACCCTAACGAGATAGGCATGACGGGTTTATTAGGTCTGCCATCGGCCTATCATAGCATGCATGAAAGCGATCTGTTGATTTTGTTAGGCACAGATTTTCCCTACACGCCGTTTATGCCAACCAACTGCAAAATTGTACAGGTAGATACCAAGCCTGAGCGCATTGGTCGCCGTGCTAAAATTGATGTTGGTTTATGCGGAACCATAAAAGATACCCTTACCGCCCTGCTGCCACTCATCGCCCAAAAGCCAGATGACAGCTTTTTAAAAGCACAGCTTAAAGTTTATACCGATGTAAAGGACAAAATGCAAACTTATGTTGATGACAGCGGCACCACCGAAAAAATACACCCCGAATTTGTAGCCCATGTGCTGGATAAGCTTGCCGATGATGATACCATTTTTACGGTAGATACAGGTATGTCATGCGTATGGGGTTCGCGCTATATCAACGCCACCGGTAAACGCAAAATGATAGGTTCATTTAACCACGGTTCTATGGCCAACGCCATGCCGCAGGCCATTGGTGCCGCGCTGGCCCGCCCCGGTCAGCAAGTGATAGCGCTTTGCGGAGACGGCGGTCTGTCGATGCTGCTGGGCGACCTCGCCACTATCGTACAATATAAATTGCCTGTTAAAATTATCGTTTTCAACAACCGTTCGTTAGGTATGGTAAAGTTAGAAATGGAAGTTGCCGGCCTGCCCGATTGGCAAACCGATATGTATAACCCCGATTTCGCGCTGGTTGCCCAGGCCATGGGTATGAAAGGGATCAGCGTTACCGAACCCGACCAGGTAAGACAGGCCATTAGCGATGCCCTCGCTTTTGACGGCCCCGCATTGGTCAATGTTTTCACCGATCCTAACGCCCTGGCAATGCCTCCAAAAATTGAATTAAAACAGGTAGCGGGCATGGCTGTATCCATGACCAAGCTAATGCTTAACGGCCATATGGACGAGGTGCTGGATACCGTAAAGGCTAATTATAAGCACTTGAAGGATCTTTTATAGTATCAAGTAGTTAGTATCAAGTATCAAGACCGCATAGCTGCCGCGAGTTTAGCGAAGCGTAACTCGTGGCTAACATAATTTAAGTTTTCAACTTAAATTATTGAATTTGTGCATGTATAGTTTAAGTTGAAAACTTAAACTATACTAAACCGCGAGTTACGCTACGCTAAACTCGCGGCAGCGAAAGAGAGTAGTAAGTAGTTAGTATCAAGTAGTAAGATCGAATACTTTAGATTTGCGAAGTTTTTAAAACTTCGCAAATCTTTAGCTTTTATTAATTCCCTTTAGGCTTGCTCAATAAATTCACAAACAACCTGTATGCTCCCGGTACACCTGCAGGTAATTCCCTGAAGAAAGCCAATGAGGTATACACAAACCTCCCTTTGCCATAATCGCCAACTATGAGTGACCCGTTAAGCGGCGATTCGCCTTTGTCGTTCATTTGTAAGATGGCTTTATATTGCGGATCGACGTTGCTCACAAAGTATAAACCGCGTTCCTGAATCCAGCCTTTGAAATCTTCCTGGGTTATTTTGTTGGGATAGTTTAACGCGGGGTTTTGCTGATCGAGTACTGTAACGGCAGCATCTTCATCGGTAACCCTCAGGTTCATCACTGTAAAAGGGTATGGGCCAATTTGTTTTACCACAAGGCCCGAGTTATTGTTATACTGTACTACCAGGTTACCGCCATTTTTAACGTACTCCATTAGTTTGGGCTGCTCATATACCAGGCGCTCATTTACGTTGTATGCACGTACACCAGTGATAATAGCATCATAGCCAGATAGGTCGCTATTCATGATCTCGTTTTCGCTCAACATATGCACATCATAACCTACCTGGCGCAGGGCTTCAGGCATCAAATCGCCGGCACCTGCTATGTAGCCTAACTTTTTACCGCCGGTTTTCAAGTCGAGGTTTACCAGGGTTGCTTCGGCAGGAGGGAACAGGGTAATGGCTGGCACGTGATCATAACGAATGCGTTTTAACGACATGGAATAGGGCTTGCCGTTTGCTGTCGCGATGATTTGGAGCGTGCTTGTTTTGGGTTTATTATCCGATGGCGTTACGGTAAAGGCAACCGTCCATTCATCATTTTTAGCCTTGCCGGTAAAATCAATTTTATCCGGACTAATCTTCCAACCTTCAATAGGTTTTATGCTGATACTGCCGCTGGCACTGGTAAAGCTCTTCAATTTCACCTGAATAGTTTGGGCTTGGTTTGAGCTGAAAATATAATCCTTACCATCAATATTGGCAGTAACCGGTGGTGTGATTTCTAAAGGCTGATAAACTTCGCCTCGAACCGGATCGGTGTATTTGTACAATAATCGGCGCTCAAAGTTTACAGGCTTGCCTTCAATAATAAACTGAAAATTAGCTTTCAATAAGTCGGGATTTTCGGGATTGCCGGCAAGGGTATTATCTGGCAAATTGTATGTGCCTTGTTTATGCGATGTTTCTAACCAATAAGGTTGGCTTATTTTATCAGCTACGGTTACCGATTCAAAGCTTTGCAGCTGATTGGCAGGTATAATTTTAGAGGCAAGTTCCAATACATCGCTGCCGATACTTATTTTATTGATTTTAACCTTGTCATTAAAGCGGTTCACTACCTGCGAACGTACCTGTATTTTATCGCCCAAGGCATAAGTTGCTTCTGTGGCATAGCTTTCAAACCATAAACCGGCGCAGGCTGCTATTAGGTTGCTTAGTTCTTTTGTTTTCTGTTCGCGCCAGTAGGTATCAGATACTTTTTCAATCTTGCCTAATAAAGCCACCATGGCTGGCACCGATTTTTCCGGGCTTTCGGGTATAAAATTACGGGTGATCACGCCAACAGATGCGGCTATTTCCGCGCCGTCTTTAACCCTTTTCCATGATGTTTCCACGCCGTCCATCAGGTCGGTTTGCGGGGCATCGCCTAAAATGGTTTTAAAATACTCGTAGGATTCACCGCGTTGTTTGGCCGTCCCAAAGCCCTGGGTTTTGTGGTTACTGCGGCTTTCGGCGGCAATTTCGCCATAGCTTTTGCCCAAAGTTGGGTTATAAACGCCCACATCTATTTTAAACTGATCGGCAGCGGTAGTGTTGGTAGTACCGAAGTTAAAAGTGTTCCATAGCAACCTTTTGGCTTGCCATGGTTTTACATATTGTAATTGCTCAGGATATTTAGTAGGGTCGGCCGCCAGGGTAAAAGCTTCCTGCGCTAAAATGGCCGATGAAGTATGATGCCCGTGGCCTCCTTCGCCAGTGGTAGGAAAACGGCATATGATCACATCGGGTCTGAATTTACGGATCACCCAAACCACATCACCTAATACTTTTTCCCTGTCCCAAATTTTCAGGGTTTCTTCGGGCCCTTTGCTAAAACCAAAGTCGTTGGCACGGGTGAAGAACTGCTCGGCACCATCCATTCTACGGGCAGCCAAAAGCTCCTGTGTGCGGATTAAACCTAACAGTTCACTTTGCTCATTCCCTATCAAATTTTGACCACCATCGCCGCGTGTAAGGGCCAGGTAGCCGGTGCGGTAATGTTTTTCCTGGGCCAGGTAGGCCAGCAGGCGGGTATTTTCATCATCGGGGTGGGCGGCAACATAAAGTACGCTACCCAATGTGTTTAACTTTTTTAGATTTTGCTGTATGGTACCCATGTCCGTAGGCGGCGATGTTTGGGCAATTACACAGGTATTTAATATTAAAAAGGTTATAAGGAGGTTGATCCGCTTCATAGCGACAAATATATTGAAAGATACCTATTTACAATTTTGTGTATCATAAAAGTAGCAGATGTTACAAGAGGGTGACGGGGAGGCAGGGATGGTGTAAACCAACCAAGGGACGACTCTCCCCGACGAGGCTTCGCCCGTCTTCCCCTCTCTCCGGCTGCGCCGCATAGAGGGGCGGGGGAATTTCGTTCTTTTTTGCCCTCTTTGCCGCTTGCGGGAGAGAGGGCAGGTCGGGCGTAGCCTCGACCGTGTGAGTCGTCTCCGCCAGACATTGCTCCAGGCAACTTACGTCCCTCAGGGTTTCTCGATCAGAGGCCCCTGAGGATTTGTACAACGATATCGTGATGAGAGTACTTAGCAGGCGGGCTCAGGGGGCCTATTCAAGGAGATCCTGAGCAAACATTATTTATCAAAACGATAACTGTTTAAACATCTAATTGCCAAAATCAAAAAAAATAAAGCGAACAAAAACAATTTTGTCATTCGATAGTAATCAATTAATCAAATGATTAACTTTTAGGGTTTATTGTTTTGACTAATCAATCGTTTGATTAATTTTGTGCCGTTAAAACAATGGACAAAGATAAAATAGATAAAAAAGACCACATCCTTGACGTAGCCGAGCGCGTATTTGCCGACTATGGATTTGATGGCGCTTCTACCCGTACAATCTCGGGCGAGGCTGGGGTTAATATGGCCATGCTAAACTATTATTTCGGTTCAAAAGAAGGGCTTTTCCTGGCAGTTTTTGAGCGTAAGATTGCTTCATTCCGCACATTATTACAAAACATTGGTAATGATGACACAATTACCACCTGGGGCAAGCTCGAAAAATGTATCGATAACTATGTAGAGCGCATAATTGTAAATAACTGTTTTCAAAAATTAATTAACCGCGAGGTTTCCATGAATAAACGCTGGACCCTTACTGACAAGATCACCGAAATATTAATGGTGAACGTGTACGAGATTAAGAAGATTATTGAAGAGGGTTTAACAAATGGCAGCTTTTACAGCGATATTGATATCCCCATGGTTATTGCCACCATATTTGGAACCAAAAATTATATTATTAACATGCCGCAGCTATCATCCTTAATAGTAGGACATGATATTCGTGACGAGAAATTTATGGAAGAAGAGCTGAAACCCCGTGTTAAAGCATACATGAAAAGACTTTTAAAAGCTTATTTAGTTAATGAAAATGACAACTCAAAATAACAAAACCAACCACCTTAAGCTGTTGAAAAATACAGTACACGGGTTTTGGAGATATGGAGCATCACTTGCCATATCTGGTTTGCTGTTTGCAGGAACAGCCGCCGCCCAGGACCGTACCATTACTTTAGATGAAGCCGTTAAGCTGGGTCTTGATAACAGCAAAACGCTGAAGCTATCGCAATCAAAAATTGATCAGGCTGTGTCACAGTATGAGCAGGCTAAAGATGCCGCTTTGCCAACCGGTAAAGTAAGCTATGGCTACAACCATGCCGAAATTCCGGCAAATAAACTTGCGCTTGGGCCAAGCAGTTTTGATTTACCTGCCCGTGCCGATGCTTACCTTGGTGTTTTATCCTTAAATGAAGTGCTTTACGCAGGCGGTAAATACAAATTCGCTAAAGAATCAACCCAATTGCTTACACAAGTTGCCCGTTTAGATATCAATAACAATAAAGACGAGATCGCCTATGATGTAATCAGTTCTTACTACGGTCTTTACAAAGTATTGCAAAGCAAAAAAGTAGTAGCGCAAAATTTAGCTACGATTGATGGTCAGATTAAACAGGCACAACGCTTTTTTGACCAGGGCCTGGTTACCAAAAATGATGTGTTGCGTTTTCAATTGCAACGCTCAAATGTTGAGCTTAACGGCATCGACCTGGAAACTAACCGCCGCATCATCAACTATAACTTAAACGTGTTATTGGGCTTGCCAGAAGGTACCCAGTTAAACATTGAGCAGATTACTGAAGCCGATAGGCCGGTGGCTCCGCTAAGTACTTATATTGACTCGGCCTATGCAAGTCGTGTTGAATTACAACAGGCAGATTTGCGTGGTAAGGTTGCAGAAACCAGCATCAAAAACATTAAAGCCAATACCCTGCCTACATTAGCGGCATCGGGCAGTGCTTATTATGTTGATGTGAGCGCCAACCCAATTCCAAAAAGCGGTCAGTTCATTACACCACTATCGGTAGGCTTAACCCTGTCATGGAACTTTGGTAACCTATGGACTAACAAAAACAAGATCACCGAAGCAAAAATTCAGCGTGAGCAGGTAGATATCAACAAAAACATCACTATCGATCGTATTAAAGACGAAGTGAACCAAAGCTACCAGAACTGGACTATGGCTTTAGATAAGATCAAGCTTTTGCAAACCTCTATTGATCAGGCCGGCGAAAACAACAAGATACTCGAATCTAAATACAAAAGCAACGTAGCATCTGCAACCGATAGGGCCGATGCCGAAACTTTACTTTACCAGGCCCAGATAAACCTGGAGTTAGCCAAAGCCGATGCTGGCCTTGCTTACTATACTCTACTAAAATCAACAGGAAAAATTAACAACAAATAATACTTAAACCAGATAATACAATGGCAAAGTCACAAGAAACTCAGGAACAAGAACCAAAAAAGAAACCAAATAAAGTTATCCCTATCATATTAGGTGTATTGCTTATTGGTGGCGCTATTTTCGGTATCAAAGAATATATATACTACGGCAAACACATCGATACGGATGATGCCCAGATTGATGGCGACATCAGCCCGGTAGTAGCCCGCGTTGGAGGTTATGTTGATTCTATCTTTTTTGAAGATAACATCCACGTTACAGCAGGTCAAACTTTAGTTAAAATAGATGACCGTGATTACAAAGTTAGAGTTGAGCAGGCACAAGCGGCACAGGTTGGTGCAAGTGCAGGTATCAATGTTAACCAATCACAAATTTTTGCTAACGAGGCAAATTCATCAAGCGCCCGTGCACAGGTAACATCAAACGCGGCCCGTTTAGATAAAGTACAAAAAGATTACGCGCGTTATGCCAACCTGGTAAAAGATGGATCTGTAACTCAACAACAATTTGATCAGGCTAAAGCCGATTTGGAAGTAGCTAAAGCAAACTTAAAAGCGTCACAGGATCAGTACAAAGCTGCCGTTGAGCAAATTGGTACTACCCGTAGCCAGTTAAAGGTTACCAACACTGGTGTAAGTCAAAAGCAAGTTGATATTGACTATGCAAAACTGCAATTAAGCTATACTACTATTAAAGCGCCATCAAGCGGTTTAGCAGCTAAAAAAAGTGTACAGTTAGGTCAGTTAGTACAGGCAGGCCAAACATTGTTTAGCATTGTTAATGATAACAGCTTATACATTACCGCCAACTTTAAAGAAACCCAGCTTACCGATATGAAAAACGGTCAGAAAGTGGAGATTGAAGTTGATGCTTACCCTGATTTGAAATTAGAAGGCGAAGTGTATAACTTTTCACCTGCTACAGGCGCTAAATTCTCTTTATTGCCACCGGATAACGCTACAGGTAACTTTGTAAAAGTGGTACAACGTGTACCGGTAAAAATTAAAATAACTGCTGATAAAGCAACTATGGATAAGCTGCGCCCAGGTATGAGCGTAAACGTATCTGTAATTAAAGGATAAAAACCATGGCTGAAACAGGCTTTAGAAAATGGATCATCACCATTACGGTTATCACGGCTTCGTTACTGGAGCTTATTGATACCACGATTGTGAACGTGTCCTTGCCCAAAATACAAGGTAACCTTGGCGCAACCCTTGAGGATGTGGCCTGGGTGGTTACCGGGTACGCGGTGGCAAACGTAATCATACTTCCCATGTCGGGTTGGCTGGGAAGCAGGTTCGGACGCAAAAATTATTTTATTACATCGATCATTGTCTTCACCATCGCCTCTTTTTTATGCGGTAACGCTACAAGTTTAAATGAACTGGTGATGTTCCGTATTTTACAGGGTATAGCGGGTGGTGGTTTGATATCAACATCGCAGGCCATATTGATTGAAACCTGGCCGCGTGAACAAATTGGTACCGCTACAGCGCTATTTGGTTTAGGAGCGGTAGTAGGCCCAACGGTAGGCCCTACCATTGGTGGTTATATTACCGATCACCTGAACTGGAGCTGGATATTTTATGTAAATATCCCGGTAGGTGCCCTGGCTGCTTTCTTTGCCTACACTTATGTGCGGGAGACGCCGAAGGATGCAAAAGGCAGGCCGATAGACTGGTGGGGTATTGCCCTGCTTGCAATAGCGGTAGGTAGCTTGCAAACTATCCTTGAAAAAGGCGAAACTGAAGATTGGTTTGCTACACCGTACATTACTGTACTAACCATCACCGCCATATTAGGTTTGGTGCTGTTTATATGGCGCGAAATGAGCATCGATTACCCTATTGTAAATTTTGCCATATTGCGGCACCGCAGCTTCGCGGTGGGGATGTTCACATCGTTCATCCTGGGCTTTGGTTTGTACGGATCGGTATTTGTGTTCCCGGTATTTTGTCAGAATTTATTAGGCTTTACAGCACAGCAAACAGGCGAAATCCTGTTCCCCGGCGGTTTGTGTACCATTATGATGATGCCTTTTATTGGTAAGGCGCTTAATAAAGGTATCCCTGCCCAATTCATGGCAACCGCTGGTATGTTCCTGTTTTTTGTGTTTACTACTATGCTAAGCAATTCAACCTTAGCGGTAGGTACCAGCAATTTCTTTTTACCGCTGGTAATACGTGGTGTGGGTATGGCTTTGTTATTTGTGCCGTTAACCACGCTGGCTATTGCCGACTTAAAAGGACCGGAAGTAGGGCAGGGTACAGGCTTAAACAACATGATGCGCCAGTTAGGCGGTTCATTTGGTATAGCCACTTTAACCACTATTATTCACATACGTCAGGGTGTACACCGCAATAATTTGTTAACCAATATTACGGCTACAAACCCGGCATTGGTTGATAGGCTAAACGGCGCCATGCACAGCTTTATGGCCAAAGGTTATTCTTTATTAGATGCCACCCGCATGGCTTATGGCTCAATTGAAGGTGCCCTTACCAAACAGGTATTATTATTAACTTATGATGATGCTTACTGGATTTCGGGCCTGGTAATGTTGTTTTCTATCCCATTGCTTTATTTGCAGCCGTTTAAGAAACTCAAGGCTGCTGCTGACGCTCATTAATACGATAAAAGCCGTTCCACTATTACCTGGAACGGCTTTCCCCAAAAAAAATTAACAATTAAAATTTAATAACTCCCCTCAGAGATACAATTGTTTTAAATAAAATAAATGTAGGATTGAGGTTTGTTTAATCTTAGGTATAAATTTAGAAGTTTTTAATTAACAATCACAAATTAATTCGCTAATAAACTCCTAATTGTGAAAAAGACATGAAATGTTAATATCTCATGTCTTTTTTTATGCAAAAAAATCAAAAAAAGGTTAAAAAATAACCTTGCCGGTGGCCGTAACCAGGGATGCGATGCGCACCGCATCAAAAATACGCTCTTCGGTAGTAGCCAATTTAATCAATGAATCTTCGTGGGCGTTTACGCACATTTCGCAACCGTTAACGGCCGATACGGCAAGGCTCATCAATTCAAAAAACTCTTTACCGGTTACCGGTTTCATCATTAATTGCATACGGATACGGGCCGGAATCTGGGTGTATTTTTCCTTTTGGGTAAAATGCCTGAAACGGTAAAACACGTTGTTTGATGCCAGTAACGAAGCACAACCAACAGCTTCGCCAATTTCGGCGGCGGTAGCTTCCTGCTCTTCGGCATATTTGGTGAAGTAGGTGGTAAGCGGTGTATTGTTGTTGTTAACAGCAATGCTTAAACCCAACAAGGCGCATTCCTTGGCAGTTAAATGTGCAGAGGTAAGGGTGCTGGTAAAATTCAATTTCAGATCGCGTAAATAGCGCGATTCGCCTTTTTCTAACAGTGTAAGGCTGGTGGTACGGTAATCTTTATCTAATCCAATACTTTGTAGTATTTCCTGGATCACTTCGGTGCTTTCGTTCATTTTGTTGTTTTTGTGCTTGAAGCAGAAGGCATAAAGCAAAAAGCTCAAGGCTTAAAGCAGAAGGCTAAATGCTTTCAGCAGGGTGTAATGGTATATATTCAGAAGGCTAAATGCGAAATCAATTAGGGTTGAAAAAAGCTTTCAGCTTTACGCCTTTAGCTTTCGGCTAAAAAAAATCCCCGCATAGTAATTAACCATACGGGGACATATGATATAGGGGGGTAATTAAACTGTAAGGGTTTCCTGACCTTTTTCCCAGTTGCAAGGGCAAAGCTCGTCGGTTTGTAAACCATCAAGTACACGTAAAACTTCTTTAACGTTACGGCCTACGCTTAAATCGTTAACAGATACCCAACGGATAATGCCGGTAGGATCAACGATGAAAGTAGCACGGTAAGCGATTTTTTCAGTTGGCTCTAAAATACCAAGGTCTTCGGCTAATGATTTTGAAGTATCGGCAAGCATCGGGAATTTCAGGTCGCGCAAATCGTCATGATCTCTTCTCCAGGCAGCGTGAACAAATTCAGAATCTGTTGAAGCGCCAATTAAACGGGTTTCGCGATCGCGGAACTCACCAAAGTTTTTGTTGAACTCAGCAATTTCTGTTGGGCACACAAAAGTGAAATCTTTTGGCCACCAGAACATTACTGTCCAAACGTTATCGTCATTCACAAGGTACTCAGAAGTAAGTGTTTCAAACTCTTTTCCTTTTTCGATACTAACTACGGCAGTTTTAGAAAACTGGGGGAATTTTTGTCCTATCGTTAACATAAGTGTTCTTTTTTTATTATTTATGCAAATATACTGTTTTAAAAGTCTGTACTTCATTCTAAAAATCTATACCGTATAGATTTTATTGATATTGATTTTGCTCAATATAAACAACTACTATTGACTTTCAGGGCTTTAACGAAAGTTTTTGGGTTTAATTAAAATATCTATCTTGGTATCATGAAAACCAAACCTATTTTGATCATCATCGCTGTTATTTTATTAATAGCAGGTGGCGCTTTTTTTTATCTGCGCATCAAAAACAACAAACCAGGCAAAGGCGAAGTACAGCTGTTTTTAAACGCATTTAATAAGCAAATCAAAGCTGGCAACGTTGATTCGGCGAAAGCGTATTTTGAAGATCAGCAGAAAGGGAAATTGGTTAAAATACTGTTAAACGTACTTTGTAATAAAACCAACACCGGCGGTAAGGATAAACCCTTGTTTAAACTAAGCATAAATACCGAAGATGCTTTGATTACGGTAATAAACTCCGAGTTTGTGACCGCAAGAGTAGCTGCTAAATTTACCTATGATGGCTTGCCACAGGAGTTATCTACCATTTTATTTACCATCCACAAAGTAGCCGGCGGGCAATATAAAATTACCCAGGTGGATGCCCGTGGATTTGTGAAAGATTATGTGGCCTACCAGGTTAAGGTATATAATAAAATTACACCCGAAACGGATATTTACAGCCCCGAAACTTTGGCTGCCTTTAAGGTTGCAGACCAGCTAAAAACAAAATACGATAGTGTTTTATGGTTCGATCATGTTGGCGGCAAAACTTATTATTACGTAATGAAGGGTAAAATAAAAAACGATTTTTACTGGCCCAATACAGAAAATTATAGGGGCGAAAAATCTGATTTAAAAATGGGGCTGGTAAACCCGGATTTAAAAGAAATTATACCCGTTGAATATGATTTGATTCATAATGTGAATGGTGAAATAGAGGGATTAATTGAAGTGGAGAAAGCTACGAAGAAAGGTTTTTATAATATAAATGGTAAAATAGCTGTGCCTGCTAACTATGATGAAATTTACCCTTTAAAAGCAGGCGAGAATCTTGCCATATTGAAGAATGGGGAGGAATTCTTTTATTTAAAATCAGATACTACTATCTCCGAAAAGATAGTAGATTTCAAGATAGCGGATATTGTATCGCAAGTAAAAACGTTTGGGGATTCGTATACGCTATCTGACAAGAGTTCGAAAAATATCATGGAGTACAATTCAAAAGATTATAATCAGTCGTTGGTTATAGCTCCGTCTTACCTGGTAAACCTGCAGCTGATTCCTAAGTTTGTTGATTTTCCGAACCCTTTGCGCAAGATTTTCCATAGTGATGAAGATGGCAATGGAAGCAGCTCAATTGATATCACATTTGATGGTGAAAAGAAAGGTGCTGATGACAATTGGTTTCAAACCGCTTTTTACTCTATCGCTAACGATTATTTAGGCGGACGTGGCGGGCTTTACCAAAGTAAAAGTATATTGGTGGTTGACAAGAAACATAATCAGATTTTAGGCTTTAATGGCGATGTATACATTGGAGAGGAGGAGGGCTATGGAGAGCTTTCTGGTAGTTGCAATGAAAATTCTTTAAAGGCAATCAACGACTCATTATTTGAGTATAAAACCACCGCTCAAATTGGTTACCCGCTATTTAACCCGGAGGTAACTATAGATGAGGGGACATATTATCGATACCTGCAAGTTAAGAATGGCAAGTTTGTATTACTTCCATCTCGCAGGGTTTTTCCTACGCAATTTATAAAATTGAATGATTCATATCTCCAAGGCTGCTATGTTTTGGGTATAGGAACGTATGCCAATAGGAAAACCAAAACCATCGATCATGTTACAAAGGAAATATTGCAGTACATGAAAAATGAAATCTATGCATCTTACAAATACCGGTTTAAAGCCAAAGAATGGAATGATGCATTTTCTTACCGTTTTAACAGTGCAGATACTACAACAAATATAAGTGTTGATGACTCGTTAACAACCATTGATAAATATAACATTGCCTTCATTAACAGTAAGTTGAACGGCACGCCAATTTTAAACGTTAAAAAAGTAAACACGCTGGCTGCCCGATGATTATTACCGGCCGTATTTTAAGGTACATTGCTTTTTTCTGGGTAGCCGTTTTAAGCTTTGGCACGTTTTACGAAAGTTTTGCGCATAACCATGCTTTCTTCTTAGGCTTTAAGCAGGCCGCTATTAAAACGGGCTGGTACATGCCGGCTTTTTATTGCCACATTTTTGCCAGTAGCGTGATACTGTTAGTGGGCTTTTTTCAATTTTCTGAAAAAGTATATAACAACAAGAACCTACATCGGGCATTAGGCAAAATATATGTGTTCGGGGTATTCCTCATATCGGCGCCCGGCGCTTATGTCATGACGCTGTTTGTTAATCGTGGGGCGGGTGTATTTATATCTTTTTTTATTCAAAACACGCTTTGGGTCATAACCACCCTTGCGGCATTGCTGCTCATCAGAAAAGGCGATTTAAACGGACACGTTAAAATGATGCACCGCAGTTACGGTCTGGCCTTTGGCGCTGTAACACTACGCTTTTATATCTGGTTGTTCCATGTGGTAGGCAACGGTGTAAATTTCGATCACAACTATATCATTATAGCCTTTTTGAGCTGGGTACCCAATTTGATATTGGTGGAGTGGATAAATAATAGGAGAAGAAGCCCCGATTTATAGATGTGCAAATATGCAGATTACAGATGTGCAGATGATTGTACTCATTTTTCACTTCTGTAATCTGGAAATTATAATTCAAAATGTGCAGATTTTTTCATCTGCATATCTGCACATTTGAAATCTGCACATCTAAAATTACAATATAAACTTCGTGCTCAGGAAATTGCTATCGTTGTCGTTTACAATTTCGTTGAGAATCTGTTTGTTGGTTTCGTTCATTTTGGTAGCTACCAATGAGCGGATAGAGAACGACCTCAAGGCGTCATGTACCGACAGCGTACCTTCGGCACTATCCTTACGACCGGTGAACGGAAAAACATCCGGTCCGCGTTGGCATTGGCTGTTGATGTTTACCCGGCTCACCAGGTTCACAAACGGATCTATCAGCGATGAAATCTCCTTGGCATCGTTGCTAAAAATACTTACCTGCATGCCATGTGGCGAATCTATCTGGTATTCAATAGGTTCTTCTATCGATTCAAATGGGATCACCGGGATAACCGGGCCAAATTGTTCCTCGCGGTATAGTCTCATCTTTTCATTAACCGGGTAAACTACCGCCGGGTAAAAGAATGAAGCCACCGTTTCGCCACCGTTTTCGTTAACCACTTTTGCGCCGTTGGCAATGGCATCTGCAACAATATCAGTAAGGTATTCGGTTTTGTTTGGCTCTGGTAGTGGGGTAAGTTTCACATCTTGGTCCCACGGCAAGCCAAATTTAAGTTTTGATACGGCTTCGCTCAGGAGTTTCAAAAACTCATCGGCCACTTCTTTTTGTACAAATATCATTTTAATGGCTGTACAGCGCTGGCCGTTAAATGATAGCGCGCCTAAAATACATTCGCTTACCGCTAAATGAAGATCGGCGTTTTTGGTAACGATGGCCGCGTTTTTAGCGTCCAAACTTAAAACCGCACGCAAACGGTTTATTTTAGGGTGACGCTTTTTAAGATCGTTAGCCACTTTGCTCGAACCGATAAAGGCCAGCACATTTACCTTGCCCGATGCCATCAATCCCGGTGTAACCACAGAACCGCGACCGTAAATGGTGTTCACCACACCTTTAGGAAACGATTCCTGGAAAGCGCGCAATAACGGGTAATGCAACAACGTACCATGCTTAGGTGGTTTAAATAAAATGGTATTGCCCGTAATAAGGGCGGGGATAAGGGTAGTAAATGTTTCGTTAAGCGGATAGTTGAATGGCCCCATACAAAGCACCACACCCAATGGTGAGCGGCGGATTTGGGCTACCAATCCTTCAGCCATTTCAAAGCGGGATGATTGGCGGTCGATATCTTTGAGCGCATCAATAGTGGCGTTGATGTACTCAATGGTACGGTCAAATTCCTTTGCCGAATCGCCGTAGGATTTGCCTATTTCCCACATCAATAGTTTGATCACCAGGCTGCGTTGTTCGCTCATTTTAAAAATAAAGCGCTCCATACATTTAATACGGTCGGGGATACTCATGGTAGGCCATTCGCCGCGGCCATTATCATAAGCTGCAATGGCTGCATCGAGGGCTTCAATGGCTTCCTTTTCGGTACAAACGGGATAAGTACCAATCAGTTTGCGTTTAAAGCCATCGGCACCGAAGAAACCAATAGGCGAATATACTTCGCTTACCTCGCCGGTCCAGGGCTTCATTTCGCCACCGCTCAGGTATTCGCGCTGGTGAACCTCCTCTATCTGAAAACCGTAACCAATAAGACTTTCATCTACAAATATTGAACTTAGCTGTTCTTTAAAACTCATATTTTTCAGGCATTAGATTTTTATAAAGGTAAAAAAAGCCTGCTTTTATAAGCAAGCTTTTTAGTGCCGAAACGCACAATTAACAAATTGATAATTTAAGCGCTTTCTTTATATAAAACCATGCCGGCATGATAAAAAACACCGTCTTTAAAATCGCCAACGGCGGTAAAGCCGCTGTCGTCAAGGTATTCAACGTGGTCGCCAAGGCGGTTGTAATAACCGGTAAAAGCGCTTTTTATGTCGCCGCGTGCTTCCTGGTAGCGGCCGTTGGGTAAAAACTCATGGCGTACATGGCCGTCTTTGGTTACCCAAACGCCTATATGCTCATTGTTTTTCATTTTTTTTAATATGCTGTTGATATGGTTAAATCTTTCCATGTTTCTAAATCGGTATGTACCGATGCTATTTTTTGCTGGGCCACCTGGTAGGCATCAGCCCCTAAAAATAAATTCAGGGGAGCATCGGGATGGTTGGCAATGCTGATCATCGCTGCAGCAGCTTTTTCGGGATCGCCAGCCTGTTGCTGATTAAGGTCGTTCTGATGCAAACTTTGCGAGTCGCGCACGTTTTGGTAAGCGTCTATCGGATTTTTAGGCGTTACCAATGATCCCTCTGAAAGGAAATTGGTACGGAAGTAGCCTGGTTCAACCACGGTTACTTTGATGCCAAATGGCTTAACCTCTGTTTGCAAGGCCTCGGTAAAACCGTTAACCGCGAATTTGGTAGCGCAATAAATGCCAAAACCTGGGTAACCACCCGCAAAACCACCTATTGACGAGATATTGATGATGTGGCCCGATTGCTGGTTTCTTAAATAAGGCAATGCCTTACGTATAACATTTAGCGAGCCAAATACATTTACATCAAAATTATCGCGGGCCTCCTGGTCGGTTGTTTCTTCTAAACCGCCAAGCATGCCGTAACCTGCATTGTTAACCACTATATCAATTTTGCCAAAGGTGCTTACTGCTTTTTCAATAGCTTGCTGTACGCTTTGCTCGTTTTTTATGTTTACAGCAAGGGGTAAAAAGTTATCGTTTTGTTGGCCAACGGCATTTTGCAATTCGCTGATGTTTCTTGAAGTTGCTGCTACTTTATAGCCTTCGTTTAAGAGTCTTTTTACAAGGGTAAGTCCCAGGCCTTTTGAGGCTCCGGTTACAAACCATATATTATTGTTGTTCATTGTTGTTTTTTGATTTAAGGTGATTTTTGTGATGTCACCAATTGTTTTTTGATTTTAGTTTTTTAACGTGTTTGGCCAAGTGGTCTTAGTACCAGATCGTTAATGGTGACATTTCCTGCCTGACTGATAGCGTATATCACCGCGTTGGCAATAGCATCTTCATCCATCTTTGGCATGTTAGTAAGGTTGCCGTAGAGGGCTTTAATCCTGGGGCTGGTAATATCATGGCCTAATTCAGATTGTGTAGCGCCCGGGAAAATTGTAGTTACCTTAATGGTTTGGGCAACTTCTTCGCGCAAGGTTTCCATAATGGCTTTAACCGCGAATTTTGTTCCTGAATAAACGCCAATCCCCGGCGATGTTTTGATACCGCCAACGGATGATGTAGCCAAAATATGCCCCTGCCCGCGGCTAAGCATATGCGGCAATACCGCATTGATACCATATAGGACACCTTTTATGTTGATATCGATCATCTTATCCCACTCATCAACCAGGCCTTCTTCAAAAAAGGAGATAGGCATAATACCGGCGTTGTTCCATAACACATCTATATGGCCAAATTTCGTTATGGCTTGCTGGATAAGATTATCAAGGTCTGCACGTTTGCTTACATCTGTTGTTACGTAAATGGTGTTTTCGCCCAACCCGGCTACCAATGCTTTAAGCTGATCTTCACGGCGTGCGGCCAGTACTACTTTAGCGCCAAGTTTGGCCAGTTTGCGGGCTGTTGCCGCGCCCATGCCGCTGCTTGCGCCGGTTATTACTACAACTTTATCTTTAACGTTTTCCATTTTTAGTATCTTTGTAGTAGTTCTACCATTTAGTCGAAATCTGTAGCGCAGGTAATATCTTCCCACTCGTGGATCTCTTTATACATGTCATCGAGCTTTGTTAAAGCCCTGTTATAGGCATCGCCACCCAATAGCAAATACAACGGTGGATTTTCCTCGTACACAACATTGATAATGCTTGTAGCAGCTTTTTCCGGGTCGCCGGCCTGCTGCCCATCCATCTTTGAATATTTGCAGTGCGATTCGCGCACATCGGCATAATCTTCAATACGGTTACTGGTCATGGTTAATGAACCCGCAGTAAGGAAACTTGTACGGAACGCACCGGGTGCAACTACAGTAACTTTAATGCCTAAAGCCTTGACATCCATAGCCAAAACCTGGGATAGGCCAATAACAGCATGTTTAGCAGCAGCGTAAACGGCCCAACCTGTACCGCCAACAATACCGGCGATTGATGCTATATTGATAATATGACCAGAGCGTTGTTTGCGCAGGTAAGGCATCACAAACCTGATTACATTAAGTGTAGCAAATACGTTTACATCAAACGCGGTGCGGGTTTCAGCATCGGTTAGTTCTTCAATAGCACCGCCAATGCCGTAGCCGGCATTATTGATCACTACGTCAATTTTGCCAAAGGTTTCGTAGGTATGCTGCAGGGCCAGGGAAACACTGGCTTCATTAATCAGATCGACCTGAAGTGGTAAAAAATTAGTTGAGTTTGAGCCAACAGCATCGGTTAACTCCTGTTGATTCCTGGAAGTAGCGGCAACAAGCTGACCAGCATCCAGTAATTGTTTTACTAAACTGAGCCCAAATCCCTTTGAAGCACCAGTGATAAACCATACTTTTTTGTTGTCCATAAGTTTTTGTTTGATAAAACAAAGGTACTATGGCAACCGGGACTGGGCATTACGTTAATCAAACCAATGGTTACAAAATTCAAACATTTCTGAATGTGGAGGGTGTCAGCTGAGTTTGTTTTTTGAAAAAGTTATTAAAATGGGTAGGCTCTTCAAAGCCCAGGCAGTAGCCAATTTCAGAGATGTTCCAATCGGTGTGCCTTAATAACGATTTAGCTTCGCTTAGTAAACGCTCGGCAATATGATCTGTGGTGGTTTTGCCGGTGGTTTCGCGGATGGCGCGGTTAAGGTGGTTTACGTGTACCGATAACCTTTGCGCGAAATCATTTGCCGACCGTAAGTTAAACCTTTGCGATGGCGTTTCTATCGGAAACTGCCTTTCCAATAGTTCTGTAAATACTGATGTGATGCGCGATTTGGCGTCGGCGTGTTGATGTACGTTTTCTGAGGGTTGGGTTTTGAGCGCGTAGTAGCACATTTCGGTAACGTAATTTTTGATCAGCTCATATTTGAAGCCATAGTCAGAATTAAGTTCTTCGGCCATTTTTACGAATAGGCTGCTGATATATTTGTCCTGGGTTTCATCCAGCGCATAAACCGGTTTAGCGCCAATGGCAAACATGGGCAGCTCGGCCAGGCCGCCACGGAACCTATCGGCAAAAAACGACTCGGTAAAAATGCAGAAGAAGCCTGTACGGTCGTCACTCAAATGCTCAAACGTATATGGCACATGCGGACTAAAAAACATGAGCGAAGTACCCGATAGGTTGATGCTTTTATCGGCATAATGAATAATATTATCCCCATGCATCAGGCTTATTTTATAAAAACTGCGGCGGCTATAAGTAACCGGCTTGGCATTAGGGCCAATGCAATCCTCAATCCTGAACACGTTAAAATGCCCAATATTTTGCTGCAGGTTATCTGGCAGCCAGTCGAATTTTTGTTTGTAGAAATCTTCGAGTGTTTCAGTAGTCATATTCAAAATTACGAAATTCAAACCACGTGTCAAGTGGAAGGAGTGTTTTTACCCTCAAATGATATACCTTGTAACGTCTTTTTATGCACCGTTCTGTTACCGTTGAGCTACCAATGTTATCCTTTCATACACCTTTCTTTCCTTTTAGCTTTAAAAACCTGAAATAAACGGGAATGATCTGGAAATTTGCCACTAACAAACGGGTGTTTGAAATATCCACTAAAAAGCCTCGGTAATAAGCGCGTGGTGGCCCGGCGACTTGTACTTAACCAAACTGGTTTTAATATACGTCATGATATCATAGTCGCTCATTTTTTTTACCTGGGTAATGGTGGGGCGGTAAAGTTCAATAAACTGGTGTAACGAATCATCGGGCAGGGCGGTAAGCTGAGCCACCTGCTCGTCGCTAAAGCGACTGTCAATATACTCGCCCTGCTCATGGGCAATAAGCGCTTTTTTCAATTTATAGGCATTGCTATGTTTATAGGTAAGCAGGGCTATCAGCTGGCTGGGCACAATAACAACCCCGGCCATCGGGATGGGACCAATGCCTACCACCGGCCTTACAATATCAGTAAACTTTGGCGGGTGACTGGCAAACGTTTTAGCAAACTCTTTACGGTTACTTATCGAATCCTTCACCCTATCGCGCCGGGCGCTAATGTTAACCTGGTTAAGCTCAATAGTGCTTTGCTCAAGGGCAATAGCCACCGTATTAACCTTGCTTACATCCACAGGCAGCACGTAGGTTTTGTAGCCTTGCATTTTAACCTTAAGCGTATCCTTTAATTTAGCGGTGCTAACCGCGAATTCGCCGGTTATATTGGTGATAGCGGTGCCGCCGGCAGTGGTAACCCAGGCGCCGCTAATACGCTGCCCCGTATTTTTGTCGGTAACAATGCCGCTTAGTTTTTGACCGTAGCCCGCCAGGCAGGTACACAACAACAAAAGGATTAATAAGTACCGCATATCAAAAGGTTGGTTTAGTGATCAGTACATTACAAATGTAATTAACAGGGATGATGAACGGAATAGGTTTAACAAGTTTTAACGTTGGTTGATTAGGTTGATTAGGTTGATTAGGTTGA
>JACXTT010004119.1_pt1 | contig 21749 bp, 16 predicted proteins | sample 9270951 | NCBI WGS metagenome assembly JACXTT01 (sample SAMN15532306, study PRJNA645909) | rock metagenome | isolation source: weathered quartz diorite | place: Puerto Rico | collected 2017-06-21
AAGTCTCGAGTTGTGGCTACCGTGCCACCGTACAATGGCTGCGCGAGCGGTGGGCAGCGTTGCCAGAAGTAATCTACATCTACTTTGGTCCGTTTTCCGCGACACGATGTTGGTTACCGTGGGAAACACGTTCGCAGTCGGCGCAGTCCTTCTTCGACATGACCCGTCGGGATGGCCCCGTATCCGAGGATGAGTCCAGCCCGCCGTGGCGCATCCACCGCGAATCTTGACAGTTCCTGAACCTGTACTCCGCAGTCGGAGGCGCGGCGGGCGATCGTACTGACCTTATTGACGGAGGCGGAGCGAGCCGTCGCGGTAATGTGCAGTCCGGCGACCGATGGGATGACCTCAAGATGGTCAGCGAAGTCGCGTTTCAAGATGTCGATGACCATCTCGCGGCGTACCCGATACACGCGGCTGACCTTGCGGATATGCCGCGCGAATCCGCCATCGTCGATGAATCGTGCCAGCACAGCCTGGACAAGCATGGAGCTATGCCAGTCCGCGACGAACTTCGCCTTGTGCACCGCGGCGCTACAGCACTGGGGCGTCAAGACAAAGCCCAGACGCAGGGTCGGCAACAATGTCTTCGAAAATGAGCCGACATAAATGACCCCGCCGTACTTGTCCAGCGTCTGCAGTGGCTCGATCGGACGCTCCTCGAAGCGGAACTCGCTGTCGTAGTCGTCCTCGATGATCGCCGCATGGTTACGCGCGGCCCATGCCAGCAGCGCAAGTCGTCGTGGCAGGGACATCGTGACGCCGAGCGGCCACTGGTGCGAGGGCGTCACGTACACAGCATCGGTACTGCGCGGCAAGGCTTCCACGACGATCCCCTGATCATCGACTGGGACTCCGTGCACCCTCGCACCCAGCGACTTGAACAACAGCCTGGGTGGCGGATAGCCAGGATCTTCGACCGCGACTCGGTCGCCCGGGGAGAGGAGCGCGCGGGCAATGATATCGAGGGCCTGCTGGGCGCCGTTCGTAATAGTGATGTCGTCAGCCGAGGCCGGCAGTCCCCTCGAGATCGCGATATGGCGGGCGATGGCCTCGCGCAAACCTTGATGGCCTGCGGGATGCCCGTATACGCCCGCGCTGACGGCCTCCGAGCGCAGTTCTCGCGCCATCAACCGGCGCCACGTCTCGTGCGGAAATAGCGATGCATCAGGAAGACCGGCACGAAAGTCGAACTCTGCCGGCAGGTCGAATGCCGTAGCCAGAGGGATCGAACCCCACAGCGGCCGCGGCCGAATGTAGCCGTCTGCCCTGTGCCTTCCCGTCTCGCCTGGTAGCAGCGCGACCTGCTTGCTCACGTAGGTTCCCGAGCCGGCGCGCGAGACGACGAAGCCCTCACCCCCCAGGCGGTCATAGGCGACGGTGATCGTTGTACGCGAAACCTTAAGAGACCGGGCCAGGTCGCGGCTGGCAGGCAGGCAATCGCCGGGCCGGAGCCGGCGATCCGCTATCGCTCGACGCAATTGACGGTAGATCTCACCGCTCAAATCCTTACGGCCGATCAGGTTGATATGTAGTTGCATCGCGGTGCCAGTCTAGCTCTCGAAGTGGCCTACTTAAATTAGACAGAATTGGCTATTGTACCAGTCCTCTTCCCACATTAGCCTTGTTCACATGAGCCGTGCTGGTGCTGGCGATCGAGTACGTGCCGTGACATTCGTGTTGGCCGGCGGACTCGTCGCGGGAACATTCGACATCACGCACAAATGGGCTTTCTGGGCGCTGAAGGCAGGTGTGCCGGCGCAGCGCGTTTTTCAGTCAGTGGCCAAGGGACTGCTGGGTCCAGCCGGCTACAAAGGTGGAGTAGGCGACTGCGGCGTGTGGTCTTGTTTTGCATTATTTCATTGCAACATCGATGTCAGGTGCCAATTTCCTTGTGCCACGGCGCTATGCCTTGCTCCACGAGCAACCGTTGCGTTACGGCGCGGCATGCGGACTCGTGCTCTATGCGGCCATGAACTACGTGGTAGTCGCGTCGTCGCGCATGTCTTCCTGATCGGAGTTCCCATCGCACTCTTTGCCAGCCGCGCAATCGTTATCATGCGATCCGGATCAAAAACTCTGGAATTGGAGAAATGATGGTTCTCAAAAATAAGAGTTTAAAGCTGCAACAGAACGCCGACGAAGCGGCGATCCGTGACTTAGTGGAGAACTGGGCAAGCGCCGTTCGTACCAAGACTTTTGCTGGCATCCTCGCTCACCACTCCGCTGACATGCTGATGTTTGATGTTCCGCCGCCACTGGAATGCAAGGGCATCGAAGCGTATCGGGAGACCTGGAATCTGTTCTATTCCGAGCAGCCCGTCCCGATCGCTTTTGATATCCAACGCATGGACGTTGTTTCAGGGTCCGACGTCGCGTTTGTCGCTGCCCTGATGCAGTGTGCCGAAACGGGAAAAAGCGGAGAGAGCATCAAACTTGATTTCCGCTTGACCATCGGCCTACGCAAAATCGACGGTCAGTGGACAATCGTGCATGAACATCATTCGATTCCCGCATCCTGATCTAGAAGACGAAGGTATGGCCGATACTGGCGGGGATTTTGAACACACGGTGGCTGTAGAAGCAATCTCAACACACATGGAGTTCCACATGAAAGCTAACCCGAACGGGATTTCCAACAAGCGGCGCTGGGCGGGGCGCATTCTCAGCGGATTCGCAACGCTCTTCTTTCTGGTGGACGGTGGTATGAAATTGTTCAAACCACCCGTCGTCGTGCAAGCGACTGTGGGACAGTTTGGCTATCCTGAGTCGACCATCGTTGGCATCGGAATCGCGCTTCTCGTCCCTACGGTTTTGTACGTTATCCCGCGGACGTCGATCCTGGGAGCGATTCTGCTTACCGGCTATCTGGGTGGGGCCGTAGCGAGCAACGTCCGTATCGTTATGCCGCTCTTCAACATCCTGTTCCCGGTAGTTCTTGCGGCCCTTGCGTGGGGCGGCCTTTGGTTGCGGGACCAGCGATTGGAACAGCTTCTGCCGCTCGCGAGTGAACACTAAATCGCTTTTTTCTAACTCTCTCTCCAACAAAGGAGCGCACTGATGAGACGCGTCAACACCTATCTGACCTTTGACGGCAACTGCCGCGAGGCGATGCGGTTACACCAGAAGTGTCTCAGCACCGAGATTCGCATGACCCCCGTCATGGATGCTCAGGGCACGCCTTCAAACGAAGCAGGCGCAAGGATCATGCATAGCCAATTGCTGCGCAACGGGCAGCCCATTCTTCTGGCGTCCGACGACCAGCCCGGCAGTTCTCCGCGGCCCGGCGACAACTTCAATGTGTCCGTCGAGCGTGATTGGACGGACTTGTTCATTTAATAGGCGATCACGGCTGCTCTTCGGGTCGTCGCCAACAGCATCGCAACAAAGGAATCTGCCCAGTCGAATGCGTGATTGTCGCTCCCGGAAGCTCTTGCAATGCTTCGGAATATTTGTTTACACGAAAGATGGAGAGTATGTCGATTTCAGAGCCGCCCATTCGTCATACCAGTAGAGGGAGTTTCGCAAAAAAGGGGAAGTCTATGTTGAGGGTGACGATTCAGCAATTGGGAAATACCAGCGTCCTCCGCTGTGAGGGCAGAATTGTGATCGGCAGCACCCACTCGTCTTTGAGGAATGCGGTGCTCAGCCAAAGGGAGGCGAGGAAGGTGTTCCTGGATATGGCTCGGGTTGAGCGCATCGATGCCGGTGGACTGGGGGTGTTGCTCGGACTGCGGGAGTGGGCTCTCGCCCACGCCGTCTGCTTTAAGCTGATGAATGTCACGAAAAACGTCGACCAAATTCTTGAACTGACCAACTTGCAGGGTGCCTTTGAATTCTGCTCCGTTCCGGACTTGCTTTGTCTGATGTACCGAACTGAATCCTCGTTGTCGTCGCCGGCCGAACAGATCGATCGGAGGCAAGTGAATTCCAGCCTTGACCGCGTGCCGGAAGCACGGCCCAATGTTGCTCGTGCCTGGCGCAACCCTACGTACGCTGCATCTTGACAAGGCGGCGGCATACGAATGCAGTCCGCGTCTGCCTAACGGTGAAAACTCAAACGCTACGTCAAAGGAGAGCCATGCGAAAACGGCAGCTGCAAATGAAACTGACAGGTTCCTTAGCTTACCCGTGCGGGATCGCGGTGAACAGTTACGACCAGAAGTAGTTCAGCGAGCCGAATGGCGCAGCAACAGAGACCCTCGGACCTTTGTTGCGACCGATCAGGTTGACGTGAACCTGTATGAGTTGGAATCTACTCGCGAAAATTGGCCTGGTCAAGAAATGCGGAATTGGATATTGAACCAGTCCTTTCCTACGCTTAGTTTGCAACATGCGATGTACTGAAGGGATGCAGATCAAGAACGCGGGTAGAATGCGGCCTCGACCGTCCTTGGGGCACAGTCACCCATTGGAGGAGACCGACGATGTCCATTAAGATGCTGATCGCAATGCTTGCGACTGTTGCTGCCAGCTTTGCGGCCCCGACAATCGTACAAGCAGCCCAGAAGAAGCCGACCATGCAAACCGCAACGCCCAAACTTATCAAGAGCGGCCATGCCGCGGTCAACGGTGTGAACTACTACTACGCCGTCTATGGCACGGGTGAGCCGCTGTTGCTCCTTCATGGCGGCCTGGGTCAGATCGAGATGTTCGGTCCCAACCTGACCAAGCTCGCGCAGAGCCGGCAGGTGATCGGCGTCGATCTGCAGGGCCACGGCCGCACGTCGCTGGGTGATCGCGAGATCAGCTTGGTCGACATGGGCAACGACATGGCCGGCGTGCTGAAGAAGCTCGGCTACGACAAGGTCGACGTACTCGGCTATTCGATGGGTGGTGGCGTCGCGTTCCAGTTCGCCGCTCAGCATCCGGAAATGGTTCGCCGTCTGGCGCTGGTTTCCACGCCGTTCTCCCAAGACGGGTTCTATCCGGAGATGCTGCCGATGCAGGCAGCGGTTGGCTCCGCGATGCTGGAGCAAATGAAGGAAACGCCGATGTACAAGTCGTACGTGGCCATTGCACCGCATCCCGAAGAGTTTCCGAAGTTACTGGACGCGATGGGCGCCTATATGCGCAAGTCATACGACTGGTCGGCGGACGTCAAAAAACTGACCATGCCGGTGATGCTCATCTACGGAGACAGCGACATGTTTCGGCCGGAGCACGAGGTGAAGTTCTACCAGTTGCTCGGCGGTGGACTGAAGGACGCTGGTTGGCAGCGCGAGCACATGTCGCAGAATCGCCTGGCGATCCTGCCGAATCTTACGCACTACGAAATGGGCCTCGCACCGCAGTTGCTCGATACCGCTCTGCCGTTCCTTAACGGCCAAGGCCGCGCTAAGAGTTGGGACGAGCAGGTGAGCGCAAAGTAAATCACACAGCGGCGCGCGGTTCGGTCGAGTAGTTCCGAGTTGGATTAGAATGCGTCCGCATTTCTTTAAGGTTAGTGCATACCAGAGCCCTGCTAGGTAGGAGATCCCCTAGGATCCGTCCAACGCAAGTCAAACTGGTTGGAACCCCGAGGCTGTTTATGCCGCGTCCGGGTTTGGAAGCAGAACGTCGCGGACAATGCTGTCGAGGTCGCCGCAGGCAGCGATGAATTGACGAAGGGTGCGGCGAGTCGGAGCAAACGTGTTGAATTCATCAATAGAGATGCCGCCTTCGGTATAGGCCCGCCGGAAATCTGTAAACTTCTTGGAGAGCTCAGCAACAATTTTGAGATCGACTGGATTGTCGATACGAGGAACAATCTCAACGTCGCTCGCATTAAAGCGAACCTGCCATGCGTACGGCGGCGAAATAACCACGTCGCCACCGATGAATTCGCTCCAGTGCATATGATTGCGGAACGCGGCCGAAAGTAAACGAAGGCGGTATCCCCGCTGACGGAAGATCTGGTAGGTCTTCTTGAATACCGCCACCCCGGCCCATTCCAGATACCCAGGATCGATGGTGATGCGTTCTTTCTCAACCACAACCTTCAACCAGTCATCCAGGCGTCCCACCATGATGGTGCAGACCGGTCCCATCGAGACGATTTGCTTACCTTCGTTTTCGCGTCGTCGCAAGCCTCTCTCCACGGCTTCAGCCACGGCAATGCACTGGGGCAACGAGAAACAGACAGTCGCGTTGATACTGATACCCCGGTAGGTGGCTTCCTCAATGGCCGGAATTCCCGCGCTTGTGACCGGGATCTTTACAATCATGTTGGGCGCGAGCCGGCTGAATTCCTCAGCTTGTTCGACGATGGCTCCTGTATCGCGATAGAGGCGCGGGTCGGTCTGAATGGAAAGCCTCCCATTTCTCCCCTTGTGCAGGTCGAAAATAGGCTGCAACAAAGCAGCGCTCTTGGCTGAGATCTCGCGAACCAACCGCCAGCCGATCTGGCCTTCGGTGGCTTTAGGATGCTCGTCGATCAGCGCGCGAATTCGATCACTCCACAAGCGCATTTCCTTCTTGAGGGCCGCAACCACAATGACAGGATTGCAGGTGGCGCCTACGGCCCCGTGTTCGATCGAATAGGTCAACTCATCGATGGCAGCCGAGTCATTCCACAGGCAAGTGGGAGTCGTCTGCGTCATTTCATGCAACGGGCTCTTGTAGATCACCGAACCGGATACTGGTGTCATCGAAATCTCCCGACTAATGAAATCCTCGCTCGTGCACGGTTTCGAAGGAAGAGCCTGCACAGATTGCGGTTGGAATTATGTGCTTTCCATGTTATATTTGTCAAACCGCTTAGATTGATCCAATCCATCGCCAAACGGCCGAAAACTCAGCGCAGTAGGGGCGGATATCTCGTGCCCAAAAATCCGATTCAAGTGAGGGGGTAGGTGCTGAGCAAAACGGAAGGCGAGAAGATAAGGCACCATAATTTCTAAGCGCTTTGATACTCGGAATACTACGCGTTTGCGCAAACTGCAATCTTGTCACCAGCTTGTTCTCTTGCGAGCCACACGCCAGCCTAACTAGTTCGTGGAACCTGATCGAAGGCAGAAGCAGTGGTGCCTCCCGCCAAGCTGCGGGTGCGCAGGCGGAACCCGCACGATTCTCGAACCCGTAGCTGCGGCATGATTTTGCGAGTTTCGCCTCGCCCGCTCTTTCCCTTGATACGCTCAAGTAACAATTCGGTGGCCGCGCTGCCGACTTCATACTTCGGAAGCTCGACGGCCGTAATTGGCGGGCTGAATAGCTTCAGCCAGGGATAATCATCCAACGTTACTAACCCGAAGTCATCCGGACAACGCATGCCCATCTCTTGCGCCGCCTCGAGAAATCCTACCGTCATCAGATAGTTGGCGACAAAAACAGCGTCAGGGCGATGGGTAAGCAGTGAAAGACCGGCGCTGTGCCCTGAGTCGATCCGATAGTCGCCTTCGTACACCAGCTGCGGATCGTAATTCAGATCGTTCGCACTGAGCGCTTTGCGGTAGCCTTGCAAGCGAGCCTTGCCATTGCTTACGCTCAAGGGACCGCCGACCAGCGCGATCCTCTTGTGGCCAATTCTGGCCAAATGCGATACCGCGTCGAAGCTTCCCTTTAGGTCATCTGTGGTCACCGCATCTTTGGTCAGCCCGGGATAAGTACGCATCATCAGCACAACGGGCACTTTCATGTCCGAAAACATGCCCTCGATCCGCGAACTGAGCTGACCCGGAGCCTTGGTGAGCAGAACCCCGTCCACGCGCTTGGAAAGAAGAAGCTCCAGATAGAGTTCTTCCTTCTCGGCATTACCGTCGCTATTGCACAGCAGGGTGCTGTATCCGGCCTTTTGAGCTGTGTCTTCCGCGCCTCGAACCACCATGGGAAAGAATGGATTGGATATGTCTGGCACGACGACGCCAATGGTATGAGTGCGCTCGCTGGCCAGACTCTGCGCCAGAGAATTAAGGCGATAGTCCAGCTTCTTGATCGCGGCTTCGACGCGCCGCTTGCGCGCCGCTCCAACATGCTCCTTCTTGTTGATTACAGCGGATACAGTGAAGACCGAAACCTGCGCCTCGCGAGCCACATCGTAAATGTTCGGCGCCTTACGGCCAGCCGTCTTGGAGTTCCTTGGTGAACGCGGCATGCACTTTCCCTCAATGATGCTACTTTCCCGTCGTGAAATCGGGGGACATGCAAACCATATCTTTCAGGTCAAGCGGCAAAAGTTTATTGGGCAGTTCTCATCTTCAGCACAAAACTTTGAATCTCGCTAGCTCTTCGATAGACCGTGGCTTCCGCCCGGTTCATGACCTCCCGATGGCGAGCGAACGCCTTCTTTGCTTCCTCTGGCTTGCCCATGCGAGTATAGGCTTGGCCCAGTTTGTACAGCGGCTCCGGGAACTCGGGATCGAGCGCAGAAGATTTTTGATAGTACGCAACCGCTTCGGGCAATCGCTTTTGTACGCGGCAAAGCTCTCCCAACTGGTAAGGTACGCGCGTGTCGTTGGCACGTAAAGCTCCCGCCTTCTGCAACGCGGCCTGCGCCAGGGCAACATTTTTCAAGTTGCCTTCCTGGTCCATTTCCTTCACCAGGGCTGTCCCGTAGTAGTACTGCGCGCCGAAGATTTTAGGCTCCTTCCCCGCCAGATACGCAAGCTTGGCGACCACCTCCGCCGAGCGCGTCTCCGCGAAGCTAAAAGCCTCTCCCAAAAAAAGATAGGCCGGCTCGAATCTCGGATCCAGATCGACCGCCTTTAAGTAAGAGGCTACCGAATCAGCGGTCTTTCCGCGCATGAATTCCGTAGTGCCCAGGCCCAGATAAATTCGCGACGCCTTGGGAAAACGCGTTAGAGCCGCCTGGAAGACCGCTTCGGCGGCGTCAAAGTTCTCGTGCAGCAGTAGCTCGGCGCCCAAATCGAAGGCAACCTTATCGTTTGCCGGATCTACACGCACGCCTTCTTGATAATGCTTCAGCGCATCGCCAAAGCGATTCTGTGTCTCGCTGATGTCGCCGAGAAGGTCCTGCACATCCCCGGTATTCCGGATCGCGAGGGCGCGCTGTGCGGCATCCAGCGCGCCATCTACATCTTTGAAATGCTCGAGCCGGAGGACTGCCAGGTTGTAGTAGGCTTCATAAGAATTAGGATCGAAGCCGATGGCTTCCTCGAACTTCGCTTTCGCCTGTGCGTATGCTCGGGAGGACGCCAGGAGCTCGGCTTCACGCAAGGCGCGCTCGCCGGACGGAAGTGACCTCAAAACCTGGTCGAGAAGAGGAAGCGCCAGGTCCACCTGATTGGATTTCAGCCGGACCAGAGCCAAAGCGTATAGAACTTCCTTGTCATCTGGCGCCAGCCGCCTGGCCGTTTCCAGCCCCTTCGCAGCGTCCGCCAGATTGCCTCCATCAAAATTTAGAGTCCCGCTCAGCTTTAACCACGGCACTACACTCTGATCTTTTGGAGGCGCGACAGAATTGAGAATTCGTAATGCAGCCTTCCGATCGCCCGCGCCTGCGGCCGCCACGGCGGCTTCATAGCCTACAGCCGTGGAATGCTCACGGCGAAATGCCCGATCCAGAAGCGGGCGGGACTCGGCATAGTGGTGCCGGGCATTGAGCAGCGCCCCCAGGTTGTACAGCGTATTGACGTCCTGAGGATTGATCTGAAGGGCATGGCGAAAAGCTGCCTCGGCATGTTCCGAGTCCCCCTCTCGAAGATATGCCGCCCCAAGATTGTTGTAGGCCGCAGGCGAATGCGGCGCCAGGCGGGCAAATTCCTTGAACATGGTTAGAGACTGATCAGTGTCTCCGGCGTGGCCATAGGCGATGCCGAGCAGCTCGTAAACTTCCGGATTTGACACGTGAGCCTTGCGATAATTTTCCAGCAATGGAATTGCTTGTGCGGTGTCGCCCCTGGCAAGAGCCTGGCGGGCGCGGCCTAGGGCCGGGTCTGGCTGAGCTGCCAAAACCGCAACCAGGAAGAAGAACACGATCGTCCGCATCCCCCATTCCAGGCCGGTACGAATTTTCGGGAGAGTTCGAGTCATTGACCCTTGCGGTTCCACCCGGCAGACACGCCGAACTAAAAATCATAGCAGCGGTGCGTGCGGACCGGAGTAACCCGGCGCTGGACGGAGAACTAGTGAACGCGGGAAACCATCTGAAGTTTCAACTGGTCAGTCACGAATGCCTTCATCTTCTGCGCACTGATGGCAATGCTCGCCTCACGGGTGTGGTCCAACTCTAACTGGACCCAACCCTCGAATCCGATTTCACGATAGAGGTCGGCAAGTCCTCGAAAGTCGACCACACCTCTGCCCAGCTCAACGAAATCGCCGGTGGCGCCCGGGCCCAGATAGCTCGGGCCCCGAAGCTTGGGATCAAAATCCTTCCAGTGACTCGCCGCCAGCCTCGAAGCATACGTCTTGACCGTCTGCACCGCGTCCAGCCCCATGGCGGTAAGGTGTCCGACATCCGCGCAAAACTTCAGGTATTTGGGGTTGGTCCCGTCCAGAATCTGTAAAGTGACTTCTTTAGGTATATCCCGCTCGGCGTGCAGAGCAACGAAGATGCCGTGCTGCTCCAGAGAAATGCGTCCAATTTCGTCGGCCGTACGTATCGCCTGGCGGACATCGGCCGGCGTTCGCACGTAAGGCTTCCTTCCCGGCCCCCAGGGAACGTCCCAGCCGAGCGCGATATATTCGGCGCCCGCGGCTTTCAGGAACGCCGCCACCGAATTAATTTTGGACCGCATGGCCGATAACTGCTGCGTCTCATGCAACAGGAGAGCCTGGTAAACACCTTCGAGCTGCACGCCAATCTGGTGCGCTTGCTCGCGAAATTCATCTAATTTGTTGCCGTAGGCTGTGTCGAAGTTTGCCTTGCTGTTATCCGCTTCGGTAGCCCCGATATTCAGCGCTGCGATTCCCTTGGCTGCCTTCCAGTAGGTCGTAATCGAGGGATCGGCTGAAAGCCAGGTCGTGGCCGCCATCCCAATTTTAAATTTTTGCGCCCGGTTTGAGGCAAACCCGGAGGAGGGGCTGACGGCCAAGGCCAATGTGCTTGCCACACTGGCCTTCAGAAATTGGCGTCGCTCCATTCTGTTGGCCATCTCCCCCTCGTAGGCGTTACAACCACGGCATATTCGTTAGAAGTAGAACTTCAACGCAAACTGAATCTGGCGGAAGCTGAAAGGCACCGTGCTGGTGATCGCTCCAAAGCCGGAAACTGGCGCACCCGCGGTACCCGGGTTGCTTGTGTTCCAGCTCAGGTTCGAGGGCGTACCAAATTGAGGTTTGTTCAGGAAATTGAATGCCTCAACTCGAAATTGGAAGAATTTTGTTTCGGTGATGGGAAGGTTCTTGAACAGGGAAGCATCGAGCAGCGAAATTCCAGGTGCCCGCGGTCCTGGAGTGGGACTGCAGTTTCCAAAGAAGAACTGTGCCGGAGCCGAAAAGCCGCTCGGGTTCACCCAGTCACCAATACTCCGGTGGAAGCCTGACGCGGGAGTAGTGCAATTCGGCCGGTTTCCTGTTTGGGTGCCACTATTGTCCTGAGTGATCCCAATAGTCAGCGGTTGCCCGCTGGCGAAGGTCGCAATGGCATTCAGCTGCCAGTCTCCGAGCACTTTTTCCATAACCCCCGAGCTTGCAAGGGAGTGTCCTTTGCCAATCGGTAATTCATACGTGCCGCTTACAACTAAACGGTGGGGCGTGTCATTATCCCAGTACCCCCACTCTCGTGACCGGTGATAGACATCCTGCACTCCACGAAGCCCCGCCTCGAAGTCACTGACCTGGGATAGAGCTTTGCTCCACGTGTACGCCGCGTGGAAAGTGACGCCATGAGACGTCTTCTTATCGGCCGAGATCTGAAGCGCGTTGTAATTCGAATTGGAGGCGCTCGAAAGCCATTCAATGTGGGTGGGTGAGGTCCCCTGGACAAAGTTCGGGAACGGAATCACGGGAGGCGATCCCGGAGTTATCAGGTTCGGCTGATTTTCGTTGCTAAGATCCCAGAGGTGACGCGCCTGGTTGAAGACGTAATTCGTTTCGAGGACGAAATTGCTGGTGACAGAATACTGGAAGCCGAAACTGCCTTCATAGATTGTGGAAGGCACCAAGTTGGAGTCGATGGCGCGAATGAAGAGCTGGCTGACCTGCGCCGTATTGGTGATATCGACCGGCGCCAGGAAGTTAGCCGGGAAACCATTCTGCAGGAAGAACGGTGGCGCCGCCGTCGGCTGAGGGTTCTGCTGCGCGTCCACAAGAAACGGAGGATTCAGCGCCAACTGGCTTTCGCTTCCATAACGATACGTGTTCTGGAAGTAGATCCCTGCTCCGCCGCGCATGACCAGCCGCGGAGTAATGCCAAGGGCGAAGCCAACCCGGGGAGCAAAATTATCCTTCACGGGATGAACCGTGGTGCGGTTGAATGTGCCGCTGGCGTTTGAAGGGATGGTGAAGAGGCCGCCCGCGCCACCATTGAGGTTGGGGTTAAAGTTGGTTTCACGATTATCGCGCTCGAACAGCGGGCTGGAGTACTCGTAGCGAACACCATAGTTCACAGTCAGTCGCGGCGTGGCTCTCCAGGAATCTCCCACAAACCAGTTCCAGCCGTTGCGGTAGATGCGCGCGATATCCAGATTTTCCAATTCCGCGTGGTTCGGCAATCCCAGAAGCAAATCGGTGATTCCATCGCCGGTGTATTGGCCATTGAAGCCGTAGTTGCCGCGAATGCAGCACAGATCGCTGAAGTTGTCCGCGTCTCGCCGCCATTCGATGCCCATCTTCAGGTTGTGCGTGCCCTTGATATAGGTAACCGCATCTTTGAGCTGCCAGATCTGGGCGAACTGGTTCTGTGGCAGCCACATGGGGCTGCCCAGCAACTGCATGCCCGAGATATCGATTTCCGGTAGGCCGCCCGACAGCCCGGGGAAGTTCGGGATTCCGGTGAGGCCAACCTGGCTGTTCCCGTCAACCCCAAGGGTTGCCTGAATGTTGTGGGAAGCGGCGCGGTTAAAACTGAAATGAGCATCATTGACGACGCTGGGCGTGAACACGTGCACCCAGGCAGTGGTGATGCTCGTACCGCGGTCAAGGTTTTTTCCTGAAGTCGAGTCGTTGGTTCCGTCTGCCAACGGCGAGCTGTCATTGAAAATTCCGGGACGGAACTGGCGCAAGTCGTAAACGATGAAGTGCCCGTAAATGTTATTGGAGTCGTTGAACTTGTGATCGATGCGAACTCCGCCTTGGTCGGAGTCCACAGACTCTTTCGGGCTGGCAATGTAGTTAAAGCCGCCGTTGCCAAAACTTCCTGGCTGGCCTTCCAGAGCCCGGTTCGCATTGGGCAAGGGGTATAGCGCAATGAGCTTGGCCGCCACCGGGTCGACACAAGTAGGATCGACCACGCCGTTGTTGATGCAATTGGAGAACTGAGACAGTGCCGTGATGGAGGGAGAGGTCGGCACGGTCGAAAGTTCATTGAAGTCCAGATTCCGCATATCGGGAGTGGGAACCAGGCCAGTAAGCGTCAAGCCTTCGCGGACCCGCCTGGCTTCGTAATTCAAGAAGAAGAATGTTTTGTTTTTTCGAATCGGGCCGCCCAAGGTCGCGCCGAACTGGTTCTGTTGAAATATGGGTTTGATCGAATTCTGTCCTGCGAAATAATCCTTGGCATCGAGCTTGCTGTTACGGAAATATTCGTAAACATCGCCGTGAAGCTGGTTGGTACCTGATTTGATCGCGACGTTGACCACGCCTCCCGCGCTGCGGCCATACTCGACGTCGTAATCGCGCGTCTGCAGCTTGAATTCCGCCAGTGAATCCACCGCCGGCTGCACGGCTTGGGCGCTCTGATCCTGCAGGTTTGTCGTATAGGAGTTATTGTCGGCGCCATCCAGCACAAAATTATTCTGGGTGGAACTGTTGCCGTTGACGCTGAATACCCCTTCGGCTCTTTGCTGAAAGGAAGCGCTCGCGGTATTGACTCCAGCTGTGAGCTGCGCCAGCGAGTCGTAGCGGCGGCCGTTCAGGGGAAGGTCGGTTGCTTGTTGACCACTGACCACGTGCCCGACATCGGCGGTTTGGGTATCGATCAGGGGAGCTTCCACCGTAACCTCGACTTTTTCCGTCGAGCCGCCCAGCGTCATCTGGAAATCCACTTCCTTACGATCCTGCACATCCAGCGTGATTCCGCTGCGGACCGCTTGCTTGAAATTTGGCGCGTCCACCGTGACGCTGTATGCTCCTATCCTCAGATAGGGAAACACGTAGTCCCCGCTTGCCGAGCTTGTGACCGTCAAGGTTTCTCCAGTGGCCGAGTTAACCACCGTCACTCTTGCGCCCGGAACCACCGCGCCGGAAGGATCCTTGACCGTGCCCACGATGCTCGCAGTAACAATCTGGGCGACCATCAGCGTCGCGGAGGCCAAGATCAACGCCAAGGCAATCACCAATGTGCGTACTCGCTGACCATTCAACACTTGCATATAGTCCCCCGCCCAACCTGAACAAGTTTGTTGTTTTTAACCTGCGCCGGCCTCTGCCATAGCCGATTGTGTTTTTGTCTAACCGCTTATACGATTAGAGCGCTTTTATACTTAACCCGGAGGCATTGTCAAGACAATAAATCCAGATGCTCGCGCAGAAATTCATTTACATGAGGCCGCCAGGATGCGTTAAAGTTTCACTGAGTCGCCGGCTGATCGGAGCCCCAGTCTAAGCGGTTAGTCTGCAATGCGAATGAAACGCGATTGTGAGCCCAGTTCAGCCAACGCGAAGCTGTCGTCCATGTGTCGCCCGGGCTGGCAAGGTTGCGCCCGGCTGGAAGGATGCTCTCGCATGTTTCTGCTTAAACCCCTTGTCATACCTGCGTGAGTCGTCGTGAATCACAACACGCAAGTTTCGCTTGGCCGCGAAACCGATGCTTTCTGATTTCTGGAGGCTTGAATGTCGAACGAAATGGACCGAAGAAACTTCCTTAAGGCGGCGGGTGGAACTGTTGCGATCGCTTCGCTGCCCGTAATGGGCGCCGCGGTTCAGGGCACACTCGCCCCAGGTTGCAAATTCTTCACCGTGCCTCAGGCAGCGATGATAGAAAGCATCGCCGAACAGATGATTCCAGGAGATCAGAATCCTGGTGGAAAAGCCGCGGGAGTCGTTTTCTACATCGACGGAGTTCTTGCAGGTCCTTTTGGCAAATTCTATAGAGCCAGTTACGACGAGGGCCTGGCGATGATTGACGCGACCAGCCAGAAACAGTTCGGCGGCGATTTCGTTTCGGTGGGCTCCGATCATCAGGCCACAATTCTTCAAAGCCTTCAGTCGGGACAGTCGCGAAGAGAATCCCGCCACGAGTTTTTCGGGCTGCTGTGGCGGCACATCATGGAAGGCTACTACGGCGACCCATCGCATGGCGGAAACCGTGATGGCGCAAGCTGGAAGATGATTGGGTTCGAGGGCTAGGGATGGCGAACGCAAAAAAGGTTGACGTGGTTGTCATTGGATCGGGGGCGGGCGGAGGCGTGGTGGCCAATGAACTCGCCCAAGCCGGACTCTCGGTAGTCGTATTCGAACGAGGAAAGAGCTACTCCGCTGGCGATTTCAACCATGACGAATTGAACAGCCAGTACTCGCTTCCGCCCGCCTACGGACCGTCGGTGTTCCCGAACCCGCGGACGTTTCGCTATACCGATCGCGAGACTGCGCAGCGCGTCTATCCCGGCGTGAGCGAGGGCTATGGGAAAACCGCCGCCGCGGTAGGGGGAGGCACGGTCGCCTACGGCGCTGCCGCGTGGCGATTCAAGAAAGAAGATTTTCGAATGAAGTCCACGTACGGAAGCATTCCCGGAACTTCTGTCGAAGATTGGCCAATCAATTACGACGATCTCGAGCCGTTTTACGAGAAAGCGGAGTACGAGTTAGGGGTCTCCGGACTCGCGGGCGCCGACCCATTCGCCGAGCCTAGAAAAAAACCTTATCCCGTTCCTCCATTGCCGATCAACCCGCAGGGAGAAATAATTCGCGACGTGGGCCGGCGCATCGGCTGGCATCCCTTTCCTCCCCCGTTCGCAATTTTGACCCGGCCCTACATGGGGCGTAATCCTTGTGTTCAATGCGTCTGGTGCCTGGCTCACGATTGCGAAGTCCAGGCAAAGTCCGGCACCCAGGTCACGCTGCTTCCCCGCGCGATGCAGAGTGGAAAGTGCGAACTGCGGAACAACTCTTTTGTGACCCGCATTCTGATCGACGCCAAGGGCCGCCCCAATCGTGTGGAATATTTCGACGCCAAGCATCAGCGCCACGAACAGTATGCGGATTTAATCGTGGTGGCTTGTTCGGCCACCGAGTCCGCACGCCTGCTTCTGAATTCGGCCGACAAGTTTCATCCCAAAGGACTGGGAAATTCTTCAGGCCAGGTGGGACGGAACCTGAACGATCACACCGGAGCAGATACGTTCGGGATATTCGATCGCGAAATTCCGCATGACAAGGGCCCAGGGCCGTCGATTGCATTCAACGACTGGAATCATCCCCGCAGCCGCGAAATACCCGGCGGCGGTTACATTTATAACTATTACTGCACGCTTCCCATCGAGTTTGCTGGAACCCGGCCCCCGGGTGAACCGCTGTGGGGTAAGGCTCACAAGGACTTTCAGCGCAAATATTTCCGGCGCTATCTCCATCTGGGCAGCAATTGCCAGGCACTGCCGCAGGAATCCAACTGCGTGGACCTCGATCCCAATATTCGAGATGCCTGGGGCATGCCCGTGGCTCGGATCACGCACTCATGGATGAGCGTCGATTATCAGATCGCAAGTTACGTGATGGATAAAGGCGAAATTCTGCTGAAAGAAGCCGGCGCGATCAAGACCTGGCGTGGCGGAAATGGGAAAGGCGGCGTGGGTGATCATCAGAATGGCACTTGCCGCATGGGGGACGATCCGAAAACTTCGGTGGTGACCAAGTATTGCCAAAGCCATGACGTCGACAACCTATTCATCGCCGACGGTAGTGTGCTGGTGACCGACGCCGGCTTCAATCCATCTCTTACCATCCAGGCCGTCGCTTACTGGTCGGCGGACTATATCAAAAAGCAATGGCAAGGAGGAGCTTGGCGAAACGGGAAATTAAGCTGAATCCTCGCTGTGCGATGTTGCTGCGACTCATAGGAGAAACTGCATGACCGGCGGCAGACCACTCATACTTGCGGCCTGGCTCGGCATTTTTATTTATGGCTACCTCAACGCCATGTTGGGGATCGTATTGCCGAACCTGATGGAGAAACTCAAGCTCAGCAAATCCCAGGCCGGTGTCTTTTTCATGACCAGTTCGATCGGCCTGATCGTAGCTTCGGTGCCGTCAGGCCTGACCATGGACGCGCTGGGTACCAAGCTCGTCGTCTGCCTCGGACTTTTTCTCGTCGCCATCGCCTTCTGGGGACTCGGCGTTGTCAACAGCTCCAAGGCGTTGTATTCGATGGCCTTCGTTTTGGGTCTTGGAGGCTCGATGGTGGTTGCCGGCGAGAACACTGCAATTTCCCTGGTCAACTCCACTCAGCGCGAGATTGCAGCCAACTTGCTGAACCTCTTTTTCGGCGTGGGCGCATTCGTAGCTCCCTTCCTGGTGATGCCGGTACTGAAACGCTGGGGCTTTACCGGCGTGCTGAAGGTTTCGAGTCTGCTTACCCTGCTGATTCTGACTTTGCATCTCGCACTGTCCTTCCCCAAACCGTTGGTTGCCCAGGGCTTCCCTCTGGCGCAAACCGGTGCCCTGTTGATGCAACCCAGGTTGTGGCTCCTGATGTTCCTGGTTTTTCTTTATGTGGGGACAGAGTTCTCGGTATGGAGCTGGACGGTCACGTTCTTCACTACCGAGCGCGGCTACGGGCAGAAGCAAGCATCGAGATTTATCGCCGCCTTTGCCCTGGCCATGATCGTAGGGCGTTGGGCCGGCCAATGGACTCTCGTCGCGTTTGGACCCGTGCGGGTTTTGCTGATCAGTGCCGCCGGATCTGTGCTCTGTCTGGCTGGGATGTTCACCCTGCGCAAGCGAATCCTGGTTGCCATTTCGACGATGGCAGCAGGCTGGTTCATGGCCGCCATCTTTCCCACGGCTTTGGGATTGGCGGGAACGTACTTTCCGACCCTGGTAGGAACTGCAATCAGCCTGGTGATCACGGGCGGCTGGTTGGGTGCCATCGCCATACCTCCAGCGGTAGGATTCGTGGCGAATCGCAACGGAGTGGCCCGGGGTGTTCTAGTTCCCGTCGGATCGGCGTTCCTGATGCTAATATCGCCCTTGTTTCTCGCCACGGCGCATTGACGCATTGATCAGAGCGTTTTAGTTGACACACGCAGAGCGCAAGACTATCTTCTAAGCGATTATATGTGGGAAATATTGCGATTGGTGAAAAGCGAGAAGTGGGCTTTGGAAGGTGCTGGCTCTCCAGCCTGCGATCACCGCCGTGTTCTCTGCAGTTCTGGATGGAGCATGGCATGACCCAAGTTGAGCACGTCGTCCATTCCAGCACCCTGCCTGCGGATCAAACTGGCGAACTGATCCGGCTTCCACGCGAAGTAGCGGGTTGGCAATGGATGAGCTTCTTCGTCAAACGCCTCGGGCCCGGAATGACGTGGGAGTTCGCTGCAAAGGAAGAGGAAGTCGCTCTTGTCCTGCTGGGAGGCACAGTCACAGCCGACTGGGGTCAAGGCAAGCAACTAATCGGGGAAAGAAAAAATGTTTTCGGCGGCTTGCCCTATGCTCTCTATCTTCCCGCGGAAGGCCACGCCAGCGTAAGGGCTGAGACCACCTGCGAGATCGCGGAATGCCGGGTTCCATCCAAAGCCCGTCTGGAACCCAAGCTCATTACCCCTAAAGATGTTTCCAGCAGCCTAAGAGGCGGCGAGAACGCCTCGCGCCAGATTGTCGACATCATTCGTCCCGATTTTCCGGCAGATCGATTAATTGTAATAGAGGTCTATACTCCTGGCGGAAATTGGTCGAGTTATCCGCCGCATAAACACGATGTCCACAACCCTCCGACCGAAGTCGATCTCGACGAGATTTACTACTATAGGATTGCTGATCCCCGGGGTTTTGCCTTCCAGAATCTCTATAACCCGCGCGCCTCTCGGGACTTGACCTTGAAACTTCATGATGGAGATACTGTGCTTGTGCGAGACGGATACCATCCCGTGGTGGCTGGTCCTGGATATAACGTGTACTATTTGAATTTCCTGGCTGGCACTTCGCGGACCATGGCGGTCACAGAAGATCCGTCGCACACCTGGATTCGCTCAGACTGGAAACACCCGGATACGCGCCTTCCTCTGGTGTGAGTAACTGGCGAGCCAGGCGGTATGCAGTCTTGCTCGAAGTACTCTGACCGGAAGGATCAACCTTACCTGCAGAACGTAGCGAGGCAGATCGCCATGACGCAACGATTAACCACAGCTCAGGCTATTGTCGGATTTTTGCAGAATCAATACGTCATACGCGACGGTAGAGAATACGGCTTCTTTGAAGCATGCTTCGGCATCTTTGGCCATGGCAACGTAGCGGGAATGGGCCAGGCCCTCGAGCAAACTTCTTCATTTCCTTATTATCTTTGCCGCAACGAACAGGCCATGGTGCACACGGCCGCCGCGTTTGCGAAAATGAGTAACCGCCTGCGGACTCTGGTGTGCACCACCTCCATCGGCCCCGGAGCGACCAACATGCTCACGGGCGCGGCCGTAGCAACCGTGAATCGATTGCCAGTACTGCTATTGCCCGGCGACATATTCGCGCGCCGCAACGTGGCTCCCGTACTGCAGCAACTGGAGTCGCCAACAACGCAGGATATTTCCGTGAACGATTGTTTTAAACCGGTCTCTCGTTATTGGGATCGAATCGAACGTCCGGAGCAAATCCTTACCTCTCTGCCGGAAGCCGTACGAGTCCTTACTTCTCCCTCGGAGACTGGCACTGTCGTCATATCGCTGCCGCAGGATGTCCAGGCAGAGGCGTTTGAATATCCCGCGCGATTTTTCGAAAAGCGAGTATGGTCCATTCCCCGCCAGCGTTGCGACCGTGAATTGCTCACCATAGCGGCTCAATGGATACGCTCTTCCAAGAGACCGCTGATCGTCGCCGGCGGCGGCGTGATCTATTCGGAAGCTACGGAGCAACTGGCAAGCTTTGCCGCGCAATCCCGAATTCCAATTGGCGAAACGCAAGCGGGAAAAGGTTCCCTGCCTTTCGATCATCCGCAAAACCTGGGCGCTATCGGCGTGACCGGGACTCCGGGCGCCAACATCTTCGCGCGCGAAGCCGATCTGGTGATCGGCATTGGCACTCGATACAGCGATTTCACGACAGCATCCAAGACGGCGTTTCAGAATCCCGATGTACGATTTATTAACATCAACGTGACCGAGTTCGATGCCTACAAGCACTCGGCTCTAGCTCTGGTCGGAGACGCTCGCGTTGTTCTTGAAGAGTTGGAGGCCGCAACCAAGGGATATTGCGTGCAAGATACGTATCAGGCGACCGTCTGTGACTTGCAGGAGAAGTGGGAAAAAGAGGTTGACCGCATTTACGGCCTGAAGCACGGTCCGCCGGTCAGCCAGGGCTCGGTGATTGGAGTTGTGAATCGCGTTTCGGGTCCGAAAGATGTGCTGCTCTGCGCCGCCGGCAGCCTTCCGGGTGACCTTCACAAACTGTGGCGTACGCGCGATCCTAAGGGCTACCACATGGAATATGGTTATTCCTGCATGGGCTATGAAATCGCCGGCGGGTTGGGTGCGAAGATGGCCGATCCCAGTCGCGAGATCTACGTGATGGTCGGAGATGGTTCTTATCTCATGATGGCGCAAGAAATTGCCACTTCGCTACAGGAAGGGTACAAGTTGAACATTGTGCTTCTTGATAACCATGGTTTTTCCAGCATCGGCGGGCTGAGCCGCGCTTGCGGGAACCAGGGGATGGGAACCGAGTATCGCTATCGCAAGAATGGAAAACTGTCTGGGAATAAAGTTGAGATCGATTTTGTCGCCAACGCGGCCAGCCTGGGCGCGTACGCTGTTCGAGCCAGGACAGTGGACGACCTAGAATCTGCACTGATCGAGGTGCGCAGACAGCCCCGAACATCCGTAGTAGTGATTGAGACTGATTACAACGAACGAGTCAGCGGCTATGAGTCATGGTGGGATGTCCCCATTGCCGAGGTTTCGGAGCTCGAGTCAGTCCGCGCATCTTACGGAGACTATTCCAGGGCAAAGAAAAAGGAGAGATATTTTCTCTAACTTCCAGCACAGTTGTCGAGCAATTGCCAGGCAGGTCGTTGTTCAAATCGCGGAGTGATGTGACGCGTTTGTTTAAACCTGGCCGGTTGGTATGCGAGAATCAGAAGCAAATACTTCTGAGGTATCGCGTTTGCGCGAACTGCATTCCTTGAGTCATTCCCTTTCCCGGCGTCACTTTCTAAAAGCGATGACGTTGCTCGGCCTTGAAAGTGGGGCCGTTCTTTCCTCTGGCCAGCTGCCGGTTGTGAGTTCGCTCGCTCCAGCACAGACCAGGCTCTCGGATTCGAAGCCGTTTTTCATTCCAGTTCCACCCTCGGCCAGCGGAATCACCTGGAAACATGTCAATGGTCGCTCGCCGAACTACTATCTTCCCGAGACAACCGGCGCAGGTTGCGCTTTTATCGATTACGACAACGACGGCTGGATGGATATTTATCTCGTCAACAGCGGCCGTTGTGATTTCTTCGACCCAAATCCTCCGCTGCGCAATGCGCTCTATCACAACAATCGCGACGGAACATTCACCGACGTTACGGAGAA
>JACXTT010004120.1_pt1 | contig 21748 bp, 11 predicted proteins | sample 9270951 | NCBI WGS metagenome assembly JACXTT01 (sample SAMN15532306, study PRJNA645909) | rock metagenome | isolation source: weathered quartz diorite | place: Puerto Rico | collected 2017-06-21
GAGGAGATATGCAGCCGACGATCGCGCTAGCGCGAGCGCCTCGTTGCGGTTGTGAGCGAAGTCGCGCCACGGGCGCTCGTGGAGCTCGCCGGGAAGACCCTGGGGGTGTTCGCGGACGAGCCGTTGCGTGCCGTCCGTCGAGCCGGTGTCGACGATGACCCATCGGTCGATCCATGGTTGATCGATTCGAGACAGCGTCCGATGACCGGAGCTTCGTTCTTCACTATCATGTTGAGGCAAATCGAAGACATCGGTCCGATCTTTACTGATGCGGCGCGTAAGCAATCATAGTTGACCTGTGCCCTTGCTTGACGAAAAGGGCTCCGACTCCATCGGATTCTGGACTGAGGTCGTGGATCGCGCCGATTCCGCGATCGCGAATGGCGCGATGCACAGCTTCGAATGCGCTTTCGAGTTCGTGCAGGACTCCGGCCTCGAGTTCGTGCTCCGCCACGCCACGAAATTCCCGGCGGGAGAAACCGCCAAGGGGCGCTCGGCCGGGACGGCGCCGCTGCCGCGCGATCCGTTCGCCTATCCCGAGCCGGCGCTCGTGGTGCGCGACCTCACGCCGACGCATCGGGCGCTGCTCAACAAGTTCAGCGTGCTGCGTGAGCACCTCCTCGTTGTGACGCGCGACTATGAGGATCAACGTGAGCTCCTGAACGAGCGCGACTTCGAGGCGCTCGCGATCTGCATGGAAGACGCCGAAGTGCTTGCCTTTTACAACGGCGGCACCGAAGCCGGCGCGAGCCAATCGCACAAGCACCTGCAGATCGTCACGCTGCCGCTGTCGCCGCGGCACTCCGTTCCGATGGACACCCTCATCGCGCGTCCGCAGCCCGCGCTCGGCTTTCGCCATGCGTTCGCGCGCTTGCAGCCGGGGCAAGTTTCGCGGCCGAAGCAGATTCTCGAGACGTATCACGACCTGCACGCCGCGGCCGGGCTGGGCGCGCCGCAGCCGTACAACCTGCTCGTCACGCACGAATGGATGCTCGTCGTGCCGCGCTCGCGCGACCGCTTCGAGGGCATCTCGATCAACTCGCTCGCCTTCGCGGGCTCCTTCTTCGTGCGCGATGCGAGACACGCGCACGCGATCGCCGCGGCCGGCCCGATGTCGGTGCTGGCGAGCGTCGCGATGCCATAATCGGCCGGTCATGGCGATCGCGACCTTCTCGTTCCCGACGGCGATCCACTTCGGCGCGGGCGCGCGGCGGCTCGTCGCCGCGCATCTCGCGAAGCAGGGAGTGAAGCGTCCGCTCATCGTGACGGACAAGGGCCTCGCGGCGCTGCCGATCCTCGAGGAGTTCGGCGCGAGCCTCGCGAAGCTTTCGGTGCACGTCTACTCGGGCGTGCACGGCAATCCCACGCGCAACCAGGTCGACGAGGGCGTGAAGGCGTTCAGGTCGCATAACGCCGACGCGGTCATCGGTTTCGGCGGCGGCGCGGCGCTCGACGTCGCCAAGGCGATCGCGCTCATGTCGGCGCACGAGGGCAATGTCCTCGAGTACGCGTGGGACCATCCGAATGTGCGGCCGATCACGAAGCCGCTCCCCCATTTCATCGCGTTGCCGACGACGAGCGGCACAGGAAGCGAAGTGGGCCGCTCCTCGGTGATCTCGGACGACGCCACGCACATCAAGAAGATCGTCTTTCATCCGGCGCTCCTCGCGCGCGCGGTCTTCGCCGATCCGGAGCTCACGCTCGACCTTCCGGCGGGCGTGACGGCGGCCACCGGAATGGACGCGCTCACGCACAACGTCGAGAGCTATCTCTCGCCCGCCTATCACCCGCTCTGCGACGGCATCGCCCTCGAGGGCGCGCGCATCGCCGCGCATTCGCTCGAGACGGCGGTCGCGATGCCGCGCAACCTCGCCGCGCGCTCCGACATGATGATGGCCTCGATGATGGGCGCGATCGCGTTCCAGAAGGACTTGGGCGCGGTGCACTCGTGCGCGCATGCGCTGGGGACCGTGGTCGACATGCACCATGGGCTCGCGAACGGCATCATGATCGACCACGTGATGCGCTTCAATCTCGACGCCGCGGAACGCAAGATGGCCGAGCTCGCGCGCGTCTGCGGCGCCGGCTCGACCGCCGAGTCGTTCGTCTCGTGGCTCACCGCCCTCAAGGCACGCATCGGCATTCCCGCGAAGCTCGGCAGCAAGGGAGTCACCGCGGCGCACATTCCCAGGCTGGTGGACGTCGCCATCAAGGACACCTGCCACCAGACCAACCCCAAGCCCGTTTCCGCTGCGGACTTCGAGCGCCTCTTCACGCAAGCGTTATAGTGGCAGCATGGAACCCCTGCGCATCGGCGTTTCCGCCCGCCTCCTCTATCCCGACCCAACGCGGAAGTTCCTGCCCGCGAAGTCGATCCAGTACCTCGAGCAGTCGGTCGCGAACTGGATCATGTCGGGCGATGTGCTCGCCTTCATGATCCCGGAGGTGAGCCTCGCCTCGCATTACGCGCCGAAAGCGCTCAAGGCGAAGAACTATGTCGACGCGCTGGACGGCCTCCTGCTGCAGGGCGGCGAGGACATGTCGCCCGAGAGCTACCGCGAGACGCCGATCAACCCGAAGTGGTCGGGCGACCAGGTGCGCGACCGCTACGAGATCGAGCTCTTCCACGAGTTCGTGACGCAGGGCAAGCCCGTCTTCGGAATCTGCCGCGGGCACCAGCTCATCAACGTCGCGCTCGGCGGCACGCTCTACCAGGACATCGCGACGCAGTGCGCCGGCAACACCGCGAACCACCGCGACGCGCAGAAGTACGACCAGAATTTCCACGACGTGCGGATCCTCCCGCAGACGTGGCTCTCGCGGCTCTACCACGACACCAACGCGCGGCGCATCAACAGCATCCACCACCAGGCGATCAAGGACATGGGCGAGGGCCTCATCGTCGAGGCGCTGAGCGAGCCCGACGGCCTCGTCGAAGCGATCCGCTGGGAAGGCCACAGCTTCGTGGTCGGCGTGCAGTGGCATCCGGAGTTCATCGATCCCAAGGACCCGTCGTGCGTCGACAGCCGGCCGCTGCTGAACGCGTTCCTGTCGGCGTGCGAACAGAGGAAAAAGACCGGCAAGGCGTCGCCGGTGACGGCCATCAAGGCCGCTTGAAGAAGCTCAAGGTCACCAATCCCGCGAACGGCGAGACCATCGCCACGCTTGCTGCGGACGACGCGAGAGCTGTGCACGCGAAATGCGAGCGCGCACGCGCCGCGCAGCCGAAGTGGGCCGCGGTGCCCCTCCGGCGAAAGCTCGATGCCATCGCGAAGTTTCGGGAGCTCGTCGTCGCCGAGAGCGAGGCGCTCGCACGCGTGCTCACGAGCGAGGTCGGCAAGCCCATCGCGCAGGCGCGCAACGAGCTCAAGGGCGTGTTGCCGCGCATCGACTTCTTCCTCGCCGAGACCGCGAAGACGCTCGAGAGCCGCACTGTGTCCGATGACGCGGGCATGCGCGAGCGCATCTCGCACGAGCCGCTGGGTGTCGTGGCCAACATCTCCGCGTGGAACTACCCCTGGTTCGTCGGCAGCAACGTGTTCCTGCCGGCGCTCCTCGCCGGCAACACGGTGCTCTACAAGCCATCGGAATTCGCATCTCTCACGGGCCTCGAGATCGCGCGGCTCCTGCATGCGAGCGGCATCCCCGAAGATGCCTTCAATGCGGTGATCGGCGGCGGCGAAACCGGCGCGGCGCTGATCGAGCAACCGGTCGACGGCGTCTTTTTCACCGGCTCGTACGCGACGGGCAAGCGCATCGCCGAAGCGGTTCGCGGCCGCATGGTGAAGCTGCAGCTCGAGCTCGGCGGCAAGGATCCGATCTACGTCTGCGATGACGTGGACATCGCGAAAGCCGCAGGGGGCGTCGCCGACGGCGCGTTCTACAACACGGGCCAGAGCTGTTGCTCGGTCGAGCGCATCTACGTCCACGAACGCGTCTTCAAGCCGTTCGTCGACGCATTCGTCGCCGAGGTGAAGGGCTATCGCCGTGGCGCGCCCGAGGACGACAAGACCTACATCGGGCCGCTCACGCGCGCGCCGCAGGTCGCGGTGCTCGACGCCCAAGTGAAGGACGCGGTAAAGAAAGGCGCGAAGATCCTCGCTGGCGGGAATCGCGTCAAGGCGAAGGGCAACTGGTTCGAGCCGACGGTGCTCGTGAACGTCGACCACTCGATGGCCGTGCTGCGCGAGGAGAGCTTCGGCCCCGTGATCGGCATCATGTCCGTGAAGGACGACGACGCGGCCGTGAAGCTCATGAACGACACCGATTACGGGCTCACCGCCGGCGTCTACAGCGCGGATCGCAAGCGCGCGGAGAAGATCCTCGCGGAGCTGCGCGCCGGGTCGGTGTACTGGAATTGTTGCGACCGCGTGAGCCCGCGGCTGCCGTGGTCCGGCCTCGGCCATTCCGGCATCGGCCTCACGCTATCGACCTACGGCATCGAGACCTTCACGCGCCCGAAGGCCTGGCACCTGCGGGAGCCCGCCTAGAGCTTCTCCAGCTCCACCGCGCCCTGCCACGAGGCGGCCGGCGCCACGATGCGGCAGCGGGCGATGCGCTCGATGTAGACCGCGGAGATGCGGTCGGTGGGATGGCGCTTGAGGATCTGCTGCCACATGAGCTCGCTCTCTTCCCAACGCCGCGCGCGATACGCATCCACGGCGCCGGCCGTCATCTCGACGAGAGCCGCGTCCTCGCATGGCGTGAAGATGTCCACCGGCTCCGACTTGCCCTTCACGATGACGCGGTCGACGAGGCGCATCGGCACGGCGCCCGCCACTTTCGCCACGGTCTCGCCGCTCACGAGGATGCCGGTACCGTAGAGCTTGTTCACGCCTTCGAGGCGCGCCGCGAGGTTCACGCCGTCGCCGATCGCGGTGTAGTCGAAGCGATCCGACGATCCGAGGTTGCCGATGACCGCGACGCACGTGTGGATGCCGATGCGCATGCGGATCTCGGGCAATCCCTGCTGGATGAGCTCGCGGCGCAGCTCCTCCAGGTCCTTCTGCACCTCCACCGCCGCCTTGCACGCGTTCGCCGACTGCCTCGGATCTTCCACCGGCGCGCCCCACATCGCCATGATCGCGTCGCCGATGAAGCGGTTCACGGTGCCGCCGTGGCGCTTCACGATCGCGGTCGCGCGCGAGAAATGCATGTTGAGGATCTTCGCGACCTGCTCGGCTCCGAGGCGCTCGGTGAGCGGCGTGAAGCCCTCGAGGTCGGTGAAGAACATCGTCACCTCGCGCCGCTCGCCGCCGAGCTTGAGGCGCTCTGGGTGGGCCAGCACGTGGTCGACGACTTCGGGCGACACGTAGAGCGAGAACGCGCGCCGGATCTCGGCCTTGCGGTATTGCTCGGCGATGAAGACCACCGCGCCGAAGACGAGATACATCGTCACGACGCTCGACATCGCCGCGAAGACCGGCAGCCACGTGTGCAGCCTTGCGAACAGCGCCCAGTCGATGGCGGCGATCGCGACGATGAGGCCGACTGCGACGAGCGCGCTCGTCAGGGGACGCCAGCGCCGCATGCCGAGAGCTCCCGCCGCGACGACCACGATCAGCAGCAGGACGCGCGCGGAATCGGTGGCCGGCGTGAGCGTGTCGCCGCGAACCACGCTCTCGAGAATGTTCGCGTGCACCTCCGCGCCCGGTGTGAGCCAATTGGTCGACGCGGTGAACGGCGTGTAGAAAAGGTCGCCCTGGACGGCGGACTGGTCGACGCTCGCGCGCAGGTCGCGGCCGACGATGACGATATGGTCCTGCAGCGCGCCCGCCGGAAGCGACTCTAGCGCCTGGTAGTACGGCAGGTACGGAAAGGTGTGATCCGGACCGGCGTAACGGATCATCGCCCGCGGGTCGGGCTCGGCGACTTCGAGGAGCCCCGGATGCTTCTCGTTCACGCGCCGCACCGTCACGCGCCAGAGGACGTCGTCGCCGCGCGGGACGCCACGCACCACGCCGTCGAGGTCGCGATTGACGGCGGCGAAGCCGCTCGCCGCACCCGCCTTGCGGAATTCCTCGAGCGGCTCGACGCGGATCATGCGGCGCCCGTGCGCCGACTCCTCGTACACGCGGTCGGAGGCGATCGCCACGTTGTTCTTCGCGATGGCGGAGGCGAGCGCCGTGTCGTCCGAGGGCCCGTTCATCGACGGCTCGGCGAGGATCATGTCGAACACGATCAGCATCGCGCCCGCCTGGTTGAGCTTGTCGACCAGCTTCGCGTGCAGCGCCCGTGGCCACGGCAGCTGCAGCCCGATCGCGCCGATCGACTGCTCGTCGATGGCGACGATCGTGATCGGCAGGCTCGATTTCATCGGCGCGGTCTGCACGCTCAGCAGATCGAAGCCCTTGAGCTCGAGCGTCTGCCACGCGGGCAGGAACGAGAGCGCGCCGAAGGCGAGCGCGACCACGCCGCCGATGAGAGCGGCGATCCGGGCGGGCAGCGTCGCGGAGGCGCGTTCCTGCATCGTCAGAACCTGAAGCTCAACACGATCCCGTACAGATCGGAGAGGTCCTTCCTGAGGAGATTCATGGCGAAGAGCTCGGCGGCCCAGCGTTTGTCCGGGCTCTCCCAATACATATCGGCCCGCGCATCCCATCCCGGAGAGAGCGCCACCGTATTCGCCTCGTCCACGAAGCGCCGCGTGCGGTAGACCGCCTGCAACGTGACGAACGTCCGCCACCCCGGTGCGACGGTGGCGTTCAGGTTCACCTGGTGCCGCGGCAGGAAGGGAATCTGCGCGTTGGCGGGCACATGGCGCAATGCGCCGTTCGGATCGGTGTTGCTGCTGTCGGTGTAGCGGTAGTGCACGCCGAGGCCGACGTGCGACCAGACGATGCGCTCGATGGCCGCGCTTGCCCGCGTCACCTCGCCTTCGCCGAAGATGGGCTGGCCTTCGAGGAGATCCGGCTTCTGCGGCGGGGCGATCGTGCGGTTGCGCAGGCGATCGGGGTTGGTCACGTCGGGCGCCGAATTGAGCACGCCGGCGATGGGCGACACGAGGTTGCGCACGCGGCTGCGCTCGGCGAATGCGGTGGCGAACGTCTTCGAAGCGTCGCTCCATTCCAGTTGCGCGCGGCATTGGTCGAGCTGGCCGCCGGCGTAGACGAGCTGGTCGTCGAGCGGCATGCCGGCGACCGCGACCGGCGCGAGCGTGTCGACGCTCGCCGGCCGGATCCAGCGGCGGCATGCGGCACGGACGAGAGACGTCGAGCTGAAGCTCCACACCGCGCCCGCGAGCGGCGCCGCCTTGCGCGGGCCGTGGGTCTCCAGGACGCGGATCGATCCGCCGGGACGCGTCACGAGGATGTCCATGTCCTTGCGATAGTCGGTCCATGCCGTGCCGAGCTCGATGCGCGCCTTGCGCCCGAGCCAGCGCCCCATCGCGTAGACTGTGTTCGGGCGGTCGTGGTCCGACTCGTCGACGCGATCCTGCGGCACGATGACACCGGGCGTGTGCAACAGCTCTTCGATGACCGCCGATGACGGCGTGCGCAGGCGCGCGGTTTCCGCGCCCCACGTGATCTCCAGCTCGTCACGCGCATGGAACGTGTGGGGCAGCGACGCGTCCTCCGCCCGTGGCTTCAGCTCGAAGGTCGCAAGGCCGGTGAACGTGGCGATCGGTTGCACCAGCGTGCTCGTGATCGTCGACGGCGTATCCTGCCGGCTCGCGCCCGCCTTCACCCAGACGCTCGAGCGCGAATCGGGCGCATAGCGCACGCCGCCATCGACGCGCGATGCGCTGCCGCCGATGTGATTCACGCTGCCCGTGACCCCCGCGACCCCGATGTCCTCGTCGAGGGAGATGCGGTTGGCATAGACGAACGCGGAGAGCTCGTAGGTCGGCTTGATTCCCGCGGCGACGGTATACGTGCGCGCCCGCGCCCGGAAAGGATCGTCGCGCGGGTCGATGCGCGTATCGATCGCCTCGGCGAAGTACGCGATCGGCACATGGCTCGCGTCGTAGCCGTTGACGGTCACGACCGCGTCCGTGAGGCGTCCCGCATCGCCGAAGAAATGGCGGACCTGTGCGGTGCCGAAGAGGCCCGGCTCGACGATGAGCGAGTGGAAGCGGTTCGACGCGCCGAAGGCGAGCGGATCGCTGATGAAGCCCTGCATGAGCTCGGAGCGCTTGTCGAAGTCGCCTGCATAGCGGTCGGCGAGAAACAGGTGGCTGCCGCCCCAGAGCGGCAGGTACGACTCGTTCGCGGCGCTGCGCGCCCAGCCTTCGAGGCCCATGAAGGCGAGCGGCGCCCCCACGTTGGCGATGCCCTTCTGGTTGTCGGCGACCTGGTTCAGCGACTTGAGGTACGGGATGCGCCTCAACGCCTCCTGCGCCTCCTGCACGGCAAGGCCCGGCTCGATGCGGTCGAGGCGGATGATGCTCGTGAGCAGATGCGGCAGCGGATCGTTGGGATCGAGCTCCTGCGCGCGCTTGAGCTCGAAGAGCGCGGCTTCGTCGGCGCCCGCGCGGTAATAGGCCGCGGCGAGATAGACGTGGGCGCGCGCGTAGCGCGGCTCGATCGCGCTCGCTTTCTGCAGCGCCGCGACCGCCTCGTCCGTGTGTCCCGCCTTGAGCTCGACGATGCCGAGTCCCGAGAGCGCGACATAGTTGCCCGGCTGCTGCGCGAGCGCCTGCTGCAGCTCGTTGCGCGCCGCATCGAGGTTGCCGGCGAAGCTCTCGAGCGTGCCGAGCTCGGCGCGATACGTGGGATCGGAGGCGTCGAGCGCGATCGCGCGGGAAAGATCGCTCCGTCCCTGGCGCACGTCCTCGCGCTCGCCCTTCACCACGCCCAGGCCGTACCAGCCGCGCGCGTCGTTGGCGGCGAGCTCGGCCGCGCGGCCGTATGCCGTGAGCGCCTCGCGCGCGCGCCCTTCGTGGCGCTCGATGTCGCCCAGCATCACGTACGCGTCGACCGAATCCGGCCGTTTCGTGAGCGCGGCGGCGACGTGGATGCGCGCGGCGGTCGCGTCGTCGTCGAGGAGCGCGAGGCGCGCGAGGGTCACGTCGAAACGCGGATCCTGGCGGAAGCGCTCGGCGCCGCGCATGAGCGCACGCCGCGCCTCGGCGATGTCTCCGCGGTAGATCTCGAAATCCGCGAGGAGGAGCGAGGCGACCGCGGGCGAATCCGCGGAGCCGGCGAGCGCTCGCGTGCGCGCATACGCTTCGGAAAGCTGCCCGTCGGCAGCCATCGTCGCGATCTGCGCGATGCGCGCGTCCTTGCCGTCGCGCACCTCGACGTACTGGCGCGGATCGACGGTGAACGCGGTCACCCACTGGATGCGCGCGCGGGAAGTGCGCAGCAGCAGCTTCACCGGCGCCTTGCCCTTCTCCGCCCTCGCCTGCTCGTTCGGCTGCACGAGGACCCGCCCCTGCTCGTTGGAGAGCTCGACCTCGCCGCTGAAGACGGAGAGCGTCGTGCTGTTCTCGTCGACGACGAGCTCCCAGTCGGTGCCGCGCACCGCCGCGAGCGCCGAGCCGGTGCGCACCTCGACGCCGCCGGGCGCGGTCTTGGAATTGCTCCACATGCGGCCGCGGTTGAGCTCGAGGATCGTCTTCGGATCCGACGGGGTCGCGACCTTGATGACGTGGAACTGGCTGTTGGGGCCTAGGTTCTCGGTGCTGCCGTCGGAGAAGCGCAGCACCATGCGGCTCATGTCGAGCGTCTGCAGCCAGTCGAGCGCGAAGAGCTCCTGCTTCACCTTCGCGGCTGACCACGCGCCGGCCTGCCCCCGGCGGTATTCGCCCTTGCCGGTGATGTTGGCGATCTCGCCCTCGGGCTTCTGCGCCCCTGCGGCGGCGCAGGCGAGCGCGATCACGGCGGCGAGCACGGCACGTCGCAGCATCGTTGTTCTCCCTCGCAGGTGTTGCATCTCAGAACCGTTGACGCGTCAGCGCGGTCGTCCTGCCGTTGGGCAGGCTCAACACCGCGCTGTCCGGGCCGTTGAACTGGATCGTCATGGGTGCGACGTGGTCGCTGATACGCGTGGCGGGTTGGTAGGGGCCGGTCATCGTCTGGCCGTTCGCGTATTGCCACCAGTTGCCGCTGAAGACGAGCGCGCTCGGCGTCGGATACACCGCGATGTACCAGATCGGATTTCCGGAATCGTCATACATGTACCCCGCCACGTCCGCGTAGCCCGCCTGCCACTCGATGAAGAAGCCGCGGCCGCTTTCCTGCGGGTTCCACCACCATCCGCTTTCGGGCTGGTTCGGCTGCGGCGCAGCGCTCAGCCCGCCTGGAACGAGATTCATGCGCTCGATGGGCACGGCGCCGCCGGGCCAGATCATCGTGCCGTGGGCGGCGTCGTTGAACGCGAGCGTGATCGGACCGCGCGTGGCGACGCGCGGAAACCCCGGATATGCGCCGCCCAGCGTCTGGCCGCCGCTCACGTCGAGAAGGTCGCCCGTGAACAATGACCCGTCCAGCGACGTGGCGCCGCTCGCCACGTTCCACGTCGCGCGGCCGGACGCGTCGTAGTGGAAGGCGGCGAAGAAGATACGGTTGCCCTGCACCTCGATCGAATAGCCGCGGCCCCCTTCGGCCGGATTCCACCACCAGCCTGTCTGCGGCGCCTGTGGCTGGCATGCGGGGGCTCCGATGGTCGCGACGCTTCGGTTGGTGCCGTTCGCGATCATCGCGTTTCCGTTGCTGCCGTAGCCGATGTAGAAGGTCGCGCCACCGAGCTGCGTTGCGGGGACGCCGTTCAAGATGATGACGGCCTGGCTCTGCGCGGACAGGACACCCGTCACGTACGCCTGCAGCGTTGAAGCCGTCACCTGCTGCAGGACGCCGGTCGCATCGAGCTGCGCGAGGACGCAGGCGAGTGGCGTGTCCTTCGACGATCGTTCGACCGCACCGGGGCTCGCGAGAAGCGAGGGAGGCACGAGGGCGAATACATAAATGCTGCCGAGCGTTCCGGCATCCTGCGCGCGCACCTGGAGATTCGCGGTGACATCGACGCCGGTCCCCGAAGCGACAACGGCGAACGGCGGCAGCTTGTCGGCGGCGAGCGGATTCTCGGGCGTGAGATCGAGAAAGGTGCGCCCATCCGACATGACGGCCGCCTGGGCCGCCCGGCGCGTGCCGACCTTGGTGCCGTCTCCCAATTGCCCTGCGGTATTGGTGCCGAAGCAGTTGACGCCGCCGCCGTCGAGCAGGGCACAGAAGTGCGTATCGCCGCCGGTGATCGCGGCGACACCCGTCGCGAGCGATGCGACCTTCGCGGGTTGACCGCGCGCCGCCCCGAGCAGCTGCTCCGCCGCCGCGCCCCAGCACCACGCGGCGCCGCCGATCGTCACGGCGCACGTTTCCGCGTTTCCCGCCATCACCGCCTTGAACGGGCCGATCGCCGCGGCCGCGTCGAGCGGCGTCGCGCTGGGGCTCGTCGTGCCATTGCCGAGCTGGCCGAAGGCGTTTTCGCCCCAGCACTTCAAGGCACCCGAGGCGGCGAGCGCGCAGGTGTGCGCGCGGCCGGCGGAGATCGCGGCCACGCCCGACGTGAGCCCGGCGACGTCGACCGCGATCGAGCGGCTTGCCGTCGTGCCGTCGCCGAGCTGGCCGGCTGCGTTGTTGCCGACGCACTTCGCTCCGCCCGCGGATGTGAGCACGCAGGTATGCGATCCGCCCAAGGCGGCCGCGACCACTCCGCTCGTGAGGCCGCCGATGTCGCTCGGCAACGGCTGGCCCGTTCCCCAGCACTTGAGGCCGCCGCCGGGGGTGATCGCGCACGAATACTCGTTGCCGGCGTAGGCGGCCCTCACGCCCGCGCCCAATCCGGCGACGTCGGCCGGTGCGCCGCGATTCGTGCGCGTGCCGTCGCCGAGCTGCCCGAAGCCGTTGTTGCCCCAGCACTTGACCACTCCGCCCGCGACGAGCGCGCAGGAGTGATCACGGCCCGCGGAAATGGAGAGCGCGTTCGCGAGCGAGGCGATGCGTGCCGCGACGTTGTACTCCTTCGGATTCGCAGCCCCGAGCTCGCCGTAAAAGTTGTCGCCCCAGCATTGCACGCCGCTCGAGGCGAGGAGCGCACATGTGAATGACGCGCCCAACGCCGTCGCCCGGACTCCAGCGGGAATTCCGGTCACGTCCACGGGATCGCGGCTGCCGACCACCGTCCCGTCGCCAAGCTCGCCGCGTGTGTTCGGTCCCCAGCATTTCATTCCCGCGGTCGCCATGACGGCGCACCAGTGATACTGGCCCGCCGCGAGATCGGCGACGCCGCTCGCGAGACCGGCAACGTCGGTCGGATTCGGAGAAGTATTCGTCGGGTCGACTCCGGCGCCCCAGCACTTCACCCAGCCGGCCGTTCCGAGCGCGCAGCTCTTGCGGTAACCGGCGGCGATCTTGCTCGCGCCGACGAGGCCGGCGACAGCGACCGGCGAGGCCCTCTGGACCGTCGTGCCGTCGCCGAGCTGCCCGCCGTCGTTCGCTCCCCAGCACATGGCGCCGCCGCTCGCGCCGATCGCGCAGCTGTGAGTCGCGCCCGCGGCGATCGATGCGATGGCGCCGCCGAGGCCCGGGACATCGGCCGCGAGCGGCCTTCCCGCCGTGGTGCCGTCGCCCAATTGGCCGCGATCGTTGCGGCCCCAGCATTTCACGGCCCCCGCCGACATGAGCGCGCATGCGTGCGCGTCGCCGGCCGCGATGGCGCGCACGCCGGAGCTGAGGCCGACGACATCCACGGGAGTCGGCCGCTTGGTCAACGTGCCATCGCCGAGCTGACCGCCGGAATTGACGCCCCAGCAGCGCACGCCGCCCGCGGCGGTGAGCGCGCACGAGAAACCCAGCCCGAGCGCGAGAGAACGCGCGTCCGCGAGCCCCGCGACCGGCGCCGGCGTCGAGCGGCTGGTGATCGTGCCATCGCCGAGCTGGCCCGCGTCGTTGTTGCCCCAGCACAGCACGCGTCCGGCATTGGTCACCGCGCACGCGTGGGTCTGTCCCGCTGCGATTGCCGCACCTCCCGAAGCGAGGCCGGTAACGTCGAACTTGAGCGCCGCGCCGATGACGCCGTCGCCGAGCTGCCCCGCGGAATTGTCGCCCCAGCAGTAGGCGGAGCCTTGGCTATCCGCGGCGCACGTGTGCACGGCGCCCGCGGAGACGACGGGCCCCAGCGCGACGGCCGGCGGCGCGGCGTGGCAGAGCGCGAGGGCGGCGAAGAGGAAAAGGACTCTGGATGCGCTCACGCTCAGAACAGCTGCCGGGTGATGGTCTTGTTGCCGTTCACGCCGCCCACCGAATAGTTGAGCGTCGCGTTGTTGCCATCGGTGAAGTTGACCGTGATCGTGCCCGCGGTCGAGACCTGCACCTGGTTCGGATTGAACGTCGGTCCGAATGCGGGCCCCGTCGTCCGCAGGAGGCTTCCCGCGCAAGTCGCGCCGTTCAGCGGGCACGTTGCCACATACCACGTCGGCTTGCCGGCGCCGTCGTAGACGTACCACGCGAGGAAAACCGTCGAGAACTGCTGCGTGACCGCCATCCCCCATCCCGACTCGCTCGCTCCGGCCCACCAGATGTCGGTGTAGTTGACCGCGGGCTGCGTCGTGCCGGCGGCGAGCGGCTGGCGCGTGATCGGGACGTTGGTGCGCGATTGGCCGGCCACACCCGTGTAGGTCATGAGCGCGTTGCCGGCGTTCTGGAACGCCACCTGCAGCGTGCCGTTCGCGAGCGGAGTGACCGCCGACGAATTGAACGGCGTGCCGAAGAAGGTCGGCCCGCTCACTTCGTACACCGTGCCGTTGCAAGTGCCGCTCGTGCCCGTCGTGCCGCTCGGCATCGCGCACGTCGACACGTACCACTTGGGATTGCCGTTCGCGTCGTATGTGTACCAGGCGGCGAAGATGGTGCTGCCACGCTGCGTGAAGTGGATTCCCCAGCCCGACTCGTCCGATTTCCACCACAACCCGCTCAATGCATCGGGCGTGTTCGCGGCGAGCGACGACGGGAAGCATGTCGTGTCGCCCGGCACCGTCGCCACGCACTGGTTGTTCCCGGTGCTCGTCGGATCGGAGCCGCTCGTGCCCGTCCCCACGCAGAACGTCGCGCCCGCGACGTTCGCGCTCGGCGTGTTGCCGACGATCGTCACCGCCTGCCCCTGCGAGGTCGTGACGCCGGTCGTGGTCGGGGTGAGCGTGGATGCGCTCGCAGCCGTCAGCGTGCCGTTCGACGAGACCTGGGCAAGCGCGCACGACCCGCCGTCCTTCTCGCCGGCAGTGCCGCGCTTGAGCAGCGACGTCGGCGCGATCGCGAAGACGTGGATGCGCTTGCCGAGGTCGGAGGCGCGGAACTTCACCAGCGCATCGATGTTCACGATCGCCGTGTTCGCGTCACCCGACGCCGTGGCGAGGAACGGCGGGACGCGATCGGGCGGGATCACCTTTCCGACCGACGGCGCGAGATCCAGATACCAGTTGTTGGTCGAGATATCGCCCGTGCCGTTCTCGCGGATCACCATCACGGGCCGCGTGCGGATCGTGAACGTGCCGTCGCCGAGCTGCCCGAAGTTGTTGATGCCCCACGCGATCACGGAGCCGTCCGCGAGGATGATGTCGACGTGGCGGATGCCGGCGCTTCCCCCGGCGAGCCTGCCGATGCTGAGCACCTGCAGCGGCGTCGGCCGATCGACTCGCGTGCCGTCGCCGAGCTGCCCGAACTTGTTCGCGCCCCATGTCCATATCGATCCGTCGGACAAGCCGGCGATCGTGTATGCGCCCGGATCGAGCTCGTTTCCGGCGGCCGCCGCTCCGATCGCGTTCGTCATCCCGGGGACCGGCATCGGCGTCGAGCGGCTCACGAACGTGCCGTCGCCCAGCTCGCCGAACGTGTTGTCACCCCAGGCCCATAACGTTGCGTCGCTCTTGCTGGCGACGGTATGACGCTCGCTTGCCGAAATGTGGGTGACGTTGGTCAATCCCGGGATCACCGTCGGCGCCGTCGCACAGGGGTAACGGCTGCCGTCTTGAAAGTTGCAGGTTTCCGCCGTGGTGAATCCGAGCTGGCCGTAGCGGTTGTCTCCCCACGCGTACACGGTGCCGTCGCCGCGCCCGGCGAATGCATCCCAGGGTCCCGCAGAGATCCATGCCACCGATGCCAGCCCCGCGACCTGCGTCGGGGATCCGGTCGTCACGCCGATGGCGCCCGCGCCGACGCCGAGGCCGCCGTTTCCCCAGACCCAGACGCTTCCGTCGCCCCTGCGCGCGAGCGTGTATTGCCCCGCGGCGGAGATTTCGTCGATGTTCGCAAGACCCGGCACCTGAACCGGAACGGAGCTCATCAGCGGTCCGGTCGGGCCCTGTCCCAGTTGCCCGAAACCGTTCGAGCCCCACGCCCAGACCGTTCCATCCGTCTTCAGTGCGACGCTATGGGAGCTTCCGGCCGCGATCTGCCTCACGTTGTTGAGGCTGGGGATGATCGATGGCACCGATCGCGAGAGTACGGTCGCGATGCCGAGCTGGCCGTCGAGGTTGCTGCCCCAGGTGAAGGTGCTTCCGTCCGTGACCGCCGCGGCGCTCGCCATGCCGGAAGCAGCAACCGCGGTGACGCCGGATAGTGCCGGAACGACCGGCGCCGGAGTGTTGACGGTGGCGAGCGGAGCGCCGAGCTGCCCGCCGGTGTTCGAGCCCATCGACCAGACGCTGCCGTCGCTGCGTCGAATGAGGACATGGACGTTACCCGCGACGACTTCCACGCCGCCGGTGAGCCCGGAAACCTGCTGCGGCGACGACGATCGCGAAACGCCCGCGAACGGATTGCCCCAGAGCCACAGCGTGCCGTCGGTCGCGATCGCCGCGCTCCAGTGGACTCCCGGCGAAATCGAAGGGAAGCCACCGGCCGCCACCGATAGCGCGCGCAGCCCGGGAATCGGCACGGGCACCGTGCGGGAGACCTGCGTGCCGTCGCCGAGCTGGCCCTGGTTGTTGTATCCGGACGCGAGCACCGTCGCGTCGGCGCGAATGACGAATGTCTCGTAGTAGCCGAGCGCAACCTTGCTGGCGTTCGATATGCCGGCGACCTGGACGGGAGAATGCCGGTCGGTCGTCGTGCCGTCGCCGAGCTGGCCGAACTGGTTGTTCCCCCACGTCCACACGGTGCCGTCGCGCTTGATCGCCGCGGCGTGAAAGCTGCCCATCTCGATCGCAGCCACGTTCGTCAGGCCGGGCACCGCGACCGGCGTACGGCGCGCCGTCGTGGTGCCGTCGCCCAGCTCTCCGAAGTCGTTGCGCCCCCACGTCCAGACGTTGCCGTCGCTGGTGAGCGCCATGCTGTGATTGCCGCCGGCGGAGACCGCCACGATGTTGGCGGGAAGCTGCGCGACGCGAACGGGAACGGGACTCGCGCTCGTCGAGCCGTCGCCGAGCTGGCCGTTGTTGTTCGATCCCCACGCCCATACCGTCCCGTCCGGTTGCAGGGCGATGAAATGCGAGGCGCCGCCGGCGAGCGTGCCGGGCCCGGGACGCGTGGCGAGGCTCCCGGTCACGCGCGTGGGACTCGTGGCGATGACGGTGCGGCCGAGACCGAGCTGGCCGGCGCCGTCGTTGCCCCACGCGACCGCGGTGCCGTCCTCGCGCAGCGCGAGCGTGTGCGTATCGCCCGCGCTGATGGCGGTGCCGCCGGCCAGCGCGGCGCCCGCGGCCGTGCAAACGCCCAGCGCGACCAGCCAATATGTCGCGACGCGATGGAACCGCTGCGATGCTGCCGTTTCCCCCACCTACCCCCCTCGTCCTCTGCGGGACGGTCGGCGCGAAGCGCCATCGCCTTATTTTGCCCTTGAGGGCGGGGGCGGACAATGCGCCGGCTGCCGAAAATTCCGCTGCCGCGACCCCGAAAAAGGCGCCACTCAGAAGACCTGGCGTGTGATCGTCTTGCCGCCGCTCACGCCGTTCACGGTGTACGTGAGCGTCGCGTTGTTCGCATCCGTGAACGTGACGCTGACCGTCCCCGCGGTCGAGACCTGCACCTGGCTCGAATTGAACGTCGGCCCGAACGCCGGTCCCGTCGTGCGCAGCACCGAGCCGGCGCAGGTGGTCCCCGACAGCGTGCACGTCGCCACGTACCACACCGGCTTGCCCGTGCCGTCGTAGACGTACCAGGCGAGAAACACCGTGCTGAATTGCTGCGTGATCGCCATGCCCCAGCCCGACTCGCTCGCACCACCCCACCAGATGTCGGTGTAGTTGATCGCGGGCGGCGTCGTGCCGGCGGCGAGCGGTTGCCGCGTGATCGCGACGTTGCTGCGCGACTGCCCCGCGACGCCGGTGTACGTCATCGAAGCGTTATCGCCGTTCTGGAAATTCACTTGCAAGGAGCCATTCGGCACCGCGCTGACGGCCGCCGAATTGAAAGGCGTGCCGAAGAAGGTCGGCCCGCTCACCTCGTAGATGGTCCCGCTGCACGCTCCGGTGCTGCCGGTCGCGCCGCCGCTCATCGCGCAAGTCGAGACATACCACTTCGGATTGCCGGTGGAGTCGTACGTGTACCAGGCCGCGAAGACATTCGTGCCGCGCTGCGTGAAGTGGACTCCCCAACCCGATTCGTCGGACTTCCACCACAGGCCGCTCAGCGCGCCGGGGACGTTCGCGAGCACCGCGGGGCATTGCGTCGCGCCCGGGACGCTCACTGCGCTGCGGTTCGTGCCGTTTGCGACCATCGACGTGGAGCTCGCGCCATAACCGACGAAGAAGGTCGCGCCCGCCGCGTTGGGAGTCTGCGTGCCGCTGATGATCGTGACCGCCTGGCCCTGCGAGGTCGTGACACCGGTCGTGACCGGCGTGAGCGTGGAAGCGCTCGCCGCGGCGAGCTGGCCGTTGGGATCGAGCTGTGCGAGCACGCAGCCGCCCGGACCGTCCTTCGCCGCGTTCTTCACGATCGCCGCCGGCGCGAGCGCGAAGACGAAGACGCTCGCGACGGTCCCGACATCCTGGCTGCGGAAGCGCAGGTCGGCCGCGAGCCGCGTCGCCTGCCCGGACACGACCAGCTGGAAGACCGGCACCTTGTCGGCGGGGATCGTCGAGGCCGCGGCCGGATCGAGATCGAGGAACCAGTCGTTGCCCGCGATCGTGCCGGCGCCGTTGTCGCGCAGCACGACGACGGCCCGGTTGCGCTCGACGAGCGTGCCGTCACCGAGCTGGCCGACGTTGTTGCGGCCCCACGCGAGCACGCTGCCGTCGGTGCGCAGCGCGAGAGCATGCGCGCTGCCTGCGGAAACTTTCGAGACACCGGTGAGGCCCACGACCGGTGCGGGCGTCGCGTGATCGGAGTCGGTGCCGTCGCCGAGCTGCGAGTAATAGTTCGCGCCCCACGCCCACACTGTGCCGTCGCGCCGCAGCGCGAGGCTGTAGGAGTCGCCCGCGGAGATCTCGACGACGTCGTCGAGGCCCGCGACGCGCACGGGCACCGCGCGATCGACGAGCGTGCCGTCGCCGATCTGCCCGCTGCCGTTGGCGCCCCAGGCCCACACGCTGCCGTCGGACTTGAGGGCGAGCGTGTGGCTCTGGCCCGCGGCGATCCTCGTCACGCCCGAGATCCCGATCACGACGACGGGGTTGTAGCGGTCCGCCGTCGTCCCGTCGCCGAGCTGCCCGCCCGCGTTGCCGCCCACCGTGACGATCGTGCCGTCGCGGATCAGGAACACGGAATGCGAGTCGCCCGCCGCGATCGCGGCGACGTTCGCCACACCCATCACCTGCGCGATCGTCGCGCGCGAGTTGTTGGTGCCGTCGCCGAGCTCGCCCGTGAAGTTGTTGCCCCAGCCCCAGACCGTCCCGTCGGGCTTGAGCGCGAGCGAGTGCAGGCTGCCCGCTGCGATCGCGATCACGCCGCTCAATCCGGCGATCGGCGACGGCGTCGAGCGGGCGGCCGAGTCGTAGCCGAGCTGCCCGGCATTGTTCAGCCCCCACGACAGCAGCGTGCCGTCGTCCTTGAGCGCGAGCGTGTGCGCACCGCCGGCGGAAATCGCCCTCACGCCGGGAACGGCGGCGAGCGGCGCGGGCGTCGAGCGGAATGTGTACACCGCATCGCCGAGCTGCCCGTACGAATCGTCGCCCCAGGTATACACGTTGCCGTTCGCGCTCACCACGGCGGTGAACGCGGCGCCCACGGATGCGGCGACGAGGTTGCCCGGGCCGGGCACGAGGATCGGTGCGCCGCGCTGGGTGCGCGAGCCGTCGCCGAGCTGTCCGTCCTCGTTGTGACCCCACGCGTAGTAGCTGCCGTCGCGGCGCACGGCGATCGTGAAGAGGAATCCCACGGAAACCTGGACGACGTCGGTCAATCCCGCGAGCTGCTTCGGCACCGGGCTATCGTTGTACGTGTCGTCGCCGAGCTGGCCGTACGCGCTCGAGCCCCACACCCACACGCTCCCATCGCTCTTCACCGCGACGTTGTGCGACGTACCCGCCGAGAACACGGCGACTGCGGTGAGGCTCAGCACTTGCACCGGCAGCAGGCGATCGACCGTCGTGCCGTCGCCGATCGCGCCACCCTCGTTCGATCCCCACGCCCACAACGTGCCGTCGGTCTTGCGCGCGAGCGCGTGGCGTCCGCCGGCGGAGATCCTGTCGACGCCCGAGATTCCGATGACGGGCCCCGGCGCCACGCTTCCGACGTAGCGCTCGGTGCGTGAGCCGTTGCCGAGCTGGCCGTCGTCGTTCGAGCCCCACCCGACCACCGTGCCATCGGACTTGAGCGCGAGCACGTAGTCGTCGCCTGCGGAAACAGCGGCGACGCTGCTGACGGCGGTGATCATGCCGGGCACCGTGCGGCCGTTGCTGTCGTCGCCGAGCTGGCCGCGGAAGTTCTGGCCCCACGTCCACACGCGGCCGTCGCCAGTGAGCGCCACGGAGAATCCGTTTCCCGCCGCCACCCCGATCACGCCGGAGAGTCCGGCGATGCGCGCCGGAATGGAGCGGCTCGCGGTCGTGCCGTCGCCGAGCTGGCCCCAGCCGTTGTCGCCCCACGTCCACACGGTGCCGTCGGACTTGAGCGCGACGGCGTGCGCGTAGCCGGTCGCGATCTTCGTCACGCCCGAGAGGCCGTTCACGAGCAGCGGCGTCGTCGAGCCGAGCGTGCGGCCGATGCCGAGCTGCCCCGCGGAATCGTCGCCCCAGGTGAGCAGCGTCCCGTCGGCTTTCAGCGCGATGTTGTGGAAGCCGCCGGCGTCGACGGCGGGCGTCGCGGCGAAGAGCGGGCACTGCAGCGCCGCGATGACGAACGCCAGCGCGACGCGTGTGACACGAACGATCACACCGACCTCCTGCGTCGTATTGTGCGGTCTAAAGACCGGCCGAACAATGCGGAAAATTCGGCAGGCCGGCGCGTTCAGCGCACGCGCTCGAGCAGCGATTTCATCCGCGCGAAGTGCGTGCCTTCCCAATACACGCGTTCGCAGCCGGGGCAGCGCTTGAACCGGTCGTAGAGGCCGCGGACCATTTCCGGGAGCCGATCGACCACGGCTTCGCGCGGCACGTCCTCGAGCGCGACGTTGCACTCGCGGCAGCGCGTGAAGGGCCTGATCAGCGGCTCGAGCTGCAGCGCGCGCACCACTTCGGCGAGCTGCGCTTCGCTTTCGGTGGCGCGCACGAAATAGCCGCGCTCGACTTCTCCGCGCCGGAGCATCCCCTTGTCGCGCGTGAGGATCGTGCGCTTCTGCACCGCCGCGATACGGACGATCTCGTCGTCGTCCCAGTGATTGGTCCAGAGCGTGTCGAAGCCCGCCATGCGCAAGTGCCGCGCGAGCTTTCCGAGGTGGCCGTCGGCGACGAAGCGCGGGTCGCGCAGCGGCAGCGGACGCAACCGCACCACGGGCGAGATGTCGAGCCGCTCGAACATCGGATACACGGCGACCCGCTCGCCGCCGCGCAGCACGCGCGTGAAATCCACCGAGACGCCGTCCACGACGATGAGGTCGACTTCCGTGTGCGGCACGCCAACCGACTCGATGGCGTCTTTTACCGAGCGCGCGCGATCGATCTCGATGGGGAAGGAAATCTTGCGCCGCTCCTCGGGAAGGAAGTCGTTCAGCTCCTCGTAAAAGCGGAATTCGGCGTGGCTGCGCTCGGCCATCGGGAGACTATATGCCGCGCTTAGCGCCTACAAGCGAATCGGATCGCCCGGTCTTACGCGAACGGCACGCGTGCGAAAGACTGCAAGGATCGACTCTCGATCGAGGTGGACATGTACGAGCGCTTCCTCTCGACGCCGCCGTCGGCGCAGCAAGGCAAGGCCGGCTACATCCTGTTGTGGCTGCTGGGTGTGCCGATCCCGATCCTGTCTTTCATTTTCTTCTTGCGCGGTTGCACCTGATCGCACGGTAGGACTGCTCCGACGCGGTAATCAGCCGCGTGCTACGAGGCCGATCGCGCGAAGTGCGCGGCGCTGCACGGAACGCAGAACGACGCGTGCCTCATCGCGGCCCATGCCGCTCGCGGGCGGGCGCTGCTGGAAGCGGCGCGTCCGTACGACCGGCGCGGCTGAGGGAATCCAGGAGACCGATCGCGCAGGTGAAGACGAGCACGGCGCCCGCCTGATGCAGCGCCGCGAGCGGGATCGGCACGCGCAATAACAGCGTCGCGATTCCCGCCGTCACCTGCAGGGCGACCACCGCGAGCAGCGCCTCGCTCCAGCGGCACGCGGCGAGGGGCGAGCTTCGGTCCGCGTGGATCCGCCACCACGCGGCGACCACGGCGACGACGATCGCGAACGCGAGCGTGCGGTGCACGAGCTGCACCGTCGCCATGTTGTAGGCGAAA
>JACXTT010004121.1_pt1 | contig 21747 bp, 22 predicted proteins | sample 9270951 | NCBI WGS metagenome assembly JACXTT01 (sample SAMN15532306, study PRJNA645909) | rock metagenome | isolation source: weathered quartz diorite | place: Puerto Rico | collected 2017-06-21
CCCCTCGCGTCTTCGGAGCTACTGCCGGTCCGGGTTCCTGAGGCGCTCGCCCAGCGAGGCTTCCTATACACCACGGGATTCGGCTTGAGCGAACTCCGGCGACCTGAACACCGTATTGGCGATGTGCATGAAGGCCCTCGCCGGCAGCACTCCGACGTAGAACGCCAGCTGCATGCCAATCTCCATGATTTCCGTTCGGCTGAGGCCGAAACGCAGCGCACCTTCGATCATCCGACGGACTGAGATGTCGTACTGCCCCCGTACGACCAGGGCCGCCAGGGCACAGACGATCCGGCTCTTCATGTCCAGCCCGGGCCGTGTCCAGACGGCGCCCCAGAGGTACTCGTGCATCAGAACATCGAGCGCGCGTTCTACGGGCGTTGGCTCCGTCGGATGGTAGCCGAAGACGTCGGAAATGAGCTCCTTGTGCTTTGCGACGCCCCGCTCGTAGAGCGCCTTGGGATCCAGCGAGGAATCGAAGGTTTCTGGCATGGTCACGAGCATGCCACGCTCTTCGAAGACCTCCTTGGTCACCGCGAGCGCATTGTAGGCAGCCGGTATGCCGCCATAGAAGGCGACCATCATGAGAATCTCGATGATCTCCTCCGGCGTGATCCCGACATTCAGCGCATTGCGGATATGGGATCGGACCTGCGTGGTGAGCTGGATGGCGGCGACCGTCAGGGTCGCGATCGCACGATACCTGATCTCCAGACCCGGACGACTCCAGATAGAACCGTACAGACTCTCCGTGCTGATCCTGTACATATCGGGGGCCAGATCATAGGCGGCCGGGACGGCGCCCTTGTACATCCGCCCCTGGCCACCAGCCAGACGCTCCCGCATCTCCAGGCCCTTCTGGAACCGCTCGTCTAGAGTAGGCATGCTGCAACCTTCCTTCTGTTGCACGGTCTAGCTGCCTTTGGGACTCGCATCCACCATGGCGCGTGCACCATCTTTATCGCGATACCAGAGCGCATCGATTTTGGTGAATCTCACCCACTTGTAGGGCAGGTCGTATTCGCTATAAATCGCCCGAACCGGACACATCGGCTCACACGCGCCACAGTCGATGCATTCGGTCGGGCAGATATAGAGTTTCCGGTCCTTCCCCGCGTCGAAATGAATGCACGCCACCGGACAGACGCTGACGCAGGCCTGATCCTGTACGTCGATACACGGTTCGGCAATCACATAGGGCATGGCGATCGACTGCTGGGCAAAGGCACCACTGCGCGGTAACGACGACGCGCTGAACTCAACAGCCTCAGAGTTCTCGTAAATCCATCACACAGCTCTGCAGGTGCTTCTTCGCGGCGGGGCTAAGGCCGGCGGCATACTCGGGCTCCCGTAGCAACTGGTTCACCAGTTCCAGCAGGTAGCTCCCGGCCCGGTCGGGAAAGCCCGCTCGGTAGTCGCGCAATGAGGCGGCCGGCAAAGGGCGGAGCCTCGGGCCAAGCTGCTGGCTGATAACGTTCATGTGCCGTTCATAGGCGGCAACGTTGTCCGGTGCTGGTGGCTCCGGCAATGCCAGGGGATGCGATTCCTCGGTGTTCAGGGTCACCAGCGCGAGCGTCTTGAGCGTGTCGATGGCAACTCCCAACTCGGTGAGAATCGTTTTCTCTTCCATTTCTCGACCTCCCTTGGCCCCGCGCGCTTTCGCTCAGGCGGCGCTCGGCGCCTGGAGCGCATGGACGTGCTCGCTCCAATGACGCGCGATCGTCTCCAGGCGCTGCACGACGGAGCGCCCGCTACCATCGCCAGTGATCAAGACCGTGGCGTTCGCGTCGGGGAGGGCACGCGCTGCCTTTACCACTCGTCCCTGCAACTGGCGCGCGAGCTCTATGAGCTGGGCGATGTCGTGGGCGGCCAGGCGACCGACGGCCCTGGCATTCATCTCATCGACCGAAGCGTAGAAGCGATACGGTTTGCCGCCGGCCAGCACAGACTCCATGCCTTCGACCGTTGCCTGATGCCACCAGACCAGGTGGCAGAGGATCTCGCGCGGTCCCCATATTCCAGCTTTGATCCGAGCCTGCTCCCCTGGCCCCTCGAAGTAGGTCAATCCGGCTTCGACGCTTTGCTCCAGCGCTCGAATGAGGGCTTCGACCTGTTGACTCGCTGCCATGACGGGAACCCCTCCCCGGAGCGATCCACAACGTACACCGCCCGGCGCGCGCTACGTCTTAGGCCTGTGCTTCTCGATGAGCGCCGCGATTTTGGGATCGATCCGATCCTTCCACGGCCGCCCGGCATCGTACAGCGCGATCCCCAGGTGCGCGTCTCGAGACAGCCTGTCGAATTCGGGACTCGTCCGCCACTGACGCTCCAGCTCACCAAACAGCGCGTCGATATGGACCTTCTCAAACATCCCTTGACCTTTGCTCCGTGAGCTCAACGCACGACGGGGCCAACCCGCTCCTGGCTGGCCCCGTCGGTTCTGCCATCGATTCGGTGCGCGTCCGAGACCTAGGCCTACTCGTCTCCGAGCGTCGAATTCCCCTTGTCGATGATCTTCTTCACGTCCTTCGCGAAGCCGACCAGCTCTTCCTGGGAGGGGATGCCTTCCTTAACCAGTTTTTCCTTGAACTGCTGGAAGAGCCATTCCTCGTTGCGGCCGTGCGGAATCTCGAAGAAGTTCCGGTCGAACATCGGTAGCTCGCCCGGCCCGAAGTAGCCTTTCTCCATGAAGGTGTAGCCCTCCAGGAGGTGTGTGCCTTTGCCCAGCACCTGGCCCGTGGTGACGTAGTGCTCCATGACCGCCGGCATCCCGAACCGTTGAATCGGGCAGGTTTTCATGCAGACCGCACACCCGTCGTAGCGCGCCATGACCGGGCGGCAGCGCTCGTAGATGAGCTTGTTCTTCTCGACGCCCCGCCACCACACCTTCTCCTTGACGAGCGCACGGCCCGGGCAACGGTTCACGCAAACCTGACAGATCTGACAGAACTGGTGGATACCGTAGTCGACGGGCTGGTCGTAGGCCACCACCGCGTCGGTCGTGATGATCGCCAGTCGGGCTCTGGAGCCAAAATGCGGCGAGAGCAACTGACCGTTGGCGCCCAATTGCCCCAGACCAGCGGCCACGAACATAGGAATGTACGGGGCGCTGTTGTCGTTGGGGCTATGCACCTGGGCGTGATATCCGAGCTCCCGGATATGGTCGGCGAGGTCGAGTAACAGGGCGCCTTCGATCTCGTAGGTCCCGAAGTGGGCGCGCTCGGCGTCCATGCTGGGGAGGGATTGTGTCTGCACGTAGTTCTGTTCCAGTGCCAGGCAGATGGCGTGCTCGTACTTCGTCCAATGCCGTTTGCTGGTGTACGTATAGCGCCGGTCATACTTGGTGAAACCGACTTCGCCAAAGCCCAGTTCGCGCGCCTTGCGGCGTATAGCTTCGGTCACGTCCTCGCCCGTCGCGGTGCCGGTGGGCTGGAGGTCCCCCGAGACCGCCGCGGCGTCGATGAGCGGCTCGCTGATGTCGTTGTGAGCCTTGCGGTATTCGCTCATCTCCGGGCTGTAGACGGTCCACACCCACTGGCGATCGGCAGCTTTCTCGATGTTCTGCGTCTCCTGGGGATAGGTGCGGGCGTAGAAGCTCAGGTCAGTCTCGCGCAGGGGAATGCCGGGGACGGTTGTGAGATCCCCGGCTACCGGGATCGCCACATCAGGGTCGCCGAGCCGTCTACCGGGCCGTGTGACAACGTGGTCTACCGGCTTTTCCATGGCGATTCCTCCCTAGTTGTCCCGGGGGGCCAAGTTGCCACCTGCTTAGCAGAAGCAGGCACCGGGCGTCAAGGGCGGACCTCGCCCGGATGCCCGCCAGTTTTTTCTCGACGTCAGGAGCGTTCCGGGCACTGTAGGAAGAATGAAGAGCATGAACTTCATGACACACCTCCCCGGGGTCTGCGCGCGGGCGTTCGTGCGGCGCCGGATGATGGTCGTGGAGACGGAGCGGAAGAAACGCGTGCTCGATCTGTCTCGTTCATCGCGCCGATCTCCCGGTCCGGGCCGTCAGGGACGAAGAGAGCTGTTGAAGGAGCGCGAATGGCGCACGTCCAGCACTCGCGCTAGGCCCTGTCAACAATGGCAAGGCTCATCGGGCAAAACAATTGCGGCCGACACTCTGCGCTTGCCGAGATGCTTCGTCGCAGCGCCAGGGGTGCCAAGAATGTGCCCGACTCGGGCTTACTCCAACGCATTGTGGAGTACACGCGCATTTGGAACGGGCGGAATCATCCTGCGAGGTAAAACGGATGAGAAATATTTCGATCAAGGTCTATCCTATGGATTGACAGCGCGCTGCACTCCGTTGACACTCCGGCTGTTGGCGCGGTCGCGACGCGAACGGATCGTGGCGACGGGGCGGAGCTGCGCCGCAACAGTCAGATGACAGAGGAGGGTTGTGATGGCCAAGGTGCTTCGGTGCGGTGATTTGATGCCGGGCTGCAACGCAGTCATCGAAGGCAAGGACGAGGCTGAAGTGATGGCCAAGGGGGCCGAGCACGCCAAGACGGCGCACAAGATGACGGCCATCCCACCCGAGATGGCGGCCAAGGTGAAAGCGGCCATCAAAGAGAAGAAGTGACTCCTGCGATTCTAGCTCCCGCGCGGGGGTTAACAAACACGAGCGCCGAATTTCACTCGGCGCTCGTAATGTCTGGAGTCGTGTGATTCAGCGTGTCGTTTTCGGAGGCGAGCGATGCTACCGATCAGAGGTCTTTACGAGGTTGCGATTCCCGTCCGATAACTCCTGAGAGCCGAGACGTTCTATCGAGATGTTCTCGGTCTAGGATCTCCCATTTCGCCTTCACGGTTGACGGGTCCGGCTCTTCCGAAGAGATCGAGATCCGCGCATGCGCTCTCGACGCGGTCGAGCAACTCGTCAAGCTGCTTCGCCGGTCCGGACGCACCGCCACCGCCGACGAGCTCGGCCATCTGCTCTGGAATCGCGGCCAGCAGCCCTTCTACAACAGCCGTCACCGCGCACCCGCGCCGTGTTCTATTGAAATGAACGGTCGGGCTCTGACATCGCGATGAATCTGTCGGGCCACGGCGCACGCTTTTCAGGTGGCTCCGCGCGTTTTCGCCTGTAGGTCGGCCGAGACGCCTCGATCAAGGCCGGTCCTATGAGAACGCGACGTGTGGTTCCGGTCCTCAATGCGGCCTTCGAGGGAGAGACACTACGTGGCACCGGGTTCACCCGCGCGGTCTCGCGCATCATCGAGCTCTCGCCTTGAGTGGGGCGGACCGCGGCAGCGAGCGGCGCAGGAGCAATGCTTCCTTCTACTGCGACGATGAACGCTCGCCGATCCATCAGTCCTCGTTCATTCGATGATTTCGTCGGCTCGAGAACGGATCCCTCAGTTCATTGAACTAACGATTGCCACCACAGATTGGCTATTGACTGATACCCGAACCCGTTGGGGTGAAGCGCGTCAGAATACTCGGTCGTGTACTGTGTTGCGAAGTAGGCATGAAAGTCTGGTGGCGCGACAGGAATCTGATTGGCTGGGTTCGCAACTAACTCATCCACCACAAGATTGTAGTTTTGGATCATCGAGTCTTGTACATCATTCACCGGAAGGACAACCGGTGCTTTCGCCAAGATGGCCGCTTTCCCGGCGATGTTGATAGCGTCGATGATCCGCTGCATGTTGTCTTTAAAGGTTCCGGGATATAGCGGATCGTCAGGCTGCAGCCCGAGACCGCTGGGTATGGGGATCGCCGAATCGTTGGCGCCATACATGATCAGAAACCGTTGGGCGTTGGGATGTTTTTGTAGGAGCTGCGCGATTAGTGCAACGCCGTCGGCAGATGTCGTTCCTCCGATTCCTTCGTTCACCACGGTCTGCGGATATCCCTTAGTCCCGGTAAGCAAGTCATCCAAAATAGGGGTATACCCGCCGCTGGTATTTCTGCCATCCTTCGAGGCGTCGTCCGAGGATACCGAGTCGCCAAAGCCTCGCGTGAGGCTATCTCCCATTGCCACGTAGTAGTCTCCGATACCGACCTGTATCGCCTGGACGTACGTTTCGATGCCGCTCACCGGCGTTCCTTCAGAATCGATCACAAACGCTTCGATGACGTGCTCTGTGCTGCTCAACCCGGTGTACATGGCGCCGAAGGGTGCGCTGAAGACATCGATTGGCGTCCCTCCGTCTAATACGAACCGCACCCCTTGGCCCGCGTCGAGGCACGTGTCCGTGAGCACAGGCAGGTCAGAGGACGTCTGCAGATAATACGATTTAGGTTGGACCAACCTTAACGATGGCGCTACGCACGCGATCTGCAGGACGTTCAATTCCGCCATCGAAGTCCACGGATTGCCGTTGACTTCTGACAATGCCACAAGGCGCACGAACTGCCCCGTTTTGTTGGTGAACAACACTTCCTTTTCCAACTCGTCCGTGGCAAAGGTGCCAGTGGCCAGCGGGGTTCCCCAATCGACCCCGTCCAGGCTCACGTAAAACTCATACTGCCCGATCCAGCCGTTCTGCGACCCGTCCTGGCGCGGCAGATACCGGAACCCGCTGACTTCGTATACGGCGCCAAGGTTGATTTGTATCTCATGCGGCGGTGGGGGATTGGGGGTGACATCAAACCACTGCGTATGCCACATCGTGCCCGTGTTGCCGTCGAAACTGCCTTCCGCCGCGCCCCCGGTCACGACATCTTGGCTATCGGCAAACACGACCGTCCAGTTGGTCTGAGGGATAACCGTTTGGGCATAGCTCAAGGACACCGACAACACGAGCAACAGGATCGTCATGCCCCACGTGAAGATTCCCACGCTACCCTCCGAACCCGCAGCCGGGATCACTACCTTGGCGCAGAGCTGTCCGCGATCGCTTCGAGGTTCTGTGGTTCCAAACCTCCAAAAGCGTCGAGCGATGGCCTCGTGCTCTTCAGGTGTCATAGTGGTCTCCGCTTCGATTCCAACCGATCGGCCGCATCAGAACCTCGGTGAGGATCGCTGACGGGAGTCTAGCCGAATGCCACGAGGTGCACCAGTGGCGCCCGGTCAGTCAGAGACTTGTATCGTCGCCAAAGCTCACCGCGCGCGCTGCCCATCCTGCTCTTGCTCGATGAAGGCGATGATCCGGTCAACGGTGTCCCAGCCGTCCGGGAGGGCGAGCTGAGTCAGGTCGAGCGGCCGGCCAATCTCCTCCTCGACCCACATTGCGAGCTCGAACAATGTCACCGAGTCGATGAGCTCCGATGTGATCAGAGGCAAGCTCGCGTCGAGGTCTCCCTGCGTGACGCGACCAGAATCGATCAGGAACCGCATCAGGCGTTGGCGCACGGCACCGCGGCTCGTCATTGTCGCTATTGGCCGGCGGCGGTCAGCTGCCACCGCCGCCCACATCACGACCGACGAGAACGCCGGGGGCGATCGGCTGCCGAGCTGCACAGCGTTCTGCGACGCTCCGGCGATTGATCTTGCCGCGACTGGTCCGCGGAATCTCGTCGAGCACATACCAGCGTGCGGGGAGCCGGTGAGCGCCAAGCTCACTCGCCGCCCAGGCATACAATGTGGCAAGGCTCGGCCGATCATTCTGTTGTAGGACGACGGCCACGCCCATATCCTCGCCGTAGAGCGGGTGCTCGAAGGCGAAGGTACAGACGTCCAGAACGCCGACATGGCGTTCAATGACGGCATCGACGTCAGCGGGAAACAGCTTCATACCACCCTTGTTGATCTCCTCCCGCTGACGGCCGCGCAGATACAGAAGACCCCGGTCATCCACAACGCCGATGTCCCGGGTCGAGAACCAGCCGTCGACCACGGCCTGAGACGTGAGATCGTCGCGGCCGAAATAGCCGCGCATCAGGCCAGGGGTCTTGAGCCAGATGAAGCCTTCTTCGCCCGCCGCGCACGCGTCGTTCGCGTCCGGCGTTTCCGCGGCGTCGGGCCGACGGCGGATGCGCGCGATCGTGCCCCAGCCACGACCGATCAGGCCGTCTTCTGGCTCGACGCCGGCGTCCGTCAGGCCGGCGACCCAGCTGCCGGTTTCGGTGATTCCGTAAGCGTTGCAGACCTGCGAGGTGCCGGTCCACTCGCGGATTCCCTTCCACACATGACTCGAGAGCGGCGCTGAACCGCAGAACACGCGACGCAGAGTGCCGAGCGTCGGCGGCCGCGCCATCTTCAGTGCGATCCCCCATACCGGGGGCACCGACGACATGAACGTGATGCGGTGGCGGTCGAGCAAACCTCCGAGACCGAGCAGAAGATCCGTACGGAAGGGCGGCAGGATAAAGAGATCCTGGCCTGACAGCCAGGGGAAGAGACTGTTGCAGATCAGCCCGTGGCCGAAATGTGTCGGCAGCAAGCAAAGAGTACGTTCGAAGTCCACTGTGCCGAGTGATTCCCGCAGCGCCATCCAGCGCGCCAGTAGCGTGCGGTGGGTGTGTACGACACCTTTCGGCTGCCCGGTGGTGCCAGAGGTGAAGAGAATCAACGCGTCATCGTCGAGCCTGAACCCGACTCCCGCCTGTGCCTCGCTTGCCGCCGGGCGCCTGTCATGCGCCGTGAAGACGCGCACTCCCGCGTCGGCCAGCACGGTGGCCACGGGAGCCGGCGGCGCGTCGTGCCACAGCGACAGTCTCGGCCGCGTCGCGGCAACGATGTTGGCGATCTCGGCAGCGGTCGCTCGCGCATCGAGCGGTATCGCGCCCGCGCCACAGTGCCAGACGGCGAGGAGGTCCATGAAGAACTCGGGCCGGTTGCCGTAGTTGATCAAGACCCGGTCGCCAGAGGCAAGACCCGACTGCCGGAAGCGCAGAGTGCCCGCGCTGATGGCGATTTGGATCGCAGCGCAGTCGTGGGTCGCTCCGGTCTGAGCGTCGATGAGTCGGCCTGTACCGCGGTCGAAAAACACGCTGCGGTCCCTCAGGCCCGAGGCGGAGCGCCATCCATGATTTGCGTTAGTCTACGCTACCGGGTGCGAGTGCGCGATCGACGGCCGGGCGACTGCGGCCGCTAAACCAGTGCCCCAGGAGGACATGAGCGGATTTATGACAGGATTGCGCAGGTGACTACCGAGTACGAGCTCGTCAGATATCGTCCGGAGCACAAGGCGATGGTCGCCGATCTCCAGAAGGAGCTCTTGAGCTCGGACGACCGATTGAATATGCGCTACCTGGAATGGAAGTACGAGAAGACACCCGATCGCCGCGACGCTTTCATCTATCTCGCGTGTCATCAAGGCAAGCCGATCGGCATGCGAGGTTTTCACGCGGCGATGCTGGAAGCCGGTACACCGACGCGGGCCTTTCCCGTCCTGATTGCCGGTGACGCTCTCATTTCGGCCCCTCACCGGAATCGCGGGCTCGTTCCACGAATCATGAGGCTGGCCGAAAAAGATCTGGCTCAGAGCGGATATTCCTACATCGTGTCCGTCGGCGGCGCGAACCGCGTCAACATGATGGGGCTGCTGACACTGGGGTGGCGAAGCGCAGGACAAGTCCAACCGTTAGGCCGGCTATCGACCCGCGCGCGGGCCGGCCATGGGCTGAGCCGGACATTGGCACGCCAGCGCGTGCTCTGGAGGTTCAATTGGACTCGCTTGCTTGCCTCGGCCGGCCAGCGCCACCCGTTCCGTAATCTGGACGGCGCCAATGCACGTTCGAATCGCGAAATGGCTCCAGCGGTCACGCTGGAGAAGAGCCCGCGCGTAGACGCGATGGCCGAATTGGTCGAGCGGCTCGGCCACGATGGTCGCATTCGGTATCGCAGAGACCGAGAATATCTGGACTGGCGTTTCCGCGACCCGACCAAGGAGTACCGGTTCCTCTACTGGGAGGAGGCGTCGCGGCTCGAAGGCTATCTGGTCCTGAGCAGGTTGGTGAGCGATCTGGGCGGATGGTACCGCGTCTACATCGCGGACCTCGAGGCGACCGATATGAGAATACGGTCAGCCCTGCTTTCAGCCGCGGTGCGACGCGGGCGATTTCCGGAATTGGTGACCTGGACGGCCTCGTTCTCGGACCCGGAAGTGCGGCTGCTGGAGAGCCACGGCTTTGTCCCGGTAGACCAGGTCGATACGAGCCGCGGGTGCCCGAGCATCCTGGTGCGCACGCTCGGGAATGATCTGTCCCGTCCGGAATCGGTAGTGGGTGCTCGCAGCCTTCTCGATATCCGGCACTGGGATATTCGGGTTGTCTATTCGATGCGAGCATGAGCTATGCTCAGCGCCATGCGCAGCGCCGCTCAACGACATCCGAACGATGGTCTCCTTCGGGCCATCGTCCTCGGGGTCAACGGCCATCCGCGCTCTGTCGCGACCGTCCGTTCTCTGGCGCGCGCGGGGATCCCGCTCGTCGGGGTGAAGACGACGACTGTCACGCAGGAGTGCTATTCGCGTTACCTGCGGCGATCCGTCGTGGTGGAACCGAGGGAAGATGAACTTCTGGCGTTCCTGGAGTCCCTCGGATCGGAAGGCGGCGTCGTGTTCCCGATTTACGATCAGTATCTCCGTCTGATTTCCATGCACGCCGAGTCGTTGTCGAAACGATTCGTTCTGACGATTCCCCCGTGGGAGATTCTGAACCGAGTGATGAATCACGAGCGCTTGTATCAGATCGCCCGGCGGGTCGGTCTGGACACGCCGGCCTTCGTGAGACCGAAGGACGAAGCGGATCTCAACTCGATCATTGCCGACCTTGATTTCACCAATCGCGAGTACCTGCTGAAGACCACTCCTGCCGTCGGACCCGCGGAACTGCTCAGCGGACGCGCCACGAAAGTGGCCGGCGCCGATCCGGCGGCAATACGCGCCAGCTGTCTCGAAATTTTTTCGCGGCTCGGCGAATATCCCCTGATCGCGGAGGTCGTGCCGGGGGAGGCGAACCAATGTTATGCGGTCACGATGGTCGTCGACCGCACTCAAACACCCCGCCTGACCTATTGCACGCAACGCCTCAAGCTGCAGCTGTATTCCCGCGGCGGCTTCGTTCATCCGTACGAGCTCGGCTCGAACATCTATTGCGAGAGCGTGCGCGATGAGGAGGCGATCGAGGCAGCAACGCGCCTGGTGAAGGCAACGGGTTACTACGGCCTCATCACGCTCGAGTTCCGCCGCGACCCGAGGGATCAGAGGCTCATCTTGATCAAAGCTGATCCACGCGTGGTGCGCGCGACAAGCATCTCGACGGCGCTCGGCATGGACACGCCAACGGCGCTGTATCGCCTTTCGGTGGACGGCCGGCTCGACGCACCGAAGCACTATCCGCTTGGGGTCGGCTGGTTGTGGGAGGCGGCGCTCCTGGAGTCGATATGGGACAATCGGGACAGTCAGTCCATGCGCAAGGAAATGCGGGCCGTCGCCCGTAACTTCACGCGCATCAACGCGTTCGCACTCTTCAGCCGCGATGACCCGCTGCCGTTTATCATGCACGTCCAGTGGCGTACGCGCACGTGGATCGGGTATCGGATCAAGGGCGTTATCCGGCGTTGCGTCAACGCGGTCAGGCGCTTGCGCGTCTGGAAGCGGGAGGTTCTGACCAATTGACTCGTCGTGACGCTCGTTGCGACAGTTTCTACCGGGGCATTGGTCTCTGAGCTCATCGGGAGCATGTTCAGGGAGCACTACCTCCTCCTCGAGTAGGGGTCCAAAGTCCGGCCGCCACCACGCCGCACCGTTCCGTTGTCGGAAGCTTCTCGTTGGTTGACCATCGGCACCGCGCCCGGACTCGCCGCGTCAAGGTTTCGATCGGCGTCCCTGTCTACAACGGCGAGTCGTTCTTGGACGCGACGCTCGAGTCTCTGCTCGTGCAGACCTTCGATGACTTCGAGCTCATCATCTCGGACAACGCATCAACCGATCGGACTGGAGAGATTGCCCAGCGCTTCGTCACGCGGGACGCGCGTGTTCGATATCACCGGAACCCGAACAATCTGGGTCTCGCCGCGAACTACAACGGCTTGGTCCAGATGGCCGATGGAGACTTCTTCAAGTGGGCCACGGCAGACGACGTATGTCGTCCGAAGTTCCTGGAATGTTGCATCGCCGCACTCGAGCGGAGTCCCGATGCCGTGCTGGCCTATCCCCGGACGCAGTTCATTGACCAGACGGGCAACCCGCTCGACATCCAAGACCCCGGCTTCCCGTTGTATTGGTCGCGTGCCGTCGATCGCTGGTCCTTCGTAGTTGCCGCCGAGCACTGGGTCAACGCCATCCTCGGTGTCATCCGGCGATCCTCACTCTTGCGCACTGGATTCTTGCCGAACTATCGCGGGGGTGACTACGTGCTCCTGGGGGAGCTGTGCCTGCTCGGGCGATTCATCGAGGTGCCGGATGTCTTGTTTCTCCGGCGAATCCACCCGGCGGCCTCCAGCCAGATGAAGGGCGATGAACGCAGATTGCTCAAACTCGTGACCGGGCGGAGCGAGGGGATCATGCTTCCAGAGTGGCAGCGCGTAGGAGGCCACTTGAGCTCGGCCGTCCGATCCGAGCTCCAGTGGCGCGATAAGGCGACGCTTGTTCGTGTCTTGGCTTGGCAGGCGTTCCGTCGACGCGAGCGGCTCTTGGGCGAGGCCACTCGCGCGTTGGGCCGGACGCGGCGATGATCCGGCAACTACGATCTTCGGGTGAAGCGGAGCCGCGAACGGTGTGACGCTTCGGATGTGGCAATTCGACAGGCGGAAGTCGCGCTCCACGCGCTATCATGAGCGCATGGTTGCCGCCGTTCCGACCGTGAAGATCGACAGCGACCGCGTCCGCGTCACCGAATGGCGCTTCGCGCCCGGCGCTGCTACGGGGTGGCATCGCCACGAATACGACTACGTGGTGGTACCGATGACGACGGGCCCGCTCGCAAGCGCAGGACCGGGCGGCGCCGTCTCCACCTCACAGCTCGTCACCGGGGAGCCGTACAGTCGGCCTGCCGGAGTAGAACACGACGTGCGGAATCCGAATCCGACCGAGTTCGTGTTCCTCGAGATTGAGCTCAAGTAGTCGCTGGCAGAGCGTCGGCACGATCGGCTGGCGCTGCGACGTGCTCTTCGCCGCGTCAAGCCGTTGACGACGACCGCGATCTTTGTTGCGTCGAGCGCTTCACGAAGCCTACGGGGTCAGCGGAACTTCAACGAATCTGTCGCCAGTAGTCACACGAACTCGAACACGGACCCGAAGATCGACCGGCGTCGAACGCCCGATCGGCACCGTTCCACTGTAGACTCCTGGCTCGGCTGAGGCATCCATCGCAGTCTCCTCCACACTGCCGTCCGCCATGCGTGTAACGAGCAAGACGCCGAAGACCTGCATGGGCTGGCCAGTAGAATTCAAGAGACGGACGGAATAGGAATTGCCCCATTCTCGCCTTACCGGCTCGTGCAGGAGTTCTGCACGAAGAGGGCTCTCTAACGGCGAAGACGTCCCGTCTGGCGTCGCCGTCTCAGCCGACAGGATTGTACTGGCAGCCTGTTTTGAGGGCACCGAGGCTCTCGGCGCCGGCCGCGCTGTGCCGCTGAGTGTCGGACCGTCGCCGCTCGCGCCTTCGCGCACTCCGACTTTCGGCGGGGCACCCGTTCCATAGGGCGGAGGGTCAATGACATGAGGCGTGCGGCTGGGCACGCCGGGTCGTAGGACCGCGTCTATGGGGGTGACGCGGGGCTCCGGGCGCGAAGGCCTGCTGGTTGCTGTCGTGTCGCGGCGCCCCGCGTTCGGTCCGTCGCCATCCGGCAGAGACAGCGAATATGTATTTGCCGGGCTCTCTTTGGTCTGTCTGGCCGATTGGTGTGGGTTCAGCCGGGGCGGTTCCGTGAAAAGCTGGCTAAGCAGATTTTTCCCGGTGATCCATCCCGCCAATGACAGCGCGAGCGCCGTCATTGTCAGGCCGCATAATATTCCCAGTATCCGGATCCCCATGTCTGCTAGTTCAGGCGGTACCTCTAACGCCGCACCAGTGCGAACGACCCACGCGATGGACTCAGGCTCGAACGCTAGGATCCACCGCCTTCAATTTCGTAGGCTGGACCGATCCGTTGCTCCGAATCAGTATCCCAGCCGCCCACCATGAAATGCGAAATGGCAGCGAACCCCGCACAAGTGCCCTGCGTGTATTGGCTGATTCGTAATTCTCTAACCGGAGAAGGCGGGGTGAACTGCGGCGACCAGAAATTCAGCCGCGAGAAGTCATGAACGAGCTGTTCAGGGCGTCGGTCAGTGACATTCGTCACGTACAGGCGTGAATTGTGCCCGGGACCGTTGCGATTGGTCATAACGTATTCAAACCGCCACCACTTGCCCCTCAATTGGCTGACCGTCGGATACGCGGTTTGTATGTCAGAGCAGCAATCTCGACCGTTGGGTGTCCATTTCAAGAAATTGTACGCGGTAAAACCGTTACCGAAACTTGTGTAGTTGATATGCGCTTCGGTTATTTTCCCCCGTTGATCGCACGTGGGGTTGTCCGCCGGGCTGATTTCGTAATTCGGTGAATAGTACCGGTACCATCGTACCGCCATCCGTTTGAGGAATTTCTTGTCATCACCGAAATAGTGACCAACGAACCAAAGACCTGAATACCGCTCTGGAGCTCTGACCACGGTGTTGATCCGATGGCCCGCTGGCAATGCCCCGAGAATGGAGGATTCCTTGGTTGCCACCAGATCATCGGAGTTTCTCGTGAGAGCGGCGCCGCGAAGTTCCGGAATCGAGAAGTTCTCTACGGAGCATTCGAGCGTCTTGGAATCGTCGGGGTTATACCAAGAAGAACCGATGCGACGCAGGCTGCCATTCAAGGGCTCCGAGCATACGCAGTTCGCTCCCAACTCGCTACAACGTCGTTCCTCTGCGGATAGCGGTGGGGGCGACATCAGCACAGCTAAAAGAGCTGCCAGACCCACGATCGTCACGGTGACCGAACGCATACCGCCACGCCTCCAGGTGGAGCGAAGGTGCGCCTAAATTACCACGATCTGTCGGTGGGCCATTCGTCACTATGGGGAATGATCATGTCAGCTTCCGCAGCGCTTCGCGCGCCGCATAGTAGCCGCACATTCCATGGACGCCAGCACCGGGCGGCGTCGATGCGGAGCAGAGGAAGAGACGGGGATTCGGTGTCCGATACGGCGCGAAGCGCAGCGTGGGGCGCGCGAAGAAACCGCCAATGTCGGCGACGCCTCCCGTGATTGCGCCCCCCTTGTTGTTCGCGTTCCTCGCTTCGATCTCGCTGGGTGGCATCTTCCGTCGCGCCCCGATGATGTCGCGAAAGCCGGGGGCGAAGCGTTCGATCTGCGCTTCGATCCTCTGGGTCATGTCAATCTCACAACCGTTGGGCACGTGGCAGTAGGCGTAGCCCGCGTACTTCCCGTTCCGCGCGCGTGTACGATCGAAGTTGCTCTGTTGGCACACGATAAGGAACGGGCGATCTGGCGCGCGGCCTTCCCACATCCACTTCTCGGACTCTGCGATCTCTTCCAGTGTGCCGCCGACGTGCACCGTCGATGCGCGATCGCAAGCTGAGTTGCTCCACGGGATCTTCTGCTCGAGCGCCCAGTCGACCTTGAACACGGCCGGCCCATATCGGTGACGCGCGAGCCTTCTTATATAGCTTGCGGGGAGCTGATCTCTCGCGATCTCGATCAGTTGCGCCGGCGACGTGTCGAAGAGGACGACACGCGATGCAGGAAGCTGGGCGAGATCGACGATTCTTCGTTCGCACTCGAGCTCGCCGCCGAGCGAACCGAAGTACGAAGCGAGCGACTTGGTGATTTCATGCGATCCTCCTTCGGCGCACGGCCAATCGACGACGTGCCCGGTCAACGCGAACACCATCCCGACCGCGGCGGTCAGTGGGTGCGTCAGCGGTAGCATCGAATGGCCGGCGCATCCCGCGAGTAGCGCGCGCGCGGGATCCTCCGTGAAAAGTGACTTGGCGAGTGCGTACGCCGATCGTAGGCCGTACCAACCGAAGCGCGCCATCGTCAGCGGCTGCCGGGGAAGCTTGAAAGGAGGCGCGAGCAGATCTTCGAAGAGCAAGTCGGGACGCTGGAGGAATGCTCTGAAGAAGCGCCGCCAGCTATTGCCGTCGGAGCCCAGGGTCTCGGCGGTTTCTTCGAATGACCGCGCGAGGAGAGCCGCGCGCCCGCCATCGAGCGGATGAGCGACCGAGTACGGTGCGTGGATCCACCGAAGGCCGTGCTGCTCGAGCGGAAGCTTCCGGAAGAACGGCGACAGCGCACCGGTCGGATGCACCGCAGAGCAGACGTCGTGGATTAGCCCGGGGAACATCAGCTCCTCGCTCCGCGTCGAACCGCCGATCGTGGAGCTCGCTTCTACGACCAGCACTGACCTCTGCGCCTGCGCCAGCAAAATTGCCGCGGCGAGCCCGTTTGGGCCGGAGCCGATCACGATCGCGTCGTAACGTGGCACCCGCGGAGATTAGCAGAACTCTCATCTGGTGATCGGGGGCGCTTGGGATGCGGAAGAGCCGAGGAACGGTTTTACTAGACTCCCTCGCCTCCCGCTGCTCGGCGGCCTGCGGTCCTAGGACTCGATGTGGCTGCCTGCTACTGTGGGCGGCCCCGCAGCGTTATCGTGACCGATGTCGCGACGAGCTTCGCCCCCTCGCGGCTCGCGTCGACCACGACATAGTCACCCTTCTTGACCTCGGCTAGCGAGATTGTTTTGTCTGTAAACGCATTCTGCGGGTCGGCGGCCGCGGGATTGCGCTGCGACTCGACGATGCGCGTCGTCCGCGTGACGGTGACATGGAGCGTCTGCTCCTCGCCAGCGCGGCCGATCTCATCGACAACGAGATGGTCAGGGCCTACGCTGCGGACGGAGCCGGCATGACGGTCGTCGGCCGGGAGCAACGCTGCCTTGTGAAGCAAGGTGTTGGGGGGCGGTGCCGTTGGGCGCAGCGTCGCGAACGTCTCCTCCCGGTGGGCGTTATCTGAACGAAGTTCGCTCGGCACGACGAACGGCAACTTGTCGGCGGCTCGCCGGTCGGCGGCAGCGACAGCCGGCGACTTCTCCGAGACGACAGGAACTGGCGAGCCGTTGTCGCGATCGGGCTGGACGGCCATGCCGGAAGGGTCCGTGCTCGCCGGCGTGCGCGCGACAACTGCCGCGGACCCGATTCCATCAGCGGAGGGGCCGATCCATCCCGGTGCGATCGTGCCGATGGACGATAGCAGCCCACCGCTGGGCATCGCCGTGCGGGTATAGACGAGAGCGGCGCCGAAGAGACCGACTACGATGCTCACGCTCACTGTCACCGGCCACACCCACGCCCGCCTCCGACGTTGCTGGGCGAATCGCGCTATCTGCTTGAGACGCTGCGCGTCCTCGTCCGCGACCAACTCTTTGCTACTCTCCGGGGTCCATGGAACGAGCTTATCGGAGCTCGCGTCACCCATGCGGCTATTCGCCGCCTGTCTGGCCGGCTGAAACGGTTTCGAGGGAGGCGGTGGCAACTCAGTTGTGGGTACGTCGCGCATCCCCGAGCCGCAATGGCTGCAGAAGTTTGCCTGCCCCCCATTTACCGCGGAACCCCGAGGACATTGCATCGGTAGCTTAATGCCGCAGACGTCACAGAAGTGAGCACTCACCGGATTGCGATGCCCGCAGGGCGATACGGGAACGTCCAGAACGCCGCCGCTGTCTTCCTCATGCATCGCTAGGCTCCTCTGCTCGCGCAGCGTCGAAAGCACGCGCGATCGTCTGCCCAGGCTCCATCAGCCATCAGTTGCCGACCTCCCGCGCCTTCCATCAGAGTTCTGCGCCTGAGTCGTGATGACACGACGGGGTATGTTCAGCAATACCGGTCGGGCGCAGGCTTGGAGGGGAGCGCTGCGGTGGTCTGCGCGGAGTTGCCGGGTTCATGCGTTTGCGACGGGACGGGAACGGAACTTCATTGGTGCCCACTGGTTCGGTGAAGCGTCAGGACGCTGGACGGAGATTAGATCGGCTTTCACTCCCGGGTCAACTTCTTCTGGGGGCGACGTCCTCCGTCGGGCAACCCGGTACACGGGGCGCAGCGTGGCGAAAAATTTCGGCGACGGTTCTTCGGCGTCACGAATTCGCCGCTGGCTGAATCGCCACTGGCCTTGACAAGCTTTCGGTTGGCGCGGATGATCCGCTGCTGTAGGGAGACCGAAGATGCCTGAATGGCTCGGGCCCGCAATACTAGAACGACTCGGGCGGCTGACGCTGACGGAAGTCGGCCTCCTGCTCGTCGTATGTGTGATCTGTACATACGGGCATCGGTTGCTCGGTGAACTACGAAAAGCCAACGATACCCTCCGCGCGCTACGCAACCTCGAGGACCGGCATCTTGCCCGAACCGAACGAGCACTTCTTTCGGCCGACCTAGATCACCGCGGTGAACCTCTTGCCCATGACGTTCCTCCGCAAGGACTGGAAGGCGTCATGGGGCCACGGAAGTCGGACAGCCGGCGTGCCTTCACCGTCAAGTTCAAGCGGAGCGTCGTGCAACAGATCATCAAGGGCGAGAAGTCGCTGGCCGAAATCTCTCGCGAGCTCAATATCCAGCCGAGAGTCGTACGGCAATGGCAGAGGCGCTTCGACGTCGGCACGAACATACCGGCGGCCGCGTCCAAGGACGTCGTTCGCGCGGCGCACCAGGCCGAGGAGCTCACCATCCCAGACAAGCTCAGTGGTGTAGGCGGACAGGCTCGCGGAGCGTAGGGCTCTTTCCTCGAGCGCACTAAAGTTTGAGACGCGCCGGCGACACGAGCATCGACAGACTCTCCGACGCCCATGTCTCGAGGGCTTCCGTGACCGTGACGTCGCCGTAGTCCGCGACTCTTTTGCCTGGCTATCGGCCACGGCTTTGTGGTACAGAGGCGCGGAGAGCGCCAGGGCGCGATAGAGCAGATCGTCCGGTAGTTGTCTTGTCGAGTGCGGCGCTTCCCGTTCCCGAGCCGTGTGCTAGTCCGTTCGACTAGCCCAAGTTACTGCGATTCACCGGGGGTCCTAACGCACCCGAAACGGTCACACCGTTCCTGTGCGCTTACCCCCTCCACGCACGTTCACCTTTGACAAATGGGATATGAGCATATGCGCAGACACAGGCCCGCGTTTCCCATCCCCTTCGTTCTGGTTACGGTGTTCCTCCTTGTCCTTTGGGGGCTCACGGGCAGCACGAGCGCCGGAGTCTTGGACCTCACCTGGACGGCGCCTACGACTAACACAGACGGCTCGCGACTGTCGGGTATCAGTACGTATCGCATCTACTATGCGTCTGGGACCCCAACCCCATGTCCAGGTTCCACGTTCTCTACGGTGAGCGGGGCTCGATTCAGCGCCGCGACGGTGACGTTCACCCTCACCGGATTGACGGAGAACGCAGTCTACTATGTGTCGCTCGCTGCCGTAGACGCGAACGGGAACGAGAGCAGCTGCTCGGAGGTGGCGTTCGCACCCGCGCGACCGAATCCGCCGAGTGCAAGTGCAACGGTGAGTACAGAGGTCGCCGCTGACGCGATGAATGCGCCAGTGAATACCCTGGTGGTGCTGGATGCGGACTCGTTTGCGGGCCCGAATGGTCGGTCTCTCGCTTCCTATAGCGCGAACTGGCCGGTCTTCGCGAACTGGAACCAGCTGGGCATCCAAGGCTCGCCAGGCTTTGGGCCCGGGGTCGGAGGGGGACAAGCCAATCGTCGCGTTGGGCCGCCGTGGACGGACAACCAGTGGGCAGAGATCGTCGTCGGTAATGGAGTCGTCGGTACCTATGATGAGCTCTTTGTCGGTCTACGCGCGACCGACATCGAGCCTGCGGGCAGAGCCTACGGGGGCGGCTACACCACCGAGGGGTACCAGATTCGCCGATGGGATCACGATGGCTCCTACACGACCCTGGCCGTGGATCCGGCTGCGCATGATGGACGCCCGGGTGATGCCATCAACGTCCAAATCGTCGGATCGACGATCACGCTGACAGTGAGCCGGGGCGGTGCGCTCCTGTTAACACTCTCGGCTGAGGACTTAAACTACCTCACCGGCGGCACACCGATGCTCTGGATATGCTGTAGCGAGGTCACTCCGCAGCGGTACGGAGGATCCTGGCGCGCCGGACGGGTCTCGAGGTGAATGATCTGATTCGATCACCGGAGCGGCGCGCGGTTGCTTGTAAGGAGTGAGGGGCCATGTTCCAGTTACGCGCGTGGGTCCTCATGGCCGTCGTGGGCGCCGCGACGGCATGGGTGTTGGGAGCTACTCCGCAACCCGGAGACGGTCAGGGGCAGAGCGCCGGGTTGTCTGAGCCCGGCTTGGCGGCGAAATACCCCGGCGATGCTGGCATCGAACGAGACCCCAATGTCATCTTCGTCGAGAAGTTCGAGGAATCTTCGCTGGATGGCATGAAGAGACGCTGGGAGAGCATAAGCAACGCCGAGATCATGTCGTTTTCGGATGACACGCCTGAGGGTCGTGGTCGGTCGCTGCTGATGACCTACGTAGGCGGCAAGGGAACCGGTGGCCATCTCTATCGGAGACTGCTGCCTGGTTATGATCGGCTCTACACGCGCTTTTACGTGAAGTTCGATCCGCGGTCGGCGCCCATTCACCATTTCGTACAAGTCGGCGGCTATAACCCGTCCAGCTCCTACCCGCACGGTGGTGCCGGCGAACGTCCGCGCGGCGGCGGGCGATTCACCACTGGCGTCGAACCATCCGGGGACGCCTGGGTCTGGGATTACTACACCTACTGGGTGGATATGCGCGGCAGCCCGCCGCATGGGCAAACGTGGGGCAACAGCTTCGTCCATGACTCGAATCTGAAGGTCGCCAGAGGCCAGTGGATCTGCGTGGAACTGATGATGAAAATGAATGATATCGGGGACACGAACGGTGAGATGGCTCTCTGGATCGACGGTAAACGAGTCAGCCATCTCGGCAAGAACTTTCCCAATGGGAAATGGATGTACGACAAATTCTTCCCGGGCAAAGGCGGCGAGGGCATCCGCTGGAATGATGCGAAAGGCGAAGCCGAACAGCTGAAGTTCCCTGAGGGCGGCTCGCCGTTCGAGGGGTTCCGCTGGCGTGAAGACAAGCGGCTGAACGTCAATTTTCTGTGGCTCCTACTCTACGTGACCAGCTCGCCGGTAGGGCAAGTCAGCAGGGTATGGTTCGACGACATCGTAGTCGCCCGAGAATACGTCGGTCCTTTGGGCAAGTGAGGACTTGCTTCCGCTTGTCGCCAATGAGGCGAGCCTAGACGGCAGCACCGCCGATCAGCGCACATCGCGGTAGAACTCCCTTCAGTTTCATGCCACGCAATTTGAGCATCGCCGTCCTGCTCGTCGTCGTGTTCATCACCTCGCAGGCGTCTGCTGACGCCCCCGGAATGGTTGTCTTCACGGACGTGACTGTCGTGCCGATGGACCGTGAGCGGCTGCTCGACCGCCGGACAGTGCTGGTCCGCGGCGACCGGATCGCGGCCATCGGGGCTGCCGACTCGATCCGCCTTCCGGCTGCGGCGACCCGAGTGGATGGCCGCGGAAAATACTTGATGCCGGGCATTGCCGAAATGCATTCGCATGTGCCGGGGGAGGACAGCTCCGCGGTGGTCGAGATCATGGCGCTGTACGCGCTGACCGGCGCCACCACGATTCGCGGCATGCTTGGCACTCCCTATCAGCACGAGCTTCGGCGCCGGATCCAGAGCCGCGAGATCCTCGGGCCCACGTTATTTATGGTCGCGCCGCCCTTCAGCGGCAATTCCACCCGGACGGCGGAGGAGGCGCGACGGAAGGTGCGCGAGTACTCGGCTGCG
>JACXTT010004122.1_pt1 | contig 21744 bp, 17 predicted proteins | sample 9270951 | NCBI WGS metagenome assembly JACXTT01 (sample SAMN15532306, study PRJNA645909) | rock metagenome | isolation source: weathered quartz diorite | place: Puerto Rico | collected 2017-06-21
AGCTGGTGCGGATCCTCAATGAAGAAAAAATAGTCCGAGTAGATGCTGTAGCTGCTGCCGGTGACAGAGCCGATGGAGACGGCAAATGGCTTGCCAGCCAGTTCGAACACGGCCATGATTTGTTGTATGTGCGCGGAGTGGGGCGCCGCGTCGGCGACGACGTCTTTGATGTCAAGCTTCTGCAGGGGGAGCAGGAGGCCAGCTTCGCGTGAAAAATTGGTGCGGTGGCGGTCCAAGTCGTACGGATAGTAAGTGTGGTGATAGCCTTCCCGGACCCAAACCGGTTGCCGGGTCAACTGCTTCGCCGACTGCAGATCAGACGGATAGAGTTTCTTGGGGACGACATAATCGTCCGGATTCAAGGGTGGGGCTCTCTTAAGAGCCAGGGTAGCGTTTTGTGCGCGCTCGGAATAGCGCTGATAGACGATATAGGCTGCACGCATCGCTGTAATGGCAATCACCGCCGCCAGCGCCAGCTGGATCTTTCGTTTTACATCTGAAGTCATTCTCTGGCTCCTTCAAGCACCGAATGCATGCACAAGTGTAAGATAATGATTGGCATCGGGATCGCCTGACGGGTGCCCGAGTTCCAGGAGAAGCCATGGCTGCGGTTACCGAGGAAGAGGTCCTGAGCGCGTTGAAGCAGTGCTACGACCCAGAAATTCCGGTGAACATCGTCGATCTGGGGCTGATCTACGGGGTGCGTCTTGAGCCCGCCCCGGAGGAGAAGCACGACGTCACGGTGGAAATGACGCTGACCGCTCAGGGCTGCCCCTCCCACGTCCAGATCGGAGAGCAAGTCAAAGCACGGGTGGAACAGATGCCGGGTGTGCGCAATGTCACGGTCAACGTGGTGTGGACCCCACCCTGGACGCCCGAACGACTGAGCCCGGACGCGCGGAAGACCCTGGGTATTGAATAGTCAGGGGCAGCCACAGTTCTCTCAGCGGCTCAGCAGCGACTCGTACCAGGTTTGCGACGAACTCGCCGCGGCTTCCGCCAGGCGGCCGCCCACGCGAGAAGCAACTTCGAGGAAGCTGTTACCGCGCTCGATAAAATCGGGCAGCCGGCGGCGAACCTCTTCGAACTTTTCCGGGTATTCCGAGGCCAGCGCTGCCAGCCCAATTCCCGAAAGTATGATGCCGGCGGTCCATTTCTTTTTCAGAAACAGGACTGTACCCACCCCCGCGGAACCGCCGATCAGCGCCACTTTCCAGTTTTCCATTCCGTCCTCCGCATGAAAGGATCGTACCGCACTGCCGCTCGACTACTTTATACTCCCGAAACGATATGGAGGGAATCGGATGCTGCAGCAACTCCAGAGACGGTGGAATCTCACAACTTTTTTTTCATTGCTCGTTCTAACTGGGCTGGCGCTTCCACACTTTACCTCCGCGGCTGCCACCCAATCCGGACCGCGCGCCCGGGACCTGGGTGTGCCGTTTGACGGGACACCGGGCCCCTTGAACGCGATTACTGACGTGAAAGGCGTCGAGGTCGGACAGACAACCCTGATTTCCGGCACCGGCCCTTTGAAAGTAGGCGTGGGGCCGGTGCGTACCGGTGTGACCGCCGTTCTTCCCCGCGGCAAGGATACCCAGGATTCGGTGTTCGCAGGCTGGTTTACGCTCAATGGCAACGGCGAGATGACGGGTACCACCTGGCTCGAAGACTCCGGGCTGCTGGACGGACCCGTGATGATCACCAATACACACAGCGTGGGCGTGGTGCGCGATGCGGTGATTGCGTGGCGGGTGACGCATGCGCCCCCGGATGAGGAAGGCTATTCGTGGTCATTGCCGGTGGTGGCCGAAACTGCCGACGACGAACTGAATGACATGAACGGGTTCCACGTAAAACCAGAGCACGTATTTCACGCGCTGGACACGGCGCACGGAGGGCCGGTAGAGGAGGGCAGCGTGGGCGGCGGAACGGGAATGATCTGCAATGAGTTCAAAGGAGGAATCGGGACCTCCTCGCGTATGCTCGACGCCAAATTCGGCGGCTACACAGTCGGGGTGCTGGTGCAATGCAACTATGGGCGTCGAAGTCAGTTGCGCATCGCGGGGGTGCCGGTAGGCCGGGAGATTTCTGAGCACACGGTTCGCGATGAGGACATCGGCTCCATCATCGTGGTGGTGGCCACGGATGCGCCCTTGATACCGACTCAGCTCAAGCGCGTTGCCCGGCATGTGTCGTTGGGGCTGGGCAGAAACGGAAGTTTTGCTGCCGACGGCTCGGGGGATATCTTCATTGCGTTCTCGACTGCAAACCCCGGAGCTGCAGGAGGAACGGGACTGCACCAGCTAACCATGCTTCCCAATCAGCGAATGAATCCGATTTTTCTTGCCACGGTGCAGGCCACCGAAGAGGCGGTCGTCAACGCCATGGTCGCGGCCAAGACGATGAAAGGTATTAACGACTACGAGGTCATCGGGCTACCGCATGATCGTCTGCGTGAGGTGTTGAGAAAGTACAATCGGCTGGCGAAGTAGAGGGCGGCCACTCCGTGTCCCCCTCTTGACATTGGCCTGCTGGCAAGCGCCGCGACCACTGATTCGAGCGCCCACGGTAACCGGAATTTTCAAATTCAACAAGCGACAAACAGGAGTGTCCGTCCGGCGCGGTTCTAGTAGATGGTGTAACCTGGCGCCGGGGTCCGCAGATCGGGTTTTGTGGCCATCAGCAGCAGGGCTCCCGTCTTTTTGAAAGCGCGCAGGTCGTCTAGACTTTGGAATGACTTGGTCTGATAGTTGTCGGGTGTGGGCGTGTCATCTGGAATGCGTCTGGATTCGACATTCTCGAAGGCGTGTTTCTGCAGGAGTGCAACATACTCCGCCTCGGAACGAACGTGGACTGGCACTTTCAGCTTGTCGACCCACTGCAGCGAGTAGACATTGTCTTTGTATAGATTGATCAGAACGAAGAGGCGTCCGTGCGGTGCCATGACGCGAAAGAGCTCAGCCAGCGACCGGTCTTGGTCCGGGTAGTAGTAGAAGGATTCCACGGACAGAACCTTGTCGAAGAAATTTTCCTCCCACGGAATCTGCAACGCCGATCCCCAGACATAGAGGACATTGTCGAAATCCTTTGACGCGGCGCGAGCCTGCCGGATCATTTCATCGGAGACGTCAAGGCCGACCACCTGGCCGAAGCCTTCGGGCCCTTCACCCACCAGGCGTGAAAGCAGCCGAGTAGCCCAACCGGAACCACATCCGAGATCGAGGACACGCTCGCCGGGGCGTAAATCCATCAGCCGCAGAGTCTTTTCGGTGATATCGAGATGATGGTTTTGCATCTTCTCGCCCTCGCCGGCTTCGGCCCAGCGGTTGAATTCGTGTTGCAGTTTTTCGTCGGGAGTAGATGGTTTGTCGGCCATAACGGTTGGAGCGCCAGGAGTCCGAGGGACGGCGACGCTGTCTCTATGCTACATTTGCCATCCTCATGGCGCCAAACCCGCAGACGGAGCCTGACCCGGAGCCACTGTACTGTCCCCGCTGCGCCCAGGAAGTGACTGATCCGCTAACCTGCGGGGACTGCTCTGCGGTCATTTGCCGGCGCTGTGGAACTCCGCTGGAAGCGCCCGACGAACTGGGGATGGGATAACTGCCTATGAGCCTGCCTTCGGTTTCGCCATCGTCGGCCGCGAACAGCGCTTCCCAACCCAGCCTGGTTCGGGGACTCTCGCTACTCGACTCGGTGCTGCTGCTGGCCGGCGGCATCATCGGGTCTTCGATTTTTCTGACCGCGAAGGACATTGCTGGACCGCTGCCACACCCAATCTTGTTTTTGCTGGTCTGGGTGCTGGGCGGCGTGATCTCGCTGTGCGCCTGTGTTGCTTTTGCCGAGCTGGGATCGATGTTTCCCGACTCCGGCGGACAGTATGTTTATCTGCGGGAGGCTTATGGCGATCTGCCGGCGTTCCTCTACGGGTGGATGCTGTTCAGTGTTGCCAACGGCGGCACGATCGCCGCGCTCTCGGTGGCTTCGGCGGCATATCTGGGCGGAATTCTTCCCTTCATTGCTCAGGATCACGTGGTTTTTTCTACCTTCGGGATCGTTCTTACCCGGGCCCATGTGGTTGCCTTGATCTCCATCATCGGAGTGACCTGGGTCAATGTTGTCGGTCTGCGATGGGGCACGATTCTGCAGAACCTGGCGACCTGGGCAAAGTTCGCTGCCATGGCCGCGTTTGTGATTTTGGGATTCGCCGTCGGCAAAGGCGACTGGCACCACTTTGCGGCCCCAGGCCAGACCCTCAGCATGGGATTGAGTGCGGGGCAGTTGATCTCGGCCTTTGGAGTTGCGCTGATCGCGGTGTTCTGGGCGTATGACGGATGGGTCTACATCACCTGGGTGTCGGGGGAAGTGAAGGAGCCGCGCCGAAATGTGCCGCTGGCAATGGTGCTAGGAGTAGTTGTGGTCGGCGTTATTTACATCGCCATGAATATGACCTATGTCTACGCCCTGCCGCTGAGCGACGTGGCGACGCACGAAACCATCGCGCACGCTGCGGCCACGGCCTTGTTTTCTCCAGCGGCGGCGTCGTGGCTTTCTGCGCTGATTGCGATTTCCTGTTTTGGTGCGATGGCCAGCTGCACCATGAGTGGCGCACGAGTTTACTATGCCATGGCACGGGATGGAGCGTTCTTTCAGAAGATGGCGGAGGTTCATCCCCATTGGCGCACGCCGGCGTTCAGCCTGGTCGGCCAGGGAATCTGGGGCGCGATTCTGACCGTGAGCGGCCGCTACGATCAGCTCTACACCTATGTCATGTTCGGCATGGTGCTGTCTTACACGATGACGGTAGGCGGTTTGTTTATTTTGCGCTGGAAGCGGCCGGATGTTCCACGTCCGTATCGCTGCACCGGGTATCCCTGGCTGCCGGCAATCTACGTCTTGATCGGCGGCGCCTGGACGCTGAACACAATCATCACACGCCCCATGGAGTCTCTGGCGGGAACTGTGATTGTGCTGATCGGTGTGCCGGGATATTTGTACTGGAAGCACATGAGCCGGAACGCCGCTCGTGATTCCTAACGTGCACGACTGCAACATCGGTGCCCTCCCGACGGACTTCAGCCCCCAAGCCTCCTCGCACGTACCTGAACAGTTGCCGAGCGCCTGCAGATTGGACTACGTGCCAGATACTTCACCGGCCGGGAGGGCGGTCTCTCCGTAGTTGGCATACGCTCGCCATGTCTTTACAATCACCTGACTGGCACATCGGTCAATGCCTGGCGCGCCCCATCTGAAACCACGGAGAATTTCATGGCAGACCCTCTTCTGATCGCCAGGGGGGACAACTCGCTGTACCTATTGCCCGGCATGTCGAACCGGCACGGTTTGGTGGCCGGAGCCACCGGCACCGGTAAAACCATTACGCTGCAAGTAATGGCGGAGAGTTTTAGCCGCATCGGAGTACCTGTTTTTGCGGCCGACGTGAAAGGCGACCTCTCCGGGATCAGCCAGGCGGGACAAGACAACCCCAAACTGCAGGAGCGGGTAAAGAAGCTGGGGCTGACGGGCTTCAGCTTTGCTGCGTGTCCGGTGACGTTCTGGGATGTGTTTGGCGAACAGGGTCACCCGGTGCGCGCCACCATCTCCGAGATGGGTCCACTGCTCATCGGCCGCATTCTGCATCTAAACGATACTCAGGCGGGTGTGCTGGCGCTGGTTTTCAAGATCGCCGACGACAACGGCCTGCTGTTGCTCGATTTGAAAGACCTGCAAGCCATGCTGCAGCACGTGGGCGATTCGGCAAAAGACTTTCAAACCCAATATGGCAATATCTCGCCGGCCAGCATCGGCACCATTCAGCGCAGCTTGACCGGACTGCAGCAACAGGGCGCCGACAAATTTTTTGGCGAGCCGGCACTGAACTTCGACGATCTGCTGCAAACCGATTCCAACGGCCGGGGCGTGGTGAATATTCTTGCCGCGGACAAGCTGCTGGCTTCGCCGCAGCTTTACGCCACGTTTCTACTGTGGATGCTTTCGGAACTGTTCGAGCACCTGCCCGAGGTCGGCGACCTGGACAAGCCCAAGCTGGTTTTCTTCTTCGATGAGGCTCACCTGCTGTTCAACGACCTACCGTCAACCCTTCAAGCCAAGATTGAGCAGGTCATCCGGCTGATTCGCTCGAAAGGCGTCGGCGTTTATTTTGTGACCCACAACCCGCTGGATATTCCGGAAGTTGTGCTGGGGCAACTGGGCAACCGGGTGCAGCATGCGCTCCGTGCTTTCACCCCGCAGGATCAGAAGGCGGTGCGTGCGGCGGCCCAGACTTTTCGCACGAACCCGAAGCTGAATGTCGAAAGTGCGATCACCCAATTGGGAGTGGGCGAAGGACTGGTTTCTTTCCTCGACGAAAAAGGAATCCCCGGCATAGTGGAACGCGCATTGGTCTGTCCGCCTCATAGTCAGATTGGTCCCATCACTCCCGATCAGAGGCAGCAAATCATCCGCGGTTCGGTGGTGTTCGGGGTATATGAGAAAACCGTCGACCGCGAGTCGGCGTATGAGCGGCTGAAAGGCAAGGCACAGCAGGTGCCAGCGACAGGAACGAATCAGACTCAAGCGGCGGCGGACAAACCGTGGTATGACAATCTGCCTTCGCTAGGCCTTCCCACCAGCTTGGGGGGCGGCGGACGGCGCGGAGACACGGTAGTGGATGCAATGATGAAGAGCGCAGCGCGATCCATCGGCAGTTCTGTAGGACGACAGATTATTCGCGGGGTGCTGGGGTCGCTTCTCGGCGGAAGCAGCCGCCGCTGAACCGGTTGCGAAGACCAGCCCATTTTTTCTAGAACCTCCTTTTTTTCGACAGTCGCCTTTCGTGGTAGCCGTGGGCAAGTGAGACTTCGCACACCAGCGTGGACGAAACCGCCCCATCCTCCGACTTGGCAGCTCTGAACCCCAGCGGCGAACCTTCCGGCCAGTCTGAGACTCCCAACCAGCCCAAGCGGGTAATGGGCTTCCGCGACCTAGTGCTGTTCTATGTGGTCACCGGCATTAGCCTGCGCTGGATTGCAACCGCCGCCTCCGCCGGCCCCAGTTCCATTGTGATATGGCTTGGGGCGTGGCTGTTCTTCTATACACCCCTGGCGCTCTCGGTGATTGAATTGTCCTCGCGCTATCCGGATGAGGGCGGAATCTACGTTTGGTCGAAACGCGCCTTTGGGGACTTTGCGGGCTTCATTACCGCCTGGACGTATTGGGCCTGCAATCTCCCTTATTTCCCCGCTGTGTTGTACTTTGCGGCCAGCAATGCGCTTTACATCCGGCAGGGCGCCTGGGGACATCTCTCCAACAACACCACCTTCTATGTGGTTTTCTCTCTGGTAGCGCTGATCCTAGCAACGCTGCTGAATATTCTCGGCCTGAACGTGGGCACATGGCTGCACAACGTCGGCGCTATTGCCATGTGGATTCCGGTGGCGATTGTGGTGGGGATGGGGGCAGTAGCCTGGCATCGTTACGGCGCTGCCACCTCATTCAACACCCATACGATGATGCCGAGCTTCCATCTCAAGGACATTATTTTCTGGTCGGTGCTCATCTATGCCTTTGCGGGCTCGGAGACGGCTTCACTGCTGGGAGGGGAAATCAAGAACGCTCGCCGGGCCATCCCACACGCGCTGTTGATTGGTGGCGTAACTGTGACGTTTTGTTACATCGTAGGAACGATGAGCGTGCTGGTAGCGTTACCGGCATCGGAAGTTGGCAACTTGCAGGGTCTTATGCAGGCCATTAGCAAGACCGCGGAGCGAATCGGTCTTACCGGCATAGTTCCGCTTGCGGCGCTTCTGATTACATTGAGCAATGTTGGCGCGGCCGGCGCTTATCTGGCAGCGGGAGGACGATTGCCGTTCGTGGCCGGCATCGATCACTTCCTGCCGTCGGCGTTCGGAGCGGTGCACCCGCGCTGGAAGACGCCATGGGTGGGCCTGCTCACGCAATTTGTTTTCGGCACGGTGTTCGTTTTCCTGGGGCAGGCCGGCACCAGTATCAAGGGGGCATACGACGTGCTGGTGAGCATGGGCGTAATCACCTATTTCATTCCCTTCCTGTATTTGTTCGGGGCGATGTTCAAGCTGCAAAACGAAGCCGCCGGCGCCGACGTGATCCGGGTGCCCGGCGGCAAGCCAGTAGCACGATTCGTTGCGATCGTTGGACTACTAACGACAACCTTCACCATCGGACTGGCGTTAATCCCACAAGCGGATGAACCGAATAAGCCCCTAGCGGTGATCAAAGTGGTGGGATTGTCGGGATTGCTGGTTCTAATTGGCGCGTGGATCTACTGGGCGGGAAAGAAGAGGGCGGTTCGAGCTCAAATGTCTGATCGCCATGCAGACACCGAAGTACAGAGATAAAACGAGAATTGACATCCTCCGCGCGTTGCCGCGGTGAATCACTCGGCTAAACCGGCACGGCCGTCTTTCTCTCAGGATTGAAGAACGGCATCTTGACGATTTTGGCGGTCACAGTTTGGCGGATGGCTTCGATAGTGATTTCCATTTGCAACTTCGTACCAAGTTGCGAATGCTCAGTTTCCACGCTGGCGAGGGCGATCATCTTTTTCAACACCGGCGACCAGGTGGTGGTCGTGGCCTTCCCGACCTGCCTGTCACCTACGTAAAGGGGAACGGCCACACGGGAAGCCTGGCTGGGAGCGGCTGGGGTTAGGCCGAATTTTTCGTAACGTTCCTCGACTTCAGGCCAATCGATCTCGAGTCCCACTAACTGGCGGGGAGCACCATGTTTCTGCTGCTCGGCCAAAGCGGTTTTGCCGATGAAATTTTCCTTTTCCAAGTGGACCATCTTGCCGAAGCCCAGTTCGTAGGGCGAATACTTCTGCGATGCGATCAGCGCCTTCTTGCTGCTGGTGTAGTCCACTTCAATGAGCAGGAGGCCGGCTTCGACGCGAGCTACATCCAGGGCCAACATGCCGGCAGCATGGATATCGAACTGTTTGCCCTTTTCCATGATGGAGTCCCAGACTTTCACTGCTTCATTCCAGGGAACCCATAGTTCATAACCCAGATCGCCGGTGTAGCCGGTGCGGGAGATATCGACGAAAACGTTGCCGATCTTGCCGCGAGTCATGCGGAAATATTTGAGATTGGCGATATCGGCTTCGGCAATGGCTTTCAGGAGCTTGCCCGAAGTTGGCCCCTGGAGCGCGAGAGCAGCCAGTTGCTCGGAAATATCCGCGACCTGAACGTCCATGTTCAAGCCGTTCTGGCGGAACCAGCGCAGGCTTGGATCGGCAGCGGTCCAGCGGTACTTGTTTTCTTCCAAGCGGGTGATGGTGCCGTCATCGATCACTTTGCCCTGCTCGTCGCACCAGCAGCAGTAAATCACCTGGCCGACTCTAACCTTGGCAATGTCGCGGGTGATGACCCGGTTCACCAGCTTGGTGGCATCCTTACCGCTGATCAGGTACTTGTAGAGCGGCGAGATGTCGATGAGCGCGGCGGCATTGCGGATGGCGTTGTACTCATGCTCGTGGTGCACCTCATAGACGCTGACCGCGTAGTATCCTGACCACTCACGGTAGTTCAAACTGTGGCAGAGGGGAAAAGTTCGCTCGTGAAATGCAGTTCCGACTGGCAAGGTGGTTTCCTCGATGCAGCTAAGGATTATAAGGAGTGCGGCGATGCGGGGCAATGCGATGCTCCGTTCGCCTGACTCGCGGTCACGACCGTGTGCCGCGCAGTCCAGGCCGGTTTCCAAGGCTGAGTCCTGCAAACGGCGGCGGCGTCCGCTAAGAAATGCGCCGGCACAACTGCCGATCTTTGCAGACAAGACCGGAACTTCCCGGTAGAATCACATTTTGTTCGAGATCGTTCGAAGCGGATTATCCAACCATGACCAGACCCTGGAGCATCATTCTTAACTGGACCGTCCTTCCCAGCGGGCTCTAGTCCGAGTCTCTGAGTTCTCTTCCCGGCGTTTGCGATGTAACTGTTAGAATTCTGGCAATCTTTGCAAAACCAATACGGCCCGTTCATGGCGCCGAGAGTCGGAAGCTGGCATGCCATCTAGTTCAAAATACGACGCAATCATAATTGGCGGGGGACACAACGGGCTTACCACCGCCGCTTACCTGGCACGCGCGGGCAAAAAAGTTCTGGTGCTCGAGCGCCGTTACGTGGTGGGCGGCGCTGCCGTCACCGAAGAGGTATTCCCCGGCTTCAAGTTTTCGGTGTGCTCCTACGTGGTTTCGCTGCTGCGACCGGAAATCATTCGCGATCTCGACCTGCCGCGTCATGGACTGGAAATTCTGCCGCTGGACGGCACTTTCACTCCGATGCCCAGTGGTGACTATTTGTGGCGAGTGAACGATCACGGCAAGACGCATCGAGAGATAGCGCGGCATTCCAAGGTCGACGCCGAAGCTTACGACGAGTTTGGCAAAGCGATGCAGGCCATGTGCCGCTTTGTGAAGCCGATCCTGAGCATGGTGCCACCCGATCCGGCGACTCTTAATCCGAAAGAATTGATGAAATTGCTGTTTATCGGCCGCCGTTTTCAGGGTATGACCAGCGAGGACAAATACAACCAGGTGCAGTTGATGACCATGAGCGCCATCGATTTTTTGGATCAGTGGTTCGAGACCGACGTGCTCAAAGCCACGATGTCAGCCTCGGGCATCATTGGAACATTTCTGGGTGTGCGTTCGCCGGGAACTGCCTACGTGCTGCTGCACCACTACATGGGAGAAATTGACGGCGCGTTCCGTTCCTGGGGATTTGCCCGGGGCGGCACAGGTGCCATCTCGAATGCGATTGCCGCTGCGGCGCGGGAGGCCGGCGCGGAAATTCGGGTGCAGGCTCCGATCGCAAAAATCATCGTTAAGAACAGCCGAGCCACGGGAGTGGTGCTCGCAGACGGCGACGAGATCTATGCTGACATCATTTCCTCGAGCGTCGATCCGCGACTTACTTTTACGAAGTTTCTCGAGGCAGGCACGCTGCCCAGGGAATTTCTGGAGGACGTGAACCGCTACAAGTATCGCGGGTCTTCTGGCAAAGTGAACCTTGCTCTCGATGCACTGCCCAATTTCAAGGCGATACCCGGTTCGGGCGCGCATCTGCGCGGCGCGATTTCGATTTCTCCCAGCGTGGAATACATGGAGAGAGCCTACGACGACGCCAAGTATGGCAACTTCTCGCGCCGCCCCTATATCGACATGGTGATACCAACGTTGACCGATCCTTCGATCGCCCCACCGGGCAAACACATCATGTCGTGCTTCGTACAATACGCGCCTTACAAACTGCGCCCCGGCTTGCACTGGGACGATCAGAAAGAAGCCTTCGGCGATAACGTGATCAACACCATCGCCGAATATGCGCCCAATATTAAGGACATCATCCTGCACCGCCAGATCGTCACGCCGCTGGACTTGGAACGCGAATTTGGCCTAAGCGAAGGAAATATCTTCCAGGGCGAGCTTTCGCTGGAGCAGCTTTTCTTTCTACGGCCGGTGCCCGGCTGGGCGCAATTCCGCACCCCCATCAAGAACCTCTACATGTGCGGATCGGCGACTCATCCGGGTGGCGGCATCATGGGCGGACCGGGCCGTCTTGCGGCCCTGGAGATCCTGAAGGACTTCAGGGGAGCGGCTTAAGCCAATGCCCGAAACTACCAACAAGGCCGCGAACCGCGACGTCATCATCATCGGGGGCGGGCATAACGGGCTGGTCACCGCCTTTTACCTGGCCAAGGCCGGATACAAACCGCTGGTGCTCGAGAGGCGCGCCCAGCCGGGTGGTGCGGCGATTACGGAGGAGTTTCATCCCGGCTTTCGCTGTTCGACGCTGGCGCACGCGGCGGGACCATTGCGCAAAGACATTGTCCGCGACATGCAGTTGGAAAAGTATGGGCTCAAGATGATCTGGCCGGAAATCGGGGTGACAGCCCTCTCGCCCGACGGTCGGGCGCTCATGTTTTACAACGACACCGAGCAATGCGCCCAGGAGATCGCCAAATTTTCGCAAAAAGATGCGCTGCAGTATCCCCTATTCAAGGCGTCGCTGGCGCGGATCGGCAAGGTGATCGATAGGGCGCTAGCATTGGCGCCGCCGAACATCGACAGCCCGAATTCGGGGGATCTGTGGGGCATGCTCAACACCGGCCGCGCCGTTCGTAAACTGGGCCGCAGGGACATGTACCGGTTGCTGCGCTGGGGGCCGATGGCGGTTGCCGACCTGGTGGCGGAATATTTCGAGACCGACCTGGTGCGCGCCACCATTGCGGCGCGCGGCATCTTTGGAACATTCCTGGGGCCGTGGTCGGCGGGTAGCGGCCTGGTGCTTCTTATTCGCGCCGCGGCCGATGAGCATCCGGCAGGCACAGCGTGTTTTGCTGCCGGCGGTATGGGCGGCCTTACTCAAGCCATGGCCGCGTCCGCGCAGCAAGCCGGCGCAGAAATACGTAGTGGCGTGGAAGTGATTGAAGTGCGCGTGAGAGATGGTGCGGCCGCGGCGGTGGTGCTCTCGACCGGAGAGGAGGTCGGTGCCAAAGCCATTATTTCCAACGCGGACCCCAAGCGCACTTTGTTGAAATTGGTGGACCCGGCGCAACTTTCGCCGGATTTTGTCATGAAGCTGCAGCACTATCGCATGCCGGGCACGGTGGCGAAAGTGAACCTGGCACTCTCCGGATTGCCGAAATTCACCGCACTCGAATCCGACGGCGGCCAGAAAGCCTTGAGCGGGCGCATTCAGATTGGCCCGGAAATCGATTACCTAGAGCGCGCTTTCGACGAGTCCAAGTACGGCAATTTCTCCAAGCAGCCTGTTCTGGAAGTCGCAATCCCTTCGCTTACCGATCCGTCAATGGCGCCGGAAGGCAAGCACGTGATGTCGATCTACATGCAATACGCTCCTTACAAGTTGAAAGGGACGGACTGGGAAAGGCAGCGTGTAGCGCTTGGCGACAGTGTGGTCAAGACGCTAGCGCAGTACGCACCCAATCTGCCGGAACTGATCCTGACTCACCAGATTATTACGCCCCAGGATCTGGAAGAAACCTACGGACTCACTGGAGGTCACATCTTCCACGGAGAGCTGGCGCTGGACCAGTTCTTCACCATGCGACCGCTGTTGGATTGGGCGCGCTACCGCACGCCCATTCGGAATCTATATCTGTGCGGATCGGGAACCCACCCTGGTGCAGGGCTGACCGGAGGCTCGGGGGCAAACGCGGCGCGGGAGATATTGAGGGACTTGAAAAAGTAACACGAAGATCCATCGCAGATTTCAGATTGGCGATTCAGAGGGAACAGCCACGAGTGAACCGGCCCGAACAAGATTCAACCTACAATCTGAAATCGAAGAATCCACAATCCCTGCCCCCTTCCCTAGTGACTTTCGTGCCTCTCCTCCGGGAAAACGATTGTGCGGAAAGCCTGGGTTAAGATTTACTAGGTCAAACTTGTATTCGAGGCATTCCGCGGGTTCGAGCGGCGGGGTGAGACGAAGCTACGTGGCAGAAGATCCGAAGTGGGAGCTGGCAATCCTGGCGACTGTGCAGGGCTTCCATGAGAAGCTCCTGGAGGAGTGCGTCGGCGGCCAAGTTCCGGTTCCGGCCGGTCTAGAGCCAATTTCCCTGCAACAGGGCGACGGCGAAGTGCATGCGACGCTCGACAAGATGCGCCGCTGGCTGCGACTGCTCGATCAGGCCATTACTCCGGCGATGCTGCGGCGGGGGTTCACCCCCGACACGGACCCGGAAATCGCGGAAGCAGTGCTGCGTTATTTCACTCGCCAAAGAGATGCCAGCGACATCTATCGCGACAAAACCGACCTGGTCGCGACTTTTCTTTACCGCCATCCTCGCGTAGCGGGCCAATGGGAACGCCGCGGCTATGGCCTGGACGGTTCGCTTCCACTGTCGCCCTTCGAAATCGCGCTGATCGAAATCTTGGCCGATACCGACGTGCCCTCGCTACCCGAGGAACACGTACAAATCCTGCGGCGCTTCGATCCTCTTCGCCAGGAAGCGCAGGGCTACAAGGACCTAAATGCCCTGCTGGATTCCGAGATTATCACCCGGGTTCGCGATCTCAAGCAGTCTCTGGATACGTCGTTTTACCATCCCGGAGTGCTGGCCACGATCGCTCCCTACAACGCCGCGTTCGGCGCACACTTCGACGGACTGTTTCATACCGCGGCGGCGGAAATCAAGGAATTCGCCTCCGCCTTGCAGGAACAGGGCGGCAGTATTCTGGGCAATGTGGAGGGTGTGGACGTCACGGTTGAGCACATAGCGGCACTGGAAGAAAGTGACTTACTCAAGGTCGACTACCATACGGCGTTGGAAAAGTTCCGCCGCGTATCGAAGCTGAAGCAGGCGCTGGAGCGGCGCCCCCCGATTCGACGACTGTCCCTCGCGGTAAGGGTACCGGCGGCAAGGACAGCGCCCGTCGCCATCCGTCAGACGGTCTTCGACCTGGAAGCACTGCGCTCGGCGGTTACACCGCAACAGGTTGCCATGGAAGAAACCAGGCTGCGACAGGTGGAGGAGTCCATCCGAGTGTTCGTGCGGGTCGCCGACCCGAAGTTCCGCCAGGTCGTGCCAATGCGATTCTTCAACCTGACCCTCGCCCCTGCGGAGGCCAGCGCATGTTGCGCCGACTATCTCGAGGAGAAGACCCTGCGCGGCAATGTTGCTCGGGCACTGTTACGAATTGTGGCTGTGGTCGCTCGCATCAGCACGGAACTGGAGGAACTCAGGCGAGCGGATAATTCGCCGTCCTTATGGAAGCTGCATGCGGACTCACTCGCGGCCTTGCTGGACGTTGCCAGCACCTTGTCGGACCATGCCGGAGAGGTCGCGGACCAGGCCCGCCAGCAGGGCAACCTCGCCGAGGAAGAGACCATCAAGGTGTCACTGCAAAGGCTTCGCCATCGGTTCGATGCGACGGTAGCGGCACTGTCAGAAACCGGAAGCCGGACGGCACGAGTCTGACCTCTCATTTCCCCCCTTTGTGATAAAAATGTACCCGTTGTCTTGCTCTTACGTCCTGCTTTGCGTTTCCAGTCTCGGTACGCGATCGGCTCGGATAAAGGCTCTCTATGAGAAGGACAGGAAACCATTTCGCGAGGATGGTTGTGCTGTTCCTGTTTGTTACCGTTTTCGCTTGCACCGGGTTGGGCTATTCTGTCCTTACCCATGAGCAAGTCATCGACCTGATGTGGAAGGACCAGATTCAACCGCTACTGGTGAGACGTTTTCCAACTACGACCGAGGATGACCTGCTCAAGGCGCACGCCTACGCCTATGGCGGATCCGTGGTGCAGGACATGGGTTATTATCCGTTCGGCAGTCATTTTTTCAGCGATCTGGTTCACTACGTGCGCAGTGGCGACTTTGTAGAAGCATTGCTCCGCGAGTCCAAGGACGTGAACGAATACGCTTTTGCGCTGGGAGCTTTGTCTCACTACGCTGCCGATAACAGCGGCCATCCGACGATTAACCAGGTCGTGGCCATGGAATTTCCCCAACTGCAAAAGAAGTACGGGAACGCCGTGACCTACGCCGAAGATCCCAAGGCTCACATCCGGACCGAGTTTGGATTCGATATGGTACAGGTCGCCAAGAACCGGTACACCTCCGACCGCTATCACGACATGATCGGATTCGAAGTTTCCAAACCACTTTTGCAGAAGGCGTTTGAGGAGACTTACGGTTTGAAGCTGGAAGATGTTTTTGGCAGCGTAGATTTGGCGATCGGGAGCTACCGACGTAGCGTAAGCAGGATGATTCCCGAAATGACCCGGGTGGCTTTGCTCTCACGCCGCGACGTGATCGTGAAAGATACCCCGAACTTCAACAAGAAGAAGTTCCTCTACTACCTGTCGCGCAGTAACTACGAGCACCAATGGGGAACGGTGTATCGCAAACCCGGCGTGGGCTCCAGAGTCCTCGCGTTCTTTCTGAAATTGATGCCTAAGATTGGACCGTTCAAGGCGGTTAATTTTAAAATCCCGACCCAACAAACCGAGGACATGTACGTCAAGAGCGTGAATGCCACGGTCGAGAACTATGCCGGCCTGCTGCGCGCGGAGGCGAGTGGCAAGATTGACCTGCCCAACCGTGATTGCGATACTGGCCGAGACACTCGCCCCGGGGAATACGCGTTGACCGACAAGACCTACGCCGGACTGATTGACAAGCTGACCAGCAAGACAAGCGATCCAATAGATCCAGCTCTTCGAGATAATGTTATGCAGTTTTATTCCGACCCGAATGCGCAAGTGGACACCCAAAAGAATGCCAAGGCATGGCAAACTCTGCAGAACCAACTGGACACGCTTAAGCAGCGGGCGGTCCCGCCGCCCAGGCCAAACCAACCGTCCTAAATCGGTAAACCGCGCCCGGAATTCCAGTTGCCACAGTCCCGCCCGGTGATGCACCTTATAAGATCGCCGAATGCGGAGGGGGATCGCATGAGCGTTGCTGAAGACAAGTTTTACCGCGTAAGGATTACGCAGCGAAGGGATTTCGCTTCTGACTTGTGGATGATCCGTGTCCAAGCCAGCGGCGAATTCAAGTTCGCGCCCGGGCAGTACGCTACCCTGGGCGTGGAGCACCCGCCGAAGCGTTCGGAGCGTCCTTATTCCATCGTTTCCTCTCCCTATGAAAGCGAACTTGAGTTCTTCTTTGAGCTGGTTCCGCAAGGCGAGCTGACCCCCGATATCTACAAGTTGCAGGTGGGAGACGAAATGCTCATGCGCAAAGTCCCCAAGGGGAGATTCACGCTCGACACCAAGAGTGGACCCACCAACCACCTGCTGGTCTCGACCGTGACCGGGGTCGCGCCGTTCGTCAGCTACGTCCGCACTCTGCATAAGGACTGGAAACAGGGCAAGTTTGCCGGCGAGCACAAATGTTTCTTGCTGAACGGTGCCAGCCGCTCCTGGGAGTTCGGGTACCTTGAAGAACTTCGGCAGTTTGCCGCGGAAGTGCCCTGGTTGACCTACGTACCCACGGTGAGCCGCCCCTGGGACGATGCGAAATGGAGCGGTGAAGTCGGCCGGGTGGACGACCTGATCCGGAAATACACCGATCTGTGGGGGCTGAATGGAAAGAACTCGGTCGGCTATCTGTGTGGGCATCCGGAAATGATCGAACGTGGCAAGGGCATACTGCAGCGAATCGGCTTCACCAAGGACGTGCTGAAGGAAGAAATCTATTGGATCCCAGACAAGGAAACCGGCGGGCAGCAAACCGACACAACTCGTGCCTAACTTTCCGCGGGAGCAAAGCAGACCAGCACAACCAGTTCTTCTCTGATGTCGTAGAAGCGGTGCGTTGTTTTCGCCGCAACGAAGATGACGCTGCCCGCGCTGACCGGCTGGTCATTCGAGCCCACGCGCATGCGAGCACGACCCCGGACCACATAGTAGATCTCATCCTCGCGATGGGGTTTCTGCGGATCGGTGCTTCCCGGCGGCAGTGTATACAAACCGGCGCTCATCGCTGGAATTCGCAGAAACTCCAGATATGACTTCCCCGCCCGCTGGCGCTGGCTCTCCAATTCATCAATCTGAAAAAATTCTTCTGGCTTGTTCATCACCCATCCCGCTAGTGAACCTACTGAAACGCTCCGACAAAGAAAATCTCGGTGTATTGCCGTACCAAGCTCTCTTCGTGCAACGCTCCTTCCGGGCGATACCACTGGTAGATCCAGTTAATCATGCCAAGCAGGGCGAAAGCCGCTGCGCGTGGGGCGACACCGCTTCTGGATGTCCGCGCACCTTGCACCTCGGCGATGAGACTCTCGACAAAATGCACGTAGTCTTTCTTTCGCGCGTTGATGCGGCGCCGCATCGCGGGCGGCAAAGGGTGGTTCTCATGCAGCATCACGGTGATCTCGCGGTCACGCACACTCATGACCACCTCGATATGCCGGCGAATCAGCGTGCGCAGGCGTTCGTCGGGCGCGGCTATTCCTTTTACCTGGTCGATTACCCGCTCCTGGGTAATGTCCATAGCGTGATTCATCAAGTTGAACAGGATTGCATCTTTGCTTTGGAAGTGATGATACAGGCCGCCCTTGCTGAGTTTCAGGGCAGCCGCCACGTCGTTCATGGAAGTGGCATCGTAACCCCGTTGCTGAAAAAGCCGAGCGGCGGTGCGAAGAATCTCCTGCCGGGAATCGATCGCGGTTTCGCGAGGCATGGCGGAAGGATATACAGGGCGAAAGCAGAATGCCAATCGGCATTGTCCGGAACGGCATGAGGGTTGTTTGTGGAGAAGAGTTTCGGCTTGACAGACGATTACACGCAGGCTACGATCTATCGCTTGACCGACCGACCGGTCGGTTTAGACACATCAGGGAGAAAGCGATGCACTCTTTTCACATCTACTACCGCAACCCCGAGGATACCCTGCCGCGAATTCTGAACGCGATTTCCGGGCGCGGACTGAATCTGCCGTATGTTCGAACCGAAGCTGTCCAGGCTGAACCCGAACCACTCGTCTCCGCGCATCGGGTCTCGCTGCTGCTGGACCTGAATCCCAAACAAATTGGGGAACTTTGCCGCGACTGGCGCGCCATTGGCGCCGTTATGGAGGTTCGACCGGGCGTGCCCAGCGACGACATGATGGAATTTGCGGAATACTGGGACGCCGCCCGGCGCCCCGCTACATTCGCCATCGGCCAATCCGTGATCTCGGCCATCACGTAGGAACCTGCCGCGCGCTCGGCAATCGTTACATCCTTGGGGTTAAAGATAATCCTGACCACGAAGGTCGCGAGACCAGACCCGCGCCGTGCGTAAAGAACAGTCCTCTGTCATAATCTTTCTCCCATGGATCTAAAACATCGCAGTCACGGAATCACTGACGGACGCGACCAAGCCCCGGCTCGCGCCATGTTCAAGGCAATTGGATTCACCGACAGCGACCTGGCGAAACCCATCATCGGGGTGGCAAACACCTGGATTGAAACCATGCCCTGTAACTTTCACCTGCGGCGTCTGTCCGCTAAGGTGAAGGAAGGCATCCGGGCGGCAGGCGGCACCCCCATGGAATTTAACACCATCGCCATCAGCGACGGCGAGACCATGGGGACCGAGGGCATGCGGGCTTCGCTGGTCAGTCGCGAGCTGATTGCCGACTCGATTGAGCTGGTGTGCCGGGGACAGATGTTCGATGCGTTGGTATGTGTGGTGGGTTGCGACAAGACGATTCCTGCCGGCGCGATGGCTCTGGCGCGGCTAAATATTCCCGGGCTGGTGCTTTACGGCGGAACCATCGCGCCGGGCAAGTTTCGCGGCAAAGACGTGACGATTCAGGATGTGTTCGAGGCAGTGGGCGCCAATGCGGCCGGGAAAATGAGTGATGCAGATTTGCACGAACTGGAAGGAGTAGCCTGCCCGGACGCAGGCGCCTGCGGCGGGCAGTACACGGCTAACACAATGTCGACCGTCATGGAGATGATCGGTCTGTCGCCCATGGGATTCAACAGCGTTCCCGCCATGGATGCGAAGAAAGACCAGGTTGCGTTTGAGTGCGGCGAACTGGTTTTGAATCTCTTGCGCAAGGGAGTAAACCCCAGGGACATTCTGACTCGGCCTGCTTTTGAGAATGCCATTGCAAGCGTGGCAGCCACCGGTGGATCCACCAACGCAGTGCTGCACCTGCTGGCGATCGCCCGTGAAGCCGGCGTTGCTTTGCAGATCGACGATTTCCAGAAGGTCAGCGAACGCACTCCCCTGCTGGCGGATCTGAAGCCTTCTGGTCGCTTCGTGGCCACGGACATGCACCGCGCCGGAGGCGTGCGCCTTTTGTTGAGCCGCCTGCTGCAAGCTGGGCATCTTCACGAGTCGGCGGTAACCGTCACCGGGTTGAGTTTGGCAGCGGAAGGCAAGAACGCGGTGGAGACTCCCGGGCAAGAAGTAATTGTGCCGCTGGACAAGCCTCTGAAGAAGACAGGCGGGTTGGTGATCTTGCGCGGCAATCTGGCGCCTGAAGGATGCGTCGCCAAGATCAGCGGCCACGAACGGCTAAGTCATCGGGGGCCGGCGCGGGTTTTCGAGTCCGAAGAAGATGCCATGGCCGCGGTCACCGCGAAGCGTATCAAGGCCGGCGATGTGGTGGTCATCCGCTACGAAGGCCCCAAAGGCGGTCCGGGGATGCGGGAGATGCTGAGCGTCACGGCGGCGATTGTAGGTGAGGGACTGGGCGGTTCGGTGGCCCTGTTGACCGACGGCCGATTCAGCGGCGCCACACGCGGCCTTATGATGGGCCACGTTTCACCGGAAGCAGCGTTGGGCGGCCCTATTGCCGCGGTGCACGAGGGCGATACCATCCATATCGACATCAATCAGCGGGTGCTGGAGGTCGAAGTCAGCGACGCCGCCCTGCGCCAGCGCATGTCCCAATGGAAGGCTCCGCATCCGAAATACTCTGGAGGCGTGTTCGGCAAGTACGCCGCGCTCGTGTCGTCGGCTTCGGAAGGAGCAATCACGCGGCCTCGCTAGCCTTGCCCTTAGTCCCCGATTTTCAACTTTGCGGCTTTTTCTGCGGCCGATGTGAAGGAACAAGGCTCAGAACGCACCCCGGCGCCCGATACGTCTTGGGGGGAGTCGAAAATTATTCGCTCAAATGCACGAAGCGGACGGCGACCCGGCGGTTGTAGGCACGGCCCGCGGCGGTGGAGTTGGGTTGGACCGGAGAAGACGACCCCGACCCGATCGCGGTGAGCTGGGTGCTGCGAACGTTATATTCATTGATCAGCGCATTCCGCACCGCGACGGCCCGGCGGCTGGAGAGATCAAGGTTGTAGGCCTCAGGACCGGAGTCGTCCGTGTGGCCCTCCAGGATCGCGCTCGCCTCAGGATCGCCCGCCAGCGCATCGGCGATCCGCTGCAGAACGGGACGATAGTGGGCGGCAATCCAGGCACTATCCTGATCGAAGAAGATGCTCCTGGCATCTTGCGTACCGAGTGAGCCTTCCTGAGTAACCGTCGAGTCGTCGGAAAATCTGCGCACCGTCACGTCGTCATATTCGGCGGATCCAGAACTCTGCGAAGGGCGTGAGTTCGAGATCACAGACCTGGGCGGCCGGACAGGAGCGTCCATGGGCGAGGCCGGGGAACCGTGAGGAATCGAAAATGCCTCGGAAGAGGCGCTGGGCCCGGGCGCCGGCGCGGAATCTGCCATGTTGGCCCGCGCGGGATACAGCCAGGGCGATTTCTCGACCACAACGAAAGTCACAAAGCCGGTGATCGCGACCAGAGCAAGAGCCTTCGACCAGAACCCTCCAATTTTCTCGGGTTTCTTCGCCGCGGGGTTGTAGCTTCGCACGATCGGAGATTCCACCACGGATACTGGCTGCGCCGCCTTCGCCGCCGGCTGGAGAGGAGTTGCACCTACCGCCGGTTTTCGCGCCAGTCGGTCCGTCTTGTCCGGGACCAGCGGAGCATTCTTTTTTCCCTCGCTCCGAATCGACGTTGTTCCGGTTGTTGCAGAGCCTGAAATGGGCGAACTCGGAGTGTTCGCCGAACCTACCCGGGTCTTGCTTGCGACTACTGCAATTGTGGCCAAAGCGGCTGCGGGCGCGGTGGGAACCACAACTGGAGTGGATACCGGCAGGGCTTCCGTGGAGGACCCAGATTTGGCTGCCAAGAGAACTTTCTGTTCCTCCAGAGTCTTGCTGATGCGCACGATGGCTTCGACCAGCGCCAATGGAATGTTCTCGCCAGCACTGAACCCGTC
>JACXTT010004123.1_pt1 | contig 21736 bp, 14 predicted proteins | sample 9270951 | NCBI WGS metagenome assembly JACXTT01 (sample SAMN15532306, study PRJNA645909) | rock metagenome | isolation source: weathered quartz diorite | place: Puerto Rico | collected 2017-06-21
AAGCTCGCGAAATTTCCCACCAGGCTGCAGATGCTGCGGCGCGAGCGGGGGAAGAAGAAACGGGGGGAGCCGAAGGAATCTATGCTGTATCGGCCCTGCGGGAAGCCCTGTTCGGCAATACCGACAAAGCACACCAGCAGGCCATGCTCGCAAACGGGCATCCGACTGGACGGGACAGCATTGACCTGATAGTTGCGCAGAACGATTATGCGATGGCGCTCGCTCATGCCTATGCTGGTGATGCTAACCGGGCGCAAGCATTGGCGGATGACCTGAACAAGAGGTTCCCTGAAGACACGGTCATGCAAATTAATTACCTGCCAACGCTTCGCGGGAAGCTCGCGCTCAGCCATTCACGACCTGAAGAGGCGCTTGAGATTCTCAGGATCGCCGCGCCGTATGAATTGGGTTTGCCTGCTTTTGGCTTCTACAATTGGCCCAACATGTATCCCGTTTATGTGCGCGGCGAGGCTTATCTTGCCGCACATCAGGGCCGCGAAGCAGCGGCAGAGTTTCAAAAAATCCTCGATCATCGCGGTATCGTGTTGAACGAACCTATCGGCGCACTGGCCCACCTTCAACTCGGCCGCGCCTACGCTATGCAAGGTGAAAACGCCAAAGCTCGCGCAGCATACCAGGAATTTCTCACGCTCTGGAAAGAAGCCGACCCCGACATCCCCATCCTGCTCCAAGCCAAGGCCGAGTACGCAAAGCTGCAATAGCACTGAAACGAAGTAGTGCTAGACTCGCTGTAAAGGTTGCACGGCAGCTTGTGATGGCCCTCAACGAGCGTCCTTCTGAAATTCTGCGATTTGGTATTTTTGAGGTTGACCTGCGCGCAGGGGAACTGCGCAGGCGGGGCGTGAAAATCAAGCTGCAAGAGCAGCCGTTTCAAGTGCTGGCGGCTCTATTGCTTCGGCCCGGCGAAATCGTAGGCCGGGAAGAGTTGCGCAATCGCAACTGGGCCCCCGATACTTTCGTGGATTTCGACAACAGCCTGAACACGGCAATTAATAAGTTGAGAGAAGCACTCGGCGACTCTGCCGACAATCCCCGCTTTATCGAAACTTTGCCCCGCCGCGGCTATCGCTTCGTTGCACCCGTCTCTAGCGACCATCGAAAAGAGACACAGAGCCTCACAGCGAAATGGAAACTCGCGGCGGGCATTCTTGCCACTATCCTGCTGACGGCAACTGCCGGAAGCTTGTATATGCGCTCAAGACAGGCTCGGCGACTGACCGACAAAGACACTATCGTTCTCGCAGATTTTGCCAACTCCACCGGCGACCCCGTTTTTGACGATGCTTTAAAACAGGGACTGCGGGTCCAGCTCGAACAATCGCCCTTCCTCAACATTCTCTCCGACCAAAAAGTGGGTGAACAGCTTCGCTTGATGGGGCGTGCGAAGGATGAGCGGCTCACGCAGGACTTGGCTCGCGAGGTTTGCGAGCGAACCGGAAGCAAGGCTCTGTTGGCCGGCACGATATCGAATTTGGGCACACATTACGTCATCGGACTAAATGCACTCAACTGCCGCTCCGGAGACGTTCTGGCGAGCGAACAGGCGGAGACGAACAGCCGGGAGCACGTTCTTAGATCGCTCGGCGAATCGGCCACAAACCTGCGAAGGAAGCTAGGTGAGTCGCTCGCAAGCATTCAAAAACACGACGTGCCATTGAACGAGGTTAGCACGGCGTCCCTTGAGGCATTGCGGGCATACAGTCTCGGTATCAAAACTTGGGCCGCAAAAGGTCCCCGGGCCGCATTGCCGTTCTTTCAGCACGCAGCGGACCTGGACCCGGCTTTTGCAATGGCTTTTGCGCGTATTGGCTCGGTGTATGCCTACATTGACGAACCCTCGTTGGCCGTCGAAAGTATTCGCAAGGCTTACGAACTTCGCGGAAAAGTGAGCGAGCGTGAGCGGCTGTACATCGAGGCGCATTATTATGAGCAGGTGACAGGCGAATTGGAGAAGGAAGTACAGACGTATGAGCTATGGCACGAAACACATCCGCAAGATTTGGGCTCCGTACACAACCTGGTAACACTGTACGCCGTTCTCGGCCAATATGAGAAGGCGTTGCAAGTGGGTCAGGAGCTACTTCCCCGGCAACCCGAGAACGAGGACACCTACGCCGAGGTGGCTGCTGCCTATATCTACCTAAACCGTTTTGCTGAAGCTGATTTCGTGCTAAAGCAGGCTGCGGCTCGAAAGTTGGAAAGCGAAGATCTACTCATAGCTCGCTACACCGTGGCCTTTCTTAAGGGCGACCAACAAGAGATGGACCGATTGGAGGCTTCCGCCAAGAGCATACAAGGCTCGGAAAACACTATATTGTTTTGCGCGGCAGGCGCTGCTGCTTATCGCGGAAGATTGAAAGAAGAGCAGGAATTGGTGCGACGAGCCATCGACTCCGCCTCACACGAAGGTGCAGCCGAAAGGTTGGCGACCTATTTGGCGAGTACAGCATTGTTGGAAGCCCAGATTGGAGATTTACAACACGCAGGCGTAGACGCCGAAAGGGCACTCGGGCTGTCCAAAGATTTTTACACCGAAGGAGCTTCGGCACTCGCCTTGGCTCGAATAGGCAAAATCGAAAGGGCCCTAAAACTGGTTGCTGATCTGAATGAAAAATTTCCCAAAAACACTATGGTTCAACGCATGTGGCTGCCCACAATTCGCGCCGCTGTGGCGCTAGAGCGGCGCAATGCAAAGGAAGCAATTGAAATGCTTGAAGCAACGAGTCCCTACGACTTGAGCATGGGTGCCTTGACGCCGGCTGCCCCGGTGTTCATCCGAGGCTTGGCTTACCTTATGTTACGCAACGGCAGTGCCGCTGCTAAGGAATTCCAATGGATCACCGACCACCCTGGCATTATGAGATCTAACCCAGTTGCCGTCGTAGTTCATTTGGGGCTGGGACGGGCATACGCCATGGAGGGCGACACCGCCAAAGCCCGCGCCGCCTACCAAGATTTTCTCACACTCTGGAGAGACGCCGATCCCGACATTCCCATCTTGAAGCAAGCCAAAGCCGAGTACGCAAAGCTGCAATGAATGTTGTTTTTGCGTAGGGGCACGATATATCGTGCCCTTCTGGGGGAACTTGCCATGCGTTTTCGTGCTCGCTTTGAACAATCATCTTTTGTAGCGCTTTTCGCACTGCTCTTTGCAATCTCTGCCGGTCCTGTCTTCGCGCAGCAAAAAGCCCCTCTCGCAGTCGTAAAGCCCAAAATTCGCACCGTTACTGCCTTCCTCAATCTCGATCGCGCTCAATACAAAGAGCAAGTCGCCGACGCACTACAGATGCTCCGCCGCGCCAAAACTATCTTCGAATCGCGTGGTTACGAAGTCGAAACCATTCGCATCGCCACGCAGCCTTTTCCCGAATACACCAAGGGCCTCACCGCCGCGCAAACCATAGCTTTCTTCAAAGATTACGACGCTCTCGCTGAAAAGGAAAACTTCGCCGCCGGAATCGGCCCAGCGATGCTCAATGCCGATGATCCCGAATCTCAGGCTGATCTTCTCGCCGACATCATCGCCAACACAAAACACCTTCGCGGCAGCATCGTCATCGCTGGAGAAGATGGTGTCCGCTGGCGCGCCATTGGTGCCGCAGCACGCGCCATCAAGAAACTCGAAGACACCACCGAGCACAGTCAGGGCAATTTCAACCTCGGCACTATCGCGGTCGTTCCTCCGCTCTCACCCTTTTTCACTGCCGCGTACCACACCGGCTTCGGCCACCAATTCGCCATCGGTCTCGAATCCGCCAATGTCGTCGCCGAAGCTTTCCGCGATGCAACCGACATCGACGCCGCCCGCCAGAAACTCAACAGCATGCTCTTCGAACATGCAAATGAAATCGAGCGCCACGCCCATCGCATTGATCAGGAAACCGGCTGGGCCTACGTCGGCATTGACCTCTCTCCCGCTCCTCTAAAAGACGTCTCCATCGGCGCCGCTGTCGAAAATCTCATCGCGCAACCTTTCGGCTCGGCTGGAACGCTAACCGCGGCAGGTACTATCACCGCCGCTATCAAATCCATTCCTGTTAAGCAAACCGGCTACAACGGCCTCATGCTCCCGATTCTTGAAGACACCCGTCTCGCCGAGCGCTGGAGCCAGGGTCACATCTCTCTCGAAGGCCTTCTTTCTTATTCCGCAGTCTGCGGCACCGGTCTCGATACCATTCCTCTTCCCGGCGACATCACCGTCGAACAACTCGACTTGATTCTCAGCGACGTCGCCACACTCGCCGTCAAATGGAAAAAACCTCTCTCCGCCCGTCTGTTGCCCGTCAAAGGCAAAATCCCTGGCGAGAAAACCGAATTCGACGATCCCTTCCTCGTCAATGCCATCATCCAACCCTTCGAACCAGGACCGCGGTGATACTCTGATTTTTTCTAATTATTTTGTATCGGCGAACGCGACGTACACGCCGAGCCCAATCATTCCTGCTCCCGACGCAACCTTCTGCCTGCTTCGGAATTTCGCGCTCGACTTCAGTTTCCGCTCAAGCGGTGCCGCCAAATAAACCACGGCTAGATCTGCCGCTGTATTCATCGTCACTGAAAAAACTCCAAGCGCCACAAATTGCCAAAACACGTGCCCGCGTTCCGGCGCAATAAACTGCGGAATGAACGACAGAAAAAACAGGGCCGTCTTCGGATTCAGCGCTTCCGTAAAAATTCCCTGCCGGAACGCGCCGCCCGCAGGCGCCTCCGTCTTCTCCGGCATCGCCTCGTTCCGCGACCGGATCATTCGAATCCCCAGCCAGACCAAATACGCCGCGCCAGCATACTTTACGGTATGGAACGCCACGGCCGACGCCGCCAATATCGCGGAAATCCCCAGCGCCGCTGCCGTCACATGAAATAATCCGCCCACAAATGTTCCCAGTGACGACTCGACTCCCTCGCGCCGCCCTCCCGCCAGCGTTCGCGCCAACACGTAAAAAATTCCTGCCCCCGGCGTTATCGCCAGCACAAACGCGGCCGCAAAAAACAGAACAAACTTATGCCCGTCAATCATGCCGGCACTCTACCAGTGTCCCAGCCCGTGAACAACATCCAATCTGGCTCTGCCTCGCTCCGATTAACCCTTGCCACCTTCACGCTCCAGCGATTTCATCACCAATTCCGATGGTGCGCAATTTCTCCAAGCTGCCAGAATCGCTTCCTTCAGGGCCCGCTTCCCCGCTTTCGCCAAGAGCACATTAGTACATCCCTTGCGCCCCCAAGCTCCATTCACAGGCTTGAACGCCGCCGGATGCGCCTCCACAAAATCTTCCTGCTGCATCGGCGTCAACTTCACCATGCCCCATTCTTTGTTCGGATACGCCAGTGTCGCAAAAATCTTTCCTGCGACGCGAAAATCCGGATGATTCATGTGCCGCCTCTGCTCCGTCTGCGGCAAGCTCAGCGACATTTTTCGAAAATCCGCCGTTGTACAAGCCATGTTGAATCCTCCTTCTCAATCCAAATCCGCCGCCGAATTGCCCCTACGCCAGCGATCGCGCAACCACCAGCGTGATGTCATCCTGTTGTTCTCCACCGGTGAACTGCTGCACCTCTCGCACCACCGCGCGAAGTAGCGATTCCACCGGCAGGTGACAGAAATTCTGAAGCGTCTCCACTAACCGCAATTCGCCGAACTCCTCGCCCGCGGGGTTTCTCGCTTCCGTGATCCCGTCCGTATACAGGACGAGTGTATCCCCAGGTGCCAGTCTCGTTTCCGCAACCTCGCACTTCCAATTGTCAAACAGCCCCACGACCATGCTCGTAGGATCGAGCCGCTCCACTCTGCACGTTCCTGCCGCTCCGTTTTCTCCACCCGCCGATAGCAGCAGCGGCGGCAAGTGCCCGCAATTCGCGTACCGCAGTTTTCTGCTTGAGTCTTCGTAATCCGCGAAAAACAAAGTTGCATAACTCGCGTCGCCTGTGTTTTCGCAAAACGAATGGTTGACCGAAGTCAGCACTCGCCGCAAATCTTCTGCATCCATCGCGCATTGGCTTCGCAAGTTCGCCTGCAAATTCGCCATCAGCAGCGCGCCCGAAACTCCCTTGCCCGCAATGTCCGCGAGCACCAGAGCCAGTCGATCTCCCGGCAGTTGGAGAAAATCGTAATAATCTCCGCCCACTTCACGTGCGGGAATGCATCCTCCGCGATACTCTAGCGTCCTCATCACCGGAAATTTTTGCGGGAAAAGCCGCGCCTGGACTTCTTTCGCAATTTCCATCTCGCGCGCTACGCGCCGATCCGCCTCCATCCTCTCGGCCATCTTTCGCGCCAAAAGAATATTTTCCAGAGTGATGCCCGCCTGCGCCGCCACCGAATCGAGCAGATGCTTGTCTTCACCCGAGTACGGCTCCTCCGATTGCCGCTGCCCCAGCATGATCAAACCAATCAGCCCGCCACTCCGCCCCAGAACCGGCACAAGACACTCCGCCGCGAGCGGATCCACAATCCCAAGTTCTTCCCGGTCGCTCACAATCGACGGCGGCACGTCCCACGCTTTTCCGCTTCGCGCCAACTCATTCAACAATGGCATCGTCGCGGGTATGCTCTCCGCTTCCCGAAGAACAAACATCGCTCCAAATCGAAACGGAAATTTCGGCCGTGGAAGCGCCTCGGAACCCGGAGTCTTCCCGCTCTCCGCCAGAAGATTCCCGTCTCCCGCATCCAGATAACACGCCAGCGATTGCGGGTGCAGCGCACCTCGGATCTGCTTCTCCAGCAGCGCCGCAAGTTCGTGCCGCTCTGTGACTGCACGTGTTTTCTCCACCAGATCTTCCAGAATCACCCGCGCATCATACGCGCCGCGGAAAAATGCGCGATCAATGCGCTGCGTTCCCCGTTTCACCAGCGGCGCGGAAATCCACACAATCACGATTCCAAATGCCGCGCTCAACATCATTCCCACGCTCGAACCTGCTTCAAAAAACCGTGAAAACGTCCGTGTGAACAGTGCAATCGTCACCGCTGCGGCAGCGAACAGCAGCACAAAATATCCTCGCTGCACCAGCACGTACCGCGCGCTCCGCCGCAGCAGTGCCGGAATTTCCATCACGCGATGCTTCACCACCGCGTACGCGAACGACAGCGGATACAGCGAGAACACCAGCACCAGTGCCGTATCGAACCAAAACGAGGGATGAAATCTTGCGAAGTCCACCGCCACACGTTCCAACACGATCGGCAAAACCCCGGCAACCGTTCCGAGCAAAATCACTCGCGATTTGCGCCGTGCTTCCAGTGGAACCGCCGCCACAAGCGACTTTTGCGCCAAACTGAAAATCCCCAACGCAAAAAGCGCGTATAAAACGAGCGAGATCGCCAAATCCGCGTTGGCCGAGCCCATCCATTTCGCCACCGCAGTCGGCAAGCTAGGATTGCCCATCCTCAAACCTGGAAGAATAATGATGGCGCTGAACCCCAATGCCAGCCATTTCAACCACGGAATTCTCCGATCAAGCGGCGACCTCACCGGAAACTCCGCGAAGAACAAGTAGAAGACTGGCCCCAGCATTCCGAGAAATATCGTCCGGAAAGCCAGCATGAATACCCTCAGAGCCGGGGAAATTCCGGAGGGCAGCAGTAGGTCGGGAGCGCAAATAAATGCGCAGAACAGCAACGCAAGCAACCACGCCGTGGGTTCTTCGAGTCGCAAAAACAGCACAACAAATCCAACCAGCAAGAAAGGGATCGGGAACAATCCAATCACTTGCAACGCGGAGAATTTCGCTAAACTCTCGTGAGCCGCGCTGTGTGGCCCTCTTTCCCTTGCTCGAAAGGCGCCATGCAAGGTCAGCGGTTTTTCCTCGCCGGGCCGCTCCACTGTCACCGTCACGGCGTCTCCGGGACGCCCTCGTAAATACGATTCGTCATAGGCAAGCTGCGCGTTCAGCGCGCGCCCATCAATCGCAATGATCCTGTCTCCCACGCGCAGCGCGGCTCGCTCCGCGGGACTCCTCGGCTCCACGTCATAAACCGTCACGCAGCGCGTGATCGTGTCAAAACGTGTGTCGTGGTTCTGATTGAATCCCAACTCGACAATCGGACCGGGTTTCCGGACTCCATGCATCCACACAAATCCGTAAAGAATCGCCGCCGCTGCAAACATCGCCGCAACGGACGCAAGAATCCGCCGAGGCACTTCTGGCCAAGTACGCATCGAGCCTGAAACTCCTTGAACTTTCTTTACACCGCAGGCTACGACGCTCGCAATCGCCAGTCAATGAACTCAATTCTGAAGCAGTTGGGCGATTTGTCCGATTCCAACTCTCGACCTTTCAGCCGCATCTGGTCTACGATGTTGCGCGTTGCCCACCTGACGGATTTCACGGAGAACGCAATGGAAGCACAACTGAGTCTCGAATTTCTGCGCGTCGTTGAAAACGCCGCCATCGCCGCCGCGCGCACCATGGGTTTCGGCGACCGCCATAAAGCCGACGAAGTTGCTGTTGAAGCTATGCGTAAAACCATGGACTCGCTCCAGATGGACGGCATCATTGTCATCGGCGAAGGCGAGCGTGACGAGGCGCCGATGCTCTACATCGGCGAAAAAGTCGGCCTCGCCACTCACGCGCCCAACGCAAATTTCCCCGCGGTGGATATCGCGGTGGATCCACTCGAAGGTACAAACCTCTGCGCCACTGGCGCGGCAAATGCCATCGCCGTTCTTGCCGCCAGCGAACGCGGCGGGCTTCTTCACGCTCCGGATCTCTACATGGAGAAAATTGTCGTCGGCCCATCTTGCAAGGGCGCCGTCGATCTCGACGCTCCTGTTTCTGACAATCTGAAATCCATCGCGAAGCGACTCGACCGCGACGTGGAAGATCTCGTCATCATCGTTCTCGATCGTCCGCGTCACGAAAAACTCATTGGGGATATTCGCAAAGCAGGCGCACGCATTCGCCTCATCGGCGACGGCGATCTGTCCGCCGGAATTTCCGCTGCCGTCGTCGGCACCGGCGTGCACGCAGTCATGGGAACAGGCGGTGCCCCGGAAGGCGTGCTCACCGCCGCAGCTTTGCGGTGTCTAAATGGACAGATTCTCGGCCGGCTCGTCGTGGCCAAGCCACAAGACGCCGAGCGTTTGGAGAAAATGGGCGTAAAGGATCCAAAGCGAATCTACGACACGACTGATCTCGCGCCGGGAAAGAGAATGATTTTCGCCTGCACTGGGGTCACCGACGGAAATCTCCTCCGCGGAGTGCGCTTCTTCGGCGACGGCGTTCGTCTGCAATCCATGATTCTCACTCTCGATGATCGCCAGGTACGCTTCATTGACACTGTGCATCTCGAAAAGCGTCCGGACGTCAAAGTGCGATTCAACTAGTGCGACAGAAACTCTTGAAGGAGAACGCATGAAAATCCGCATCCTTGCTACAACTTTTCTCGCTTCGCTTGCCATCGTTTCAGCCGCGACAAAACTCACAGCTCAGGAAAAAGTTCCGGAGAAACCTGCGTCTGCGTTGCCGACGGCAAATCCGAAAGACGTGGAAAGCATGGACGCGATTCTTGCGCCGCTCTACAACGTCATTTCGGGTCCAGCGGGCGAGCGCGACTGGAACCGTTTTCGCTCGCTCTTCCTTCCCGAGGCACGCATGGGCGCTGTCCGCAAAAAACTCGATGGAACGTTTACCGCTTCCACGTTCACCGCGGAAGGCTACGTCGAGCGCGCGGGAAACTATTTCAAAGAGCACGCTTTTTATGAAAGCGAACTTTCGCGCAAGACGGAACAGTTCGGGCAGGAGACGCACGTCTTCAGCACGTATGAATCACGCAACGCGCCCGGCGAAAAGCCATTCGCGCGCGGCATCAACAGCATTCAGCTTTTCAACGACGGCAAGCGCTGGTATGTGGTGAGTATTTTCTGGGATGAAGAGCGGCCGGAAAATCCGCTGCCGGAAAAATACACGACCAAATAATTTTTGTCGCGCTTTGCTCTTTAACCGTTTCCTCAGGAGCCAAAGCCCATTCCCTTTCGTGCTTTTTACGTCGGGGCTGAAAACCCGACCTACCACTTTCTTACAACTTCTTGATGCCTTCTCAGAAGAAGGCCCCTACAACAAACTAATTTTGCGATTTTGTATTCGCCAGAAAGACATGGTCGTCCACGGCGACCGCGCGTGTGAACAAAGTTGCGGAGTGATTGTCCGCGATGCCGACGCCGGAGCCGCTAGCGCTCATCGCAGGGCCGGCGGGCTTCCCGCCAACAGAGTTTGCAGAGCCGGGCTGCGAGGAGATGCGAGTTGTTTTCGGCGCGCAGGAACTGGTGGCACCGATGCAAGTATCGCGTATAAAGACTTGACGCACGCCAGTGTTCGCTTGCCCTGTGTTTGAATTCGCGTTTGCAGTTTTCGCAGAAGTGACCGACAGAAACGCAATGAAGCGCCCCGAAGAGCTGATGGACGGAAGCAAATTATCCGTCGCGCTAAGCCGCCCGTCCGGATCCACGGAGATTAATTGCGTTTGCGGTTTGCAGCTGGACGCTGCGCCATTGCAATTATCTCGCAAGAAAATTTGTTTGCCACTTGGCGTGTCTGCCACAAGATTTGTCGCCGCTGAGCTGAACGCGATGTAGCGCCCATCAGAACTGATCGAAGGATTGTGGCTGTCGCCGTTGCCTTCGGTGTTGTCTTGCGCGGCGGAAAGAACGGTTGTCTGCGGTTTGCAATCTTTGACTGCGCCTTCGCACGTATCACGCAAGAAAATTTGTGAATGCGCGCCTTGCTGACCGGTGTATGCGACAAAGCGCCCATCGAGGCTGACAGCGGGCGTTTCTTCGGCGATGGCGACAGCGGCTTGCGCAGACTGAGACGCAGCTGGGCAGAAATTCGCGTTGGTGGAAACGGTGAAGGTTTGGCCAAGGGGACTCGTGCCGCCCCCGCCGTTTGAGCTCGGCGAACCATCTGCGTTTGTCGCCGGCGGATTGAACACGGTCACGGTCGCGCAGCTCTCCGCAGCCAGCAAACTCGCGGGCACGGTCGCGGTCAGCTGCGTGGATGAATTGAACGTGGTCGTAAGCGAAGTCTGCGTCGCACCGCTGTTCCAGTTCACCACGGAAACCTCGGGCGGAGTGGCGGACGTGATGTTGATGAAGTTCGTGCCAGTCACAGTCAGCGAAACGCCGCCGCTGCCGGGCGCGGCGCTATTCGGCGAAATCGAAGTGATGGTGGGAATAGGATTTGGTTTCGGATTGATGAGGAAAGCGATGGTGTTGGAAAGGCCGTTGTCCTGATTGCTCCTTTTGGGATTCAGCGTGTTGACGAAGGCGCGGCCGGGAGTGGCGGTGAGCGCAGCGGGAACGTTTGCGGTCACGCTCAAGACGTTGCCAGAGCTGTCCGTGTTTACGGTCGTAACGAGATCTTTGCCGTTCCATTGCACGACCGTCTTTGCGACAAAGCCGGCACCCATAACCTGGATGGTGAAATCCGGGCCGCCCGCAGTGACGTTGCTCGGCGAAAGCGAAGTGAGCCTCGCTCCGGTGTTGCCCTGAAACGTGTTGCCGTAATCGTTGCAGCCGGCCGCGACGCAGAGCGCCGCAAGCGCGACAGCGAAAGCTGTCCCAAACCGCTTCATGAAACGTCCCTCTCTTGAACCGCGCGCACGGCGGGGAGCCGTGGCGCCATTCCTGTCGTTAATCTCGATGCCCCCACTGTTGTTGAAGGGGTGAGATGCGGGCAATTCGTATGGCGTTGACCGGGCCGCGAGGGCCTCTCCGGGCTTAAGCCGCTTACCCCTGACCGCAGCCGCGCATCTGCTGATTGCGAGCCGGACAATTCTTTCATTCCTGAGGGAAAGAAGCAATGTCCAGCGCTGCCGGTTCCAGATTGGGAAGAGTGCACCTCGCAAAAAGCGCTCGGCGTAAAGGGGTACACCCCGGCATTTTCTAGTAAAGAGTGCGGAAACAGTTGAAGGGAAACGAGATGATCGAACGCTCTTTCCAAAGAGCGAGAAAGAGTGGAAAGGTTTTTGGTTAGAAATACCAATACTACCCCCATTGTTGTTTTTGCAAGTGTGCGCAAGCGAATGAAAGAAAAAGAGTTGCGGGAGATTTCTGAAGCGCGGTTTGCGTAAAGTGTGCGCACGTGGTTGAAAGAATTGGAGTTACCGAAATAGATTCCTTCGGCTTCGGCCGGAACCGTTGGGTTTTTGGTTAGAGATACCAATACTGCTCCCGGGGGTTTTGTATGACTATCAAAAGAGAAGGGTTGCGCGAAGAGGGGTTTGCAAGAGTGTGAAAGAAAAGGATTTAGGAAAGCGCGATCAGGCGGGATTTGTTCGAATTGGAATACGCTACACACCCAGAGTATAGCGTAGGATTTACCAAATGTCAATCTCAATTTAGGGTACTAGATCTTGAACAAATGAGAATCGCAGAAAGACGCCACTCTTTTCCCGTCTGCGGTAGGCGGGCAAAAACCGCAAGGGATGGGCCGCCCGCAAAGCCAGCCAGAGAACCATGCTGGATTGCCCCTTTGTCGGTGTGGTACGGACAGCCGCTTAGGGGTGAGGATTCTTCGGTTTTGGATCGAAGTATAGCGCGTGTGTTGTGTTGGCGAGGTCCTCGAGTGAAATCACGGTGGAATTGATCACGAACTGTTTTTCCGCCCACTCGTAGACGAAATACGGTTCGAGTTCTCGATCCGAAAGCAGGATCACTCTCACGCCAAAAGCTGGCTGCGCCGCACGGCATCGTGCAATCTCCTCGGCCGTAAAGGGAGCGGTCTTCGAAAAAACGATGAACGGCGCGATTCGATCTCTCGGGAATGCGTCGGCCACCTGGCTGAGATTCTTTACGTCCTGCTCAGTGATTTCGCCGTGGCCCTTGCATTCCCCGATTGCGATGGCAAGTCGCTCATCGTAGAAGCCTTTTTCTGAAATAATCACGAAGTCCGTCTCGCAGTTGGCGAATGCGCCGCTCGCAGACTCGATCGTCATCGACGTCACGAACATTGTTCCCCAATTCAGGACTGTATCCAGCTGCTGCAACGTCAGAGCCACAGGAATCGCGCCCTGCTGATGATCCTCCCTGCCGAACAAACCCGACCGCCTGTACGCCCAGGCGCCGTCTTTCAGCTGGGGCGTCGCGTTGAATCGCTGCCCGCAATATTCGCAAGTGACTTCTGTGGCGAGATCGTCCAAAGGAGTCCAGAACTCCAGTTCGCAATTCGGGCAAGTAAACTTCAGGCCCACGCGAAAAACGTTCTTTCTCGCCAGGTAGTCGAATACGTGATGCGGTTTGAGTTTCGCCCCTTCCCGAGGCTCGATGAACAGCGATTCGTAGCGAGCAAAGTTTGGGATGTTCGTGTCGGGATCGTTCTCGCCAATGATCTTCGTGGCTTCGCTACGCGTGAATGAGTGGAACGGTTTATATTTTTCAATCAGCGCTCTCACGCCGGCGATCTTAAAGACTCGGCAGCCCTGCACCCCTCCCATTTGCTGAATGAGGCGCGAAGCGATGCGTCCGGCTTCGCTCACCTGAGTCTTCATCCCGAAGGCTTCAAAAATCTTGCCTACGAGCGAGCGCTGACGCAAAGCACGGATCGTCAGCGTGTCTTTTCCGACGTCCGTGATCACGCCAAGGCCGTTGCGCTCGGATCGAATTCCGTCCGCGAGGCACGCTTCTCCTCTGTAGAAGTCGTTCAGTTCTGGAAGAAACGGGTAGCTGAAGGTGACCTGTTCGTCTTCGCCGAAGGCCAGAGGTTCGGTGCTCGCGACGTAGTGCTGCGTGTGGACCTCGTGCCCTTCGTAGAACGGTTTCTCTCGCAGTTCGAAGGTGAGGGAGGGAATACCTTCATTCTCGGAGCGGGATGCCAGCACTCTCTCGTCTTCGATATACATCAGCGGAGGTTTTAGATTCAGCCCGTTCCACATTCCTTCTCCGATTTCGACGCGCGAGATTTTGTCAGCCTGGAACGCTGCCAGGTCTACGTTCCTGCCTTCTTTCGACCAAATGGTGAAATCAGGATCGAAGTTCCCGGTTTCGCGCGGCCTCCCCTTCAGCGCCTCGACGTAGGCACGAGCAATTTCTCCCAACCGAGCTTCGTGCGCTGGATCGAGAAAGAGAACTTCTACGCTGGCAGCACGCAAATTCCAGAAGTTCACCACATCCGCAAAGTCATTCACTTCGCCCACGTACAGACCGGGGAAGTCCCAGTTGGGAGAACGGTCGCGCCAGAGGTCAAAACGCGAAAGAGCGGATGCCGTAAGCTTCTTAAAGGCGTCAGCCGGAACCTGTCCGTCGGTCGGGAGCGCGACCCTCGTTCCTTTGAGATTTCGCTCCACCGTACCGCCGTAGTCGAGGTGAATTTCTTCCTGCGGCGGTTATCCGCCAAATTGAGCTAGAAACACATCTTTCAGCGGATCGTCTCCGGCCCACTCATAGAGCGTGGCGGTCAACTTCGGTTCCGGCTTCCCATCGATGTGTTCTTCGTAAATGGTCCGCGCCGGATGGTAGACGTCCAGAAAACTGGCGAAGCCTCTTTCTTCCGATCCCTCAATGAAAAGCTGCCTGCGTATTCCCGGCCAGCGGAGATGAGGAAATCGGTCGACGAACGCCCTTAGCTGAGGATCGTCAGTCACTGGAAACAACGCGTCCGCTTCGTATAAGCGAACTAGCTGAGTCGCCTGATCGTGCTCGTCAGCGCCGATGGATAGGATCGGGCCGTACACGCCTCCCCAGAATGTGTGGGCGTACCGAATGGCAGAGCGGAAATCGTCCCAGTTTCCGTCTCGAACGCACCAACCCAACCGCACAGGCCGATAACGAATCCGAACGCTGTCAGTCGCCAAGAGCTGCCCTCAACACTCTCAAAGGCTGCATAAGACGAATTATACGCGTCGAGAAACTAGAAGACCGTGGTTTCTCGTAGAAGGTCAGTTTTGCCTCTTTGCCGTTCTCTCTCAGAGAGGTTTTGCGGTAAGGGAAGAGGAATCGCCGCTCATTTTAGGCAGTGAGAGCGGACCAGTTGCTTGTGAGCTAGTTCAATTAGCAAGAGGCCGTCAGAGGCCCAGGATCGCGTGAGTGATTGCGGCCCACCAGGCAGGATTGACGCGCCAGGTGTAGATGGCAAAAGTCTGCACGACGATGATCGCGGGCAGCGCGTAGAGATACACCTTGTGAACGCGACCATCCACGACCCGATCGCGCATCATGCCGAGCGCGATCAGACCGTCCACGGCGAGATAGAAGAGGCTGTGGTTGAAGATGAAATCGAACCTACCAACCGCAGCGTCCATAAGGTGACAGGTCGCGATGAAGAGAAGCGGCCGATGATATGCGGGTTTCTTTCGGAAATTAATCGCCGCCCCGACGCACGAGCCAAAGACGATCATGTCGCCGAACGGAACCGAGAGGAAAGAATCCACGCCCTTCTGATGGAGCACAAGGATATCGAAGCGGGTCATGACCACAGCGATTGCGAAGCCCAATACAACCATCACCGCGGCAAGGCCGGCTCCAAACCAGCCGAGCGCGCGGTGCACGCTGACCTTCCGCACGCGCACCAGAGACGACTGCGCGATAAAGAAGACAATCCAAGTGGAGAAAGCGGCGCCATGCATCCACAAAAGCAACGGCCTGGGCGGGTTGGCGTGGAACAGAGCGACGTTGACCGTACGGCTGAAACCCACCACCACAAGCGCGGCCAACACGAGCGACATGCAGAAATAGAAATACCGGCTCAAGAATGTCTTGAACTGGTTCGTTGCGCTTGCTTCTCTTTCAATGCGAGCAGTTAGCCCCGTGTCTCCAATGGCCACAAAAGTCTCCCGAGAACGCTGCACGATGTGAGTTTTTTCGCCGTCCTGCGAAAGGGCCCGATTTCCGAAATGCCGAGTGGGCGGCACTATAGTGGCGGCATGGGAAAGTGTCAAGAAAAGGCGCGGAAGGCAAAAGAAGGGCCCAGCCTCCCCAAGCAGGTCGGGGTAAATGCCAATCGAGATGGGGCAGAGAAGAGAAAACCGGAAGGAAAAAAGCAGATCCCTCGCTTCCCCACCCAACCGAGCCAAAAGTCGGGCTCGCTGGGGACCGGTACGCTCGGGATGACAAATTAATGCGAGGCCGGAGAGGAAAGAAGGTCCGCTTCAGAAAGCGGACCCTACAACTAGGCGGCGAGCTTCGTTTTTTTCGGGGACCTCGCGGCGGGTTCGGCCCATTTTTTTAAGTCGGAGGTGGGTGCGGGCAAGAAAAGGCTCTAGTTAGAGGTACAAATACTGCCCCGATTAACCGTTTGGAACCAACGGCTTGTGGGTGGCGTATCAAGTACTAAAACCAGGTATCCTAGAGGTGACCGGAAAGCAGGGTCCCAGCCACCTCTCCCATGGCGTTGGGCGGTGGAGCTTGGGCATGAAACGTCCGACAATTTCTAAGGACTTTCTCATCGGCATAGCCATCTGCGCGGCCTATATCGTTGCGGCCAAGCTGAGTCTGCGCCTCGCCTCCGTCCATCCCAGCGCCACACCGGTTTGGCCTCCCACGGGTATCGCCATCGCCACGCTGCTGGCGCTTGGCACGCGCTTCTGGCCTGCGATTCTAGTCGGCGCGTTCGTGACGAACATCACGACGTTCGGCAACGCATATACGTCGGTGGGAATCGCCACGGGCAACACGCTTGAGGCAGTGATTGCGGCCTATCTCGTGAACCGCTTCGCGAGCGGGCGCTACGTTTTTGAACACACCTGGGACATTCTGCGCTTTGGGCTTTATGCGGGCGTACTGAGCACGGCCGTAGCGGCAACGTTCGGCGTGCTAAGCCTGAGCCTCGGCGGCTTTGCCGACTGGAACCAATACTGGACCATCTGGCGGACGTGGTGGCTGGGCGACGGCGCGGGCGCGCTGGTCTTCACGCCGCTGCTGCTTTTGTGGACGGCGGATCCGCGTCCGAAATGGACAGAGAAGCAATGGCTCGAGGCGGCGGTGCTGCTCGGCTCGCTGCTGGTGACCGCGGGAATCGTCTTTGGGCCGATTTTTCACACGCAGATGAGAAACGATCCCTGGACGTTCTTGTGCACGCCATTTTTCGTTTGGGCGGCGTTTCGTTTCGGCCAGCGCGAATCTTCGGCGGCGATTCTTATTTTCGCGTGCATCGCCGTCATCGGCACCGAACTGGGTTACGGGCCGTTTGTTAGGCAGTCTCTCAACCAATCCTTGCTTCTCCTGCAGGCTTTTTTGGGAGTGAAGGTTGTGATGGTGCTGGCGTTCGCAGCAGAAGTTTCGGAACGGCGCAAGCAGGAAGAGCACATGAAGCTTCTTGCAGTGACAGACCCGCTTACGGGCCTGGCGAACTACCGGTTGTTGCTCGACCACATTGATTTGGAAATCAAGCGTTATGGCCGCACGGGCCGGCCATTTTCGGTTTTGTTGCTCGATCTGGACGGCTTGAAAAAAATCAACGACGCGTTCGGGCATGTTGTGGGAAGCCGCGCGCTGTGCCGCGTCGCGGAAGTGCTACGGCTGCATTGCCGGGAGATTGATACGCCGGCGCGCTACGGCGGCGATGAGTTCGCGCTGATTTTGCCGGAAACGCCGTTCGAGCAGGCGTGCCAGGTGGCGCAGCGCATCGCGGAGCGGATAAAACTGGATCCGGAGACGCCGCGAATTTCCGCAAGCATGGGCGTCGCGGAGTATCCGAACGACGGCCACACCATTGAGCATATTCTGGTGGCCGCCGATGAGGCGCTCTACAGCCAGAAGCACGGGCGCACGACATTCCCCGGCGCGGCGATGATCCTGCCCTGATTCCCTTTTTGAGGGAAAAGAAAGCCCCACACGTCCCGTAGCCGAACGGTACGGCATGCACAATTGAAACAGAAGACGGCTCAGGGTTTGCGGAGAGTAAGGCGGAGCATGTTGAGAAGTGTGGCGAAGCGGAAGGGTTTTTGGAGGTATTGCGAATCGTCGGGAAGCTGCGTTTCGGAGATGCCTTCGGCATAGCCCGACATGTAAATGACTTTGATGCCCGGGCGAAACGCGCGGACCTGAGCAGCGAGATCTGTGCCGCGGAGGCCGGGCATGACGATGTCCGTGAGGAGAACTTCGATTTCCCCGGCATGGGATTTCGCAAGTTCGAGAGCGTCGAGCGCGGTGGCCGCTTCGAACACGGTGTAGCCAGATTGTCGAAGGATTTCGGCGACGGCATGGCGAAGGGCGGCTTCATCATCCGCAAGAAGGATGGTGGCTTGCGGCGCTGGCTCCGAGTGCTCGGCGGCGGGCTTGTGCGATTCGCCGTTGCGCGGGGAATCGTCCACGGGAAAAAAGATTTCAAAGCGCGTGCCCTGACCGGGCGTGGAATGAACCTGAATGTAGCCCTCAGACTGGCTCACGATTCCGTAAACGGTGGATAGGCCGAGGCCGGTGCCTTTGCCTTGCGGCTTGGTGGTGAAAAACGGCTCGAAAATTTGCGCGCGCGTTTTTTCGTCCATGCCGGAGCCGTTGTCCGCAACTTCCAGAACAACCCAAAGCGAATGCGAGGAGCCGCCGTTTTCCTGGTGCGGGGCGCGCGTTTCATTGCGTGTGGAAATAGTCAAGCGCCCGCCGCGAGGCATGGCGTCGCGCGCGTTGATGGCGAGATTCGCGACGACTTGTTCGATCTGGCCCGCGTCGGAACGAATCCAGCTTTGCTTGGCTCTGTGATGGAAAGACAGCTCAATATCCGAGCCGAGAAGGCGGGGAAGCATGAATTCGGTTTCGGCGAGAGCCGCGTGGAGGTCCATGGAGCGAAATTCGACAATTTGTTTGCGGCTGAAGGCGAGTAGTTGTTTGGTGATGGCAGCCGCTTTAGCCGACGTGCGCTGGATTTGATCGAGATAAATGCGTGCGTTGGAAGTTGGCGGAAGCGAACGGTCGAGAAGTTCCGTCGAACCGTCGAGGACCATAAGCATGTTGTTGAAGTCATGCGCGACGCCACCGGCAAGACGGCCGAGGACTTCGAGTTTCTGCGCCTGGCGGATCTGGGAAGTGAGGAGCTTGGCCGCGCTGATGTCTTCGACGACAGCCATCACGCCGGCGATGGAGCCGTCCTCGCCATAGAGCGGCGCGGCATAAGTGTTGACGGGAATGCGAGACGCGTCGGCGCATTGGCGCATGGTTTCAAAACCGCGAATGACTTCGCCGGATAGCGCCTTTTGCATCAGGAGCTGATGTTCGGATGCAAGATCCGGTGGGACGATGGGATTGGAGCGGCCGATAGCTTGTTCCGCGGTGAAGCCGAAGGTTTTTTCGGCACTGGCGTTCCAGGAAGTGACGCGGCCCTGCGAATCGAAACTCAAGACAGCGAGGGGTGAGGCTTCCACGAGGGCGCGGAATTTTTCGTTGCCTGCGCGGGCTGCGGCCTCGCGGGCGGTGCGAACAAAGCGCAAAATTTCCGGAGCAGCAATGACTAGCACGACGGCTGTTCCCGCGGAGGCGAGGGCGGTGATGATTTTCACGGCAGCAGAGAGCCAGTAGACAGGCTTCCAGATGGTAAGGACTTCCATGAAGTGCGTGGCACCGCAACTGACGATGAAGAGGCCAAAAGCCCAGAAAAAGGATTGATACGGAAGATTTTCTCCGGCGCGGCGCACCAGTAGGGCGAGCGTACAAGAAATGATGACGTAGGAAATGCCGATGACGAGATCGGCGAGAACGTTGGTCCAGACGAGACGCGTGTTGCCGACATAGCAGTACCAATGCGGAAGAAAATTGGAAGCGAAAAGAATGCGAGAGAAGAACCAGAGCAGTACAGCGCCGAGACAAAGCGTGAGCAGAAAGAGTTTGGTAAGCCGCGGAGACGGCTGAGAAGCGGGCCCGGGAATAACGGCAGCGCGAGAAGCCACAGCATCCGCCTTTCAGAACGAGCGACTTCGCAGAAACAACCTACTTTGCGAGGGTTGAACCGGGTCCGAGCGCAAGCCGGATTCCGGGGGCTTAAACGGGTGCAGGGAGAGGGACCACCCGACGAGACAGAAAAAGTATACGACGTGTGTTGCGAAAAGTTAAGTTAGTTAATTGATAGTGCGGAGAAATCGCACTTGGGAATGGATGTGAGCGTAGGAGAAAGGGAGTGGGCCGAGGGCGTGGAGTAAACTGAGCTGCGGCAAATATTGCGCTCGAATCCAAGAATGGAGAAAGCACATGAACAGATGCGAAGAAATTGCGGATGCTTACCGCGCAGTGACGGTTAAGGGTGCATGGTACGGGCCGACGATCGCGGAATTGTTGGCCAAGATTTCGCCGGAGCTGGCCACGAAAGCGCCTGCTCCCGGTGCACATACGATTTCGGAATTGTTGCAACATTTGCTGCTTTGGAATGAACGAATCCGGAATACGTCCGACAGCAATCCGATGCCGAAGTGGGAAGCAGAAAGGGAATGGGCGGAGGCGGCGATTCCGTGGAATGAACTCGTGGCGCGATGGAACAAGAGCCGCGACTTATTGGAAGAGAGGATGCGGAATTTCCCGGTGGGGGATTTGGGGAAGCAGACGCCGGGGCGGAACTATCCGTACGAATTCATGCTGAACGGAATTGTGCAGCACACGATTTATCACGGCGGGCAAATTGCGATGGTGTTGAGCATGTTGAGCATGGTGAAGGGGAAATAAAGAGACACCTCGCGAAGAGCATAAAGGAAAGACCCACCCTCAAAAACCAAGGGTGGGCACACAAGAGAAAAACCAAGAAAAAGACTAACACCGGCGGGTTTGCTATTCTCGCGAGACGATGCGTGAGCCAGGAAACCAGCAGAGCGAAGAGGCCAAAGGGCAGGTCAACAGCTCTGGGAATGGCCAACTGGAGCGCGGGCTGGGGCTGAAAGAGGCCGTCGCGCTCAACATGATTGAAATTGTTGGGATTGGCCCGTTCGTGGTGAGCTCGCTGGTAATCAAGGCGATGGGCGGGCCACAGGCGATCCTCGCGTGGCTGGCCGGTGCGGTGATCGCGACGCTGGACGCGTTCGTCTGGAGCGAACTAGGCGCGGCAATGCCGAAAGCCGGCGGGACGTACGTTTTCTTGCGCGAAGCCTACGGGCCAGGAAAATGGGGACGGCTGATGTCGTTCTTGTTTGTGTGGCAGACGTTTTTGCACGTGCCGCTTTCGGTTTCTTCAGCGTCGATCGGATTTGCGGAATACGCGAAATATCTTCATCCCTTCAATAAGTGGGAAGCGAAAGCGATCTCCGGCGGCCTGGTGCTGCTGCTGATTGTTCTTTTGTACCGGCGCATTACAACCATCGGAAAAATCTCCGTGCTGCTGTGGGTCGGCGTCATCGGCACGATGCTGTGGCTGATTTGGGGCGGCGTGACGCATTTCGATCGAAAAATTGCCTTTGATTTTCCGCCGAACGCATTTTCGTTTTCGGCTTTGTGGTTTGCGGCGCTGGGCTCGGCGATGGTGAACACGGTTTACAGTTATTGGGGCTACTACAACATCTGCCATTTGGGCGGCGAGATCAAAGAGCCTGAGAAAAATATTCCACGCGGGATTTTTTTGTCGGTGCTAGGAATAGCGATTTTGTACTTGCTGATGCAATCGAGCATTTTGGGCGTGGTGCCGTGGCGCGAAGCAAAAGAGTCGGGATTTTTGGCGAGTCTCTTTATTGAGAAATTGTATGGGGTGACAGCGGCGAAAATTGCTACAGGAATGATTTTGTGGGTGGCGCTGGCGAGTGTGTTTTCGGTGTTGCTGGGTGCGTCGCGCGTGCCGTATTCGGCAGCGATTGACGGGAACTTTTTCCGGGTGTTTG
>JACXTT010004124.1_pt1 | contig 21736 bp, 19 predicted proteins | sample 9270951 | NCBI WGS metagenome assembly JACXTT01 (sample SAMN15532306, study PRJNA645909) | rock metagenome | isolation source: weathered quartz diorite | place: Puerto Rico | collected 2017-06-21
GTACGTTTCCTGATTCTTCTCCTTTCATCCATAATTTGTTTCTGGATCTACTCCAGAACCATGAATTTCCTGTTTTTTGGGTAAGTTCAAGAGATTCCTTGTTTGTATATGCTAGAGTGAGAACCTCCTTAGAATTAATGTCCTGAACAATTACTGGTATCAAACCATCACCTTTTGCAAAATCTAAGTCACTTATTTTTTTCTTCATTACTATCACTTATTTTGTATTATTTTCCTTTATAATCTAACAGGAACACCATTTTCTTTAAGGTATTCTTTTACTCTATCTACTGCGTGGTCCTTATAGTGGAATATCGAGGCGGCAAGAGCAGCATCCACATTAGTTTGCAAAAATACATCAAGCATGTGTTTTGGTATACCACATCCGCCAGAGGCAATTACAGGAATGTTAATTGCATTTACTATCTCCCTTGTAAGCTGTAAATCGTATCCCTCTTTTGTGCCGTCCATATCTATGCTTGTTAATAGTATCTCGCCAGCCCCACGTCTTTCAACTTCTTTTGCCCATTCAATAGCATCAAGGTCTGTAGGAGTTTTCCCACCATAAATGTAGACTTCAAACCAAAATTTTTTAGAATCGGATGTGAAGATATGCTTTCCTTCTTTCACATCATAATTGCGTTTTACATCCATTGCCACTACTACACATTGCTTACCAAAAATTTCCATTAGGTTAGTGATTATTTCTGGATTTTTGACTGCGCCTGTATTAATGGCAACCTTATCTGCACCATTTAGAAGAATATCTCTTGCATGTTGCAATGTCTTTACTCCACCGCCTACGGTGAATGGAATATCAATAACTTCGGCTACTTTCTTAACGAGACTTTTAATTGTCTCTCGCTGTTGTTCAGAGGCAGTTATATCAAGAAAAACTAGTTCATCAGCTCCCTCGTTACTATATTTTTCTGCAAGCAAGACTGGATCGCCGGCGTCTTTAATTGATTTAAAATGTAAACCTTTGACCACTCTTCCTTTGTCGACATCTAAACATGGAATTACTCTTTTGGTTAAAGTCATGCTATTGTTTTAACCTCTTCAATTGAAATTTTTCCATCATACAATGCCTTGCCAAGAATAACACTACTGGCTCCACATTTTTTTACGTTTATGGTATCTTGAAGATTTGAAATTCCTCCGCTAGCAATGATCCTTGTATTTTTCATGCTACACGCTTTCCTCAATGAATCCAAATCTGGTCCTTGCAGTGTACCATCTCTCTCAACACTTGTGATCAAGAATTCTGAATATCCAAGTCTTACAAAGCCTTCTAAACCTTTGAGCAATTCTATACCTGTATTTTCTTTCCAACCACCTATGACTATTTTGCCATTTAGTTGATCAGTCGATATTATTATTCTATCCTTCCCAAATTTTTCTGAAACCCTTTGCAGTATCTCTTTATTTTTGAATGCAATAGTTCCAAGTACTGCCTTTGATGCAAAGCGCAAAACGTTTTCTATAATCTCCTGCGTACGTAGTCCACCTGCCACTTCAATTGGGATAGAAACATTTTCAGCGATATTCTTGATCATATTAAAATTAGTGCCCATTCCTAATGTAGCGTCAAGGTCCACTATATGTAACATGTCTGCTCCCTCCCTTTCCCATTTTTTTGCAGTCTCAATTGGATTGGAGTTATAAACTGTTTTATTTTTTGGATTCCCTTGAACCAATCGTACTACGTTTCTATCCATAATGTCGATTGCTGGAATCACTTTCACCTTTTGCACTCTCGCAAAAAGTTATTCATCATAATAGAACCTACCTTGCCTGACTTTTCAGGGTGAAATTGTGTACCGTATAGGGTGCTGTTTTCTATCACAGCGGGTACACTTGTTCCATAGTCAGAATCTGCTTTAACTATCTCTTCGTTTTTGGGTTTGACTCTATACGAGTGGACAAAATAAACCCATGAACCTTCCTTCACTCCCTCTAAAAGAATACTTGGCTTTTTTATCTGGAGATCATTCCATCCCATGTGCGGTATCTTGAGTTTATTTGGAAGTAGAATTACTTCCCCCTCTAAGACTCCAAGACCTCCTAATTTTCCTTCTTCACTTTTCTCAAAGAACATTTCCATTCCAAGGCAAATTCCTAAAACTGGAATGTGATTTTTGACCAGATCCTCAAATTCTACTTTCGATGAACTAAGACTCTTGATTGCTGGATCAAAGTTTCCAACTCCAGGAAGTAATAGTCCCGAGTATCCCTTTATGTTATCAAGTTTCGATATTATGTCAACTTGAGCATGGTTTTTTTCTAAAGATGACTTGAGACTAAATATGTTACCTGCACCGTAATCAAATATTGCTACCTTGACCATCACATAGTCCCTTTTGTACTTGGCATTCCACGTTGTTTCCTATCAAAACTAACTGCGGTTCTCCATGCAACTGCAAAAGCTTTGATAGCGGCTTCAATTTTGTGATGATCATTATCACCATACTTTACAGATACGTGTATGCACGCATTCAGATTCTGAGCCAATGATCTGAAGAAGTGTTCTAAATCTTCTTTTGAAATGCCTTCTATTTGGTTTCTTTCAATAGGTAGTTCAATCTTGTGATACTGCCTCTTTACCAAATCAAGAGATGCTTCTGCGAGAGATTCATCCATAGGCACAGATGCATAACCAAATCTTACAATTCCTGACCTAGTCCCAAGTGATTGATCCATAGCGCTGCCCAACGCTATAGCCGTGTCCTCTACCAAGTGGTGATTTATCCCATCTTTTGAGGCTGCATTAAGTTTCAAATCGAACATAGCGTGCTTTGCAAGAGATGTTATCAAGTGATCTAGAAACGGCACTCCTGTTTTTACAGAAATTTTCCCTTTACCCTCTAGATTGACTATCACCGAGACTTCTGTCTCTTTAGTTTTTCTTGTAATATTCCCAATTCTAGATTTCATGAAATCCCCACTTAGAGAAGTTGGTTATGCTCCAACCAGATTTAATGTCTTCGGAATTAGATTAATCGATTCAACTATAATATCGACGTTTTTATTCTCAAACAAAGCTCGTTTTGCTTGAGGATCTTTGCTAGTTCCATAGACCCCACAAAATATTGTAGGTATTCCTGTATCGTCAGCTTTTTGCGCCATAATATAGTCTTCTGTTGAATCACCAACAAATAGAGTGCAGGTGCCACTAATACCTTTGATTGAAGATATTAGAGCTAGAGGATTTGGTTTTGCCATCTCACGTGATTCATCTTCCAAAAATTTTGAATTTTCAACGTCGAATTTATCAAATAATTTCTTAAGAGAATACTGTGCGGAGAGAAGGCTTCTGCCAGTTACTATAGAAATTTTCTTACCAAATCTTTTTTGTAATTCATCAATAAGCTTCTCGGTTAATAGCACAACATCATTTTCAATTAATCCCTTCCCATCGAAAAACTTTGGTTTTTTCTTATAGAGTTGAGCATACAGCTTGGCTCCATAAAACATTTCATCAAAAATCGACGAAAGTGGATTTGCAAATCTTTCACTAGGGTAAGATAGTTTCTTTCTAATATCTGATATGTCAACCTTTAGAGTATCAAAGAATCTTTCCACGGACTTTATGCCATTTTGATCGGCATTTTTTATTACCTCAAAGATAAATTCCTTGAATTGTTTATTTAGTTTCTTTGCTGTAACAACTGAAAGTATTAACGCGTATGTCAGATCTACTTCGTCATTGAATCCACCTGTAGCCTTAAAACCATCAATCATTTTTTCTGTAACCAGGTTTGATTCGCTTATTCCTGTCATTTCTTTTACCACAAAGTCTGTTGTTTTTTTGATGGCAAGTTCATAGGAATTGTATACGTCAATTAGTACTCCATCGCAATCAAATATTATTGCATCTAATTTACGGATTTTTTCAAGTTTAGTTGCATCTACTTGGATGCCTTCCGTTAGTTTTTTTAAAGTCAATTTAGCAGATCACGTATTGCCGTAAGAAAGCGCGAATTCATCTCTTGTGAACCAATCGTAACTCTAAGACATCCTTCGTTTCTTCCAATCTTACCAAGATTCTTAATTACTATCCCTTGCTCAATGAGAGCTTTGTGAATTCGTTGGCTTGCTCCAGCTGCTGCAAAAAGAACAAAATTTGCTTTTGAGTCAAAAACCTTGAAAACTTTCATCTCCTCTAGTTTTCCTATTATTCTTGTTCTTTCTTTTTTCACCAATTTTGCCATATCTGAAACATATTTTGATTTTCTTAAAGCAAGAATTCCCACTTCTATGGCTACTGTATTTATGGGATAAGGGTATTGAATCACTCTTGTAAAGGCATCAACTGTTTTTTTGTTAGCTACAAAGTATCCTATTCGAAGGCCTGCCAATCCAAAAGATTTTGAAAGAGTCCTTAAAACTATGAGATTATTCATTTTCTTTGTCACATCTACAATAGAGTAATCTGAAAACTCCACGTATGCTTCGTCAATAACAACCAGACCAGAAAATTCTTGAATGATCTTTTCAAGTTGCCTTCTTTGGAATTGAAATCCAGTAGGGTTATTTGGTGAATCTAGATATAGTAGATTTGTCTTCTTGGAGTTTGACAGAAATTTCTCCATGTTCAGACTCATATTTTCATCAAATGGAATTTTGATTGTTGGAATAGAGTACAATTTACACCTCTCTTCAAAAAATCCAAAAGATGGGTCCGATGTTAAAATTTTAGTTTCCTTAGAAGTAAAGTTGCCAAGTATTAAATCAATTATCTGATCAGAGCCATTCCCAACGCCAATCATTTCAACTGGCATTTTAATATATTCTGATAAAGCGTTAACTAATCTCTGTGTCCCGCCAAGCGGATATTCTCTTACATCCATTTTTTCTTTTATTTCATTTATTGAATCTTGAAAAAAATTTGGCGAAATTGCATAGTTTTCATTTGAATCTAGTTTAATTGCGTTTGAATATTTTTCTGGTTTCTTGTATCCACTAAGCTTTGAAAAATACTCTATCTTTTTTTCAAACCAATTTTTTCGCATTATAGTCTTCTCCTAACCGCTTCGTAGTGATTAGGTAGTCCTTCTGCATCTGTTAAGGCCTTCATATACCTAGAAATTTCTTCCAGCGAAACTCGTGATGATTCAATACGTGTCTGAATCTTCATGTAGTCTAGTACTCCAAGTGAGCCTCGTGTTCTACCAAACCCGTTTGTTGGAAGAATGTGGTTTGACCCAAGAAGATAATCGCTTGCAGACGAAGGGGTGTTTTTACCTACTAGTGTTAGACCGGCCGAAGTAATTTTCCTTGATATGCTTTGTGGGTTTTTTGTCATTATCTCCAAGTGTTCAGGTGCAAGTTTATTTGTAAATTCTATCATTTGACGTTCTGTTTTGCATACAGCAATGAATCCATTTTTTCCAAGGCTCTCTTTTACGATATCAGATCTCTTTATAGTTCGCATCCTTTGTTCTAATAATCTCAATACTTGATCCTTGAGTTTTGAAGAAGTGGTGATTAAACAACACATCGTGTCTTCGCTGTGTTCTGCTTGTGAAATTAGATCAAGGACTACAAGTGCAGGGTCCGCTGAGCTATCAGCCATGATAGCTAATTCGGTTGGACCCGCCATCATATCAATTGAAACCACATCCGTTAGAAGGGATTTTGCAATTGTTACAAATAGTCCACCTGGTCCTACTATCTTGTCCACCTTTGGAATTGATCTAGTACCATATGCTAATGCTGCAATCGCTTGGGCACCTCCAATTTTGTAAAATTCGTCTACCCCACAAATGTCTGCTGCCACAAGTGTAAGTGGATCAATTGATCCTTTTTGATCAGGAGGAGACGCTGCAATAATTTTTTTGACACCAGCAACTTTTGCTGGGACAGTGGCCATGATAACAGTGCTTGGATATCTAGCTTTTCCGCCAGGAATATAACAGCCTACACTATCTATCGGCAAAAAAACTTTGTTTATTCTTGTTCCATCATTTGATATTGATATATTCCCGAGTTTATTCTTCAAGACAATTTCAGATTTTTTCAATCTCTCTTTTGCAAGTTTGATAGCTTTGATTTGCACTTCTGAAACTTTGTCATAGGCGGATTTTATTTCAGAGGGTGAGACTCTAAAAGATCTAAGGGCTATTTTGTTGAATTTTTTTTCATATTTCTTGAGGGCCTTATCCTTATGCCTTTTTACATCTGATATGATTGCGGATATACGATTTTTTACTTCCTTATCTGCCTCAGGCCTTACATATTCTAAGATAGAATCTATATCTCGTACAGTTATGGTTTTCATCAACTTTCCTCATCACGCTTTATCTCCTCAAGTGCTAGAATCTGTTTTGGCTCATGTACTACTAAACCTTGGGCTATCTTCCTCAGCTTGGGAACAATCTTGTGAAATTCTGACTTGGGAATCACAGTGTTTATGCCATACCATCCTTTTTCGCTCAACGGGCTTATTGTTGGACGTTTGAGTGAGGGTAGTTCCTGTAGTAGTTTCTTTAGATTTTCTTCTTTTACATTTAAGAACAAGTGTAGGTGCTTTTTTCCTTCAACAGCACCTCGTAACATGGTTACAATATCGAATATCTTTTCACGTTTTGATTTGTCTTTTAGTGACGCTTTATTTGCTATCAAAACAGCTGTTGATTCCATAACAGTATCGATTATCTTTAGTTGATTTTGGGTCAATGTAGTACCTGTTTCTGTAACATCCATTATGGCATCAACATCTTCTGGTGGTTTGGCCTCAGTAGCTCCAAATGAAAGGAAGATCTGAATATTTTTATTGGAACCCAATCGTAGCCATGGAGTAATAATCAGAGGTTGTTTTGAACCATAAAGTTTCTTGTAGCTTTTACACTGCATTATGAATTTTGAGGCTGTAGTAAGATATTCAGAGGAAATTCTTAGTATTTTTTTCTTTTTTGCATAAGCAAGTATCATATCATCCAGTGATTTGAAATTATAAGAATCAGGTATTGCAATCACAAGCTTAATTTTTCCAAATTCAAGATCAAGTAGTATCTCGACTTCTGAATTTGTCTCTTTGACCCAATCTCTTCCTGTGATACCAACATCATACATCCCATCAAACACCAAGTTTGGAATTTCTTGTGGTCGTAGCATCTTTACTGAGATCTGCGGATCATCAAGGATTACACGATAAGTTCTTTCTCTTCTAACTACTCTAGTCCAAGATTTTTCTAAAATCTTGAAAGTAGATTCTTCAATACTACCTTTGGGAACTGCAAATTTTACTATAGTCAACGTAGTCCTACCAAACTTCTTTGGAATATATATTTAGTCGCTAGAGGTTCCTGAGTATAGCTTTAGCTCTAGTAATTGAGATGTTACCTTCTAAAATCATTCGCAAGATTACCTCATCTATTTTGGCTTTCGGTACACCTGCACTTGATGCTATATTCTTGGCATGAAGCTTCATGTGTCCTTTTTGTATGCCCTCTGAGGCCAAAGCTCTGATAGCACTAAGGTTTTGTGCAAGGCCTACTGCGCCTATAACACAAGCTAATTCTTTTGCCGTTTTCACACCTAGAATTTTATTGCATACTTTAATCATTGGGTGTACGTTTACTATTCCACCTACTGTTCCTACAGACATTGGAATTTCGATTTCGCCTACAAGATTTCCATTCTTGTCCTTATTCCATTCTGTCAGGGAAGTGTATTTTCCATTTTTAGATGCGTAAGCATGTGCTGCGGCTTCTATTGCTCTTGTATCTTGACCGGTGGAATTTGCGACGGCTATTATTCCATTCATTATTCCCTTGTTGTGCGTTACAGCTCTATAAGGATCAGTTACAGCAAATTGGTACGCTAGTATTATGTTATCAACAATTTGCTTTCCTCCAAGCTCGTCCTTGTCAAATATGGCTTTGCCTTTAACCAATCTTTTAGTAGAATAGTTTGACAATATTCGTAGAATTACTCTACCGCCGGTTATTTTCTCGATCAAGGGTGCAACTCCCTCACACATTGTATTGGTAACATTAGCACCCATTGCGTTACCAACATCAATCAGTAACTCAATAACGAGCATTTTTCCTGATTTTGTTTTCAGCTCTTTACATGAAATTTTTTTTGCTCCTTTACCCATTTTGGATAGAGTTTTACTTTTTGAATTTGCAAGTCGTAGAATTTCATTTGTTGCTTGGATTATTTTTGGAATAGCTGTCTTTGGATTTACATCAACAACTTGAATTTGACCAATACTAAATGATTCATCAGCTTTCATTACAAATCCACCGCGTTTTCTTGCAATTTTAGCTGCCTTTGATGCAGCTGCAATGACAGAAGGCTCTTCTATTGCCATTGGAATTAGATAGTCTTTTCCATTTATTTTGAAATTTGTAGCAATTCCGAGTGGAAAAGATATTGTTCCAATGGCATTTTCAACCATGTTGTTAGCGTGATCGAACGCTATGCCTCCGTTACCTTTGAGAATTGCAATGTCTTCCTTTGATAGTGATGAAAATAATTCTAGAAACCTGATTCTTTCATTTCTTGTCTTTTCATTAAATTTTGGAATTGATGAGTTAGCCAAATTATTTAACAATCCTCAATAGTTTGTCGTCTTCTCTGTCCGGAAAACCTTTGCCATCTGTGTTTCCAGTAAGAATGTATAGATAACCATCTTGGCCTTCACCAGCCTCGCGAATTCTGCCTACCCCATCCAATATTATTTTTTGCGACATAATTGTTCCATTGTCCGTGTGTAGTTCATAGAGTATGTTGCCCCTCAGAGTGGCCAAAATAAGACTATCTCCAAGATCTAGTTTACCTCCCTTGTAATAGGCAATTCCCGCAGGTTCTATGCTGGGATTATAACATAGCAATGCGTCCAGATAGCTTTTTGAGCCAGTGCATTCTTGATTGGGCCATCCATAGTTTTGGCCAGGTTTGATTAGATTTACTTCATCATTTTTTGTGGGACCTTCCTCGGTCTCGTACAAGTACCCATTACCATCCCATGCTAAACCCTGTGGATTTCTATGCCCATAAGAGTATACAGGTGAGTTTGAGATTGGGTTATCATATGGAATTGAGCCGTCGTCGTTTAACCGGAGTATTTTTCCTGCAAGTGAGTTTGGATCTTGTGCAGAGGTTTCATCAGTAGCGTCACCAGTACCTATGTAGAGTTTTTTATCAGGACCAAATTTTATTACACCACCATCATCAAATTCTGCAGCGGGAATCTTGTCCAAAATTACTTTTGCGTCTACCATTCTGTCATTTGATTCCGTGATTCTTTGTATCTTATTCCAAAGTTTACTCCCTTCGCTATAGGTATAATATACATAGAGGTAGTGATTTTTTTCAAAATCTGGATGCGATGTTATACCAAGAAGACCGGCATCTGTAACATATACAACATTCAAGTCTGCAACTGACTTATTCGCCAAGATTCCATTGTCTACAACTCTTACTCTTCCAATTTTTTCAGTCAAGAAGATCTTTCCATCAGTTGTTGTGAGAGCCCAGGGTGTTTGCAAGTTTGTTGCAACAATTTGTACTGCATCTGTTCCAGTAGGACTAGTATTTGGTTTTGGAATCATTATCGAGCCTGATGGTGATGATATGATCAGAACAGAAGCACCAATAGCTGCAATTATTGCTAAGATTCGAGTTTTTTTATCCACAGCTCTGAGACTTTACAAATCCTATTAATTATTTCTAAAATTTGATAAAGCGTATATATCACCCCGGGACTTTTCTTCACTTAGCGGGGTGGGGAAGCCAGACTTAGGGGCTAAGTCATCCCGGCGGGCTCATAATCAATACTGATGAGATACCCGCAAGTCAGTAGTTCAAATCTACTCCCCGCTATCTCCTAAATTAATTCAGATTACAAAACCATTTTTTTGAATTGTCAAATTCGATTCTTGTGTTAAACTTACCAATTCTTTGAATCGGCCGTGTTAAATGCCTATGTGCCGAAGGAATTGGAAGGTAAAGTTGCTTTTCAAGTTGCCGTGGGATTTCTTTTTTGATTTTTTTCGTTAATGCCCTACCACATTTTATGCATTCGTAGCCCTGGTCTTTGCCTTTTGATTTCATTCGTTTCTTGCACTTGTCACAAAGAGGGTTAACCATTACCACATGACTTGAAAGACTATATACTTCAAAAAATTCTACGTTTAATACCCGTTCATGCTTTTTTGAAGCTTTTCTTATTCCACCCCCTACTTTTACTGTATCACCTTTAATCAATTTACACGCCATTTTGGTAAGTCCTGTTGGCTTGTATACCGCACACTTGAGAGTTTTTCCATTTATTGAAACTGAGAAAAATACATGGCCACCAAGTTCAATTTTTGGTTTTTCCGATACTTGTCCAACTAAATAACCTGACGAAAACGGCTTTAGATTTTTAATATCAAGTTTATTTTCCAAGTGATCCCCTGTGCCCTGATTTGATCTGAAGATCATGTAACTAGAGAATTTTTCACGAGATCTAACAAGTGAGGCCCCTTTTATTACTGAGTTTATATCTTCTCCTCGTACACCAAAGAAGACGGGATCTGGCCCATGTGGTGCAATTAGTACGCGGTTTTTTAGTATGTCAAAGTTGTTAAACGTCTTCGGATACGTGATCTGTTGCATATCCATCACACTGTCTTTGGAAATTTCTCTTTTCTTTCCAAAGTTTGATTCATCTCGGTAAGATATTAATTCGAAAGTGTGATCGCGGAAGTGATATCCTATTGCTCCTATTGCTCCAACTAATCCTTGCCCATTTCCTAGATAGAATGTTTCAAGATCATTTTGTTCAGCAAATTCTTTTGCCTTATTTCTATTTACAAGAGTGCACAGTGCCATTTTGCCAAATTTAGAAAAGTGTTCTGGGATACGATTATTTGTATAAAAGACAAGACCAGGATTTGCGCCATCTTTTGTAGCAGAATATTTTTTGATAAATTTTATAATTTTGTTCTTAATCAACTGCGGTTGTTTAGTCTCAATTTTTAGTGCTACTGCGCCATTTCCACGAGTTTTCCATGGTATGTTTGGGTTGAATCGTATTAGGTATGGATAATCCAGAAACTTTACCTGTTCTTTTTTTAAATATTCTACTATTTTGTATGCAAGAAATGTGGTACACATTCCTTTCCTAGAATCTGTATCATCAAACCCGATGTGAAGAACGGTTGAATCTTTCGTCATTCTATTACAGTCATCGTAAGGGTAGAACGCACATTTTTGAGTTGCCTTATATTATTTGAGATAGTCTTTTTGAGGATCTCGCTATTAGGAGCTTCAATCTTTATTACCAAATCGTAGGCTCCATAGAGGACGTATACATATTTTACATATTCAATAGTCTTTAATTGGTTTAGAAGCTCATTTTCTGCTCCAAGATCTGCGTTTATCAGTACAAATGCAATTGGCATCATTTGCTCTTTAAAGTATACAATATTAAATATTGTGAGGGTTCGTTTGATTTAAATTAAAAAAACAATCTGGAATAACGATTGATAACAATAGATGAAAAAAGAATCTTCGAAGAGATAGAGAAGAAAAAACCTGTGTCAGTAGCATTGAATGGTCCTGATGGAATCATACCAAAGATTCAAGAAACTGCCACCAGAATAATGACCAAATTCGGGATTCCGGCGTATGTGCTAGCTGACAGTTGTTTTGGGACATGCGATATGAACACAAATGGCGCCAAAGTATTGGGTGCAGAGATTCTTTTTCATATTGGACATACCATTAATTCAACTAGTTTTGGGGATGGTATAGTTCTTGTTGATGCTTTTGATGACGTATTATTTGACAATGTAGCAAAAAAATGTGTGAATGAACTCAGAGGCAAAACTGTATCACTAGTCACCGATAGCCAACATCTACATGAATTTGACAAAGTAAAAAGAATACTTGAACATGATGGAATAACTGTCAAAGTAGGAAGGGGAAAGGGGCAGCTAAATGATGGACAGGTATTTGGTTGCGAGTTTTATCCTGTAATGGAAACCAAAGACGATGTTGACGCTAATGTATTTCTTGGACAAAGCAATTTTCATGCAGCAGGTATTGCTTTATCGACTAACAAACCCACTTATGTTCTTGATCCCTATTTTAATGAAATTAGAGAGGTTTCTGAGTTTGCCCAAAAATTGCAGAAGAAAGCAATTCTTTCAGTTTACAAGGCTGCCGAGGCAGATTCATTTGGAATTATAGTTGGGTTAAAGGAAGGCCAATTCTCAAAAACAACTGCCCTTAGGTTTAAGAAAGAGTTAGAAAACCTGGGGAAGAAAGTACAGCTCTTTGCTTTAACTGAGATAACCGATGATAGGTTGCGAAATCTCAAAGACATTGATGCATTCATCCAAGTTGCTTGCCCTAGAATATCCACGGATAATCAATTCCACAAGCCAGTTTTGTCTACTCCCCAAGCTAATGCGCTTCTAAAGGTTCTCAGAAAAGAGAGTATTGAGGGATTCCTACAGATCCCACATTGGCTTTAACCATTACTATCAGGCTAAAATGTAGTTATAATTTCTGAATCAAAGGTTCGAAACTGGATGAGATCTAGTTTTCAGCTTTGAACCATAATTGTTACCGCAAGCGGTTTTGAAAGCAGCATGGGATTAATGATACTTTGTAAAACAAAAATCTTAGCTGTGAATGTGCCAGGAGCTGAAGGAGTCCAAGATTGTGCCGGAGTGAGTTGCATATTAGCAACCAACGTACCAGTAATCCAAGACATTGATACTGTTGTTCCATTTTGACCTTGGATTTGCACCAGATATACAAATGCCTGGTCTATATTCTGGTTGTTGGTTAAGTCAGCAGCAATTTGAATCTGTTGTCCTGTTTTAACGGCACCTATTATTGGGTTGCCAAACGAGTCAACAATTCGTGGGTTGGATGCAGACACTTTTTCAATCGGTGGCACATTAGAGATGATGATGCTAGATGTCTGTCTGAGCTGATCAGCCGGTGTATACGGAGATGGTAGCGTTCTATCCTTGTATTCACAAGTTAGAGTATCGCTTGGATTTACATGTAATTGATTACCTGATGATGAAGAGTTTGTAAAGATAACGACGCCTTGGAAGATTCCAGTTGATGGTCCTGTTTCGGTCATGGTAAGTTTGATACCACCTGAATCAGAGATGGACCAGACGTTAGTGCGGAACTGGTCAATTGCCAATGGATTAAGATTCATGTCATGGTCTGCAATTAGACATGTTGCTTGACCGCTAGCTGGATTGGTTGGTGGTAACCAAGTAACTTGACCAATATTCCATTGAATTGGTGCCGTGGCAATGACTATTTGTTTTGGAGTTTGAAATGTCACTGAAATTCCGTCAATGTTTTGAGCTGGCAATAAGCCATTTGTTGGGCCAGCACCTGATGGACCTGCTCCTGTTGGCTGTGTGCCTGAACCGTCAACACCACCAATGTCTTTGAGATTTGGATTTCCGGTTAAGACGACATTGCCTGTAAATATGCCAGTATTTGGACCTGTTTCTATCAATTTGTACTGGGATATGGTGTTGCCTCTTGTAGAGATAGTTAATTTTCCTAAACCATTATTACCAATGACATCAATCTTGTTTGGATCGAGATTTTGATCTGGTGCAGTTACAGCTATGTTGACTCTATCAGTCCATGTGTATACATTTTTGTCTATTTTGACTTTGTCTTGTGGAGGGACTGTGTTGCCATTGATAACGGTTGTTGTTGAAAACATTGGGATCTGATCAGATGTTGTGTATGGAGAAGGCAGTGTTCTGTCTGTATATTCACCTATGATTGTGGCATTACCTCCTGAAATATGTAATCTATTACCAGATGAGGTAGAATTGGTGAATTGGACTATACCCTGGAAAACTCCAGTATTTGGTTGGATTTCAGTCATATTGAGCACGACACCTGCCAAATCAGAATTAGAAAATACTGGAGTTGAAAAAGTATCAATGGCGTTAGGATTTAGGTTCATATCACGATCTATTATCTGCAGTACTCTTTGACCATTAGAGGAATCGCTCGATGGGATCCAACTTATCTGTCCAATATTCCATCGAATTAGAGCTGAAGCGTTAAGTGTTTGGCTTTGAGTTTGAAGCAACACAGATACGCCGTCAGAGTTTTCTGCAGGTAGTAACCCATCTGTAGGACCGATTCCACTTGGACCTGCACCTGATGGGTTTTTGCCTTTGCCGTCAACTCCTATCGAGCCTTTGATGTTCTTATCACCTGTCAAGATAACAAATCCAGTGAAATTACCCGTATTGGGTCCAGTCTCTACCAGTTTGTAGTTATTGATAGTGCTTCCTCTTGTGGATATTGTTATTTTACTCATATTATTGGCGCCAATGGTGTCAATTTTGTTTGAATCAAGATTTTGATCTGGTGCAGTTACAGCTATGTTGACTCTGTCAGTCCATGTGTATACATTTTTGTCTAATTTTACTTGTATGGCAGTCGGTTTGTTAGCAGCTGATGTTGCAACATTAAACATGCCAGCATCGTTTGCAAAATCAGCATATTCCGCTACCAATACTTTGCCCTTTGTTGAAGTAATTGTGGAGGGAGTAGAGCAGTACTGATCTGGAAAGCCAAATGTGCCTGTCAATACTCCTGTTGAGGGACCTGTTTCCACTAGAGAAAATCCGCTTGCAAATAGGCTTGTTGGAAGTCCACCTGCTGTACCAGAAATAGAATTAATGCCAAAACAACCTGTATACGCCCATCGTGTATTATCGAACTTTATATCAAACAAACGTCCGAATGGAGTGCCGTCAGAATATACACCAAGTCCTGATTTACCAACTGTATCTGAAGCTGGATCGCCACCTGATGGGACAGTTGTGTAAATATCTACAAGATCATTATCAGAATTAAGATCTGCGTCGTTTAATGTTATAGTCACAGTGTCTGCAATCTTGTATGTCTTTGAATCAAATGATACGACACCAGTGTGTGTTGGGATATCTTGTTGTTTAGATATCTGTGTGTCAACACCGTCTTGACCAAGGTCTAGATAAGTAGCCTGTGGAGCACGAGCGTCTGCCTGGAGCATATCTTGAATCGCAGCGAATTTCACATCATGATTGATTGTTCTCAGTGTACTGTAGGTGTTAGGATTAAAGATGTTAAGCTGGTTGAGCATCACAAATTCATTTGTGCCAGTAAATGTGGAGGTGTTATCACCTGTCTCTTCAAGCTCCCATCTATAGATGCCGTTGTTAATTCTCTGGTTAGAGAACTTTCCGTCACCTATCAATCCTATTGAAAAGAAATCCGCTACCATTGGTTGGCCTTGACTTGAAAGTGTTACATCACCTGTTGTATCAAAGGTAAACAGCAATGCAATAGTAGCATTAGATGGAATGGTAAAGAGATTATTATTTAGTTTCAATGGAGAGGAAACCTTAGCTGAGACAACACCTAGATTGACAAAATCTTGCAAAGATGTAGAGTTTGCCAGTGAGACTAGTCTAAAGGTAGGTGACTTGCCAGAACCTGAGTTGTAAGCAAGAAATGCATGAACCCCGGTGATAGATGCCCCAGTAGACTGGCCCAAGAAACCAAGCGATCTTAGATCATAGTTGAAAAAGTTGAATCCCTTAAATCCCTCTGCATTACCAGCGGCAGAATTGTGAATGGTATTTTTCAAGCTCTGCATCGTAGTTTTTAAGCTAACCAATATACCGCCAGTATTGCCTAACGTTACTTGTGAGAAACTTTTGAAGATAGATCTTGCGCTAAATTGCTCGTCCTGAGAGGTATCTTGAGTCGACGATGGGGTACCAAGCCCACTTATTGCGAAGAGCCCGTTTCCAAGGCTTGATGTAGTAATTGTCCTAAAGTAAGTTGCGTTTCCTCCCTGTAACGTAAAAGGAGTACCAATCTTCATTGTGGTAAGTCTCGCAACTGATGGATTAAAGAGGTCTAGGTGTTCTGTAATCTTGCTGTTCTTGTTTGCATCAGTATCAGTCAAGGTTACTGGGATCTTTTGTCCGCTTGCCCATGTGTTGTTTGTTGCAAGCATGGAAAGAGAAGCAAATCCAAATCCACCTACTATGCTTTGTGAAATGTCATTGTATCCAATTGAAGCTGATTGACCTCTGATGGTATTAGAATCAAGCGTTACTACATTGGATTTCTTTCCACCGTCCCAGTTTGCGAGCACACCAGTGTTGACACCGCCTGTTTCAATGAAGGTAATTGGTTCAGAGTTCAGACCAATTGATTTTGTTCGAACAAGAGCTGGGTCACCCCTTCCTGGAGTGAGTACTTGTTTACCGTTTGACTGTAAGTCTATGACTCTGGTTCCGGAAGCTGCTGGATTAACAGTCAACTTGCCGTTGTGGTTAAACATGAAACTGGTTAGGTTACCGATGAGGTTCTGCATTCCTGCAGTTCCATCTGCATCAGCTCCTCCGTTTCTGTTAAATGCCTGATAGTACAGAGTATTATTTGCGGCATTTGAGCCCCACGTCCAAGAGTCTTCTTCTGTCGGGTCAATGTTAAGCTGTGGATCATTCATGGTAATGAATACTTGAGAATTCTTTGTGTATGATGTTCTATCCAAACTAGTGCTGATAAGATTAGTTGGAATCCTATCGAAGGTTAGGTTAACGACTTGGTCGCCGCCTGCCTTGTGATAATCAACTTGTACAGCTGATGGAATTCCACTAAAGTCGAAGAGTTGGATTACTGGCCATGCGTTTGGATTTATACCAATCTGACCAATTTTGATAAAGTTACCGTTTCCTGGATTCAGAGTTTTATTCTCTCTTACAACGTGCTCCGTTGTTACTCCCGCAGCAGCAGCACATGATGTGCCAAAAATAGTAGCAGATGGATTTGAAGATCCAGTTACTATCGACCCTGCTGCTGTACTGGCAATAGCAAATCCTTTTGTTTCAGAAAAGTCTACTCCGACTGCGGCAGGACCATCAGTTGCTGCACAGAATTCACCAAAGTTTAGACCCTTTCCTGCTAATGGAGCAGTAGAATCAGCTATTTGTGCTTGCTTTGAATCAGCAAAGTATGCATACCAATTACCGTCTGTTGCCTGTGCCATTCTCAGTTTCTTACCATTGACAGTTACTGTAGGTTCACCATAGGCCTGATCTAATCTGTTGATATCAGGATCAGCTACTATAACCTGGATTACCTGTGGACCGGCAAAGTAATTATTCCACTGGGAATTTTCCGCAGAGACAAACAAGTTTGCATTGGATAATGCTGCCGCATTTTGTACCGGATTATAACCTGTAAACTCGGAAGTTACACTTCCACCTAAAAGCAAAACGACCAATACCACTGCTACATACAGCTTGCTCAAACCAACCCACGTATGAGCTCAGCCGTTACCTTTTAAACTATGCGTATAATAAGTACGACGATCTTGATGATGAACTGTATCAACAAGTTCAGTGTACTCTAAACAATTATAATCATTAAACTTTGAATAGAAACAATGTCACAAAAACCAACTCTACCAGGCGATAAAGTTGCCATAATTGAAGAATTTGAAACTGGGATCAATACATTTGATGATGGTCAATCTATAAGATCATTAGTAGTAGGTGTTACAGAATTTGATAAAGCAAATCGCATTGCTAAAATCAGTGAAATGAAGAAACCTGCTGTTCCAAAGGCAGGTGATATAATAATAGGAAATGTATCAGCTTTGATGAACAATATGTTTGCAATAAATGTTTTATACATTAATGGAAAACCAACTCATTCTGGGCTGGAATGCATATGCCAGGCAAGAGGAGCAAAGAAGAGGATTCTTGCAAGAGTTGGAGATATCATACAGGCAAAGATAATCAGCTTACTAAATGGAGTAATACATGCTATCATCAGTGAACCCGAGCTTGGAGTTTTATTTACACAGTGCAACAGGTGTGGTAGTAAGATCGTATCACTTGGTAGCAACGTAAAATGTGTTGATTGTGGATACATCGAAGAAAGAAAATTATCATCTAAATTTGGGAACAGCGATTTTATAAAATTCAGTGCTAACTAAGAACATGCTCAAAGTTTCGTTCCAAGGAGAACGTGGTGCGTATAGTGAGGCTGCCGCAACTAGCTTTTTCAAAGAACCCATTGAAACCATCCCTTATCCCACTTTCTATGATGTTTTAGAATCTACGGAGACTGGCAAATGTGATTGTGCAGTGTTGCCTGTAGAAAATTCAATCGAAGGAAGCGTAGGTGAAAGCTACGACTTGCTTCTTACAACCAAACTTAACGTCGTAGGAGAGATCTATTACAAAATTAGACATTGCTTGATAGGTTTCCATGGTCTTGAAAAAATTGATACCGTATACTCTCATCCTCAAGCTCTTGGACAGTGCAGAAAATTCATACAGAATAATCACCTAAAGCCCATACCCACTTATGACACAGCAGGAAGTGTCAAGATCTTGCTTGAATTAAAAAAAGATGATGCTGCATGCATAGCCAGCAGAAAGGCAGCCGAAATCTATAATGTTCCTATAATAAAAGAAGGGATAGAAGACAATCCAAATAATTACACACGATTTTTGGTTCTTTCAAATAACGAAGGAGAACAAACATCAAAGGATAAGACTTCGATAATTTTTTCGATAAAGCATATGCCTGGTGCACTTTATAGTGTTCTTGAGAAATTTAATTCAGGCCAGATTAATTTGACAAAGATAGAATCCCGCCCTACAAAGACAACACCTTGGGAATACAATTTTTATGTTGATTTGGAAGGCCATAGGACTGATAAGAATATTCAAGATGCTCTTGAAAAAATAAAAAAACATACAATTTTTCTTAAAGTACTTGGCTCGTATCCACGTGCAGAATTAAGCTAGAATCCACGGGGTCTTTTAATTGAAAAAATCGCGCTAATTCCAATTATTAGGATTCCCGACGATATGACAATTAGGTGAGATGTAAATACAAGGGGATTTTCAACAGCTTGCAATTTTCCAGTTACATGCAGGATTGAGCCACCAGTATTCGTTATATTGATAAAATGATTTCCATTCTCCAAGCTATACCAATCAAAACTTATTTCTTTTTGAAAATCTTTATCGACTTGGATACCATTAGATGGAGTCTTCAACTTTACATGAAATGAACTTCCAGTAACATTTAGCAATTCGTGATAGTGTTTTTGGGCATCAAATTGGAATACGTCACTTTTTCCGATATCAACTGTTTCATTGACATCATTTATCCCGTTAGCTGTTAGTGTTTGTATCAGAAAGTAGCTCCCTAATGTAACTGCCAGAGCACCAATTCCAATGCCAATTGCGGTCTTCTTTGTAAGCATTTATGAAAATTATTGTGATACTATATTTAAAATGGTTTACATGAGCTCGACGTCATGAGGCTGACTTTCTGCATAACCTGCAGTTGACATTTTAATAAATTCTGCATTTTGTTGCATTTGTGTTATAGTATTTGCACCACAATAACTAAGACCGGAACGTATGCCACCGCTAAGTTGTTTTATGATATCAGTTACACTGCCCTTGTACGGAACCATTGCTTCTACGCCTTCAGCGACGTAATCATTGAGATCGTCACTTATTGCAACAGAACCAGTTTCTTTTGCCTTTCTTCCAAGTGAAGCATAAAAAGAAGCCATGCCTCTGTATATCTTGTATCTTTTACCGTTTTTCATCACGTATGAGCCTGGACTTTCGTCTGTGCCCCCAAGCAAGCTACCTACCATAACTGTAGATGCACCTGCTGCAAGCGCCTTTGTGGCGTCACCAGAGTTTCTTATTCCACCATCAGAAATTATTGGAATATTGTATTTTTTGCCAATCTGCGCACAATCTATAACAGCAGTAAGCTGCGGCACTCCAGATCCAGTTATGACTCTAGTAATGCAAATCGAGCCTGAGCCCACCCCAACTTTGACTGCGTCAACACCAGCCTTGATTAGATCTTCTGCTCCGTGAGCCGTTGCTACATTTCCTGCAATTAATTCACAATTTGGGAATGCCTTTTTGATTAGGCGCACAGTGTTGATCGCGTTATCACTATGGCCGTGTGCTATATCCACAACTACTACGTCAGTGCCAGCGTCCAGCAATGCCTCCGCTCTTTCCATAAAATCTCCCTTTACACCTACCGCGGCTCCAACTAGAGGTCTTCCTTTTTTGTCCTTTGAGGACTGAGGGTAGTTACCAGAATTTATGATGTCTTTGCTTGTTATCAATCCTTTTACGTTTCCCCTCTCGTCTAAGAGAGGTAATTTTTCTATGCAATTTTTTCTAAGAATCCCCTTGGCTTCATCAATATTTACGCCGAACTTGGCTGTTATAACATCGCTTGTCATAACTTCCTTTACTTGTTTTTTTTCATCACCTGGTTCTAACATGGTAATATCTCTTCTCGTTAGAATTCCAACAAGTTTGCCTTGAGAGTCTGTTACAAGAAGACCTGACACTCCTTTATCTTTCATGTACTCTATAGCTTCATGCAGAGTTTGTTCAGGCTTTATTGTATATGGATTTTCGATTATGATACTCCCTGATCTTTTGGTCTTCAAGACCTCGTTTACCTGCTCTGAGATGGTAAGAAACCTGTGAATTACTCCAATTCCTCCCTCTCGTGCCATAGCTACCGCCATGGCAGACTCTGTAACTGTATCCATGTTTGCACTTATCAGTGGAATGTTAAGTGAAATGTTTCGTGAGAGTTTTGTTTGTAAATTTGTCTGAGATCTAGTAATCACGCTAGACCGTTTAGGAACAAGGAGTACATCGTCAAACGTCAATCCTTCCCTTATATCCAATGAAACCTTCTAGATTAGAATTGCATTCTGTTATAAGCCTTTCCTGAAATTTCCTAATCTTTGAGCAATAGCAATGGCATCCTTAGTTGCTCTGACATTGTGTGTTCTTATAATATCAGCGCCATTAGCAACAGCAACTATCTCAGCGCCAAGTGAACCGTAGAGCCTTTGCTCAGGATCTGGTTCATTTAATAATTGTCCTATAAACGACTTGCGTGAAACTGAAACAAGCAACGGATGACCATCTTTTATGAAACGTAAATTTTGTAAAACTAGAACATCCCTTTTGAGCCAATCAGAATTTATTTTTGTAGAGAATCTACCCACGGCAGTTTTTCTGAAAAACCCGATAGCTGGATCCACAACTATCTTTTGATTTGGGATCTGAGCCTTTTTTGCAATTGCGACGCTTTGTCGAAGCAAGTTTCTTGTCTGAATTACCTGATTACCACTAACTGGCTTTTTACTGAACGCACAAACAATGATGGACCGTTGGTATTCTTCCAAGATACAAGGCATATTTTTGTCATATTTCAATCCTGAAATGTCATTGATTATATCTACACCGAGTTCAAGTGCAGCTTTTGCCACATTGGCTCTACAGGTATCTATAGAAATTGGTAATTTTGAAACATTATGTATAATTTCTATAGCATTTGTAATTCTGGCTATTTCCTTACTTTCCGAAATTAGTGTTTTCAGATAGGGTGCAGTTGACATACCACCTACATCTATGAAATCCGCGCCATCTTCCTCCATTTGTTTGACAGTTTTTGCTATCATTTGTTTCCCAGTAAAGACTGATTTTTTATAAAATGACTCGGGACTTGTGTTGATAATCCCCATGATTCGTACAGGATTGGCACCGCCCACTGACACGTTCCCAAGACGGTTCATATGGTTTATGATTAACCCAGATACATTTAGACTTACATGATGTTACGCGGATGGGAACAAAAATACAAAGAGATT